>Ga0247841_10001420_pt1 | contig 54487 bp, 50 predicted proteins | sample LaCruzMarch2015__2_FD_192410 | JGI IMG/M metagenome (GOLD analysis project Ga0247841, IMG submission 192410) | Freshwater microbial communities from meromictic Lake La Cruz, Castile-La Mancha, Spain - LaCruzMarch2015_18m | ecosystem: Environmental > Aquatic > Freshwater > Lake | place: Spain... | reverse complement strand
CGCAGTCCGGCTGAAAGGGCTGGCTTGAGGGAAGGGGACATTATCACCAGGCTTGGAGATTGTACGGTAGCCACCGTGGACGACATCCACCGCAGCCTGATAGGCGATACTATAGGCAGAAAAATGGCTGCGAGCTTTTTAAGAGACTGGGTCAAGCTGGAAAAAACGGTTGTTACACCCGAAGAGTATTCGGAGGAATAAATCTATTGGAAGGACGGATCTTAAGCCCCGTCCGCAAGGGCGGGCGCAGTTAATACTGCGCTACTACGTCATTTGATTTAGTTATTTCCTTGTTCCCGTGTACTTCACACTGGCCGAGTTATGAAAACTATCGGGACCCTTGGAGCCTGTAAACGTTCCCTGGGCGCTATAGGTAATCGTGGCGGATATCTGGTTCTGTGAGATCAAGGTTACCGTAATGGTATCCGTATAGTTGATTTTGAGGTTTGATACCCCTCCGGCTGCAGCACCTGCCAGTGACAGGGCGCCGGGAAGCGATGCGGCCTGAATTACCCCACCCCCATTTAGAGTGGCTGATTTTTTGTCCGGGCCCTCGGTTATCGTGGGTGGGTTTACGGTCACCGCTATGCCCAACGGATTAAACCAGGTTGCCCTGCCGTCGTAGCTTGTTTTGAGTTGACCGCCGGAAAGGCTGATAGTCCAGGTTGGGCTTTTCGGGATCACCTGGTCAACGATAAGGCCGGGCATCACGGTGGGGAAAGGCGGATCAATGCTGACCCTGGCCATTTTCCATTTGCTTGTAAGAGGCTCAGTGCTCACTACTACTGCGCTGCTTGACCCGGAGGATTTTTTCAGGAAAGCGCAGCCTGCCGGCAGCGCCAGCATCCACGTCATTAAGAGCAAACCAATACCAACGACTATCCATTTTCCCATCTCGTTAACCTCCGCTTCCTGGCCGGATGACGTGTATTATACCCGCATTCATAATTCTGCGCGCGGGTAGAAGTACAGGGTGTCCTGATACGTGTGAAATGATGTCAATTTGACCGGATACAAGTATAATTGTGGCATTATTATTTAAAGGATTGAGATGATAGAAGATATTTTGCCAGGCCTCTACAAAATCGAGCTGCCGCTGCCTAAAAATCCGCTGAAATCAGTCAATTGCTACGTTATCAAGGGCAGTGACAGGAACCTCATCATCGATACAGGGATGAACCGCCCGGAATGTAAGGACGTGATGATGCCCGCGCTGCACAAGCTGGGTATCGACCTAAACAGGACCGACCTCTTTGTCACGCACCTGCACGCCGACCATTTCGGCCTCACGGGAGACCTGGCTACAGAAAGCTCGAAATGCTATTTCGGTCGAGCTGAAACCAAGATTGTGAAGGGTCCACGCCACTGGGCTGACCTGCTGGATTATTACACGGAAAACGGGTTCCCTGTCGAAGTCCTCAAGGAATCGATGGCCAGGCACCCCGGCTATCTCTACAGCCCCAGCCGCCTGGTGGATATCACCGAGGTGGATGATGGGCAGGTCATAGAGGTTGGAGGATACGCTCTGAGGTGTGTGGAGACCCCGGGCCATTCGCCGGGGCATATGTGCCTGTATGACGAGAGCAAGAAGATTCTATTCTCGGGCGACCATATTCTCTTCGATATCACGCCCAATATTGCCCACTGGCCGGAGATGGGCGATGCTCTGGGGGATTACCTTGAAAGCCTTGAAAAGGCCGGCACCCTGGACGTCGAACTGGTGCTCCCTGCTCACCGCAGGGTGTGGCACGATCACAAACAGCGCATCGAGGAACTTAAACAGCATCACCGGTTCAGGCTGGACGAGGCCATCTCCGCGCTTGAGGAAGGTGATATGACCGCATACGAGATCGCGCCCTATATCACCTGGAAGATCGACGTTAAAGAGTGGAAGGATTTCCCCATAGTGCAGCAATGGTTCGCCGTGGGCGAGACCATCGCGCACCTGATTTACCTGCTGCAAAGGGGCAGGGTACAGACGTACACAGAGGACGGCACCATCTACTATGCGCTGGCCTGATGCCACTGCATCAACCGGGTATGATAAACTAAAATAAGTGAATTCTCATTAATCAGGATATAGAGATATGTCTAATATACGCTATCGGACCAACGAAGGGGAACTGATACCTATTATCGTAATCATAATTCTCAATGTGATTGTTTACCTCGGGGTGAATATAGCCACTTTCAACGGTAGTAATATAATTCCATTGCTCGGTTTGTATGGATCGTGGAGTGCCCTGATTGAGAGGCCCTGGACACTCATTACATACATGTTTACGCAGGCAGATTTTATGCATCTGCTGACCAATATGCTGACCCTTTATTTTTTCGGCAGCTTTCTCAACCGCGTTGCGGGCGTTAACAATTTCCTCCTGATTTACTTTGGCGGCGGCATTATCGGAGGGCTCTTTGTACTCGGGCTGTCATCGCCCTATATTCCGACCATCGGCGCTTCGGGGGCTGTCTTTGCCCTCGGCGGGGCCCTGGCTATAGTTGCGCCGAAGGTGAAAGTGTTCATCTTCCCCATACCGGTTCCCATGCCGCTGTGGGTCGCCGTAGCCATCGGTTTCCTTATCCTCCTGCCCTTTTCGTTCATATCATGGCAGGGGCACCTGGGCGGACTGGTCTTCGGTCTGCTGGCAGGTCTTTACCTCAGGCACAGATTAAAAATCGCCGTATAAATTCATCATTTGTTGAGCCGGCAGGGAGAGAGACATGCAAAACTGGCTGTTGATTCTCTATGTGGCCAATGCCACGCTGCTCATCGTGCATGAGATCGATTCTGCTTACTGGCAGGAATGGAAGCTGTTCAGATTGCCGGGTGGACCGGCCCTCTTTCTCTGCCTGCATATACCGCTGGTCATCGTTATTCTGCTCGGCCTTCTGTACCTGGCATGGGGTGCATATGCGGGCCTGGTTATCTCGGCAATAATGGGTCTGGCCGGCATTTTTGCCTTCATCATACACATGACATTCATTGCGCGCGGCAGACAGGAATTTAAAACGACCTCATCCATATCAGTGCTATGGGCCACCCTCGTGGCCTCGCTGGCACAGATTGTTATTATCGCCTATTCGATCGCGATCGGGTCATTCGCCTGACACCGGAGTGACGGCACGGGATCTGACTACTGCCAGGCTGCGGCAACGGTGCCGTCCTGTGACCGCCAGTAGGGTAACCAGGCCAGACCGACCAGCTTGATCACGATATCCTTTTTAGCCGGACGCAAGGATATTTTTTGCAGCTCTTCCGTGGCCGGGTCGGTTTTTGCAGCGAGCTCGTCCATCTCGACCTTAAACTCCGCTTCCAGCTCGTCCAGCGTTTGCTGCTGCGTCTCCACGCTGTCTTTGGCGCGGTTCACGTCATCCTTCTCCTTGAAAATGCGGCCGGCGCTTTTGGCCGTCGTTGCGGCCTTGCCTATGGTACCTACTCCCAGGCCCTTGCCCATGAACGCTCCCAAAAGTGTAGAGCCGACGTTGATCACAGTTTGCATCTGTTGCTGCTTCTGCTGCTCTGCTTCACGGTCCACTGCCTGCTGCGCTTTACGAACCCTCTCTTCCAGCGTATTTATCTTGGCCTGGTATTTCTTCTTCAGGTTATCAACCATGTCGTCGCGCTGTTCTCTGGCGCTCTGGCCGAGCCTTACCCTGAAGTCCCGCTCCGATTCGCCGGGTTTGGATACCTGTTTATAGGTAGGACTCTTGAGAAGCTCGTATTTCTTGCTTCCGTAGAGCCAGGTGGCAAACTCCTTGCTCCAGTTGTCGTAGCTGCGCGCCTTGCCGGCCACCGCCGGTAGGGTCCCGAACTGGGACCCCTCGCGGGGCGCCTTTTCCAGGTCGGAAATGTTGAAGCCGGCATCCCTGGCGTTATCCCAGTTCACCGGTATGGGGTCATCGGTGATATCGGTGGTTGCGGTGGCATCGTCCGTCATGTCTATGCCCGACTTGGCATCGACGAAATGCACCTGTGCAACGCCGAGTACGGACGGCTTGTAAAGCAATGTGCTTCCGGCCTGGCTGCCCCTGGCCGGCACGAAGTATTGTGATACGTCGGGGGGTATCACGGGACGCCCCGACGGAGCGGCCGCCTGCTTTACCGGCGCTGCCGCAGCCGCTGGCTGCCCGGCCGGCGTTGCCGCGAATGCAGGCGCCTGTGTGGCGGGAGACAGCGATGGTGCTTTGGGCATCTGGGCCTTGACCGGGTCCATCAACACCTTGATCTGGGTACGGGTGAGCGGGCCCCTCAGGTATGACATGGCCCAGCGAGTCTCCAATATTGTCGGCTCATCGTCGTGGACGTTGTTCATGAGGAAGACACGGTTGCCCAGACCGGCCAGAGTCTGCTCCATGGCCTGGCGGTCGAATTTTGCCCCCTGTGTGGCTGACGCGCCCTCGAGCCCTTCCAGCACGCGTGCCTTATCGCGCTCGGTCTGCAGCCGGCCCAGCAGCCAGGTGCCGGTGTTGGAAAGCCCTTTGTAGTCGAGATCGACCGGGTTCTGCGTGGCCAGCAGTATCCCCACGCCGAATGCCCGGGCCTGCTTGAGCAGGGTCAGCAATGGCTGCTTGGAAGGCGGGTTGGCCACCGGCGGGAAATAGCCGAAGATCTCGTCCATGTAGAGCATGGCGCGCAGGCTGGTGGTACCCGGCTGTTGGCGCATCCAGGCCAGCACCTGGTTGAGAAGCAGTGAGACGAAGAACATGCGCTCGGCGTCGCTCAGGTGCGCTATGGAGAAGATCGACATGCGCGGCTTGCCTGACGGGCCGTATAGCATTTGCCCGATATCGAGCGCCTCGCCCTCCAGCCAGGCGTTGAAGCCCGGCGCCGCCAGCAGGTTGTTGATCAGCATAGCCAGCTCGAACCTGTCTTTGGCCGGATAGAACGAGTCGAGGTCGATCACACCGATCCTGCTGACGGGCGGTGTCTGCACCTGCTGGATGAGGGCTGCCAGGTCGAGGTCGATGCCCTGCCTCCAGGCATTATCGAGTATGGTCGAAATCAGTATATGTTCCCTGCTCTTGATGGGGTCCGCGTCCTTGCCCACCAGTCCCAGCAGGCTGGTGACCGTGGAATTAATCCTGTCCCTCAGCAGCTCGTTATCCTCGAGAAGGGCTGCAGGTGGTGCGGCAAACGATTTCAATATGGAGACTGGGATCCCCGCCGTGCTGCCGGGCGTGTAGATCACGAAATCGGCCGCCTGCTTGAGCTTGGCGATGCGCTCACCGCTCTCCCCCCATGAGGCCAGCCCGTTCTTCCACAAATCGGCTTGTTTGGCCGCGAATTCCTGCGGCGTGAGGCCCTTACGGCGGGCATCATCCTCGTTAATCCAGGGAAGGAAATCCTCGGCCCTCAACTGGGGGAAGGTTAACATCATGTTGGGCATGTCCCCCTTTGGGTCTATGATGATGGCCGGTATGCCGTCCAGGGCAGCCTCCTCCAGGATGGCGATACAAAGCCCCGTCTTGCCGCTGCCGGTCATGCCCACGCAGACGCCGTGCGTTACCAGGTCCTTGGAATCGTAAAGGACGAGGTTTTCGCCCGATTTCTTTTTGGCCAGGTCATATTCCCTGCCGATGTAAAATACGCCCAGTTTCTCGAAGTCTTCCATGTTTCACCGCCTCTTTTAATTACTATATTTTGCCCTCATCTGAAATATCGCCTCCGCCGCCCTGCTCCCGGCGCTGTCTCTGTTGCTCCTGCTCCAGATATTCCATGGCGAATTCGCTGAACTTGATAACCCTGCCGTTTCTCACGCGTTTCTCGGGCTGTTCGATGTAGATATTGAACATCTCGTCCAGGTCGGTATCGACACAAAGGTCCAGTACTACCTTCTTGCCCCACTCAAAGCCTTCTCGGAAAGGGTTCTTGTCGTGGTACTCCGGCTTGTGGATGTCGGTAAACAGTATCTTAACTTTTCGCATATTTTTATCGCTTGTAGGGGCGGGTCTTCAGACCCGCCCGGTTTACTCTCATCGGGCGCACCTGAAGGTACGCCCCTACCCGTACCTGATTAAATGATAAGGTGTTGCCAGTCAACTATGCAACCCTGCCCCATAGCTTTAAACTAATGGGATAGTGGTGCCGGTTGCCATCGCGATGAGCTTGCCCTCCCGGTTCGTTACCTTGATCTCGGATATGCAGACGCGCTTGCCGCTTTTAATGACCCGGCACTCGGCCGTCAGCTCATCCTGCGCGCCGGCCGCCGCAAAGAAATGGATATTGAATTGCGATGCGACGTTGGGATTGACCACCGAGTTAGTGGCATAGGCGAAAGCCTGGTCGGCCACCGCTGAGATGATGCCGCCAAAGACCATACCGTTGAAGTTCTGGTACTCGGGCTTCATCTGCATGGATACACGGGCGTACCCCGGGGATAGCTCCAGCAATCTCATTCCCAGAAATCCAGCAATCGGCTCGTCCTTGCCCAGCTCAAGCAGGTGTTTTAGTTCATCCGGCATATCCTTAACAACCTCTTTATATTTTATGCACAAAATATCGCCGTGTGCTATTATAGTACACGTTTTGTTCTGGCAGTGGATACTGGAGATTGGCCAATCATATATGAATAAAAAACGTTCCCCCAAGCCGATCTATATCTGCTTGTTATTGGCTGCAGTTATGGCGCTGCTGCCGGCAGGCCTGTTGAATCCTTACCAGGCCGAGGCTGGTCCGGGCATCATGCGCTGGGACATGGTCACCACACCGAACTCGGTCCCCAATAAAAATTAACGTCCTAACCCTTATATCAGCGATAATTTTACCGGCAGCGAGATACGCGACCTCGCGGTTGGCAACGACGGCAAGACGCTAATAGCCGCCGTCACCGTTGATAACAGGACAGTTGTAAGTTCCAATAATCCAGGTCCCCGGGGTGTTCTTTATAATACAGCTGACGGTGGCATCTCCTGGTCCACTTCGGCTTACCGCAGGCTGGCGGACAATTGGCCCGCCGATAGACATGTTTATAACGTCACTATCGCTCCGGACGATGCAAGGATTTGGGCCATTACGGCCGGCACTGCGGCCACCGGGCCTGTCGAACTCTGGGTGACGACCGATGCCGGCGCGGCCTGGAACAACTCAAATGTCCCCGCCCTGGCGGCAGGTGAGGCCATCGGCGCAATGGACATATCTGTCGATTACGGTAACGGCCGCGATTATATGTTTGCCACGCGCACGGGCATCGGGGCCGGCAGGCTGGTTATCATGAAGGGTGTTGGGTTTGGCACCTGGCAACAGCAAGTTTCTCCTGAGCCAGCAATTGACTATTTCGCGACAAAATTCTCACCGACCTACACCGGCGACAACTCCGTTGCCATGGTCTATGCCGATGATAACCAGACCAGCTACAACGTTGGTATACGGGATATAAGCGGCAACTCCATTCTGTCCTACGTTTTTCCGGGTACGGGCATAGAGGTTTCCACTTCGGACAACCTTTCCCCCTCCTACGCTAACCTTGCAGTGGCCGATCTTTGCCTGCCATCCGACTACAGCGGTATGTCACCTGCGCTCAGGCGCGCTTTTGTCAGCCTTTATTCCCCCGATTTACCGCCGGGTGATAACGTTACCGGGATATTCAGGATAGATGATGCCGTACCCGCCGCGCTTTACAGTTCACGGGATGTAACCAAACAGGTATACAGCATAGACTTTTTCGGGACCTACTCCACGGGTAAACTACTGGCGGGTTTTGCCTACGGCTCGCCCTGTAATGCCATGGTGCCCACGTTGTTTATGGACACACCTTGCACGTGCGCCGGCTCATGCGGTTATGTATCGCTCAAGCCCCCCACAGGTGCGGCCAACCAGGGTAATTGCGGCAGTGAAAACCAAACCCTTTGCAGCGATAATTTAACGGGCGTCGGGGCTGCCCTGATCGTTTGGAGCCCCAATGGATCGCTGGCCTATGCCGCCACCGGATCAGCCATAATCGGCGACAATATCACCTGGTGGGACTCTCCTGTGAGTACCAGCCCCTGGATATCAACCCTTATATCCAACGATGAGTCGGCTTTCTCTATCACCCGCAGCAACGGGGATACCTGGAACCAGCTCTCGCTGATTGATACTACCATCGATTGGTTTAACGATGTTGCGGTCTCGGCCGACTGCACCACGTTGTATGTAGCGTCGGTGCACAGGAATGTTGGCGTCGGCTGTAACGAATTTGACAGCGTCTGGCGCTCCACCATCAGCCCGGGCGTGGCGGCGCCCCTTCCGGCCCTGGCCCCCATCGGGACTTACTGGGAAAGGGTCTTTTTACATACTACTTCGGCCTGCTGCCGCATTCCGCAGACAGACCTGCCGATTTTGCGCACGGTACAGTCCTGTACCGATTCCTCTGATGGTGGCGTAGTGGCCTGGGCTGCCAGGTTTGCGCCCTCTTCCCTTGCGGGGGCGGGGGTAATGGCATGGTCTCCGGATTATGGGGACTACTGGTCCGCCGTTACTCCCAGGTATCTTGTGGAAGATTTCACATTTGAATCCAGCAGGGTCATGTACGTTGCCGGTATAACCGGCATGGTGCAGAAGCTGGTGTATACCGGTACCGCCTGGTCTACCAATCTGCCCGGGGCCGATACCAATGTTATCCCGCATACCATCGCAGCGCGCAATGGCAAGGTGCTGGTGGGGGCTAACCGGCTCTCCACTCTGGACGGCACATCGGTGTCCTACTCAGCCGACAGCGGTGTGAATTTCCAGACATATCGGGACAATATACCTTTTAAGGGCAATGTGCACGCCATTTTCGACACGGATTTCGAGCAGAACCGCTTTATCTATGCAGCGGTGGGTGACAACGTAACGGGCACCGTTTACCGCAATAATGCACCGATTTTCACGCGCTGGACCGATAATGACATGATGGATGTAAATAACGGCGCCACCGGGCCCGACTGGTGGGACAACGGCTATAGCCAGGCGGCGGGCGACCCGCCTCACCACAGGGGGTATTTCGGCATCGTTATGGCCTTTACGGGCGTCCCGCAGCCGGCCCTTTACGCCGCCCACGATAACATCTCGACTTCGCTGGCGCCCGCCCCCGGGGGCCTGCCGTCCAACAGCGGGGTATGCAGGACGCTTGAGCCGAGGAATGGAATGCCGAAGCCCGGTGTTTACTGGGACTGCCTGGATATCTTTCAACCGCCAACCCAGACCGGCGTGCATTTCACGCTGGAGCCGAGCTCGCTCAAGGCCTGCGGATGCTGCTCGGCCAATACTAATACCACGCTGTGGGCCATCGATAACCAGTCCGGCTTCACCCTGGATTATATAGATATAGGTTCCATCACTGATATCAATGCGTTGATCGCAGCATGGTCGGCCTCGCTGGACGGGCGTTATATGAAAGTGCCGGGATACAATCCGACTATAAGGCAGGGTATGTTGTGGGCATACACGGACTGCCTGGCCAAAAAGGGGCCTGTCCTGCGCATGCCTGCCGAGGGGGCCCTGATAGGCGCCGACCCGGTGACGGGGCGAAACCAGCAGATCGACCTGGTATGGGAGCAACTCTGCCTCTCGACAGTCTACGATCTGCAGATTGCCAAGGATAAAGCGTTTACCTTGAGGATCGATCCCCAGGTATCCAACGCATATAACATCGCGGCGGTCACCGGATCAATCAGGGCCACCATGGATGAGGTCAATATGACAAAGCCGGGCATGTGGCTTTCACCGGCGGCGCTGCCTGAGGCCGGCGCGACCTACTACTGGCGAATACGGACCTACCGCTCGGCCACCGGGCAGATTGCAGCGAGTCCCTGGTCAGAGGTGCGCAGCTTCAGCGTTAAGCCGGGGTTCATCGTCAATACACCCTACTACGGCGTCCAGTTGCTTGCTCCCGATAACGGGTGTTTGGCCTGCAAGATCAAGCCCAGTTCATTCTCCTGGTCGCCCTGGAAGGAGGCTACACGATATGAATTTGTGCTGGCTCGCGACTCTGAATTTAAACAGGTCGTTCAGTCCGCCGGCACCTCCTCCACCGGCTATGAGTATCTGGGGACGCTGGACTACGATACCAATTACTTCTGGCGTGTCAGGGCAACCGAGGTCAACGGACAGGAAATTCCCAGCGATTGGAGTGCGACTTTCAGCTTCCGCACGGAACAGGCGCCTGCGATACCCGATACAACACCGGCCGAGCAGGAAACCCCGTTGTGGGTCTGGCTCGTCATCGGGCTTGGCACGCTGCTGGTTATCGTAACACTTATCATGATCCTCAGGACCCGCAGACAGATCTGACGACGCATTATGAATTCGGGCGGGTTTGAAAACCCGCAGCTACATTAAGAACCATATCCCACCGCGATGATAGATGTAGGGGCGTACCTCCAGGTGCGCCCGCGGAACAACCTGAAATATGAGAATATCCGACGAATGTCATGACTGTCTGAGCAGGTTGGCCGCCCAGGCGTCCGCCTTTGCCACCGATGATGCTGCACTGAGGGAGAGTTCCAGGCGCGCCGCCCAGGAGGTGATCGAGGAGAAATTACAGCCCGGCGTCGTGTCCATTGAGGTGGCGACGCCCATGCTCCACCTGATCAAGCATGTGACCGGAAACCATGATCCCTACAGTAAGTTCAAGGACATCGAGATCGATGAGGCCCGGAAACTATTTACAATGGTCAGGGACAGCTACAAGGAAGGTTTCGTGGAGTACCTCAGGCTGGCGGCCCTGGGAAACGCCATCGATTTCTTCCGGCCTATCGAGGAGTTGGGGAAAGAGGCCAGGGAAAACAGGTTGGAGTTCACCATCGATGATTCGCGGCTTCTGGAAGGCAAGGTAAAGAGCTCCGGACTGGTCTTATACTTGGCTGATAACACTGGTGAAGTATATTTTGATATGCCCCTGCTCAGCCTGATGCGCAGGTACGCCAGGACGATATATGTGGTAAAGGAGCAGCCGGTGCAGAACGATGTCACCATTTCGGATATCAGGAAAGCCGGTGTGGAGAAGGAGGCGGGGGAGGTTATGACCACGGGGACGGCCACTCCGGGGGTGCTCTTTTCACTGGCCTCCGATGATTTCAAAAAAGCTTTCGCTGCGGCCGACTTTATTTTTACCAAGGGCATGGGATATTATGAGACCCTTAATGAGCTGGCGCCGCACGGAAAGATGTTTTTCTGTCTCAAGGCCAAATGCGGTCCCGTGGCCAGGTCGCTGGGTGTGCCGCTCAATAGCTATGTGGCAAAATTGCACTGACCGATCATCGGGGTAAAGATATGACATTTGAACGACCGGAGATAATCAGGCCGCCCAGCGAGCATGCCAGCTATTACCTCCCCCTCACGTCCGGCTGCTCCAACAACTCCTGCACTTTCTGCGCTTTTTCGTTTACCGATCTCGGCGTGCGCGACCTGCAGGATGTCAAGAGCGAGATCGATGCGATGTCCCTCTATATGAGTTCCCACATGACGCTGCCGGGGCAGCCCGATATCGTCTATGCCATTTTGAGGCGGTGGGACGGCAAACGCATATTTCTGCAGGATGGGGACGCGCTGGTCTATCCGTACCCGAAGCTGGTGGAAGCGCTGCAATATTTGAACGGAAAATTCCCTGCCCTTGAGCGAATAGCCAGCTATGCCACACCCCGGGATGTGCTGCGCCGCAGCGCGGGTGAACTGGAGGCGCTTAAAGATCTCAAGCTGGGCATATTATATATGGGTGTGGAGAGCGGGGATGACGAGGTGCTGAGGAGAATAAAAAAGGGAGCCACGCATGCCGAGATGGTGGAGGCGGCAAAGAAGGTCAGGGAGGCGGGCATACTGCTCTCTGTGACAGTGATACTGGGCCTCGGTGGTGTAAAAGGGAGCCACCAGCACGCCATGGAGACGGCACGGATATTAACGGAGATGGATCCCGATTACGCGGGAGCGCTGACACTGACCCTCATACCGGGCACACCGCTTTACGGAGAATGGGAGAAAGAGGAATTCGAGCTTATTACGCCCTTCGATTCGCTGAAGGAGCTCAGGGCCATGGTTGAGCACGCTGATTTTTCGGACTGTTTTTTCAGTTCCATGCATGCCTCGAATTACTTCGCTATACGCGGGAGCATGCCCGTTGACAGGCGAAAAGTGCTCGCCCAGCTTGATTCAATACTGTCTAAGAAGGACCCCGCCCTGCTGCGGCCCGAGTATTTAAGAGGTCTCTGAAGCAACGATTTAAAGGTGATCCAGCACCTGTGACAGGTCGGAGATCACGATGCAGTCGTACGCTGTGGCGCCGTTGCGGCTGATGAGTATAGGTTTCATGCCGACACCCCTTGCGCCCACGATATCCTGTTCATAGACATCGCCTATGAAGACAGACTCGTTTGCCGTAACCCTGGCCTTGTCCAGCGCCAGTCGGAAGATCTCCGGCCTGGGCTTGTCGTAGCCGACCTCGAACGAGGTGACTTTGAAATCAAGGAAGAGTTCAAAGCCCAGTTCCCGGCAGTAGGAATCTATCTCCTGGCCGACATTGGAGATCAGGCCGGTCACCAGCTTCCTCTCCTTTACCAGCCTGAGTGCCGGCACCGAATCAGCGAACGATTTGAAAACCCAGCCCCTGCTGAAGGCCGTGGCCAGCATCTGTAGTGCCTGGTCCGCAGTTGCTCCCGTTCCTGCCAGTATCCTCGTGCCATATTCCCTGTAAACTGCCATCTTGTCATCCTGCTCACGCTCGCGCACAGGCCGCTTTAAATTTTCCGCCCGCCAGTAGGCATCGGCCTCGGGCAGAGCTGCGGCTATCATGGCCGGCGTGACTATTACGCCCAGCGTGACGGCGATGTCTGCGTAAGTATCTTCCCGCAGCGGGTCAAAATAGGCCAGCGTATTGAAGAAATCGAAGAATACGGCTTTTATCATGGCAGCCATTGATTATTATATTTAGTTAATCCCGATGTCAATGTCATTGACATGTCACCTGGCAGGCTTGCCCTCTTTGGGCCTGATTCCCCATTTGAACTTGGCGTAGAGCATGAACATGGCCAGGATAAATGTGAAGCAATTCCACATGATCAGTGAGAAGAGCCCCAGGAAAATGCCGTAAAGCAGCCAGCAGATTATGCTTGCCAGCCACATCCAGAGGAACGGCAGGCTTATCTCGTAGGCGGTTTTGTAGCGGAACAGCCTCCAGACCTGCGGTATGATACCGAAATTACCCAGGAATCCGCCCAATAAGCCGAGCATCTCCTGCCATTGCATAGCAAACCTCCTTGCAACTGTAGGGGCGGGTTTTTAATCCATCCGCAGTCAGCCTTGACATGCATTATAACACTTGCTTATGATGCTACAGTCAAAATGAAACTTACTGTTATAGATGCCTTAAGCCTGGGCGATGCCTGGTACCAGTGCCTGCAGAAAGCCCTCACCGAGGGCCGGGAATACCGGATCGAGCAGGGCAGCTTCGAGGGCATGCGCCGCAAGGAGATAGAGCTTGTCGCCCTCAACATCAGCCAGCCGGGCATACGGCCGCTCAGCCCGGATGTGCCGGCCGGGGTACCTTTGCCAACCACCGACGAGGTGATCGAGGAGTATATGTCCTACCTGATGACTCCCGACAGGCAGGAGAACGAGGAGTACACCTACGGCGAATTCCTATCGCCACAGATCGAGGAGATCATCCGTCGCTACCGCAAAGGATTCGATACTAACCAGATGTGCATGTGCGTGGGCAATGAGCGTAGCCTCTACCAGGCCGACCCGCCCTGCCTGCGCCTGGTGGATACGCGCGTACAGGACGGCGCCCTGCACTTCATACTCTACTTCCGCTCGTGGGACTTGTGGGGTGGCATGCCCACCAACCTGGGCGGCCTGCAGACCCTCAAGGAGTACATGGCAAACGAGATCGGCGTCCAGGACGGAGAGATACACGCCTTCAGCAAGGGCCTGCACCTCTACGAGCACGCCTGGGACCTGGCCAAAATGGTTCTGAGAATGCCCCTGACTTAATGTAGTGCCTTCAGCATTGCATCGATGCTGTTTTATTTCACCTGTCCCGGCTCCAGCAGTAGCACCTGCTTCAGCTGCTTTGCGTCCGTGTAGTGCGCGGGCACCTGCCCGCCCCTGGACCACGTCTCCGCCAGGTCGCTGTAATAAGGGCTGAGGTACTGGCCGGACTGCCCCGGCGGGCTCATGATGGTCATGGTGCCCAGGTCGGACATGTCGACCACGATCCTGATGGCTGCGCCACTGTACATGTCGTAGGGGTGCTCGCGCGTCCACCAGCCGGCGTGGATGGTGAAATCGTCACCGGCATAGGGCAGCGGGCTGAGGTTAAGGAAGGGCAGGACACTGCCCAGCGGGTGTCTGATGGTCATCTGGTGGACCTTTCCCCAGGCCCAGTTCTGCGGGTCGCTGCCCAGGCGCGCCGACAGCTCAGCCACGGCGTCCTTCATGCTCTTAAGCACCATGTCATCGCGGGTCTCTTTAACGGAAGCGGTGGAGATGTCGTCCCAAATCTCATTGTTGTTGTCATCCATATACCTGATCAGCCACTGTGTGGGGATGGATACATGCAGGTCCTTGAACAGCTCGTCGACTATTTTCGTGCCGAGTTGGTCGTAGAGAGTGTTCTGGATAAGGTGAGTGAAAAATGAGTTGAAGAGCGTTGCCTGCTGACTATTAGTATCCATGGAGTAGTTCCAGTCCTTGAGTATCGCGGTGTATCTGGAGAGATCCTGGTCGCCGCCGCAGACTGCTATGATCTGGGGCACCCAGCGCTTGGCCACATTGGAGCCCACGTCGTTCTGCATTTTGCGGATATCGTCCACGGTGAATTTATCCTTGGCCTTTGCCATCTCCTCGAAGCGGAAGGGCCGCTCAAAGAGGAAATAGGCCGTGCCGTAGAAATTTGCCGGCTCAGGCTCAGGCATCTGGTTGAAGGATGCCACATAGCCCTTGGCAGGGTTGAGCTCGTAGGGATGGTCCTCGAAGGGTACGAAGCCGGTCCAGTCGTACTGCCCCTTTTCACCGGGCACCGGTATGGGATTTTCACCCGATTTCCTGATGGGAAGGGTGGTGATGTACTGGTAGCCGATGTTGCCGTCGACATCAGCGTAGCCGAGGTGAACGCTTCCCCCGCGGACCACGCCAAGCGTTTTGCGGAACTCGTCGAAGTTCTTTGCGCGGTTTAGTCCAAGCAGGCCTTCAACTGTACCGTCATGCCCCATAAGTCCGGGCCACAGCATGGTGCAGTTGGGCGGCAGTTCAGGCATGATTTCCGAAACGATTGGCCCGTGACGCGACACTTTTACCTTGAATTTCTCATCCTTCACGCCGTCCTTGCCCTTGACCTTTATCGTCTCGTCGATGATCTGAAAATCTTTGTAGCCATCCTCGGTAAGGTACTGGTCAGGGTTTGCGGGATTCAAGGTTTCGGTGAAGTAATCCAGGTTGTCGCCGTTGCCCACAGTGATGCTCCAGGCAAAGCGGCCGTTGAATCCCAGAGCATGCACGCCGGGTAGGCCGGCGATGGACCCGCCGATAACGTCGTAGTCCCCGCCTTTGAGGTGGACCAGGTAGAAAAGCGACGGCATGGCGGCCTCCAGGTCGGGGCTGCCCGTGAAGACGGGCTTGCCTGTGGTCGTGCGCGACCCTGAAAAGATCATCCAGTTGGAGGCCCGCATCCTCAACGGCACGGGGCAGTCAATCTGGCTGAATGAACCGGTTGAAGAAGACGTATCATCGATGTCGGGAAGCGTGTTCTGTGCGTAAGCCGGTATGTTATAGCCGGACGATGAGATGTAGGGCGCCCCCTCGGGGATATAGGGCAGCAGCTTTTTAAGCGTTTCGGGGCCTGCCTGCTTGTAAATCTGGTAGAGCACCGGCTTGATCCCGCGCGGAGAGTTGAGGCGGAAAGACATGAGCAGTCCGGCCACCATGCTGTCGGCCGGTTTCCAGGCCTGGGGTTTGCCTCCCAGTATAGTGTATTCCGCAGGAAGATATTTCACGGTATCTAGGTAGGCGTTTACACCGCCTGTATATGAGTTGATAGCCGTCTTGGTAGCAGGGCTGATATTGGCATATTCCGCTTCGGCGGCTGGATAAAAGCCCAGTGTCTTAAAATACTTATCGGTCTCGATCATCCGGTCGCCGAAGAGTGTGGACAGCTCACCCCTGCCGGCCAGGCGCGTAAGGTCCATCTGGAACATCCTTTCGCGGGCCGTAATATATCCCTGCGCAAAGAAAAGGTCTTCATTGCTTTGCGCGAATATGTGGGGTATGCCGTGTTCGTCCGTCCTCACCTCGACAGGGGCCTTGAGGCCGTCTACCTGCAGGGTGCCTGAGTACGATGGCTGCGGCAGCCTGAAGAAGACCTGGAACGCTATCGCGCCAACAAGTGCTACGGCTAGGATAACCCCCAGTGAAATTACCAGGGCACGCTTTTTCTTTGATTTCATAGCTCACTCCAGTTAGATATTCGGGGCAATTGCTGCTCCCAGAAATGTAGCGTAGTTTATCAGGTGTCCTGTTTCACCTGTCAATAAGCAGGGTCACAGGAGGTACATATCCTCAGCCGCCCTCAGGAGCTGGTCCCTGAAATCGGGATGGGCGATGCTGATAATGCCGAGGGCGCGGTCCCGTGTGGACTTGCCTTTGAGGTTGACTGACCCGTACTCCGTGACCAGGTAGTGGGTATCCATGCGCGGGATGGACACCACCGTCCCGGATTTGAGCTTGGGCACGATACGGGAAACCGTCCCCTTGCGCGCGGTTGAGGTGAAGGCCTGGATGGATTTGCCACCCTTGGAATCGTAGGCGCCCCGAACGAAATCGAGCTGCCCGCCCGTGCCGCTGAACTGTGAACCGGCCATATGTTCGGCGTTGCACTGCCCGGTCAGGTCCAATTCAATCACCGTGTTGACGGCAATCATGTTGTCGTTGCGCGCGATCACTGACGGGTCTTCTGTATAGGAGGCCGGATGGCTCTCCATGCTGGGGTTATCATGGATGAAGTCGTACATCTCCCTGGTGCCCTGCGCCACCACGAAAACGTGCTTGCGGGGGTGCAGGTTCTTTTTCCTCCCGTTGACAACGCCCCTCTCGATAAGATCGACCATAACGGGCGTGAAAACGCCGCTGTGGATGCCCAGGTCCTTGTGCCCCGACAGGTAGCCCCCTATGGCGTTGGGGATGCAACCAATTCCCAGCGCGATGGTCGCCCCGTCCGATACCATCTCCGCGATACGGCGGCCGATTATCTCGTCCTCTGGCCCGGGGGTAGGAGTGTGAATTTCCAGCAGGGGCACATGGTTTTCCACGATAAGGTCCACCTCTGATATATGCAGCAGGGTGTCCCCCAGGACACGTGGCATGTTCTCGTTCACCTCGACCATCAGGGTTTTACAGGTGCGCGCCGCCGCCCCGTTGTAATCGTTGACGGCGCCGAAGGTGAAATAGCCGTATTTGTCCATCGGGGAGACCGTGACCATCATAATGTCGATCTCCATATGCTCCCGCAGCAGCCTGGGTATCTCGTGGATATATGTAGGCACGTAGTAGCTCAGGCCTACCTTGTGGCGTGACCTGTCGGCCTCGGTTACGAACCATGAGTGAGATTCTATGCAATCGGAAAGGTCGGGGGACAGGACCGTGCGTGCCGCATGCTGCATGGGCAGACTGGAATATACTCTTAACCCGGACAGGTCACCCTGCCTGGCGCGGTCCGCCAGGGCTGTTAACAGTGCAGGGGGCTCCGAGACACTTGCTCCATGGACAATAGTGTTCCCGTTCTTGACCCCGGCGATAGCTTCATCCGGCTTTAATAGCCTGTGTCGGTACTCGCTGTAAACGCCCATAAAGGATTACTGGTTCCAGGTGGCGCCGTTATTGAGGCTGTGGGAGAAGGCGCTCTCCGTCCCGCTGGTACCGGCATAGGCGGTGATCCCATCCGGCGACCATTCGACCATGGCGTTGCGCGATCCAGTGGGCGCCTTCTGGCTGGGCTGCCAGCCGGCGTATGTGGAAGTAGGATTGGCTAAGAAATATGTCTGAACCTGGTAGCAACCGCTTCCTGCCTGGCACCTGGCGGCGCCCGCCATCAGCTTGCCGGCGGAGATGCTCCCCTGATAGGCGATGGATGCCACAGGTTCCGGGGCTGTCACGCGGTAGACCTGGTAATCGGTCACCTGGTAGACGTCCCTGCCGGAGTTGCTTTTGTCCCACGAGGCAAATACCCTTCGCGAAAATGGGTTGCTGCCGCTGTAGTCGGAGGGCAGGGCGATATCGGCATGGTTAAGGGGCGTGCCGGCCTGCCCTATCTCCACGGGGTATCCCGTCCACGAGTTCCAGGTTATGGAGCTTGAGCCGAGGTCCCTTACACCCGCGTAAAGATATGTTCGCGTTGCGCTGGATGTTACGAGGAGTAGGGTGCCGTCCGAGGCATAGGATGGAGAATAGCTGATGGCGGCTACGTCCACACCTCCACCGCTGGGGGGCGCCCAGCCGGGTGTGCCGTTGCCTGCATTGGACCACCCGCCGGAAAAACCGGTCAGGATGTTGATTAGCACGCTCCCGCCACCCGCCCCGCTCCAGGTTCCGGCAGCCAGTTCGCGCTTAGGTGCGCCGTAATCCCGGGATATGGCTATGCACCTGACGGCCTGGCCGGCCCCCAGGGAGGATGATATGCCGGTGTCCTGGAACGTAACGCCACCGTCCCCGGAGATATGGACCTGGCTACCACCGGCGGTTACCACAGCTATGAAACCCGGGTCATCGGGTGCCACGGCCAGGTCTATCCAGGGTGCCCCGGCGCCAAGTGCGGCGGAGATGTCCATCCAGCCGGCTCCTGCCGTTGTGGAGCGGTAAAGCCTGGAGCTGGTGGAATCAAGCGCATAGATGGTCAGTCCGTCGTTGCCGACGGCTATGCAGCTGACATCTGCGCCGATCAGTATTAAGCCCCCTCCGCCGCCTGGTACCACAGGCAGGGTCTGCGCTTGCTGAGGGATCACGCCTGAAACTGTGAAAGCCTGGCTCGGCGTAAGCGGGTCGATATTGCCGTTGAGGTCCTGTGTCTTCACATAAAATACGTAGTTCCCGTTGGGCAGGTTGCTGAAGGAGCGCGATGTGTCAGCCAGGAAAGGCGTGTATTCCTTGTCCCATCCCTGCAGGAATGTGGCGTAGATGAAGTTAGAAGAGTTAACCGAGGATAATCCGCTGCCCCATTTGAACGTTATCGTGTTGTAGTTGATGGTGCCGACGGGCCCCTCATGGATGACAGTGAAAAAGTGGGGGCTGTCTCCAGAGGGTAGGATGGGTGGGGCTGATGGCGCTGGGAGGGTCGAGGACTGCGGTGGCTGCAGGGCACAGCCGGCCTGCGGGCAGATAAGTACGGCTAAGGGCACGAGAAGAAGAATAGCCATTTTCAAATACGTGCTTACCATAAATAATCACTGCCTTGCTAATCCATTATACAGCCTCCCGGCCGGGGTGGCCCAGCCGCACATTTCATATTTTGACTGTAGCTGCCTTTGCCCCTATAATCAAATTCGTATGCCACCTGTAACGCGTTTCATCTGCCACCCTGATTAATCTGCCCGCCATGCCAAGCAATGGTATAATTTATCGGCCTTTGGTATCTCATCAGGAGGATAATGTGCCGGAAGAATATATGAAAGTCACTATGGAGAAGATAGTCTCGCTATGTAAAAGGCGGGGCTTTGTTTTCCAGAGCAGCGAGATATACGGCGGCTTGGGAAGCTGCTGGGACTATGGTCCGCTGGGTGTCGAGTTGAAGAAGAATATCAAGGACTACTGGTGGAAGAAAGTAGTGCAGGAACGCGACGATATGGTGGGTATAGATGCCAGCATCATGATGCACCCGCAGGTCTGGGTGGCCAGCGGTCACGTGGCTGGTTTCTCCGACCCCCTGGTCGAGTGCAAAGGATGCAAGCACAGGTTCCGCTCCACAGATATCGACGTCTCGTCCTGCCCCGATTGCGGTGGAGCCCTGACCGAGCCCCGCATGTTTAACCTCATGTTTAAGACCTTCATGGGTCCGGTCGAGGATGCCGCCAATATAGTTTATCTAAGGCCGGAGACCGCCCAGGCACAGTTCGTTAACTTTGAAAATGTGCAGTCCACAACACGTAAAAAATTGCCTTTTGGCATAGCGCAGATGGGTAAATCCTTCCGCAACGAGATTACTACGGGCAATTTCATCTTTCGCACACGTGAGTTCGAGCAGATGGAGATCGAATACTTCGTTAAACCCGGCACCGATGGTGAATGGTTCGATTACTGGGTTAACGAGCGGTTGAACTACTACATCGGGTTGGGCATCAGGAAGGAGAACCTGAGGCTCAGGCAGCATGATAAAGAGGAACTGGCTCACTACGCCAAAGGGTGCTTCGATGTGGATTATAACTTTCCCATCGGGTGGTCGGAGATCGAGGGCATCGCCAACCGCGGTGATTTCGACCTGACGCAGCATTCCAAGTTCAGTGGTAAGACGCTGGACTACTTCGATGAGGAGAAGAACGAACGTTATGTACCTTGTGTCATCGAGCCGTCGTCGGGCGTGGACCGTACGCTGCTGGCAGTTCTATGCGATGCCTATGATGAAGAGGCGGCCGATAAAGAGACCCGGGTCGTGCTGCACATCAATCCGGAGATAGCTCCGGTCAAGGTGGCTATTCTACCCCTCAGCCGCAACGGCAAATTGTTGCCTATGTCGAAGGACGTCTCGGCTATGCTGAGGCCGCATTTTATGACGCAGTACGACGATGCGCAGAGCATCGGCAGGCGATACCGCAGGCAGGACGAGATAGGCACTCCCTATTGCGTAACCATCGACTTCCAGTCACTCGAGGACAACCAGGTTACCATACGCGAGCGTGACAGCATGCAGCAATCCAGGGTGCCTGTACCGGAACTCCTGGACGCTTTGAAAGAGAAATTTGGACTCTGATGAATAAAACAATGACCGGGGAGATAAATGCAGGCTAAGGTGGCCAGCCGGATCGAAAAGATCAGGATCCGTTTCGGTATCAGGGACAAGATCCTCATATCGTTCCTGGCCCTATCCCTTATCTCTGTGGGTATTGTCAGCTCCCTTGCGCTACGTTATATCGGCTCTGTAGGTACACTGACCAAGGAATACAGCGCCTCCATGGGGGAGACGGTCATGTCGGTCTCAATTGCAGCACTCGAGGACCAGGGCAGGCGGACCATCTACCAGAAGTCTTCTGACGTTGCTAAAGAGGTCTATTTCTATTTGCAACTCCATCCGGACCTGGACCAGGCTGCGCTCATACATGACCAGAAACTGAACTCCATCGCGGTGCAGAAGGTGGGCAGAACGGGAAACACTACGGTCTACGATAAGATGGGGAAGATCATCTTCTCCTCGAACCCGAGCAGCGTAGGGGCAAATCTGCGCCAGCTCGGTGGGGAACCATCATATTACTCGTCTATTTTCGAACGTAGCCTGCTGGGGGGTGAGGCCTCGGGTTACTATAAGTATAAAGGGCCTGGCGATACTGAGGAGCGAACCAGGTACATGTACACAGTGCCGGTGGAGTCCTCTGACCTGATCGTGGCTGCAGCTACTTACCTGGACGAATTCTCCTCGGCGGCCGAGGAGACCAAGAACAGGATCGCGTCGGCCGTGGATGAAATGAGCAAGCAGATCGACAAGCAGGCCAGGGAAGCCGAACTGATCTTTATTGCCGTGATCGTGGCCATGGTCGTCGTAGTGTCCGGCGTCTCGTTCTTGCTCTCGGAGACCATCACGAGGCCTATCATGGCGTTGACCAAGGGCTCGGAGCATATCGCCAACGGCGAACTGAGCTATAGGTTCAACGTAAATACCGGGGATGAGATGCAGGTACTGGCCGAGCAGTTCAACATAATGACCAGGGCTTTAAACGAGTCGTATACCAACCTTGAACAGAAGGTAATCGAACGTACCGAAAAAGAGAGGCAGAGGGCAGAACAGCTCCGCACTATTAACGAGGTCAGCCGGAAGATCAGTTCCATCGTTAACCTGGATGAGTTGCTGGCCTACGTAGGCAACCTGCTGCGCCAGACCTTTCATTTTCATAATGTCAATATCTTCCTTTTTGAGCCGAGCTCGGGCAAGCTGATGCTCAAAACACTGCATTTTAGCGGCCAGAAGAACGTGATACCTGTGGGCGTTCCTCTGGAGATGGATGAGGAGGGCATAATCGGCAAGGCTGCTCGAACGGGCGAGTACGTCCTGGTCAATGACCTCAATCTTGAGCCGGGCTTCAGGAAGCCTGAAGGTTTGGGCGAAACCAGGTCGGAGCTGGCTGTCCCCGTGCGTATGGGGGGTAGGGTGCTGGGCGTGCTGGATATCGAAAGCATTGAGGTGGACGGCTTCGACGAAGCGGATGTATTTACGGCCCAGACGCTGGCCGACCAGTTGGCGGTGGCTATCGACAATGCGCGCCTTTACCAGGAGACAAGGTCCATGGCTGTTACCGAGGAGCGCAATCGCATGGCCCGCGAGATACATGATACGTTGGCCCAGGGATTCACCGGCATCATACTGCAGCTGGAGGCCACCGAGCAGGCGCTGGGCGATACCAGCGAAGATGTGCAGAAGCATCTTAACCAGGCGCTCAGCCTGGCTCGTAAAAGCCTGGCCGAGGCGCGTAGATCGGTCTGGAACCTGAGCCCGCAGGCGCTGGAACAGCTACGGCTGGATGAGGCTGTCAAACATGAGGTGGAGAGGTTCCGTCAGGACAACGGCATAGAGGCTCGCTTCACACAGTACGGGGAGAAGCGCGATATACCGCCTGAAACCGGGACCGCCATCTTTCGTATTTGCCAGGAATCGCTGGCCAATGTGGCAAAGCATGCACAGGCGACACGTGTGGATGTAGCCCTCAGTTTTGAAGGTGCGGGAGTTGAGCTGACGGTCAAGGATAACGGTGTGGGATTTGAGCCGGGTCCCGAAGGCAAGATTGGAAAGGCAGGAGGCTTCGGGCTGATCAGTATGAGGGAGAGGGCGCTGGGTCAGAACGGCCAATTTGAAGTGCAGAGTGGGAAGGGTGCGGGGACCGTTATCAGGGCGTCGATCCCGCTGACGTAGGAGGTATGAGAGTGGAGCAGATCAGGATACTTGTTGTAGACGATCACGAAGTAGTCAGGGATGGGATCGTGAGCAACCTGGTTCGCCAGCCGGATTTCGCCATCGTCGGCCAGGCCTCCAACGGGCTGGAGGCAGTGCAGAGGGCGGCCGATCTGTCCCCCGATATTATTCTGATGGACTTGCGTATGCCGGAGCTTGACGGCGTGGAGGCTATGATCAGGATCAAGCAGGCTAACCCGGAGATCAAGTTCATAGTTTTCACAACATACTCCGATGACGAATACCTTTTTGCCGCCATTAAAGCCGGCGCCAAGGGTTACCTGCTGAAGGACGCCCCGCGCGAAGAACTTTTTAAGGCCTTACGGGCTGTCTCGCGTGGCGAATCGCTGATACAACCCGTCTTTACTACAAAGGTGCTGGATAAGCTGGCATCTGAGCTATCCAGGAAAAGCACCGGCGCCGACGCCCTGTCCGACAGGGAGATCGAAGTTCTTGACCTCGTGGCCAAGGGAGTTTCCAACAAGGATATCGCCGACCGGCTGTCCATTACACAGAGCACGGTTAAAACCCACGTGACCAGCATCTTCCAGAAACTGAACGTGACCACCCGCACGGAGGCTGTGACAACCGCTCTCAAACGCGGCATTATCCAGCTCTGATCATACTTTAGTATGATTTTGCCCGGCCGTTTGGACGAGTTTCGCGGTCCCCTTTTACTGGTCGTAAAACCAACCTATATCCCGATTATGCGCGCCAGGTAAATACGTTAGACTTGACCTGTGTCAATGTGTACGAATATGAGTGCGTATTAATTTGTAAAGGTGAGAGATGGAAGAACCGATTAAAGTATTGATAACAGACGATAACGAGGTGGTACGTGAAGGGCTCAAGAGCATCTTCGACGGCCACAAGGACATCCAGGTTGTAGGTCAGGCTGTCGATGGTCTGGACGCCGTGGAAAAAGCCGAAAAACTGCGACCCGATGTCATACTCATGGACGGCCAAATGCCGCGCATGGACGGGCCGACTGCCATACGGGCTATCAAGAAGATCATGCCTGATGTCAAGATACTGTTCCTTACCGTATATGGCGATTACGCCGGCGATGCCCTGGCATCCGGTGCAAGCTGGTACCTGACTAAGGACTGCCGCAGGCAGGACCTGCTCGAGGCCATACGAGCGCTGGCACAGAGCGCGCGACTCAAAGCCAAACCGGCCGGTAAAATTCTTTAGCGCAAAAAATGAATTGAGCCTCGCCTGGACAAGGCGGGGCTCAATTTGATTTCTATTATTTGTTTTGCCGGGACGCCTTTTCCTCTTCCACAAGTGCGCGCCGGTCCACCTTGCCGCTGGCCAGCAGGGGAAGCAAAGGGCGAACTTCGAACTGCTTGGGTATCTTGTAGTTGGCCAGGTGCTTTTTACACAGCTCGCGTATCTCTTCTACTTCGACGTTCTTGCCCGGGACCGGCATGATATAGGCCTTGCCCACCTCCTGCCAGGTCTCGTCCGGGATGGGTATGACCGTGACGAAAGCCACTCCGGGATATTGCTCTATGACCGCCTCGATTTCGCGCGGGTAAACGTTGTAGCCGCCCGATTTGAACATCTCCTTGGTGCGTCCCACGATCTTAATATAATCGTGGCTATCCATGGTGGCCAGGTCGCCCGATTTCAGCCAGCCGTCACGCGTGATTGTTTCGGCTGTGGCCTCGGGACGATTCCAGTATCCTTTCATCACCAGGTCGCCTTTCATCCATATCTCGCCCACTTCGCCCCGGGGCACTTCCTTTCCTGCGCCGTCCACCAGTTTTATCTTGAATGGGGGATAGCATCTGCCTGCCGTCTGTATGAGATCATCCATCGAATCGCCCGGCTTGGTATAAGTGATGAAGCCGGAATTCTCGGTTTGCCCGTACCCGGTCATCAGCGTCGCCCCCGTCTTGGACAACCTCTTGACCATCGATTCGGGAGCGGCCGAGCCCGCCCAGATGATGGTCCTCAGATTGGACAGGTCGTAGCTGTCGAAATCGGGCAGCGTGAACTCGAGCATGAACATGGCGGGCACCTGCCCGAAGAAGGTGATTTTCTCTTCCTGTAGCATCTTGAGAGTACCTGCAGGATCGAAGCGATCCATTAGCACCATGGTGGCGCCCCAGTGCAGGCAGCCCATTATAAGTTCCACGGCACAGGCGACGTGGTTGATGGGAAAGTGGATGAGAGCCTTGCCCTCGCCGCGCTTGCTGTTGGGCGCCATGAAGCGCTCATTCTGGGCTGCGGCACTGGAGATGATGTTCTTATGGGTGAGCAACGCTCCCTTGGGCTTGCCCGTGGTCCCCGACGTATATATGATCAAGGCCGGGTCATTCTCTTTAACTTCGGCAATGCGCTTTTTCAGCGCTGTGTCCAGTTTGCTGCGGTCCTTGCTCATCTCTTGCTCCCAGTTGAGCGTGCCCTCCCAGGGATTGTCTATGATGACCAGTTGCTCAAGCCCCGGGTTGTCTTCCTTGAGCGCGGCCAGGTCGTCTTTGTAGTCGCGCATCAGGGCATCGTAGTTCCTGACCGCGAACCCGATCCTGGGTTTGGCATCTCCGACCATGTACAGGAACTCATCGCGCGTGTAACGCGGGTTTAGCCCGAACCAGATTCCCCCCACCATGGCCGTGGCCATGTAGGTATATAGGGCCTCATCTCGTGCCGCGGAAAGCGTAAATACCCTGTCTCCCTTTTTTACTCCCAGCTCAAGCAGCAGTTTTGCCACGCCGACCGTTCTCTCGTAGAACGTCTTATAGGTAATCCTGCGGTCCTTGAAGATCAGCGACTCTCTGTTGGGCGTTTCTTCCGCCCATTTCCTCACGTATTGCCAGATCAGTTTCTCTTTATCCATGACTGCAACCTCCCATGTCATATTTTATTATTATATGCATGACATCACTTGGGTAAATCGAATTTGGGCACGCCGGCTTCGGGTTTGAAATCAGGCGGCCTTTTCTCTATAGAGGCCTTGATACCCTCCTGCAGGTCCGGGGAGAGCTGGTTCCTCTCCCATAGCTCCGACTCGAACAGATATAGGTCGGACATGCGCGCAACCGAGGCAGCATTCACCTGCTTCTTGCAAATGCGTATGGCAAGCGGGCCACGTCGGATGATTTTGTTGGCTAATTCATAGCTGGCCGGCATCAATTTATCCGGGGGCACAACCTTGTTGACCATGCCGATCCGCAAAGCCTCGTCGGCGCTGACAGGATCACAGGTCATGATGAATTCCTTGGCCCTTGACGGTCCCAGCAGGGACACCAGCCTGGGAGTTGCCCCCCAGCTCAGGAATACGCCCAGTCCCGTCTCAGGCACACCCAGCCGGGCGCTCTCGACAGCAATACGGAAATCGCAGTTCATGGCGATGCACAAACCACCTCCCATGGCCGGACCGTTGATAGCCGCTATGGTGACCTGCTCCAGGTTCTCGATGGCCGACATCAGGTCCAAAAAAAATAGCTGCCAGATTCTCTCATTGGGCATCTCTTTCTGCGACATGTGCTCGGACAACGCGTCTACACGCAGGTCGAAGCCGGCCGAAAACGCCCGGCCGGCCCCCGTAAAGATGACGACCCTTGTATCGAGATCATACCTGAACTCCGCCATCAGGTCGCGCAGGTCCAGGAAAAGCCTCGTGCTAAGCGTGTTCAGTTTTTCGGGACGGTTAAATGTCACAAGCGCAATGCCCTCTTTTTTTTCTACCAGAAGGGTTTCATATGCCACTGATCTACTCCGATTTAAATGCCTTTTAGCAATTTGAACTGGACTACATCCACAATGCCCATGTCGGTAAGGCGCAGCTCGGGAATGACCGGCAGCGCTATGAACGACAGCAGGGCAAAGGGGGCCGGCGGCAGCTTGCCCAGCGAGGCAGCCACCCTCTCCAGTTCCTCAAATTGACCGGCGACGGCCTCCGCAGGCTCGGGCGAAAGCAGTCCGCAAATCGGTAAAGGTAACCTGGCCACAGGCTTTCCCCCGCGGCAGACCACTAATCCGCCCTGCATCTCCTTCAGAGCTTCTACGGCCGCCAGAATATTTTTATCGTCGGCACCGACCGCCACGATATTGTGCGAATCGTGGGCTACAGTGGATGCGATGGCGCCCTCTTTTAGACCGAATCCGCGCACAATACCCAGGCCTATATTACCCGTGGCCCCGTGCCTTTCCACCACTACGGCTTTGAGCAGGTCCCTGGAGGTATCCGGCTGGAATTTACCCCGGCCTGTTTTCACCATCTGTTTCCTGGTTATTATCTGGCCGGGTATGATCTCGATGACGGGGAAATGCTCGTTCCTGGACAGTAGTTCAAGCTTTGATATCTTGAAAGGTTTATAGTTGACCGACTTCATCAGCCGGGAAGGCGTCTTTATTACTGTCTTGCCCAGGTACCTGCCTCCCTTTGCCGCCAGCTTGCCGTTGTAGAAGACCATGTCTACTTCCAGCTTCTCAAGGTTGTTGATGGTAACGAGATTGGCCCGGCTGCCCGGCGCTATGCGTCCCAGGTCGTGCAGGCGGAAGTACTCGGCGGGATTGAGCGTTACCAGTTGTATGGCCCTGATGGGGTCCAGCCCCATCCCAATAGCCTTTCTCACTACTGCGTCCACATCCCCGTCCCGCAGCAAGTCTGAGCAGCTGCGGTCGTCTACCACGAACATGCACCTGTGCCATGTCTTATCGGTGATCAGCCAGATCAGTTCCTCCAGGTTTTTTTCCGATGTGCCCTCTCTGATCATGAGGTAGAGGCCGCGGGAGAGCTTCTCCCGGCTCTCCTCAAGCTCGGAGTTCTCGTGGTCGGAGTAGATGCCGGCAGACACATAGGCGTTCAGTGATTTTCCCCTCAGTCCGGGCGCGTGCCCGGCGATCACATGGCCGGCGGACGCATCTATCTCATCAATCACCGGCTGGAAGGCGTTGATCACGCTCGGATAGTTCATCATCTCACCCAGGCCGACGTTATTCTTCCATTTGAGCAGCCGCTTGATATCGCGCGCCCCGATAGCTGCGCCGGAAGTCTCCATATGCGTGGCGGGCACGCAGGACGCTGCCTGGAAGTAGAAGTCCAGCGGAAGATTTCGCGCGCAGTTCAAGACGAACCTGATGCCCGCAAGGCCGGAAACGTTGGTTATCTCGTGCAGGTCCGTGGATATGGAGGTTACCCCGTGTGGCACCACCGTTTGAGCGTAATGCGCGGGGTGTAACATCGAGCTTTCTATGTGGATATGGCCGTTGATAAAGCCGGGCGAGAGGAAAGCGCCTTTGAGATCTATGACTTCCCCTGCCTCAGTATAGTCACCTATTCCGGCGATGCGTCCGTCATACACGGCAACGCTGCTTTCTTCGATGCTGCTGGTGAAAACGTTGACGATGCTGGCGTTTTTTAACACCAGGTCGGCTGGCCTGTCGCCCCGCGCCACCGCTATCAAATCTGGCAGGTTCATATTCCCTCGGTCACTCAATATAGCAGATATCGGGCAGGTTGCGGTATTTCTCATTCCAGTCAATACCGTAACCCACTATGAATTTATCGGGGACGGTAAATCCCAGGTAGTCGATTTTTACATTCACCCTGCGGCGGGCGGGCTTTTCAGTCAGGGCGCACAGGGCTGCCGAAGCCGGCTTTTCCCTTTTGACATAGCGGAGGAAGTAAGAGGTGGTCAGCCCGGTATCGATGATATCCTCCACCACGATGACGTGGCGGTCCTTGACCGGCTGGTTTAGCCGTCCTGTAATCCTGATCTTGCCTGAGGACTCAGTGCCGCTGCCGTAGCTGGACAGCCGTACGAAATCCAGCTCCAGCGGCATATCCAGTCTGCGCACCAGGTCCGCCATGAAGACAAAAGATCCCTTGAGGATGCCGATAAGAAGCGGATTTTTACCCCGGTAATCCCTGCTTATCTCGGAGGCCAGCCTTTGCACGGCGGTGTCTATCTCTTCGCTCTTGATAAGCTTTTTCAGCTTGGGCGGCATACACGGATTATAGCTGCATGCTTGGCCTTTGTCTATTTGTTGTGCAGGGCGGTCATTGCTTGGTGACCAGCTTCTTGACAGCGCGGTTGAGGCCTTCCAGAGATAGGTTGAACATGGGGAAGAGCTTGGCGATGATCTGTACCGTGGGGTAGCTGCGCAGGACGGACGTCTCGGGATTAAGCCAGACGACGTGGGAAAACTGGGACCTGAACTGCTTGAGCCTGTCGATGCCGGCGTGCTTCTGATACCCGTGGAAATAGAGGTCGCCGAAGCGGTCCATCAGCTCTGAATAGGCCATACAGGCATCGCCCACAAAAATGACCTTATAATCAGGCTCCAGGATTTTCAACAGGTGTTCGATAGTCTCCCCCTTGCGCTGCTGGATATCGCTGTAGAGGACATCGTAGGGGCAGTTGTGGAAGTAGTAGTACTTGAAAGAGCGGAAATGGCTGAGCGAATTGGCGGCTGAGAAAAGCTGGCTGCAAAGGTCTGCGTACGGCTCCATTGAGCCACCGGCATCCATGATGAGCAACAGTTTGATGCTGTTCTTGCGGGGGCGCTTCCATTTGAACTCGAGCTCGCCTGCGTTCTTGCACGTGGCGTCGATGGTCCGGTCCAGGTCAAGCTCGTCCTCGGGGCCGGCGCGGTTCAACTGCCTGAGTTGCTTCAGCGCCACCTTCATCTGGCGGATGTCCAGGGTAACGTCGTCCCTGTAGTTGCGAAAATATCTCTGTTCGGCGATGCGGACCGCGCTGCGCATTCCTCCCGGACCGCCCACCAGCATACCCTGGGGATTTTTACCGGAGTGGCCGAAAGGCGACGTGCCGCCGGTGCCGATCCAGTAATTGCCCCCGTCATGCCGCTCCGTCTGCTCCTTAAGGCGTTTCTCGAACTCCCGGAGCAGTTCCTCCAGGTCCATCTTTTTAATAGCCTCCATTTCCTCGGGCGTAAGCTGCGGCCTGTTCCTGGGGTCCGTCAGCCACTGAATCAGCTCTTCGGTGACCTCAAAGGAAGGAGCGATGCCGCCGAAGTACTCCTGAAATGCGACGTCATACTGGTCGAAATGGGTCTCGCTCTTAACCAGTATGGCGCGAGCCAGGTAATAGAAGTCGCTCATGTTGTGAATCAGGCGCTTGTCCAGGGCCTCCATCAGGATCATCCATTCGTTGATGGAGACAGGCACCCTCTTTTCCTTGAGCTTGTAGAAAAATGGCGTAAACATAGCAGGTATTAAGCAGGTGGTTGAACTCAGTTACCGGATATATTGTAGCCGCGGGTCTGCACCTTCTTTTTAACGTGGTGTGTCATATAGAAATCGATATCGTTTTCCTTTTTGATAAGTGTGCCCAGGAAAGGTATCTCGCCGTCCTTGATTTTACCGTCCAGGCCGCTGGCCATGAGGGCTTGTATCCAATCGATTAATTCGCTGGTGGAGGGCTTTTTACGGAAGTCGTCGATCTTGCGCAGAGTGTAGAATGTCTCCAGCGCTTCCTTGAGCAGGGTGCTCTTGATGTCGGGAAAATGCACCTTGACTATCTCCTCCATCAGGGGTGGTTCGGGGAAATCGATGTAATGGAAGATGCAGCGGCGCAGGAAGGCGTCCGGCAGCTCCTTTTCGTTATTGCTGGTGATGATGACGATGGGTCGGTGCTTGGCCGAGATGGTCTCATCGGTCTCCGGAATATAGAAGCTCATCTCGTCCAGCTCGTTAAGCAGGTCGTTGGGGAATTCCAGGTCGGCCTTGTCTACCTCGTCGATCAGCAACACTACCTGTTCGGGAGCGGTAAAGGACTGCCCCAGCTTTCCCAGCTTGATATAGTGCTTGATATTGGAGACATCCTTGCCGCCGAAGCGGCTGTCGTTGAGCCTCTGCACGGTATCGTAAACATACAGGCCTTCGGCTGCCTTGGTGGTGGATTTGACATGCCAGCGGATCAGTGGCTTGCCCAGTGAAACCGATATACTGTGCGAGAGGAGCGTCTTGCCAGTTCCGGGCTCACCTCTTACCAGCAGCGGCCTTTTGAGCACGATGGACACGTTAACGGCATTTTTCAGCGCGTCCGAGATAACGTAATCGGCCGATCCTTTGAACTTCTCAAATTGATCCTGCTTCATGATGTTTCCTCCGGGGGTATCTTAATTTACATTTAAACCCCCCGGCCGGTGGGGTCGGAGGGCCTGGCGCTGCAATCTCGAATTTATTCCGATGAAAATTTTAGGTTAACGGTCGCTTAAAAGCAAGTAAAGTTCAGTTTCTCTTTACCTCACCGAAACTCCCTTAAAGCCGGTTATTGCGCGTAATAATTGCCGCCGCACATGATATAATCACGAATTAATGCTCAAGAGTTGCGATGAAAAAATACTCGATTGAATTCAAACCATCGGGACGCAGCGTTTTCTGCGGCGCCGGAACCGCTATTCTCAGTTGCTGCCGTGAGGGCGGGATAAAAATCGCCAGCACCTGCGGCGGGCAGGGCAAGTGCCGCTCCTGCAAGGTACGCATAGAAAGAGGAATTCCGACCGCGCCCACGGAGAACGAATTAAAGCGATTATCTGCTGAAGAGTTGAAGAGGGGTTGGCGGTTATCCTGCCAGGCCAGGCCCGCCGGTGACCTTATCGTATATCTGCCCGCTGAGAATGAGCTTGCTTCAAGCCCTGCATTCAAACAGGAACTTATGGCCAGGATAGTTCCGGATTCCAGGAGTAGGCGTTCTGGTAAAGGATACGGTGTTGCTGTCGACCTGGGGACCACCAAGTTAGCGGGATACATGGTCAAACTCTCTGACGGTACTATCCTGAGCAATCATGCTCTGGCAAACCCCCAGGCTATTTATGGGGACGACGTAATCAGCCGTATCACGTATGCCATGCATTCATCTGCAAATGGTGTAAAGCTGAAAAAGGCGGCAACAGGAGCGATTGACGACCTGATACTGGAGCTGGAAGGGCGGGCAGGTTGTAAACCCGGGACGGTTGCCAGGGTGGCGATCTGCGGCAATACGGCGATGCATCATCTACTGCTGGGATTACCGGTCGGCCAGCTTGCGCGGGCGCCTTACCTGCCGTGGGTCAAGGGCTCTATAAAGATAAGTGCGAACGAGTTGGGGCTTAGATCGGCTGCGGATGCTGATGTATATTTACTGCCGAATATTGGGGGGTATGTGGGAGGTGACCATGTGGCAGTACTTACGGTAACAGACGCATCCAATATCAAGGCCGTTGCCCTCATTGTCGATATCGGCACCAATACCGAGATTTCACTGGCGGCCGGAGGAAATGTCACAAGCGTTTCCTGCGCATCAGGCCCCGCTTTTGAGGGAGGGCATATCAGATTCGGCATGAAAGCGTCTCCCGGTGCTATCGATAAAATTGTTATTGGTAACAACAAGATCAAATTCAGGACAATCGGCGGAGGCCCGCCGGCCGGGATCTGCGGATCGGGCATGCTCGATGCCGTGGCACAGATGGTCAACGAGGGGATAATCGACTCCAGCGGCAGGATGGATAAAGGGCATCCTCTTATCCGCATTCAGGGCGGACAGCCGGAGATCTTAATAATCAGCATGGATAGTTCGCTTAATGGGGAAGATATCGTGATCACGCAGGGAGATATAAGGGAGCTGCAGTTGGCCAAGGCTGCCATCCGCACCGGCATCAATGTTTTACTGAAATCAGCGGGCATCGTCGCAACGGATGTAAAACGCATAATTATCGCCGGCACGTTCGGCAACTATATCGACATAAAAAGCGCCGTCAGGGTGGGAATGCTGCCGGACCTGCCTGTAAGGCGTTTCAGCCAGGTCGGCAATGCTGCCGGCGCTGGCACCTGTATGATACTGGTATCTGCCGGAGCACGTAAAAAGGCCGAAGCGATGGCCCGCCGGGTGAAGTACCTGGAACTTGCTGACAGGCCTGATTTTATGGAATTGTTTGTCAAAGCATTGAACATCGGCTAATGATTTTGACAGGGAAACTGCACTAAAATAATGTACTGGGAATGCATGCTATGTTTTGCATGTATAGTGTAAGGGGATAGCAACAGGGAGGCGAGGCATGAAAGCAGAGAATATAGTGCTCGAAACCATCAAAGAATTATGGCCGGTGCCGACGGAGCGGGGCATGAATAGCCGCGAGATTGTTCGGCGGTCTATTGAATTTGCCGATCCACCTCGAATACCGTACCAGTTTCAATATAATCCGCCGGCCACCGATATCGTCGTTATCGGCCCGCTGGATTTTGCCACTACCAGCAGGAAAGCCCCGGTCGGATCAACATATGTCGATCAATGGGGTATCACCTGGGAGGTTACCGGCCGCTGGTGGGATCATGCTGTGAAACATCCGCTGGCAGACCTGAAGAATGTTGCAAGCTACCGCATGCCCGATGTGATCACGCCTATCGCCAAGATGAAGTGGGCGACAGGACTGGGCTGGCGCGCCGGCAAATATGTCATGGGCCTAGATCCGGTCATGATGTTTGAGACCATGCGGTCGCTGATGGGATTCGAAAGCCTTATGATGGCGCCTTATGACCAACCGGATGGCCTTCAAAGTCTGCTGGAAAGGTTGACCGAACTTACCATCAACTGCATCAAGACATATGCCTCAATGGGGATGGTAAATGCGTTATTACACTATGAGGATTGGGGTCTGCAGACCTCGCTGCAGATGAAGATTGATACCTTCCGCGAGCATTACAAGCCTTTTTATAAAAAGATAATCGATGCCTGCCACGATAACGGCATGCATTTTATCTGGCATAACTGCGGTTACATAGTAGACATGTTCCCCGATATGATCGACTTGAAGGTTGATGTGCTTCAGCTTGACCAGCCGCGCCTGATGGGGCACCGGAAGCTCATCGATTTATTGGGAGGTAAGCTCTGCATGTGGAACTGCGTGGATATACAGTGGAGTACCATGGAAGGCAGGACAGAAGATGAGCTACGGCAGGAAGTGGCTGAAATGACGCGTATATATGACGTCAAGGGGCACAAGGGCGGCTTCGTCGCCCGGCACTATCCCCAGCCCTGGGATATCAATTTATCGAAGGCCAGGCAGCGGCTTATTTACGATACTTTCATGCAGAATGGCTGCCGCGCCCTTTAGCGCCGGCAGGTTAATGCAATTAGACCCCGTTGAATTCAGGCCGGTACTTGGCAACGCCTGCATGGCCGGCAAGCGCCCCTTCACGTAATTCCAGGATCATAAAGGCCTCCGGCGGAGCATCGTACTCGCACTTGATACCGAATTCAGCAGAAGGCCGGAATCCGAAACACGGGTAATAGTCCGGGTGCCCGAGTACCACAATATATGCATATCCTTCATGGCGCAGTTGTGCTATGCCGGCTGCCATAAGCAAAGAGCCGACCCCCTTTCGCTGGAAGTCCGGCAGCACTGCCACCGGTCCCAGCCCCAGACCTGCGAGGCTGGAGCCGTCCGATTCGATGCTGACCGGGCTGAAGAGCGCGTGGCCGACAATCCGGCCATCGCTGACTGCTACCAGTGAAAGGGTAATGGCCCGTGCGCTGCGCAGTTTATCAACCAGGTCGGCTTCCGCCGGGCCGGCAAACGCCGTTTCGTTGACTTCACGGATGGATGCCTCGTCGCCGGCGGCCTCAGGGCGTACTGTAATCATGACTTGTTACCTGTAAATCATAGCAGCAATGTAAACTACGGGAAAGCCGCCGGCGTACTATCTAATATCGGCGCGAAATATCGTTTTCATCTGGTGTATAATCCGCATGATTCAGGAGGACGCATATGGAAATCAGAAATCACTGGGATGAAATACGGAAGATATTTGAGGAAGCGTACAAGAGCTGCTTCCATTACGCGGTGGCCACAGTGAACCCTGATGGTTCGCCGCATATCACACCCATCGGGGGGCTTTTCCTGCGGGATGATAAAACGGGCTTCTATTTCGAGGAATTTCCGTCCCGGCTGCCGCGGAACCTCAAGCAGAATCCACGTATTTGTGTGATGGCCATAAACGCTGATAAGCTGTTCTGGGGCAAGGCATTGATGGACGGCAAGTTTCCCTCGCCGCCGGGTGTCAGACTGCTGGGAAAAGCCAGTGCGGTCAGGGAGGGAACGAAGCAGGAAATCGATTTATGGCAGAAGAAGGTCGGTTTTACTCACTCGATGAAAGGCTACAAGCTGATGTGGGAAGGTATGCATCACGTTAGGGATATTCAGTTTGATGCCTTTGAGCCTATTGAGCTCGGTGCTATGATGGCCGGCCTGGATTAAAGCGGTTCTCATCCATGGCAGGGAAGGCATGGGCAGGCAGAGGCTGGCAACAGTATTGAGGGTGAAACATTTCTGCCTGTGATTAAATAATCGCCCCTGGAATTTGTTATAAACTCTATTAAATCAGTAGACTTTATTATATGAAACCAGCAGAGAAACTAGCGCGGTTAAAAGAAATCCTGGCGGAAATGGGTTCAGCATTAATAGCCTACTCAGGGGGTACTGACAGTAGTTTTTTGGCGTTTGTTGCCAGCGGAGTGCTCGGACGACGCGCCCTGGCGGTCTTTGAGTACTCACCCGTATGCCCGCCGCAGGAACGGGATGAGGCGAAATCTCTGGCCGAGAAACTGGGCATACGTTACCTGATAATTGAAAGCGATGAACTGCAAAATCCATTGTTTGTGGCCAACACACAGGATCGCTGCTACTACTGCCGGCAGGAGCTTTTTCACAAGCTGAAGGAAATCGCCGCTGCTGAGAAAATCGATTGGATCCTCGACGGCTCCAACTTCGACGACCGGGATGATTTCCGACCCGGCCGCAGGGCAGCCGCCGAACTGGGAGTACGCAGTCCTCTCTGCGAAGTTGGATTGACCAAGGACGAGATACGCAAATTGTCACGCGACCTGGCTTTGCCAACCTGGGATAAACCCGCATCTCCCTGCCTGGCCTCCCGCATACCTTACGGTACTCAAGTCACACGGGAAATTCTGAATACGATAAGTGAGGGTGAGAAGTACTTGAGGAGCCTGGGTATGCGCGAACTGCGATTGCGGCATCACGGTGATATCGCCCGCATCGAAGTCGATATGGAGGGGATGGCCTTGCTTCTGGATGACGGGGTACGCCGGCAAATGGTCAACAAGCTCAAGTCCCTGGGCTATACCTACGTTACCCTGGACTTGGCGGGATACAGAAGCGGCAGCTTGAATGAAAAATTGCTGAAGTGACCCGCAAGGGACAATCAGCCTTAATGATGTGATATGAGCAAAGATAAAACTGTGAGTGTTATGGTCGGCATGAGCGGTGGCCTGGACTCGTCAGTTGCAGCGGCGCTACTCGTTCAACAAGGCCACCGTGTTACTGGCGTAACCATGAAGACCTGGGCCGGCGAGGCAATACCGGGTAAAGCCAAACACGGATGCTACGGCCCTGGGGAAGAAGAGGACATTGAGGACGCCAGAAAGGTAGCGCACAAATTGGGGATTGAATACCATGTTATCGATCTGTCTGCAGAATTTAAAACAGAGGTGTTGGACTACTTCTGCCGGGAGTACAGATGTGGAAGGACGCCTAATCCCTGCCTGATGTGCAACAGCAGAATCAAGTTCGGCAGACTTCTCCAGGCGGCCGTTGAAAGCGGGATCGAGTACGATTATTTTGCCACGGGACATTACGCGCGTTGCGAACACGACGTTAAGTCCGGACGTTATTTATTGAAAAAGGGCAGGGACGAGCGCAAGGATCAATCATATTTTTTAGCATACCTGAAGCAGGAGCAACTCGCTAAAATAATCTTCCCGCTGGGTGACTATATAAAGGATGATGCCAGGATAATCGCCTCTGACCTGAAGCTGGACGTGCAGGACAAGCCGGAGAGCCAGGATTTTATTGGCTTTGATTATCAAGTGATACTCGAGGATATGCCGCCAGGCCCCATTACCGATGGCGGGGGCAAGCGCCTGGGCATCCATCAGGGCCTGGGATTGTACACCGTTGGCCAGCGTAAGGGCCTTGATCTGAGCGGCGGCCCGTATTATGTTATAAATATTGACGCGGAAACCAATACCATCGTCGTCGGTAAGAGAGAGGAACTGTTGCGCAGCGAACTTGTGGCATCCCAGCTTAACTGGATAGCGGTAGACAGATTACTGGTGCCGATGAGACTGATGGCCAAGATAAGGTACGGGCATGATGGTGCCGAAGCTGAAGTTACTCCGGTAGCCGGAGATAAAGTGGAAGTAAAATTCTCCACCCCGCAATCAGCCGTAGCGCCCGGACAGGCCGTAGTATTTTATAATGGGCCCAGTGTTATCGGCGGCGGTATAATAAACAAGTATGGGTAGTGAGTCGTCCGTGTTTAATCAGGCCAGGAACAGGTATTCCAGGCAGGTGGCATTCCCCGCCATCGGAGATGTGGGGCAGGGTAAACTGTGCCGCAGCCGTGTGGTAATAATAGGGTGCGGGGCTCTCGGCTGCAATATCGCCAATTTGCTGGTTAGGGCCGGCGTAGGCAAAATCAGCATCATCGATAGAGATTTCGTCGAATACCATAATTTACAACGCCAGGCGCTATTTGATGAAGATGATATTAAACGGCAATTGCCCAAGGCGGTTGCGGCCCGGCAACACCTCAGAAGAATCAATTCCCTGGTAGAGGTAGAGGGGATAGTCGCAGATGTCAATTTCAGCAATGCAGAGAGATTCTGCTCTGGCGCAGACCTGATCATGGATGGTCTGGATAACCTCGAAACCCGCTACTTGATAAACGACGTATCTGCAAAACTGTTGATACCATATATTTACGGCGGAGCGATATCCTCACACGGGATGACGATGACAATCATACCCGGTAAGAGCCCCTGTCTGAGATGTGTTTTCCCCGATCTGCCCCCTCCGATGACCATGCCTACCTGTGAGACCGACGGAGTGCTGGGAACGCTTACAGCAACCATTAGCGCCATACAGGCGACGGAGGCCATAAAAGTTTTAATCGGATCCGGGGAGATTAACAGGGATTTGTTCACACTGGATATATGGGATATGACTTTTGAGCGGGTCCCCGTTGCCAGGAATCCGAATTGCCCTGCATGTAACGGGCGATATGATTTTCTGGAGAAAAAGGTTGATTTGATCAAGTCATCTCTCTGCGGCCAGAACAGAGCTATCCAGGTAATGGATACAAAACTGGGGAAAATCGACATCGCTAAAATAGCTAAAAAATTGAAAGATGTACACAACCTGATCTGTAACGAGCATATGCTCCGCTTTGAAGCCGATGGGCTTAAGATAACCGTTTTCCCGGACGGCCGGGCAATTATCGGAAATATCCTGGACGAGTCTCTGGCTGAAAAAGTATACGTTAAGTATGTGCGTAATAATGTGAAATCCCGCTGAAAGTGATTATATGAATTTAATTGGACTGCCGGATCAAACAAATATTAATGATATGGACCGGAATCAGGAGATAAATTTAAACTATGGCAGCGATTAGCGTGGAGTTTAAAGGTACCTGGAGGCTGTTTATCGGCACGTCTAAATGTGATTTAGACGCGGTCGATATCGAAGACGCTCTCAAGCAGATAATGGAAAAATACTGGCCGGGCATCGAAAAGAAAATTAAGGAACGCGGGGTGAAGCTGGACGGCGATTTCCTTAAATATTCATATATTGTCTTAAATAAAACGGATATTAAAAAACTAAAGGATCGAACGCTTAAGGAAGGAGATTCCCTGCGCCTCTATCTGTCGGTGCCCGGTGGCTGATCTCATAAGCAACCGACCCCGTTAAATAGAATCACGTGCCCCCTAATCTCCCTTGACAGCCCCTTATTGCCTATAGTATTCTCTATATTGTCTATAATATTAGTAAACAATAGGACAGGTGGAGATTCAGATGAAAATTTCAACCAAGGGAAGATATGCTACCAGGGCGATGCTGGACCTGGCGCAGCACTATGGGAAGACTCCCGTCCTATTGAAGGACATTTCGGCCAGGCAGGGAATATCCCTGCGTTACCTCGAGCAGATCATTTCCCCGTTGATAGCCGCAAAATTAGTTAACAGTACCCGCGGGCCCAAAGGTGGAGTCAGCTTGGCTAAACCGCCGCGGAAAATAAAACTGCTCGATATCATACAGGTTCTGGAAGGACCGATAGCTCCGGTGGATTGTGTGGAGAATCCCGGTGTCTGTACGCGCGCACCATCGTGCGCGGCGCGCGATGTCTGGTCGGACTTGGCCAAGGCCATGCACGGGGTGCTGGAATCCACCACCCTTGAGGACCTGGTTGAACGCCAGAATAAAAAGGAACCCGGCAAGGAATTACTCTACACAATTTAAGTTGTTTATTAGGGAGAAATAAATTGGCTACGCAGCTGAAAATAGATAAAGTTAAGTTTATAACGGTTGATATCCCCATATTAACGCGCGGCATCGCTAATGATTCACTGGAACTGATCGGCAATACACCACTGGTGCGGCTCAATAAAATCACCGAAGGCGCTAAAGCAGATGTAGTGGCGAAGTTGGAATCGTTTAACCCTTTGAGCAGCATCAAAGACCGTATCGGTGTCGCCATGATAGTGGCCGCCGAGCAAAAGGGAGCCATTAAAAAGGATACGGTCCTGATAGAGCCGACCAGTGGGAATACGGGAATAGCACTGGCTTTTGTAGCTGCCGCACGTGGATACAAGCTTTTATTAATTATGCCCGACTCTGTATCAATAGAACGAAGGCAGCTCCTGGCAATTTTTGGGGCTGAGCTTGTGCTTACTCCCGGAGCGCAGGGTATGCAGGCGGCGGTGGCAAAGGCAGAAGAGCTGGCAGCAAAAAATAAGAATTACCTGCTGCTGCAGCAGTTCAAGAATGAGGCCAATCCTGCTATACACAGGGTGACCACCGCCGAGGAGATCTGGCGTGATACCAATGGCCGAGTGGATGCGGTCGTAGCGGGAGTTGGCACAGGTGGGACCATTACAGGCATTGCCGAGGTTATCAAAGCCAGGAAGCCTGGATTCAAGGCTATTGCCGTTGAACCCGAATCCTCACCCGTGCTTTCCGGCGGAAAACCCGGCCCGAATAAAATACAGGGAATCGGTGCAGGCTTTGTCCCGGACATTCTGAGGACTGATCTCCTGGACGAGATCATCCCGGTCAAGCATGAAGACGCGGGTAACGTGGCCAGGCGGCTGGCCAGGGAAGAAGGTATCCTGGTAGGTATATCCTCGGGCGCTGCAGCTTGGGCAGCCCTGCAGGTTGCTAAAAGGTCTGAATATGCAAGTAAACTGATTGTGGTGATAATGCCTGACACCGGTGAGCGTTACCTTTCGACCTGGCTGTTTCAGGACATGTGATAGCGGGCTGATAACCCGCCATTCGATAACAACGCACAAGCGGACATTTTTGCCCGCCCTTTTGATTACATATCGAAATTTAATTGGAGAATAAGATGCCAGATTATAAACTTGACACTATTGCTTTACACGTAGGGCAGGAGACTGCTGACCCGGCCACCGGCGCACGTGCCGTTCCGATTTACCAGACTACTTCCTATGTCTTTAAAGATACGGATCACGCTGCAAATCTGTTCGCTCTCAAAGAGCTGGGCAACATATATACCCGGATGACGAATCCGACTAACGACGTTTTCGAACGCCGCATTGCAGCCATAGAAGGCGGCAACAGCGCGCTGGCAACATCATCGGGTCAGGCAGCTGAGGCTTTCGCCATCTTGAATATAACCGAAATCGGCGATGAGATCGTGTCTGCCGACAACCTTTACGGCGGCACCTATCAGCTTTTTCATTACACTCTTCCCAAGCTGGGAAGGTCCGTTAAATTCGTTGACTCGGCCAAACCGAGTGGGTTCCGCAAGGCCATAAGCAATAAAACAAGGGCCATCTATACCGAAGCCATCGGAAACCCGAAGCTGGACGTACCGGATTTCGTGGCTATCGCCGAGATTGCACATGAGGCCGGCATTCCTTTCATCGTGGACAATACGGTTGGCGTCGGCCTGATACAACCGATTAAATACGGGGCTGATATCGTTGTCCTATCAGCCACCAAGTTCGTCGGCGGGCATGGTACATCCGTTGGAGGCGCCATCGTGGACTCGGGCAAGTTCGCCTGGAACAATGGCAAGTTCCCCGGATTCACAGAGCCCGACCCAAGCTACCATGGGCTGAAATTCTGGGATACATTCGGCAATTTTGCCGATATGGGGAATGTGGCCTTCACCTTTAAGGCTCGTGTGCAGTGGTTGAGAGATGTGGGTTTCGTGGTAAGTCCTTTCAACTCATGGCTTTTCCTGCAGGGGCTGGAAACATTGCCCTTACGGCAGAGAAAACACTCTGAGAATGCCCTGGCCGTGGCTAAATTCCTCAAAGTGCATCCGCTGGTGTCTTGGGTTAATTATCCCGGGTTGGAAGACCATCCGTCGCATAAACTGGCTGTAAAGTACTTCGACGGCCATTACGGTGCGCTGGTCGGATTCGGTATCAAGGGAGGGCTGGAAGCGGGCAGGAGGTTCATCAATTCGGTGAAGCTGCTTTCTCATCTGGCTAATATCGGAGACGCCAAGACGCTGGTCATCCACCCTGCCACCACCACACACGCGCAGTTGACGAAGGAAGAGTTGCTGACGACCGGTGTGGCCGAGGACTTTATCCGACTATCTATAGGGCTTGAGGATATCGAAGATATCAAAGAGGATATCGATCAGGCGTTGAAAGTCGCTGCCAAAGGTAACTAATGACTTTGAGGACTTCATGGTGAAAACAGGTAAAAATATAGGGATCGTAGAGACTCAGTTTCTGACCTTCGCCCGGCCCCCGGACGAACTGGTGCTCGAATCCGGCGAAAAGCTGGGGCCGGTTACCCTTGCCTACGAGACCTACGGTAACCTCGATAAAGACGGGGCAAATGCCGTTCTGTTGTTCCATGCCCTTTCGGGGGATGCGCACGCGGCCGGATATCACACGGATGATGACCGTCCGGGTTGGTGGGACAACATGATAGGTCCCGGGAAGGCCTTTGACACGAATAAATATTTCGTCATCTGTTCAAACGTAATCGGCGGCTGCCAAGGGTCGACCGGTCCCGCCGATGAAAACCCCGGGACAGGGCGGCCTTACGGCCTGGGTTTTCCCCTCATATCAGTCAGAGACATGGTTGACGCGCAGGTTAAACTTATCAATGGTCTGGGTATAGAAAAATTGCTCTGCGTTGCAGGTGGCTCCATGGGCGGTATGCAGGCGCTGCAGTGGGCTGTATCCTATCCTGAGCGCGTCCGATCTGCCATAACTATTGCCACGACTGCGCGTCACTCACCTCAACAAATTGCTTTCAACGAGGTCGGCAGACAGGCCATCATGGCCGATCCCAACTGGAATGGCGGTGACTATTACAGCGGCAAGCCGCCTACAAGAGGACTTTCTGTGGCAAGGATGGTGGGACACATCACATATATGAGCGACGAGTCCATGGCTGAGAAATTCGGACGGCGTTTCAAGGACAGCGGTAAGGGCGCCAAATTCGAGCCCGATTTCGAGGTTGAAGGCTACCTGCAGTGCCGCGGGGACAACTTCGTCAAACGCTTCGATGCCAACTCTTATCTTTACATAACCAAGGCCCTCGACTATTTCGACCTCGATAACGGAAAGGGGCTGGAAAATGTGATGAAGGGAGTCAGTACCAAATTACTGGTCGTGGCTTTCAAATCAGACTGGCTCTACCCGGTATACCAGTCGCGCGAGATCGTCAGGGCCTGTAAGCTGGCCGGGGTTGACGCTACATACTGCGAGTTGAACTCAAACTACGGTCATGACGCGTTTCTGCTCGAGACCGATGAGCTGGGATATCTTGTGAAACATTTTATAGCCAATGCCAGCGAATATAACGGGAACGGGCGCGCATGAACAACGGGAAGCCAGGGGACAGCAGGCTGGACCATCGCATAATCACCGGCTGGGTGAGCGAGGGCGCCTCCGTACTTGAACTGGGCTGTGGTGGTGGAGAGCTGCTGCAAATGCTCAGCCGGCAAAAACGGGCCAGCGTCAGCGGCATTGACGTTGATGAAAACTATATATTCGCCTGCGTTGCCCGCGGACTGAGCGTGGCCCACCAGGATATCGATGACGGGCTCTCGGAATATGCCGACAGGGCTTTCGATTTCGTGATCATTAATCAATGCCTGCAGGAGCTGCGCAAGCCGCATGTCGCATTGTCCGAGGCCGTGCGCGTCGGCCATAAGGTTATCGTGGGTTTTCCCAACTTCGCGCATTATGGCGCCCGTATTCAACTGGCCCTGCAGGGCCGGGCGCCCGTGACGCCGGCATTGCCCTACCAGTGGTATGATACGCCCAACCTGCACTTTTTGAGCATCAGGGACTTCGTGCTATATTGCCGTAAGAACAGGCTGAGTATAGAGCGCAGGGCTTTCCTGGATAAAAAGGGCCCGGTACATTTCTGGCCCAACCTGCTGGCGGGATCGGCTCTTTTCCAGATAAGCCGGGACGGCCCGGCTTTGATAAAATAAGTGGAAATTCCGGGTAAGAGGATTGTATGAAGCGTATTTATATGGACTACGCGGCGACTACTCCCATGCTGCCGGAGGTCGCCGAGGCGATGCAGCCATATTTCAGCCACAGATTCGGCAACCCGTCCAGTATACACTCGATGGGGCAGGAGGCCAGTGACGCCGTGGAGCGGGCCCGCTCGCAAGTAGCAGCCATCATCGCCTGCAGGCCGGAGGATGTCGTTTTCACGGGTGGCGGTACCGAGGCCGATAACCATGCCATCAAGGGCGTATGCCTGGCCGGCAGAGAGAAGGGAAACCATATCATCACCACGGCCATCGAGCACCACGCTGTTCTTAACACGTGTAATTATATGAAGGAGCTGGGCTTCGATGTGACGGTGGTGCCCGTGGACAAGTACGGTATGGTGAATCCTAACGACATCAGGAAGGCCATAACCGCCAAAACTCTACTGGTATCGGTCATGCATGCCAACAACGAAATCGGTGCTGTCCAGCCGATCGAAGAGATCGGCAGTATCACGCGCCGGGCTGGAGTATATTTTCATGTCGATGCGGTCCAGACCGCCGGGCACCTGCCAATAGATGTCGACAGGATGGGCATAGACCTGCTGTCGGCATCGGCGCACAAGCTTTACGGACCGAAGGGGGTGGGTATGCTCTTTGTGCGCGGGGGAACCAATATAGTGCCGCTGCTGCACGGTGGAGAGCAGGAAAACGATAGGCGCGCCGGCACCGAGAACGTGGCCGGCATCGCCGGTTTCGGAAGGGCGGCCGATATTGCCCGAGCCGAGATGGGAGAAGAGGCAGACAGACTCTCGGCGTATCGTGACCGGCTGATAGATGTGGTGCTGGAACGGGTGGCCGATACTTACTTGAACGGCCACAGGACATCCCGCCTGCCCAACAACGCCAATTTCAGTTTCGATTTTATCGAGGGGGAGGCTATCATTATGTACCTGGATGCCGAGGGCATCTGCGCTTCCACCGGCTCGGCCTGCAGCTCGGCCAGCTCGGAGCCGTCCCATGTTCTGATGGCGCTGGGCATACCGGTTGAAAGGGCACGCGGCTCAGTCAGATTTACCCTGGGCAGATGGACGTCGACGGAGGATATAGATAAAGTTGTGGAAGCGCTGCCTCGTATTGTAGAGAAGTTGCGTGCCATGTCACCCCTGGTAAAGGAGAAGTGCGACTGGATAAACTATCTGTGAAGGTAAGCTGTGCAATATAATAAGTAGTGGGAGGTTGAAGATGACGGTTGAGAAGATGATTGAGCAAAGGCTGATCAGGGAAGCGGCAACCGATCCGCTTGTGATCAAAACATTGTTGACCTCGGCTGCCGATGGCCTTAGCCGGGCTGCGCAGGATATCGAGAAAGAGCCTGTCAGGTGCTTTGCGCAGGCCTATGATGCAGTTTACGATGCCTGCTGTGCCTATATGCGGTGGCATGGTTATCGCACGGTGGCTGCCAGCGACCATGCGGCAGTACTGGCCTTCTGCAAGAGTTCCCTGACTGAAGAGGGTGTTAGTGTCCTTAAAACTTTCGAGGCCGTAGAGAAAAGAAGGCACAAGGAGATGTACAGCGGGAAGGGCTCCATCGGGGCAGCAGAGGCGGCTGAACTGGTGGCCAGGGCGCGCAATCTGGTCCGACAAATACGGGATCTAAACCAGGAAGTCAGTTGAGCAGTGCGAATAAAAAACAGGGGGGTGTATTTTTAGCTGTGTCCGCCAGGGTGATGGGATTAAAGATCCGTTTTTATATCCGCAGGCGGTGTCTAAATACCCGATCACCCGGTGTGGGTGTTATAGCTCTCCGGCGATGATATGACGCTGGATCTCGCTGGACCCCTCCAGGATCGTCATGGCCTTGGCATCTCGATAGTATTTTTCCAGCGGCAGGTCGTGGCTGTATCCGGCGGCTCCCACCAGATGCATAGCCTGCGAGGTGACCCGCTCCGCGGTTTCAGAGGCAAAAAGCTTGGCCATGGAAGCTTCTGCGGTAAACTCCTCGCCGCTATCTATCAGGTGGCAAGCGCGCCAGGCCAGCAGGCGCGCTGCATCGATGTTGGTAACCATATCGACGAGAGCAAAGGCTACCGCCTGGTTTTTAAAGAGCGGGCGTCCGAACTGCACCCTCTTTTTCGTGTAATCAAGCGCTGCTTCATAAGCGGCTCTGGAGATGCCGATGGAACAGACGGCGGCAGCGGGACGGCTCAGATCGAGAGCCTGCATGGTGGCCAGGAATCCCGTGCCGGGGCGGCCGACTACTGCAGATGACGGTACTCTGACATTGTCGAAGATGAGCTCTGCTGTCTGTGAGGCGCGCAGCCCCAGCTTGTCCTCTATCTTCCCTGTGGACAGGCCGGGTGTGCCCGCCGGCACGATGAACAGGTCCAGGCCGGCGTATTTTTTTGCAGGCTCGGTGGTCGCCAGCACGATATACAGCTCGGCGATGCCTGCATTGCTTATATAGTACTTTGATCCCGACAGCGAATATCCGTCCTTTGCCGGTTTTGCTATTGTGGCGATACTTCCCATGTCCGATCCCGCGCCTGTCTCGGTAATGGCCAGAGCCCCCAGTTTGCCCCTCTTATCAGCCAGCACTGGTAGGTATTGTGACTTCTGCTCAGGCGTGCCCCCCGATCTCAGGCAGTTAATGGCGAGCATGCTTCCGGCCAGTACGGTTGACATCCCGGCGCAGGCTACGGCCAGCTCCTCGCATACAATCGCCGTTGTGAGTGAGCCGGCGCCGATGCCGCCGTATTCCTGGGGAATGCAAAGCTGTGTAAATCCGGCAGCGGCAAATCTCTCCACCACCCTCCAGTCGAAAAGAGGGGATGGGACACGGTCGATCTCGCCGGCGTACGGCCTCATCTGCGTGTCAGCAAACTCGCGAGCTTTTTTCTGCAGGGCTAATTGTTCCTCGTTGAGTGTGAAGCCTGTCATGTTTGGTTCTTCCTCCAGTTGATAAAATCAAGCACCAGTTGCCGCTCTTTGGCGGGCAGCTCAGCGGTTATTGTCAGTATTTCCCTGAGTTGCGGATCGGAAATCAGGTGGTTAACCGGGCTGTCGTCGTCTGCGGATACGGACGCATCGGTGAAATAATCCAGCGGCTTATTGAGGATCGCCGCTATCTCATCCAGCATATTAAGATACAATCTCCTCTTGCCCAGCTCATAGTTTGACAGCGCCGATTGAGTGCAGCCCAACCTGGCGGCAAGCTCCTCCTGGGTAAGCCCCATCTCCTCGCGCGCCTGCTGTATTCTCCTGCCGATCTCACGGAATATCATAAAGCCATGATATCACGAATTGTAATAATCTCTCAATGTTTTATCTGCAATATAACAGGATGTCTTGACAGTGGATATGACAAAATGTTATAAATTTAGTCAGATGATCATTATGGTTGACGGAGGCGAAAAAATGACGATAGCGATGCTGGAGACCGGGCAACTTAAGGAGCTGCTGAACAAGGGTTGGATGACTCATGACGCCATGTGGTTTTACAGCAGCCTGCAGGAGGTTGGGATCGAGAAGACTAACAAGATAAACAGGGCGGCAGTCAGGGCGATGGCGGCTGTCGAGATGAAGCGCATGAGAAAAGCCCTGGGTGTGACCGAGATAAAGACCTTTGATCAGTTGTTTGAGTTATTCGAGGTATCGATGTACATTGTGTCGGGCGATTTTATGAAATATAAGTTCTATTGCCCGGAGCAGAATGTCATACATGGTGAGTGGCTATCCTGCTTTGCCTACGATGGGATCAAGGCCCTGGGTGTCATCGACCGCTATGAGTGCGGCATCATGGACCGCATCGAGGCCTGGTGGGATGCACTGGGGCTGAAATGGGAGGTCGAACCTAAAATCACAGGCTGTATGATGCACAGGGAAGGCAAGTGCTACCGTGACTACAGGTTTTTCTTAGATGGATGAAAAGGTGTAATAAAGTACTTGTTAGCCGAGGTTATCTGAAGGTTAAAGGAGGGGATAAATTATGCAGGGAACAAATATGAAGATAGGTTATTTCTGCTCAATGGTGCCGGCGGAGATCATCACGGCGGCAGGGCTGAAACCGGTGTGGGTAAAAGGCAAAGCGGGAATGACGGCGGCTGCCGATGCCCACCTGTACCCCAACATGTGCCCCTATATTAAGAGCTTATTTACCGATGCGCTTGAAGGCGGGGATACTACTTACGACGGGCTGGTCTTTGCGCGTTCCTGCGATGGCATGCGCCGCCTGTATGATGCGTGGGAAGCATATATACCTTCTAAATTCACATACATGCTTGAGGCTCCCAAGAACGTCGACCAGTTAGCCGTCGCGTACTTTACCTCGCAATTGCGCGAATTTGCTGTGCAGATGGGCAAAGCGTCCGGCTCCGAGGTTACGGGACCGGCACTGAAGAAGGCGATACAGGATGCTAATAAGACAAGGGGCGTAATGCGCGACCTCTATAGCCTGCAAAAGAGATCGCCCCTGCCCGTCAGCGGAAGCGAGCTTTTCAGCCTCGGCCTGGAGATTCTGCAGGGTAATGGCAATGACGCCGCAGGCAGGGTCTCGTCCTTGTATAAAAAAACTGCGAAATCAGGAGGGTCAGGCAGAGGGCGGAAAAAAATCCGGATTATGATAGGCGGCAACGTGATGGATAGGCCCGATCTTTTTCAGATGATAGAGAACGCCGGAGCGGAGGTCCCTATTGCCGACCTCTGTACTGCGTCAAGGTATTTTGAGCGTGTTGTAGATGAACATGGAGGCGATGGTTTCGTGTCGCTGGCCGAGGCTTACCTGGGTGAACCTCGCTGCTCAAGGACAGCGGCCCCGGCTGAGATATATGCCCGCATCAGTGGCAACGTTAAGCAATATGCCGTCGACGGCGTTGTGCTGACTGCACTGAAATTCTGCGATCAGCAGTTGTATGACATACCTTACCTGCTCAGGAGGTTGAACGGGGACGGCATGCCGGTGCTCTTCATAGAGAACGACTACGTTTTCAGTGACAGGGACAGGATCAGGACACGTGTTGAAGCTTTCGTAGAAATGCTAGAAAGTTGAGGGATTAAGAGATGTTGAAAAAATACTACACGGAAATGAAGAACGGTCTCGAAACTGCATATCAGCAGAAGCCGCGCGCCTGGATAAAAATGAATATCCAGTTAGCCTCAATTATGATAGACGCCTTTCGTGACGATGCAAAGATAATCTGGACCTCATTTTATTCATTCCCCATGGAGCTGCTGGCGGCCTTTGACGTGGTGCCCTTCGACTTTGAGATCGCGGCCAACCTTTTACCGGTATTCAATCCTGATGCCGCCGTTGAAATTATGAACAAGGCCGAGGAGGCCGGCTACTCTACCGATATTTGCTCGTATCACAGGTTGGCCGCCGGGTGCAGTATGCTCGGTTACATGCCCAAAGGCGAGCTGCTGTTGTCATCGTCCTATTTTTGCGATGGTAAAGCCAAGACCAACCGGTTGCTGGCGGATCATTACAGCAGGGAATCCATATCGCTTGATGTTCCCAACAAGATCAGCAGGGAATCGGTGGACTATGTTGCTGGCCAGTTGCGGCGTATCGCCGGGAAGATCGAGGAGGTAACCGGCCAGCGATTCGATCTTGACTGCTTGCGAGAATCTATCAGGGTGTCCAACCGATCACGACGGGCCTATAGGCAACTGGCCGAGCTTCAGAAGGTCACGCCTTACCCCTATATCGGCGTACCCGTGGTAAACATGTCTATCTTCGGCAACATGCTGGCCGGCAGGGAGATACAGGAGCAGATTTACCTGGACATGGTGGAGGAGAGCCGTAAAAAGATTATGGAAGGAAACCTGGCACAGGAAAAGTACCGTGTTCTGTGGCTGGCATGGTTCCCTGTGCAGCCGACCAATATAAACCAGATATTCAGAAAAAACGGTGTCACTGTAGTAATGGGGGAGTTAGCCCGCAATTATTGGGGCGAGATGGATGAGTCCCTGCCGTTCGAAAGCCTCGCCCTGTGGAGTCTGCGAAACCCGTATGTGGGGACGATTGAGCAGCGCCTGAAAGGAATCAATGAAATTATTGATGAGTATAAGCTGGACGGCGTGGTGCATTTCTCCACCGACGCCTGCCGCCATTCGTGTGCCGCCCAGAAGATGATCGGGGATGCCTTGAAGGAGCGGGACATACCATACTTGGTTTTGGACGGTGATATGAGCGACAAGCGTAAATACTCGCCGGACAGGACGCAGTTGCTGCTGGAGAATTTCATAGAGGTTATGGCGGGGCGGAAATAGAGGGTAAAACGGTCCTCCTTGTATTTACGGTTCACACTGTTTCCTGTACATTTTTGTGTAGCCGTTGGTAAAATTCGGGTCCTCAAGCTTGAATCGCTCCCGGAGGTAATTCATCCTCTTTACAAAATGCTTTTGGTCATGTTCACGCACAAGGGCAAGCCAGGAATCCGCTTTGGCCAGGAATGTCTCCTCTATTTTTGCCATGTCCGGCAGGCTCATCTGCAGCGAGGAATAAAAATCGGGGTCTTCGGAGAGTACGGCTTCCGCCAGCGTGAGCAGCAGCCGGAAGCTGGTGCCGCTTACCTCCTCTGCCTGCTTAAGCCTGCCCATGCTCAATAGTGTATCGGCGGATACAAGGGCAATAAAATGGGAGAGGCCCAGCACTATGCCCATCAGTTCATCGTGTTCCGTTGGGGACATAATGGTCACCCTGGCGCTCCTGCCCTCGAGATATCCACGTAGCTGCATTGCCAGGGACTCCTCTTCGTCGTTGGTAGGTGTAAGCACGAACCTTTGTCCTGCCATCGATTCAGCCCCCGGTCCAAACATGGGATGGGTGCCCAGAATGCGGCAACCGGCTAAATATTTATGCATTATCTCAACCGGCTGCGTTTTGATCGAGGTGACGTCGAATACATATTGCCCGGACTTAACAGACGGAGCTATCTCACGGGCTATGGCCTCGAAGCTGTCGATAGGTACGGAGATGACGACTGCGTCGGCCTGCTTAACCGCTTCTGTACTGGTTTTGGCCTTGCAACCCAGTTCCCGTGCAGCCTCCTGAAGCTTTGCCCGGTTGCGGCCGGCTATAACGACCTGCAGGCCCTCGCCCAGCAGGTAACGCGCAAACCACCTGCCCATCTTGCCGTATCCGCCTATGATGGCAATCTTTCTAATCTGGCCGTTCATGTCTGCTTAGCCTTTGGATACGACCCCAGCACCTTGAGGAAGAGTGAGATATCGTCCAACTGTGCCAGGGTCTGCTGTACCGCGCTATCGCTACGGTGTCCTTCGAAATCGAGGTAGAAATTATATTCCCAGGGCTTTTGCCGTGTGGGACGTGACTCTATCTTGGTCAGGTTGATTTTCCTTTTAGCGAAGGCACCCAGGGCCTGGTGCAGCGTGCCGGGTTTGTGCTTCAGCAGGAAAACGATGGAGGTCTTGTCATCGCCGGATGGCTGGGCATCCTCCCGGCTGAGAATGAAGAAACGCGTGGTATTGCGCGGATTGTCCTCGATCTCGCGGTCCAGGATTTTCATATCGTAGATCTGGGCGGCGCGGGCGCTGGCGATGGCTGCACCGTCCATGATCTTCTTTTCTTTGATCATCTTCACGCTGCCCGCCGTGTCATAGGCGGGGATGATCTCGCAGCCCAGGCGCCGGAGATAGGCCTGGCACTGTGCCAGGGCCTGTGGATGGGAGTAGATTCTTTTAATGGATGCCGGCGAAGCGCCCCGATTGGATATCAGGCAGTGCGAAACCCTTATCTGCGTCTCTCCGCAGACCATAACGTCCGCGTCCAGCAGCAAGTCGTAGGAACGGCTGATGCTGCCCTCCTGCGAGTTCTCGACCGGCACTATACCGTAAGGCAGGCCGCCTTCCTGTACCAGCTTGAATACCTCGTCCAGTGTCTCGCACGGGCGGGTCAGCACGGAATTGCCGAAGAAGTTCAGGGCCGCCTCCTGGCTGTAAGCGCCGTCCTGGCCCTGGAAGGCTACCTCTATACCCTGGATGCTCCTGGAAGCCGCCATTACTATCCGGTAGAGGCGTTCCACATCTTCCGGGTTGATGTCCTCTTTTTTCGCCAGTTGCCTGACGTGTTCAATAACCTTCTTTTCACGTGCCTGGTCCTGTATCCCCCGGCGTCCCTTTCTCTTGAGCGTTCCTATTTTACGGGCCACGCTCATCCGCTCTGCCAGCAGCTTCACCATACGGGCATCGATATCATCGATATCTCTTCTCAAATCGTCCAGGCTCATGAGATTATTCTCCCTATAAGGCCTGCCCTCAATGCGAAGTCGCATAGCACGACTGCCATCATGGCTTCTACTACCGGCACCGCCCTTGGCACGATGCAACTATCGTGCCTGCCTTTTACCGACAGATCGATCCTTTTGCCCGTCTCCAGGTTGACCGTTTTCTGGCTTTTGCCTATAGATGCCGCGGGTTTGAATGCGACCCGTGCAACAATAGGCATACCGTTGCTCAACCCTCCGGAGACACCGCCTGCGTGGTTGGTGAGTGTAACCAGTTTTTTATTTTTTATGCTGAAGAGGTCGTTATGCTGGGAGCCCTTCATGGCTGCTGCGCCGAATCCGGCGCCGAACTCGACGCCCCTGGCGGCGGGTATGGCGAAGAAAGCTTTAGACAGCTCTCCCTCCAATGTGTCGAAGATAGGCTCTCCCAGCCCGCCGGGTACGTTGAGTGCCAGCGCTTCGACCGTGCCGCCGATGCTGTCCGCTTCCTTCTGTACAGCTTGAATCATCTTTATCATCTTCTGCGCTGCCGCAGGATCTGCGCACCTCACCGAGCTTCTGTCGATCTTACTTCTTGTGATATCCGCGGGATGCGGGCTGGCCTTGATGTCCCCTATCTGTAGCGTGTGCGCGATTATCTCGACACCCTGCAGGGAGAGCAGCTTCCTGGCGATGGCGCCTGCCATGACAAAGCCGGCCGTGATGCGGCCGGAGAACCTGCCGCCGCCGCGGAAATCGCTGTACTTCCCGTATTTGAGGAAGGCCGTATAGTCAGCGTGACCTGGCCTGGGCGTGGAGATGACCTCAGCGTAGACGCTGGAATCGGCGTCCTTATTCCAGGCCAGCAGGCAGATGGGCGCCCCCGTGGACATGCCGTTCAATATGCCGGAAAGAACTTCTACCCGGTCTTCTTCCCTGCGATCTGTGCCTCCGGCGCTGCTCTGTGGTTTGCGGCGGTCTACCTCTGCCTGTATCTCGTCCAATCCGATGGGCAGTCCCGCCGGGCATCCGTCTATCACAACGCCCACGCACCTGCCGTGGCTTTCCCCGAAGCTGGTTACAATGAACTGGGTGCCGAAGCTATTGCCCATCTAAAACTACCTCCCCTCCCAGCTTTTTTAAGACCGACCAAAAATCAGGATATGTCTTGGCAACGCATTCAGCGCCCTCTATAACTGTGTTTCCCGCCAGCACGCCCAGTATACTGAAGGCCATGGCAATCCTGTGGTCTCCCTTAGAATCTATAACGCTGCCTGCCGGTTTGGCCCCGGTGATATACATGGTGTCTCTTTCCTCCCTCACGGGTATGCCCATTCGTTTGAGGCCCTCCTTCACGGCTGCCACCCGGTCGGATTCCTTTAGCCTGGCACGGCTGATGCCCCTAAGTACGCTCTCTCCCCGCGCTACGGCCGCCAGCACCGCCATGGTTGGCAGCAGGTCGATGCAATTGGATAGATCAGCCTTTATGGCTTTTAGCTGCGACTTTTTGGCCCTTATACAGTCACTGCCCGCTCGTATATCGGCACCCATAGAGGACAGGAAGGCCGAGATCTCCCGGTCCGCCTGAAGGCTGGCCTTGCTCAGGTTAGACACGTAAACGTCTCCCGCCACAGCGCCCAGGGAAAGCAGGTATGACGCCGATGACCAGTCCCCTTCCGCACGATAGCGGGCGGGCCTGTAGACCTGGGGTTTAACTGTGTATTTCAGATTATTAGTGCTGTGCTCCACCCTGATTCCGAACTTTTTCATGCAGTCGAGGGTCATGAGGATGTAGGGCCTCGATTCCACCGGCGGGGTCAGTTCGATGGTCATACCCTGCTCGGACCTGGGGGCAATGAAAAGCAGGGCGGATACAAGCTGAGAGCTGATATCCCCCGGCAGCTCTGCTGTGCCTCCTGTCAACCTGCCGCCTTCCACGGTTACCAGGGCGGTGCCTTCCTCTGTGGAGCAGTTTACGCCCAGTTGCCTGAGGGCCATCACAAGCGGCGCGATGGGCCTCCTTGATAGAGAAAGCCCGGCCGTCAGCCGGCAGGTGCCCGGGACCAGGGAGCAGACGGCTGTCATAAAACGCAGGGTGCCAGCTGAGTTGCGGCAAAAGAGCTCGGAATCAGGCTGGCGGAAGTTGCCCCCGTCGACCAGCCAGGAAGTGTCTTTCTCAGTTATCGCAATACCTATCTTTTGCAGCACTTCGCGTCCGGCTTCAGTATCGTCGGCGTAAAGAGGGTGCTCGATTTCGCTCCGGCCGGCAGCCAGCGACGCGCACACCAGGCCGCGCAGGGTATAGCTCTTGGAGGACGGAGCCGCCACGCTGCCGCTAATCCTGCTTTGTGAAACTGTGACTATCATTTTTCCTCATATCTGCAAGTATATTTTGCACCACGCCCTCGATATTAAGGGTTGAGGTATTCACTGTCAGGTCGGCCGCTGCCTTATATAAAGGTTCCCTGTACTTGAGCAGGTCGTCCATGGCTGCAGCCGGATCAACGATCTGCAGCAGAGGGCGCTTTTTAGGGCTGTTCAATACACGGCGCAACAGTATGGACGGCTCGGCCGCCAGGTAGATGATAACCGCATTACGCCTGAGCGCCTCAATGTTGGCCTGGTCCAGTACCACTCCCCCGCCGCAGGCGATCACCGTGTTTTCCCTGCTGGCGGCGTCATTAACGATTGCGGCT
>Ga0247841_10001419_pt1 | contig 54488 bp, 51 predicted proteins | sample LaCruzMarch2015__2_FD_192410 | JGI IMG/M metagenome (GOLD analysis project Ga0247841, IMG submission 192410) | Freshwater microbial communities from meromictic Lake La Cruz, Castile-La Mancha, Spain - LaCruzMarch2015_18m | ecosystem: Environmental > Aquatic > Freshwater > Lake | place: Spain... | reverse complement strand
AGACCTTTGACAAAACGCATTAAATCTTCCTCCTCCAACACTGATGTTCTTTAGACAATAGTAACTGGTGGAAAGGATAGCAGTAAATCTCATGAAAAACAAAAATTTATTTTTGTCCTATTACTTATTCCTAAAAATTCAACATCATTTCTTAAACTTGCTTATTTCTGCTCTTTGCGCAAATGCAATGCGATATCCATATTGTGTTTAGCGGTCGCCCATCCCGGCTCCAGTGATAATGCTCGCTGATAAGAAATTATAGCTTTATCAATCTCACCTTTGGATAAATAAACGTTTCCAAGATTATTGTGTGCGGATGCATAACCAGGCTCTATCTCTATCGCAGTCATTAATGAACTTATCGCCGAGTTTGCATCACCAAGCTTTTGATATAACAACCCTAATGAGTTATATGCCTGTACCCATTGCGGATCAAGCTCTATCGTCTTTTGCAACTCTTTTAATGCGATTTTGTCCTGCCCTAATGATTGAAGCGAAGTTGCTAATAAAGCATGATTTGCTGAATTAATGGGATTCACCCAAACAGCTTTAATACAAGCCTCCAAACTGCTATTTCCCATTTCCTGCTGTATCCGTCCTAAAAAGGCAAGGTATATGTCCTGCTTTGGATTCCATTTAATCGCTTGTTCCGCTTTTGCAATAGCAGTAGATTTGTCCCCATTTTCCCAAGCCATTTTTGCATCTCGAAAATATACGTCTGCAATAAGCCACGAAGCTGACCATAACGTTAAAAAAATCCATGTAACTGTAATGATAGATATAAATGTCTTCGCTAACCATGATGGTAATTTATATGATTTACATTCGTAATTACCAATCAGACAACCGAGTAAAATCCACCATAGCGACATTGGCGCAAGCGAACCGAATCCAAACTGAACAGCAATCAAATAAGATAACAAACTAGCCCCTAAAGCCGATATGCTACTCCGATCATCCGTTACATAAAATACTCTAAAAAAGATGACAAATATAACAACAAGCAAACACAAATATACAGCAGAACCCAACACGCCGATTTGAGTAAGATGATCCAAAAAATCATTATGAGCGGATACGTTCTGCCTTTCTAACTCATTCATGTGGTCAGGTGCAAATCGAGGAAAAACGTATCGAAATGTGCCGGGTCCCCAGCCCAATATTGGACGTTCAGCGATCATATCCAGAGAGCCACGCCATATCTTGAATCTGACCTGAGTTGACGAATCATCTTGACTTGCGATTGATACAGCACGGTCTAATGCAGAGGGACGATCACCAAAAGATGCTAATAACGCTCCAATAATAACAGAGCAGATAACAACGAGCAGTTCCCATCTCAATAACAAAGCCTTGAGATGAGTATTCTTGCGATAAGATAATCCAATCCAAGCAGTTATACCCGCTATCGCTCCAAGCCATCCCGCGCGGCTATAAGTAAAAATCAGGCAAATTATTATAAGTACTAACGCTAAATACCACGCTAATTTAAATCGCTTGCCTGACCTTAAAATACCAGCCATCGTCAATGGTAGTATCATCGCAAGCTGTAAGCCAAGAAACGAAGGGTTCGCTAAAGTCGCAAAACTGCGGTATTTCAGCGCTGATTTTCTCGTAGCTTCGCTAATATCCCAGTTAGCAAATTCCAAGCCAAAATGCTGTGCAATACCATAAAGCGATAATATCACACCAACAATAGTTGCCGAAACAAAAAGTTTGCGTAAATCCAATGATGCGTTAGTAGAAAGGAAACATAGCAAGATCATATCAGCAATCAGTATCAGTCCATTATAACGCTGATAAGTGCCAGTAACGCTAATAAACGGAGAAACCGATAGCACGGTAGCAATTGCCGATATTCCAAAAAACGCTAATAATAGCAAGTGAATTATGGAAATCTTGAAAGTAGATTCTTTGCGTTTTGCCAGCAACAAGCATATTAATGCAAAGACCATTAGAATATGCACAAATAGGAGTTTTGGCAGTTCCGATCCACCATAACTCCATGGGCAAAAAACTAATGGAGTCAGTAAAATAATTGCTAGTATCACCCATTGTAACACGTGATCATTAAAAAAAGCCATGCTAACTACTATGTTCAGATTTACGTTTTTTTCTGGTCATTTTTTGCTCATGGTTAGTAATTTCAATCAGGTCTATCAATTTTTTGACGTACTCATCACTTTCCATCAGGAGTGCAAATTTTCTATAATTAGGAAAATCAAATATTGCTCTGACGAATGGTTCAAAGGCAAGCATAGCCTGACTCCCAATAAAATTCAAAGGGCTGCAGGATTCCAGAAGGAATATAGCAGGCACAGTCAGCCTTCTCTTTACGATCTCATCAGCTACTCTTTTGAATATACTTTCAGCTTCTTCTGGATTTACGTCCTCTGGAAGTATCTCCTCGTCAATGAATCCCTTTTCCCACCATCTCATGATCCTTTTCGGCAAGGAAACCAACGGGCTTCAGTCTCATCCCCTTTTTCAAGGGGACTCGCTTGGGACTGGAGGAATTGCCTCTCCTTTCTATTAGAATTGTTTTACGTTGCTCTAACACTTTTACCTTTTTATAGCTAATGTTAATACGACAACCAGAAGACAAACAACGTGCAATTGTCTTTAACACTTCATACAATCGCTCTTTGCTTAAATCTACTACTTGCCCTTAATCTCGCCCCATTTAGATGCTAGTCTGCCTTGTGGAGAAACAGATAGTCCTGTGTCAAAGACTTCAACTGTTGGTAGCACCGAAGGCCAACCACCATTTCTATCTGCCCAATTATCAACTCCGCCGATGATATAGATTTTCCCATCTATTACGGAAGCAACCTGAAATGCTCTAGCATTGGGTAAATCAACTCCTTGCTCCCACTTATCTGTATTGCAATTATATATTTCTACATTTGGAACTGCAATAATTCTATTACCACCCAATTCACCACCGATTACATAAATTCTATCATTTACGGCTATGGCAGATGTGCATGTCCTTGTTGTAGGCATATCCGCTTTCTTCGCCCAAGTATCATTTGCTGGGTCATACTCATATACACCAGCTTGAGCGCAAAAAGTTGCACCACATGCTACAAACCAACCTAATGAATAAATCTTATCTCCCAAAACAGCAGACCAACAAATAGCAGACAATGGAAGACTAGCCTTGCGACTCCATTGATCAGTAACAGGATTATATGCTTCCACAATAGAACATAAACCTTCCGCTACGCCACCAATAGCATATATGATTCCATTAACGACTGCTGTTGAAACCCAATTTCAGTAGTTGGCATATTAGCCTTCTTCGTCCATGTGTCTGTAATTGGGTCATATTCTTCTACAGTGGATAAAGAATTAGCACCGCCAGTCCATCCACCGATAGCGTATATCTTACCATTAACAACCGCAGCACCAACACCGAGATTACCTTGTGATATACTCGCTTTAGTTTCCCATTTGTCAGGTCTTGGATCATACATCTCTACTGTTTCAAGGAATCCATTACCCCATCCCCCAATTACATAGATATTACCATTTACTACTGCGGATGCCATCGCATATCTTGCCGTTGGCATATCCTGTTTCTTAACCCACATACCAACTTGTGAGAAAGTAGATGTGATAGTTATTGCACTAATGCCTAAGACAACCATTAACGTTATGAATATTCTTCTCATCGCCACCTCCTATTACCTATAAATTCTGCGCAATTCATCCAAAGTTTTCGCTGTTTTAATTCCAGATTGAATAGCCTTCAGGACGTCTAAATCCTCTATTTCGCTTATCTCCGACATAAGAAGCAAGCCTTCACTACCAAATTTCAATTCCAATCCTAATTCAACACCTTGTTTTATACCTTGCTTAATGCCTTTTTCGATACCTTGTTCGATACCTTGTTCGATACCTTGTTCGATACCTTGTTCGATACCTCGTATAATTCCCTGCTCAATACCTTTTTTAACGCCGATCCTTTCTACGCTAGTTACATAAGGCATACGTCTTTCCTCCTCATATTGCTCGATCTCATACCAAAACTCATTTTCTAATTCTTCTGGTAACTGGATCAACCAATCAATAAACCGAAATAATTTGAGTATGTCATTTTCTTGATAACCAATTTCATATAAATGCTTAATCAAAGCGACTTTCCATCGCTTAAGGTTTTGAAAGTCACCTCGTGATTCTTGAACCTTTAGATGCGACATGACTACGATTGCAAATGGATTGAGACTTTTCTCTAATTCTTGCCATTTATCTTGGTAATCCAGTAATTTTATAATCGGAAACTCGAATTCAATTCTACATCCCCATAAATTGTTACCATAATTATTGGGTCTCCAATTTTTAGAGGTATCACCCAATATTGCTAGACTTACCACTGTTCGTTTATGGCGGTCAAATATACGATAGTTGTATGTATACATCCGTTGGGCAAAATCTGTTTCTCTCTGGCTTTGAATCTCTACATGCACAAGCACCCAAGTTTCCTCACCATTGCGTTTACAAACCTCAACTAACTTATCCGCAATTCGTTTGCCTAGTTCGGCATCTGGAGTTATCTGCTGAAATTCCTTGTCTAATGACTTTGGATTTTTCGTCCAATCAATATCATTATAAGCCTGTGGAAAGAAAAAATCCATAAATTCAGCAAAGTAATAATCCAATATTTCTTTCCATGGTGAATCATAGTCAATAGGTTGTTCCATTATAAATCCCTAACCCTAAGATTGATTTATCTCCTGCCATGCTTCTAATAAAGGTAAAGGTTCTTGCCATAACCAAGAAACCTTCAACCAAAATCCCTGAACCACCTCTGAATGAAAAACGCCTTCTATATCTAATGGAACTTGATGGTAAAGATGATTCGTTCCTAACCGATAGAATTTTGCTTGCTTACGAATGGGATCAATAAGCCAATATTCAAGCACTCCAGCGGATTCATATTCATTCATTTTTTTTACTGTATCTCTATGTCTGCTTTCCTTAGATATGACTTCAACAGCCATATCAGCAGGACCATCTAAGTAAATATGCATTAGACGATCATAATTTTGATAAGAAACGTAGATTATATCAGGTTCTCTACCAGATTTTTCCATTTTCATCTGATAAGGTGCAAACAATATTTTGCCAAGATTTTTCGGAACAATAGATGTTTAAAAGAAACAGGTGGAGACATAATAATCCTTCCATCAACCCATTCTGCAAATGTATCTTCATAATGGGCAAGAAAATCCTCATAACTTATCTTTTCATCAGTTATAGATTCTTTAATTTCAGAAGATAACATTTCCATTGTCTTATCAACTCCACTTTATGCAATAGTGAGTAATGATACGAGTTTTTCACTTATAGAAATAAAAGAATTTAAACACGGAGACACAGAGGCACGGAGAGAACTTGGAAAGTATGAAGGATGAAACTGTAATACTCGTTTCTTATTTTTCATCCATCATTCTTCCGCCTTCATTTTTTTCTTTGTGCCTCCGTGGTTATTTTCATATAACATTTAGTTCCTTGATTTTTTTCACCACGGAGAACACAGAGAACACGGAGAGGAATTTTTTCTTATTTTCTCTCCGTGGTTATTTTCTTTTTGTTTCTATAAGTGAAAAACTCGTATAGATTACTCATTACTCATCATTTATTACTTTAACAAAGCCATTGCACGACTGACAACGTTTTCGACTGTGAATCCGAATTGCTTAAAGACTGTATTGCCCGGTGCAGATGCGCCGTAATGATCAATACCAATAACGTCACCTTCTAATCCAACGTACTTGCACCAGCCTTGAGTTATGCCTGCTTCAACAGCAAGACGTGCTTTTATTGATGGCGGGAACACCTTTTTCTTGTATTCATCATCCTGATCTTCAAAAAGTTCCCAACTTGGCATACTTACGACACGGACTTTAATGCCATTCTCTTTCAGCTTCTTTTCGGCGTCTAAAACAAGGCTTAACTCTGAGCCTGTTCCGATCAGTATAATATCTGGTTTATCAGTGTCTAGGAGTATATAAGCGCCCTTCTCAACACCTTCATCTGCTGATGGGTAAACCGTCTGGTCAAGTATAGGAAGATTCTGGCGTGTCAATGCCATAGCGATAGGGCGATTCTTACTTTCAAGGGCAATACGCCAAGTAGCGGCTGTCTCATTTGCATCACCCGGACGGATCACTATCAGATCAGGTATAGCTCTTAGCGCTGCCAAATGCTCAACAGGCTGATGTGTTGGACCATCTTCACCTACGCCAATGCTGTCGTGAGTGAATATCCAGATAGATTGCTGTTCCATGATTGCCGATAATCGTACAGATGGACGCATGTAGTCAGAGAATACCATGAATGTTGAGCCATAAGGTATAACTCCACCATGTAATGACATTCCGTTGACTATTGCACCCATAGCATGTTCACGAATCCCGAAATGTATGTTTCGACCAGAGAAGTCGTCTTTGCTGATACTGCCGAATTTGTCCATGTAAGTCTTAGTTGATGGCGCAAGGTCTGCTGAACCACCGACAAGGTTTAGAATATTCGATGCAACAGCGTTAAGGACTGTACCAGAAGCATTTCTCGTTGCTATTGCTTTTTTATCAATAGTGAATACCGGGATGGATTTTTTCCAGTCATCAGGTAATTTTTTATTCATAAACATAGTAAATTGGTTAGCTAAATCGGGATATTTCTCTGCATAAGCGAGGAAAATCTCATCCCATTTGTATTCGATTTCGCAACCTTTTGACAATGCCTGACGGAAATGCTCAAATGCCTTTTCTGGAACATAGAATGGCTCTTCGCTTTCCCAACCAATGTTCTTCTTCGTTAGTTTAACTTCTTCCTCGCCAAGCGGTTCGCCGTGAGCCTTTTCGGAATCCTGTTTATTAGGGCTTCCGCATCCAATGTGAGTACGAATCGCTATAAAGGAAGGTCTTTCCTTTTCATCCTGTGCTGTCTTAATCGCTAAAGCTAATTCATCGAGTTCAAAACCATCATCTAATCTCTGTACATGCCAGCCGTAAGACTCGTACCTTTTGCAGACGTCCTCAGAGAATGTAAGATCAGTACAGCCCTCGATAGTAATGTGGTTATCATCATAGAAGCATATAAGTTTAGAAAGTCCAAGATGTCCCGCCAAAGACGATGCTTCCCCAGAAATTCCTTCCATCATATCACCATCGCCTGCAATGACATAAGTATAGTGATCAACTATCGTGAAATCCGGACGATTAAAATATTGAGCAAGCCATTTTTCAGCAAAAGCCATACCTACTGCATTGGAAATACCCTGTCCTAAAGGACCTGTTGTTGTCTCAACTCCCGGAGTCAAGCCATGTTCCGGATGCCCCGGTGTTCGGCTTCCCCACTGACGGAATTGCTTTAGGTCGTCTATTGTAAGACCATATCCAGTGAGATGCAAAAGGCTGTAAAGTAGCATCGAAGCATGTCCAGCGGAAAGTACGAAACGGTCACGATCGTACCAATCTGGATTACCGGGGTTATGTTTCAGGAATTTAGTCCACAAAACGTAGGCGACTGGAGCAAGTCCCATCGGCGCACCGGGATGTCCAGAATTAGCTTTCTGCACGCCGTCCATAGCCAATGTCCTGATTGTATTGATACAAAGCTCATCCAAGTTGTTTTGAAATTTCATAAGCGAATCTCCTTTAGCAAAGTATTTAGATTTTATATACTATCCAACCATTTTAGTTAATAAATTGGCTTCGGCATCAAGCACAATAACGTTCCCTGCCACTGGTTTCAGTTTTTCTAATCAAGCATCTCAAGGTTTTTCTCTAGCTTTTCTTTCAATGCCTCGATCTCTGCTTTTCTGTTCTTCTCTTTGGCAATGATATTTTCTGGTGCTTTGGATATAAAGGCTTCACCCGCAAGAAGTTTGTTGACTCTATCAAGATCAGCGACCGCTTTATCTAGATTTTTCGTAAGTCGCTCTTTCTCTTTGTCAATGTCAATCAGTCCTGCCAATGGAACATAAACCTCAACTCCATTATTGATAACTACAGTTGCTGATGACGCAGGTTTTGTTATATTTCTCTCCACAATTACCTTTGAAGCGCTACCAAGACGATAGATATAACCCGATTGTTCAGACAAAAGTGCTTTAATATTATCATCTGGAACCTGCACGTATATATCAGCTTTACTCGAAGGCGGAATATTCATCTCCGAGAGTATGTTTCTGACTGCCTTGATCACGTCCATGATCACTATCATATCACTTTCAGTTTTTTTGTCAATCAAATTTGATATAGATTTTGGCCACTCAGCGACCATGATGCTTTCGCCTTCGTGTGGTAAGTGTTGCCATATCTCCTCAGTGATGAATGGCATCATGGGATGCAACAGCCTTAACAATCCTTCAAGCACCTGCCATAAAACGTATTGGACGGATTGTTTACCAACAGCATCCTCTTTATTATACATGCGTATCTTCACCAGTTCAAGATACCAATCGCAATACTCGTGCCAGATAAAGTCATATAATGTCTGCGCTGCATCATCAAATCTATAAGCCTCAAGGGCGTTAGTGACTTCTTGAACAACAGAATTATATCGGCTGAGTATCCACTTATCACATAGCTCAAGCTTTACGTCTTTCGGGTCAGTGTCCATACCTTCAAGATTCATTAAAACAAATCGTGAAGCATTCCAGAGCTTATTTGCAAAATTCTTATATCCTTGAATTCTGCTTTCTGGAAGCATCATATATGAACTGGGTATAATTGAAGCGGAAATAGCGAACCTGAAAGCATCTGTGCCAAATGTTGCAAGGTCCTCAAGCAAATCCTTAACGTTACCTTTAGACTTGCTCATCTTTGTGCCAGTTTCGGGATCAGCAATAAGCGGATGTAGATATATGTCACTGAATGGCTTTTTGCCTGTACAGCCTATGCCTTGAAAAATCATTCTCGCAACCCAAAAGAACAAAATGTCCCAAGCTGTCACCAATGTGGAATTTGGATAAAAAGTTCGGAATGCCTGAGTATCCTCTGGCCAACCCAAAGTTGAAAATGGCCACAATCCCGAACTGAACCATGTATCCAGAACGTCAGGGTCTTGCTCAAGATTAGTGCTACCACATTTACATTTATCAGGTGCAGACGTTGCAACTATCATTTCGTTACAGTCTTTGCAATACCAAACAGGTATCCTATGTCCCCACCATATTTGTCGAGAAATTGGCCAATCTCGTATATTATACATCCACTCGAAGTATATCTTAGTCCAATTTTCTGGTATTATTCTAATATCGCCATCTTCGACAGCTTTGATAGCAGGTTCAGCTAATGGTTTCATTTTGACAAACCACTGTAAAGACAGCTTTGGTTCAACTACGGTATCACACTTACTGCATTTTCCGAGCATGTAGTTATGGTCTTCGATCTTAACAAGATAACCACCTTCCTCAAGGTCTTTCAGTAAAGCCTTTCTGCATTCAAGCCTGTCCATTCCTTGATATTTACCCGCTTCTTCATTCATAGTTGCGTCATCATTCAAAACGTTGATACTTGGTAAATTTTGGCGTTGTGCAACCTCGAAGTCGTTGAAATCATGTCCGGGCGTAATTTTTACGGCGCCGGTACCAAATTCAGGATCAACGTGCAGACCGTCTGCGACAATGGGTATCTCTCTATTAACTATCGGCAGAATAACGCTTTTACCTATATGGGCTTTATATCTCTCATCACTTGGATGTACAGCGACGCCTGTATCACCTAGCATAGTTTCTGGTCTTGTTGTAGCGACAACTATCGCTCCATTTCCATCAGCATAAGGATAGCTTATGTAATATAGATTAGTGTTTAGCTCTTTATAATCAACTTCAAGATTTGATAAGGTCGTTCGGCATCTGGGACACCAGTTGACAATGTAACGACTTCGATATACAAGTCCACGATTATAAAGCATAACAAAAGTTTCTGCAACTGCTCTGGAAAGACCCTCATCCATAGTGAATCTTTCACGTTCCCAATCGCAGGAACAACCGAGTGTTCTCAGTCCTTTAATTATCTCGCCATGTATATAGTGTTTCCATTCCCACATTTTTTCAATAAACTTTTCTCTACCAAGTTGAAATCTATCCAGTCCTTGCTGTCGGAGTTGTCTATCTACGACTGCATTTGCGGATATACCGGCATGGTCAGTGCCGGGCATCCATAGAGTATTATATCCCTGCATACGCTTCCATCGGATTAAAACATCCTGAATCGTCATGGGAACAGCGTGACCTATATGTAGCGGACCCGTGATATTCGGAGGCGGAATAACTATGGTATATGGCGGTTTATCAGAAATGTCCTCGGCGTGGAAATATCCCTTTTCCATCCAGAATGAGTACCATTTTTGTTCAATGTCTTTTGGTTCATAAATTTTTGGAATGTCAGTCATTCGTGAAATCCTCCTATTTTTCGTTGACGAATTCTGTCTCTTTCAACAACTGTGAATTTATCTAAAAGCTCAATCTCTCCTAGATCGAGTATTTTTAATAATCGTTCGGCGGGTTCTTCTGGATATTCAGGTTCAAACCGAAAGTAAACAACACCATAAGCAAAGAACCCATAATGATATATCAGTTCTCCATAATCTCTATCAAAAGTCAAAATGATGCGATTCTCTTTTTGGGCATATAACAAAACTTCAGAATCTTTAGCACCCCGAATTTTCTCAAAAACACTACCAACATCATAACCAGATTCACGGAGAATTCTAATGCTGGGATAGGGGAAATTTTCATTTGCTAGGAATCGCATAATAATATTCTTCCTTCAAACAATCAGCGGCAAAGGCAAAAATTGCTCGCAAATCTTTAGATGTAAGTCCGGGATAACTATCCAATATTTGTTGCTCTGTCCATCCTACTGCGAAAAGTCTCATTATAAATTCGACAGATAGCCTTGTCCCTTTAATGACAGGCTTTCCAACCAGAATGTTTGAGTCGGAATGTATATAATCTCTCCAATCTATGTTTTCCATAATTTCCTTCACCTTTCAAGTTCCTTTTCCTCTTGTTTGAGTTGCATGTATCGTTCAGATGTAAAACGGCTACCTTTCAAAAATCCTCTTGCGGCTTTAATTGGGTCTTCCAAAATTGGCTTTAGCAATATACCTTCTTTTGTCTCAATAATTTCGAATTCTTTACCTTTAAATCTCTTCGCTATTTCTTCGGGAAGATTTAATTCTTCAGATTTTACAACAATAGCTTCCACTTTGATACCCTCCAATTTTACTAAACTTTGAAAATATGATCAAATGATGTGATTTTTGAATTATGATTAAACCTTAACTCATTATTTTGTTAATTCTTTAAGCTTTTTCATGACTTTTATATTTTCGTTTTTTTCGTTCCATTGATTTATAAACTCATTTATCCGATCTTTTAAAATAGATTCAGTTAAATTTTCTGGTTCTATACAATTCACTTCTTTTAGGTGCAGAAAATCGTAAATTTCACGTAAAGTGTTTTTTTTGCCGAAGCTCAATCACTTTTACGCCTATGTTTTTAGCTTCTTCTTTCATCATATTTGATAACTTTTCGGTCAAGAATAAATCAACTTTTCTTGCCAATGCTTCATCACCAATTTCAGGATTACCAACAAGAAGCTTTAACTCGATAGTCAAATGTTTTTCATCTTTTAAAAGAATTATGGCATCTATCTCTCGATTGCCAACTAATCCACTTTTTTGTATTTTATCAGATAAAAGAATATAGTCATTATCTGAAACACCTAAAAGCTTGAAGATTACATATAATAAAGGTTTTTCTACAACCTTTCCAACCTCACTCCAACCGCCACCCTGTAAAGTCATTTTCATAGCAGAAATCATATTTACAAAAATAATACTCTCAACTTCATCTAACTCAATGGTCTCATCTTTTTTTGTTATAGATACCTTCAATTGAAATTGTGGATTTTCAAAGTTATTCAACAAAAGGTACAAAGATTCAATATTTCTCTTGCCATATTCAAGACGTAATTCTTTTGTTGAATGATTCCCGGACATATTCTTAACTGTCTTTTCATTTAAACAACTATACCATAGCCCTTTGTATTTATTATTCTTACCAGTTTTATTTACGAAATCATTCACTAATTTTTCAATCCAGTTGCCACCTATCTTTTTATAAGCAAATATATCTGCAATCAAGTCTTGAGCAGTTGTAATGAATCTTTCATTAATAACAGCCAAAGCTAATGTCCTATAATCTCTACCGCACAAAATCGCAAAGATAATTTCTGCTAATAGCTTTTTCATCATTTATTCCTTCATTTTTATATCATTTTGTATAGTTTCAATGGCGACACTAATTCTTTCAACGTTCTTTAATAATCTCTCTTTAGTAGGTCTTTTTCCCCTGATAGAAGTTCCAGAATTTTTTCTAATTTGCTCTCTAAAAGCTTCCATTTGCTTTCGTACTGATTGAGTTATAAAATCGTCATCTCTAGCACTTATTTCACTATTGGAAGTCTTTTGTAATACGACAATAAATTCATCATCTATTTGTCCTATATTAGCACTTGTATATTTTCTTGTTTTATCAATATTTCTAAAAAATGTTTTAACATATTCAAAACCTATGTCTTTAGCAAACGATTCAAAGTATTTATGGCTTTCTATTAATTCATATTCTAAACTCGAATTTCCCACTACAATCGCACAAATATTGCCATTCTTTAATACTCTATTCATTTCAATCATAGACCGCAACATATCTGCTAAATATTCTGAAAGAAGCCTAAATCTATTCATCATAAAATGGGAGTGTCCACCAATCTCATGCTTTTTTAAAAGTCCAAAATCCATTCCTAACCAAAGCATATTATACATGTGTGTTCGATAATAGTCTAACGCATTAACATACGGAGGAGATGTTACTATTAAATCTACCATATCATCATCAAGTTCTAATTTCCTAGCATCACCTTGTATGACATTTGTATATGATTGATTAGTAATGATTTTAGCCATTTCTAAAAGTTCTTTTTTCATGAACTGAACCTTTTTCAAAAATGTATTTTCAACATCTAATCCATTTCCATTTTCTACTAACGACCATATAGTAGCAGAAAAAGCAACTCGCCCAAAATCATATATGTCATTATGATTTTCGTCTTTGATCTCTAAAAGCATCTCTTTGATTGTTTCTAATTTGCCGATAATCGTCTTGTTAAAAATTTTACTGATAATTCGATTCGGCAGGCTATCTGTCCGTTCCTCAATCTTACAATAATCTAAATCAAGATATTTCTTCATTTTGATTATCTTTTTTTCTATATATCGAAACTCTGATTCGGGAATTAAAGTCGTTTTTACCTTGCTTATCAGGACTGCCAATGGGTTAAAATCGTTTCCTATTGAATTCCTTCCATTTAGGAAAGATTCTACGAGAGTTGTACCACAACCACACATAGGATCAAAAACAACATCTTTTTCTTTCGTAAAAATCTTAATAAAAGCAAAAGGTATCTGAGGTATAAACCTTGCTGGATAGGAATGAAACTTATGAGAAAGATATTGCGTTATAGAATTCTTAAAATCCCAATCTATTTCATCTAATTCTTCCAAAGCCTGCTTTTCATTATATTCTTTTGAAATGATGTTGAGAAGTTCCTCCTCAGAATATCCTTCAAAAAAAAGCTGTCTTTGTTGCTCAGGTACATAAACCATAGTTTTCTTCCTTTTATTGGGCTCAAATTACTAAATATTTCTTAATCACGATATGCAATCCCTCTATGTTCACAGTGAAGCAAGATAACTATTGACTCATGATCTCGTATTTCGTATCGCAATCTGTAACTACCGATACGGATTCGGTATTCATTATCATAACTTTTTAGTTTTTTACATCCATAAGGACGTGGGTTTTCTCTCAATGATATTATCTGCTTGATGGCACGATTATAAACATTATCTGGCAAATCATCTAGTTGCTTTTGCACAGGTTTTGGAATAATAACTTGATAGCTCATTTACTTTTCCTACGTTTGGATATATATTCATCAATGGTTATATAATCTCCTTCTTTATATGCGTCACGTGCTTCTTGAATCTCTGCTTGTATAATTGGGTTTTGCTCAAGTATATCTTCCTCAATTAGAGTTATTTCTTCATCTAATAGCTTCCAGAGTTGGATCTTTTCTTGCACATCTAGTTTTTCGATACAGTCAATCAGGGATTCAAAAGGTATCAATAATTCCACATTTTCTTGTGACATAGTCAAACTCCTTCTTTAACACAGATAATTTCCATCATTTTTTACTAAACTTTGAAAATATGATCAAAAGCTCTTTCTAAACTAGAATCAATATCCCCTTTAAAGTCTGTATAAGGTATACCAAGATTTGACAGCGCCAAAACAAATCTACGGAATCCGCCTTCGCTTCTCATTTCAACCCACTGAACGTCAAGGCTCTCTAATTGTCTTTTATTCAAATCTGAAAGTTTGTCAGCAACGAATACCTTACTAGCTCTAGCAATTACAGCATCGGCACTTTCTGGATTGCCTTTACCCATTAGCTTAACTTCGCATTTATACTCCTGATTTTTTATGGAATTATAAAAGAAAAAGTCAATCTCTCTTTCAAAATCAGTTTCCTCGTCAGTCTCTTTATCAGAAGCTTTAAGCCTGTAATATTTATCAGTCACACCGAATAAATTACACAAAGTCAGTATCAAAGGTTTTTCAACTCTTTTACCCGCCGTACTCCATAAACCACCTCTTAACTGTGACCTTTTCACGGCTAATGTGTTGATTGCCATAAGACCTTCACTGACATTCATGTATACTCTTATATCTCCATACTTTAGCGTAACTGTTATGTCCATCTCTTTATGTGATTGATTTAAATCATTTATTAGTCGAAAAATTCCGTCATAATACTCACTTAATTTCTCTATATTAATTTCTATCGTTGTAGAATAGCATGAATCTTTCTTTGTTTCTCGATTCAAATCAGCTTTTATTTTCGGTTCATCTGATGAAATGCTTAGATTTGGAAATTCCTTTCCATTAAGCTTCGCAAAAGCAATTCTTCTAAATAAATCTTTGGCGTATTGCAGAAATATAGCATTGATTAAAGTATCAGCTTCCGCATAATAATCTTGGCTTTTGATAAGCTGTGTTATCAATTTCTTAGTTGATATTTCTAATGGATCCATATTGTTTAATCCTAAAATTGTATAATATGTCAGAGAGAACCAACACTTTAGCAATCGAGACAAACCTAGATATTTAGTAGCATACCCTTTACTTCTTCTATAAGCGCATCTACCAATTCATCTTCAGGCAATGTGCGGATTCTTTCACCCTTCTTAAAGAGAATCCCTCTGCCTTTTCCGCCAGCAATACCAATATCAGCCTCACGAGCTTCACCGGGACCATTGACTATGCACCCCATAACAGCAATCTTAATCGGCTTCTTGATGTCTGCAACTCTGGCTTCGATCTCACGGGCTATCTTTACAATGTCTATCTTAGTTCTGCCACAGGTTGGACATGATATGATCGTTACACCATGAGAGCGTAATTCCAGCGATTTGAGTATCTCGTATCCTGCGCGCACTTCCTGAACAGGATCGTCTGTGAGTGATACCCGTATTGTGTCGCCAATGCCTTCGGCTAATAGAACACCTATGCCAACAGCAGACCTAATCGCACCAGCAAAAATTGTTCCTGCCTCAGTAACTCCAAGATGTAATGGATAATCCACACGTTCAGCCATAAGCCTGTATGCCTCAATTGTCCGCAGTGGGTCTGATGCCTTGAGTGATATAACAATATTGTAGAATTCCATTTTTTCGAGGATGGATACGTGCCTCATTGCGCTTTCGACCATCGCTTCAGGCGTCGCATGACCATATTTGGTGAGTAAATCTTTCTCTAAAGAGCCAGAGTTAACGCCTACCCTTATGGGTATTTCTCTTCTCTTTGCGGATTCAACAACTGCTTTGACTTTCTCTGGATCACCGATATTGCCGGGGTTAATGCGGAGTTTGTCAACGCCTTCCTCGATAGCTTTCAATGCAATTCTGTAATCAAAATGTATGTCTGCAACGAGTGGAATAGATATACCAGCTTTGATCTCTCCGAGTACAGACGCCGACTCCATGTCAGGTACAGCTACTCTTGCAAGTTCGCATCCAGCGGACTCAAGTGCCAATATCTGAGCTATTGTTGCAGAGACGTCACGAGTATCAGTGTTAGTCATGGACTGCACTGATATAGGAGCGTCTCCACCGATTTTTATTGAACTGACTTTTATCTGGCGAGAAGACCGTCTTTTCATTGTTCGATACTCTAGGCTAGAAGCATCTAAAAGGAGTTAGTGACTAAGCGAAGGATGTCGTTATAAGTAACTAGAAGGAAAAGAAGTATGAAGAATCCGATTCCGACTTGCTGGATAAGCACCTGTCTTTGAATACCCAATGCTTTACCTCGAATTTGCTCGATAAGTAACATGAGCAAAACCCAGCCATCAGTAATAAATAAAGGAAGCAGATTGACAACCCCAAGGTTAATGCTCAAAAATCCTGTAAACCATAATATACCAGCAACACCAGTCTTTACCGCCGACATGGTTATTTGTACAATCCCAACAGGTCCAGCCACGTATTTTGCTGATACGTCTCTCACGATCAATTTTTTAAGGAACTGGAATATTTTTCCACCCGTTTGTATTGTTTCAGGTATAGCCGCTCCAAATGCGGCAATAGGATTAAGCCTTACCATTTTCCCAAAAGCAAGACCATTAAGTGTTTTGACTTGACCTGATTCATCCAAATCAAGTTTAAATTTCAAGTCAATTATACTTCCATCTCGTGTCAGGGTTAGGTCCAAAGATTTCTGTTTGTTTTTTTCGATCTCATTGATAAGTTCAATGGTATGAGTTATAGGTTTATTATTGACAGCAATAACAACGTCGTTAGGCTTGAAACCAATTGATTCTGCCTCACTACCCGGCTCAACTTGTCCTACAATAGGCATCATAGGTGGGGATACGCCTATTTTACCTAATTCAGTACCATCTACAAGTTCTGGTATAACATTAGTGGTTATAGAGTCCGTTCCATTTCGCAACAGAATAACCTCTAGCTTTTTATTGGGATTTACACCGACATTTTCACGTATATCGTCCCAATTTTTTGTTTTGTAACCATCCATAGAAATGATTTTATCACCGGGGATTAAACCCGCCTTTGCCGCAGGAGAATTCGGCTCAACGTAACCAATTTCAGTTCCCGGACGTGGTGACAGACCAACCATATATGCCAGAGCAATTGCAATAAATGCGAATATAATATTCATTCCCGGACCAGAGATCGCCACGAGTGCCCTTTTTGATACAGATGCTGACGTATAAAAACCTTCTGTATTTTCAGGCATCTCTTCAGGCGCCTCATCGGCAGGATTCTCACCCGCCATCTTAACGTAGCCTCCAAAAGGAATTAAAAGGATGCAGTATTCAGTATCTCCTCTTTTTAAACCAACAAGTTTGGGACCAAAGCCTATGGCAAAACGTAAAACTGTTATACCCGATTTTCTTGCCGCAAGGAAGTGACCAAGTTCGTGAATAAATATCAATAAGTCTATTACAAGCAGTGTTTTAATTATGTCAAACGCAATATTAACTATGTGCATTTTTTCCTCCGAATATCAAGGATGTGTTTCGTAATTATGCTCGTTTATCATTTTAGTTGCATATTCCCTTGCCCATCGGTCAGCAGATTTTATATCCTGTAAAGATGGCTCAGATTCAAATGAAACATCAATCTTTTTACGAGTTTCTATTGTCTTTTTGATAACAGATGAAATGTCTAAAAATCCTATTTGTCTATTCAAAAATGCTTCTACCGCTACCTCGTCAGCCCCACTGAGAACAGTGGGCATAGTTCCTCCTGAACTAATGGCGTCATAAGCATATTTCAAGCATGGGAAATTCTCCATATTGGCTTCTTGAAAAGTCAGTTTACCGACTTTGGTAAGATCAAGTCTTGGTAATTGAGATGGCATACGCTGTGGATAAGTCAATGCCAATTGGATCGGTAATCTCATATCCGTCACAGCAAGTTGCGCCAATACAGAACCGTCAGTTAGTTCCACCATTGAGTGGACAATACTCTCTGGATGTATTATTACGTCAATCTTTGAAACGTCAACATCAAACAACCATCTTGCTTCGATAACCTCAAGTCCTTTATTCATCAGCGTTGAAGAATCAATCGTGATCTTGCGTCCCATTTTCCACGTTGGATGATTCAAGGCTTGCTCTGGAGATACGTTTCTCAGTTCTTCTAAAGTCTTGTTACGAAAAGGTCCCCCTGATGCTGTTAGAATTAAACGATGAACGTCCTTATTTTTACATCCTGCAAGACACTGGAATATCGCACTGTGTTCACCATCAACAGGTAGAACCTTAACCCCCGCATCTTTAGCGGCTTTCATTACCAATGATCCCGAAGTGACAAGCACCTCTTTATTTGCCAGAGCAATGTCTTTACCGCTCTTAATCGCTTCTAATGTGGGAACTAAACCGGCGATACCAACCATAGCCGAAACAACAATATCGGCTTTTGAAGCGGTTGCTACGCTTATAATTCCTTCACAACCGCTCAAAACTTTGATATTCTTACCGTTGATACGTGACCTTAAAATTTCTGCACTAGATTCTTCTTCCAATGCCACGACTTCAGGATTGAATTGCTTGATCTGTTGTTCAATCATATCTACGTTGCTTCTAGCAACAAGCCCGACCACCTTAAAGTTTAAGTCGCTTATAACTTGCAAAGTCTGTATGCCGATTGAACCTGTTGATCCTAGTATGCTTACATATTTCATAACGTCTAAATTATTGGAAACGTTTAGTGGTTTGATCGTTAGTTTATATGAAGAACATATATACAGTAATAATATAACGCTGGCGTTATAAATACCAGACTATCACATCTATCGAGGATACCACCATGTCCGGGCATAAGCTTTCCAGAATCTTTCACGTTGGCGCCTCGTTTTAGGATTGATTCTGCAAGATCACCTATTTGTCCGATTATAGTGAAGATCAATCCCATAATTACAGCATGAAACAGTTTTATATCTGGTAATAACCAGAAACAAAGAGCTAATGAAATTGCAATCCCAAAGATTAAGCCTCCAATATAGCCTTCAAGGCTTTTACTGGGGCTTATGGCAGGTATAATTTTGTGCTTTCCAAATTTCTTTCCTACCAGATATGCACCGATGTCACTGCACCACGTTATGCCTACCAGTAAATATATTAGATTTATTCCATCGGGCATCTGCCTGATTAAAATCAAGTGGCGACCGAATAACCAGCCAACGTAAAGTATGCAGAGAACAAAAGAGGATATGTTGGGTAATGCTGAATGAGGTTTCCTTCTTATAATCTCGTATACGAAAGGCAATATAATAGCAAGACAAAAGATCGGGTTGAGGTTTATCCAGTCGGGTTTTAATGGGGAGAAACTGAACAATAGGTTAATAGGTATACTAAAAAAGAGTAGTAACGAGTTTCCCTTTGGGACAGTAAGTCCTGAAAACTCCAGAGTACTAAGAACTACGACGAAGCTTATTAAGGTAAGAAAACCCCACGGACCACCTTTCTGGATTATGAGGATCACGACAGCCGCAAAAATTATAGCACTTACAACTCTTTTCCAAAACATATTCTTGGTGCTGGATACTGGATGTTAGAGATCAATCCGATTAGTCGGGGATAGTTGGGTTTCGTTGCCTCAACCCAACCTACAATTAACATCTGGTATCTAGTATTAAATTCCTCCGAATCTTCTCTTCCTTCGTTGGTAAGATATTAGTGCTAACAATAGATGCTTCCTACGAAAATCAGGCCATAGAACATCTGTTATATAAAGCTCAGAATAAGCACATTGCCACAGAAGGAAGTTACTAATCCTGAGTTCACCGCTTGTACGAATAATAATATCAGGATCCGGGAATCCAGACGTATAAAGATATTGAGAAAACACATTTTCGTCCAGATCCTTGACTTTAATTTTTCCGCTTTCAATGTCGGTGGATATGGATTTCACTGCTTTTAATATTTCCTGCCGACCGCCATAATTCAAAGCCAGATTAAGAACTAATCCGGTATTATTTTTTGTCATATCAATTGAGCGTTGAAGCTCATAAGTGACTTTTCTAGGTAGACGGTCTGTATCTCCGATGACAGTCACACGAACATTCTTGGTATTCAGATCAGGAGTTTGCTCACGTAGTTGATTCAAGAGTAACTTCATAAGAGCATTTATTTCCAGAGGTGAACGCTTCCAGTTCTCAGCAGAAAATGCGTATAAAGTAAGTACCCGGATATCCAGTTCACCACATAACTCGACAACCTCATGAACGGAATCTATACCAGCCTTGTGTCCAGCGACCCGGGGCAGACTCCTTCGATCAGCCCAGCGTCCGTTTCCGTCCATTATAATAGCTATGTGCTTCGGTAATTTTTTCATATCAAGGGAACTTTTCAGTTCCGCTTCGCTTATAGTTTCTACCGACATATTTAACCTTGATTATATTTGATAAAGCAGATATTATATCTGCATTACATCTTTCTCTTTTGCCTTTACCATATCATCAATTTTTTTTATGTTATTGTCGGTTATTTCCTGAATATTATCTTGCTCTTTACGGCTATCGTCCTCAGGTACTTTGCCTGCCTTTTCTAGTTTCTTAATAGTTTCAACCGTATCCCGACGAGCATTTCGTAAAGTGATCTTACCTTCTTCTGCAAGTTTCTTAACGTGCTTAACGAGGTCCCTTCTTCTTTCTTCTGTAAGCTCAGGCACAGTAATCCTTATAACGTTTCCGTCACTACCAACATTCAATCCAATGTCTGCTTTCAGGATTGCCTTTTCTATCGCACCTATCTTGGACTTGTCCCATGGTTGGATAATCATGAGCCTAGCTTCGGGGATAGAAATGCTTGCAATCTGATTTATTGGAGACTTAGCACCATAGTTGTCAACAGTGATGCCATCCAATAACGAGATCGTCGCTCTTCCGGTCCTAATATTGGAAATTTCCTTGGCTGTTGATTCCAGAATTTTCTCCATTTCCTTACGCATTTGCTGAATTGTCTCTTTTGGCATTTTCAACCCCTTATTTTTAATTAAAATTAAGTACGGCATTCGATCCGGTAACAGATTTACGAGGGAGTCAATATTGTACCGATCTTCTCGCCGAAAACTATTCTCTTTATATTTCCTTCAGGATTTAAGCTAAATACCACTATGGGCATGTTATTGTCTTTGCAAAGCGAAAAAGCTGACGCATCCATAACCTTCAGACCCATCTTCAAAGCTTGTTCACAGGTTAAAGTATCAAATTTTTTAGCATTTGGGTCTAATACGGGGTCTGATGTGTAAACACCATCAACTTTGGTGGCTTTTAGTAAGGCATCCGCATTGATCTGTAAGGCTCGAAGAGCCGAAGCTGTATCGGTAGTAAAATATGGATTTCCTGTACCTCCTCCAAAGATAACAATTTTACTTTCTTGAAGATGACGGATTGCGTTCTTTGTTACAAAAGGCTCTATATATTCAATTTCAAGCACCGGCTCGAACCTTATAGCGCTGAGAACTACTGATGGAATACCAGAGTTCTCAAGAGTGCTTTGCAGTGCCATAGCGTTTACCACCGTTCCCATCATTCCGATCATATCAGCCTTGTTACGGCTCATTGTGCTTTGCTTTCCAGCACCTCTCCAGATATTGCCAGCGCCTATAACTATCGCTATCTGCAAACCACAATCTTTAAGTTCACTCAATTGAGACGTTAGGGAGTTAAGCACTTGCATATCAATTGCTTTCCCATCAGACCCCATCATCTCGCCACTGAGTTCAAGAAGAACCCTATTATAAACTGGACGGTCTTTCATAATAGAAACCAATTCCTTAAAAAGTATTAGACGTTCTCTCCAAGTTCGTATCTAGTGAATCTTTTCACAATAATATTCTCACCGAGAATTGCGATCTTCTCTGTGACAATATTCCCAACGGTTTTTTCGGGGTCTTTGATAAACTCCTGTTCTAACAAACAAACATTAGAGAAGAATTTTTCTAATCGCCCAACCATGATTTTTTCAACTACTTTCTCAGGTTTGCCTTCATTGAGAGCTTGTGTTTTTAAGATAGACTTCTCATTTTCGATCTCAGATTCAGGTACGTCTTCTCTTTTTATATATAGAGGACGTTTAGCGGCAATCTGCATGGCAATGTCTTTTACGAAGTTTTGAAATTCTTCAGTTAGAGCCACGAAATCTGTCTCGCAGTTGACCTCAAGTAGAACACCCATTCTATTACCGGTGTGTATATATGAGGTGATAACACCTTCTTGAGTTGCCCGTCCGCTTTTTTTCTCTGCTACAGCAGTACCTTTTTCTCTGAGATATTTGATCGCTTTTTCCATATCACCGTCAGTTTCATCCAGTGCTTTTCTACAAGCCATAACACCGGCGCCGGTTTTCTGCCTTAACTCTTTTACCATTGCTGCGGTTATTTCCATAAATTATCCACCCTTTTGTGTAATGTAATCGTTAAAAATAATCAATAAACTCCTATAGGAGCATTAAGTTTTGATAAAGGTTTAACGTCATCTCTCGTTTCGGCAAGGACCCCCGCATTATGAAAATTAAATAATTAATCGGGTAATTCAGCAATAGAGCTTTTAAATCCCCCTAACCACCTTTTTCAAAGGGGGAATGGCTCTAACTCCCCCTTTAGCAAAGGGGGTTAGGGGGATTTGAGGCGATTTATTTATTACCCGATTATTTTCTTAACCTTCATTATGCGGGGGGTATTGACAATGAGCGATTTACCTAGGCGACCGAGGTCGTCTTCTATTACTTTTTCCCTCAAATGCCTCAACTTCTTCGTCTAAAGCAATTTCGGGACCTTTATTACCTGATTTTTCGCTAGATTCAATTTGAGCTTGAGATATATTAAGACTAGCCTGACCTTCTATTATTCCATCAGCCAACTTTTCACATATAAGTTTAATAGACCTGATGGCATCGTCATTTCCAGGTATAGGATATTGTATCTGATCAGGGTCACATTTGGTATCTACAATAGCTATAACTGGAATCATAAGCCTATTAGCTTCTGCAACTGCTATCTTTTCGTTAAGGGTATCCATTACGATTATTGCGCCCGGTAATTTTCCCATTTCTCTGATTCCGGAAAGGTTCTTATCAAGTTTATCTTTTTGTTTTTTTACGTCAATTACTTCCTTCTTTGGAAGCAAATTAAACGTGCCATCCTGTTCCATTCTTTCAAAATCTTTTAATTTCTTTATACTTTTTTTGATGGTCTCAAAGTTCGTCAACATTCCGCCCAACCATCTCTCGTTGACATAGAACATTCCGCAACGGAGCGATTGCTCTTTTAGCGTTTCTGCCGCTTGCTTTTTTGTGCCAACGAACAAAACAAGCTCTCCATGTGATACTATATCTCGTAAAAAATCATAAGCATCATTCAGCAATTTGACCGTTTGTCGCAGGTCTATTATGTATATACCATTCCGTTCTGCAAATATGTATCTTGCCATTTTGGGATTCCATTTACGTGTTTGGTGCCCAAAATGTACTCCAGCTTGGAGTAATTGTTTCATTGTTACAATAGCCAAAATCGTACCTCCTTAAGATCATCTGCATCTATGTACAGATTGGGTTTAATTTCAAGCTTCCATCATTTTCAGGCTTGACTTCCAATAAACAGAAGCACCCATGCCCGAATCAAAAAGCTTTTTTATCCGTTTTGAGTTTTCAGTTGGCAGTTTTAGAATTTTTGTTTATTGCATTAATCTGAAAACTCAAAACTATTACAATATATATCTGCTCAGATCACGGCTTTCGATAATATCGGCAAGTTGGCGTCTCACATAACTAGCATCTATATTTACCGTACTATTAGCCATTTCAGGTCCAAGAAACGAGACTTCACTGAGCAGACGTTCCATAATGGTGTGAAGCCTTCTCACACCAATATTCTCTGTTTGATCGTTCACCTGACATGCCATTGATGCGATTTCTTCTATCGCATCTTCTGCAAACTCAAGCTTTATATTCTCTGTTCCCAATAATAAAGTATACTGTTTTATGAGTGCATTCTGTGGCTCAACCAGAATTCTCTTAAAATCATTCTTGCCAAGGCTTTTCAATTCTACCCTTATGGGGAATCTTCCCTGCAATTCAGGTATAAGATCAGACGGCTTAGATGAATGAAAAGCACCTGCCGCAACAAATAATATGTGATCTGTCCGAACCATTCCATATTTTGTTGCAACCGTTGAACCTTCTACAATGGGAAGAATATCACGTTGTACACCTTCACGAGATATGTCAGGACCTGTCTTGGAATCGCTTCCCACGATCTTATCAATCTCATCCAAAAAAACTATACCAGAATTCTCTACCTTTGCTATTGCTTCTGCGACAACCTTATCCATATCAACCAGCTTTTCGGATTCCTCTTCCATCAAAATCTCACGAGCTTCTGAAACTGTAACTTTTCTATCTTTGGTTGATTTAGGAAGCATGCCACCAAACAATTCCCTGAAGTTTAGGTCCATTTCTTCAAGTCCAAGTGGTGAAAATACTTCGATCATTGGAAATACACGATTCTGAATTTTCAGAGTGATAATCTTATCCTCAAGTTTCTCTTGCCGAAGGTCCTTTCTGAACTTCTCACGGGTTTTTGCCAGTACATCCTGTTCTGATTCGAAGTTTACAGCATTGTCATCGTCCTTCTTGCGCCTTCTGGACTTTATGGACAAAGGGGGAACCAATATATCAAGGATCCGCTCTTCTACTACTCTGATCGCTTTCTCTTTCACTGATTCAGCGTAGCTGAAACGTAACATATTCACCGAAAGATCAGTCAAATCTCTAATGATTGACTCTACGTCTCTGCCGACGTATCCAACTTCTGTAAATTTCGACGCCTCTACTTTCAGAAAAGGGGCGTCAGCCAATCTTGCCAGCCTTCGGGCAATTTCTGTTTTACCTACTCCAGTAGGACCAATCATCAATATATTTTTCGGTGCTACCTCGTCTCGCATTTCTGGTTGTAGCATCTGACGACGAGATCTATTCCTGAGAGCTATTGCTACTGCTTTTTTTGCCTCCTCTTGTCCAATGATGTATTTATCAAGTTCCTCTACTATCTGACGTGGAGTTAGTTCATTTTCAAGTCCCACGTTTGCCTCCTAAGAAATATAAAGTGGTTTTAGATACAGGATAGATGTATTGCAATGTCTAAATATGAAGTGAATCTTTTGTATCAAGAATTGCCAAAATTCAGTTCGTCCACGTGTATCTGATCATTAGTATAGATACATATTTCGGATGTGATCTTCAGAGATTCCTTGACAATCTCAAGAGCAGATAACGTTGAGTAACGAACCAAAGCCCTTGCTGACGCCAGTGCATAATTACCGCCTGAGCCGATCCCTATTATGCCATCATCTGCTGAAATCACATCACCATTGCCTGAAATAATATATGAGTTTTCTGCGTCAACTACCGCAAGCATGGCGTCAAGTCTTCTCAGTATGCGGTCTGATCTCCAATCTTTGGCTAGATCAACTGCCGCATTAACCAAATTGCCGTTGTATTTCTCCAGTTTGTTCTCCAATCTTTCATACAACGACATCGCATCGGCAACCGAGCCAGCGAATCCCAACAAAACTTTACCTTTGTAAATCCTTCTTATTTTACGGGCATTGTTCTTGACGATAGCGTCCTGCATAGTTACTTGCCCATCGCCACCCAGGGCAACAGAACCTTTATGCCTTACTGATACTATTGTAGTTCCGTGCATCATCTTTTATAAATCCTTCGCCAAAAACCACTATCCCTTTAGGGTAGTGGATGAAGGTCCTCTCGCTTTGTAACCTCTTTCGAGGAGCAATTTTTGTATGAGAACCGCTAAAACTCGACTCTGCTCGAAAGCAGGACAAACACTTTTGCTTTTAATGAGCGTTCTGTTTGTTGAACTTGATTCACTTCGGGATTGTTTAAAGTCAGTTTGCTATCTTTCAAGCCATCTGAAACACTGAGACTTTGATCTCAGTGATCAGTTAGGAATTTGCTTTCTTTACTGATTACTGATTACTTTCCTCTTAATAATGCTCCCTAATCAACTTTTACGTTGAACCTCACGATTCAAGCCCCTATCCCTTCTAGGGGTAGTTGACTTAATCCTTACTATACATGCTGATAATGATATTTCAATACTGTATATTTGTCAAGTATCAAAGTTTCTTTGAAGGCTGTTTTATCATAAATTAAACAAGTGAATTACCTACGACCAAAGTCATAGGCTTCTTGCTTCAACGAAGGGCTACTCAGCATTTGATTGGTTAAGAAACCAAGTTTGATCAACTACACTGAGGAACTCCCCTCTCCACAAGCGTCAAATTCGGGCTATCCCAGCCCCTATATTGTCAACATTGTTGACATTTACAATGCAGGCTTGGTTATCGCCCACAAACAAGAGTATAGTACACGTTTTATGATTTGTCAAGTTCAAACATAAGCGATTAGGAGATCGCATGAATCTTATATCCAGTCCCAAGCGAAAGCCGGGACTAAAGCTCGTTGGTTTTACGATTCGAGGATCATAAACAAATTTCACAAAAAATACAAGATACTAATCAATGATACGAGTATTAATAATACGAGTTTTTCAGTTAGTTGATGAATAGTCATAATTCATGAAAAAACACGGAGACACAGAGGCGCCGAGAAAAAAGATGAGGTAATTCCAATTTCCTCTCCGTGACTCTGTGTCTCCGTGTTTAAATTATTTCTTATTTCTATAAGTGAAAAACTCGTATTAATAAAATGAATTTTGTGATAAAATTATCATGCGATATGCTATTTCCAAAACTTACAAGACAAATGCTTTGTCCTCGATTGTTTAAAAGCATAAATTTTCAAAAGGAGAAACAAAAATTTGAGAAAGGTTGTTCCGTCAGTTCTTACGAAAGATTATCAGGAACTTGTGAGAAAAATCAGAGTATTAGAGCCATTGGCTGACGTTATCCAGATAGACATAATGGATGGCGAACTCGTTCCAAACGTGAGCGTTGGGCTTGATGAGTTTCATAAGCTTGTCACAAAATCACAGCTTGAAATACACTTAATGGTCAAAAATCCAATAGCTTACATTGATACCTTTGCCAGTATCGGCGCTTTCAGAGCCATATTCCATATTGAATGTGATGATGATGTGATTGAAGTTATAGACAAGATCAGAAAATCCAACATGAAACCGGGAGTTGCCATAAATCCGCCAACTCCTGTTGAGAAAATACAGCCATTCCTGAACCTTGTGGATATTGTATTGGTGATGGGCGTGAATCCAGGGTTTCAGGGACAAAGTTTCATACCCGAAACCCTCTCTAAAGTTAAGGCTATAAAGAAACTAAAGCCTGAAATTATTATCGAGGTTGATGGCGGAGTGAATCCAGAAACAGGAATTGATCTGGTCAAGGCAGGCGTTGATATACTTAACGTTGGTTCATATTTATTCAAAGGTGATAGCGTAGAAGATAACTGGAAACAAATGCAGAATATAATCAGGTGAATCTGGATGCAGGATACAGGATTCTATAATCGCAATAACCTTGTATCCTGCCGCTATTCCTACATCTCACCGGCAACTTCTTTTTCAAGCAAAGAATGGAACTCGATGGTTCTGTTTAATGCTTGTTGAGCCTTCTCTTTATTTGAGTTCTCGTTAGCAAGCATCTTTTCTTTTTCGGGTATCCATTCATTTCCCACGTAAGCTACTTGTTCGCTCATACTTGGATCATCGTAGCAACTCATGAAATACTTTACGACGCCAAGAATTCCATAAATTTCATTGAGTTCAAAATCCTCTTTTTCCTTCTCTATCTGGTGCCATACGTACCAATTTCGATTTTGTCTTTCTTCACCCACTTTTCGTCCTGTTTCTGTCTGCATACTTGGGAGAAAATCCCGTTTCATATCAAGCCATTTAGGTATTCCCTCTAAGTATTCTCTTAGATCATATTTGCCGTTCCGTTCGACCATAAAGTAAGTATGGATACCAATATTTCTGAAAAATGCAGACAGTCCGAGATTGGAGTCAATCGTATCTGCTTCATAAATAATCTTTGCTTCCAGATTCTCATTGAATTGCTTCACTTTTTCAATGCTTGTCTCATTGGGTTTCAGATGACTGGCTATGGTAGAAGCTACATTTGCACAGAAATCATCGGGTAATCCGTATTGCTTCAACAACTGATTCGCTATAACAGCACCTGATTCGTTGTGTATCTTGTAAGCAAGATTATTGTCCTCGAATAACTGCGTTACAATATTACTCTTGCTAGGATTGGGCATCAGCATCTCATTCAGCCAGAAGCCATCTTCGTTTATAACACGTTTGCCATCTTTATCTGCAAGGAACTGACCATCATAACGCTTGGTTATATCGTGCAAAAGAGAGGCATAAGCGATTTTTCTCAGATCCGCTCCTTCTTGTTTGCCTATTGTCAAACTCAGGTTTTTAACTCTCAGAGTATGATTAAAGAAATAATAACGCCATGAAAATCCAACTCGCTTTTCATCCCACAGCATAAAGGTTTCTTTTGCCAGATTCTCCAATTCGCTCAATACACGTACATCATCCAATTGCTCATTAGCCATGTCAACGATCTCCTAAAAATTTGATATTACTATTACAAGTTTTTCAGTTAGCGTTGTAGAACATGCTTTAGCTTGTTAAATTATCAATTAAATTTACAAAACAAGCTGAAGCATGTTCTACTTCCGCCATTTTGCCCATAACTGAAAAAGTCGTATTACTATGGTAATTCGTAAAACTTGTAGTAAAATATAACATTGAACTGTCAGATCGTCAAGGGTGAACTCAAATTTTTCTTTATCAATACGACTTTTTCACCTATAGAAATAAAAGAAGCTAAACACGGAGACATTGAGGCACGGAGAGAACTTAGAAAGTATGAAGGATGTGTGATGAAGGATGAAACTGTAATAATCGTTTTCTCTTTTTCATCCATCATCCTTCCGCCTTCATTCTTCCTCTCTGTGCCTCAATGTCTCCGTGTTTAGCTTCTTTTATTCTTCTATCTAAGATATATCGGGTTTGTGAAGACCCATGGCTTGTCGTTGTAGATGGCTTCAATACGATAAACTCCACATTCGTTTGTCTCGTGGATTAGCTGTACGGCGTCTTTACTTTCGATTATCACCTGACCATCTTTGAGCAGTCTGATCAATGCCGGGATCGGCGAATTTATAACTAACTCAGCTTTTCCATGCAACTTGCGCTCATCACCCATGATCAGTCTTTCGCCATCCGTAATGATTTCAAAGGTAAAACCTCTGGAATCTACCTCGTAATCATAAGCGAAGAAGCAGTGACCTGATCCCAGAGCTTTGTATACTGCCCTTTTACTTTCATTTAAATCTGAATTAAGTGGAGACTCAATCAGCAGATGGGTTCTTACACCGTGAAAATTTCTTCTGTATGAAAGAAATTGTACCATGTTGAATGGGAAAACGTATTTTGCGTGAACATCAGAAGCACCGATACCCACGACTCGTCGCTTTTGGCACAATAAATCCCATTCCCGTAATATTTCTTTTGGCGGACCATCTATCGCCTTGTGTGGATAGAGATAGTAATACGGAAGATTGAACAGGCTTATGCTCTGTGACCAGTCGTGCATGTAAGACCATATCTCTATGCCTGTGAAGTCCTGCTCATCCCATGATTGCCACGAGGCGATTTTGAGCCTGAAAAACAACTTTTTCAGCCCGAACGGATGAGCGACGAACCCTAATCCGCCCTGCCTTTTTACTGCCTCAACGTATCGGTGAACTTTACGGTGAAAAATATCAGGATGGATTCTTTCTTTGATGTCAAGAGCCAAGTAATGTTCTGCTCTTTTGACGCCGATCTCCTCACCTACAAGCACCAGAATGTTATCATACCAGCCTTCTTCACCTTTTGACAAAGCTTTAATTGAGTTGTGGTCAGTGATCACAACGTAGTCTAAGCCAGCATCTTTTGCCTCTTTGGCTATTTTTTTAGTGCTTCCACTGCCGTCAGAATATTTCGAGTGAATATGCAAGACTCCAACGTATTCGTTATATTTTTGATTCACCGTTAATCCATTCTAGTAGGTATAAATGAAAGGTCAACCACAAGGGATTGCCCCTAACCAATCTTAAAAGTTAAATATATACTCATTTCAATCTTGTCTCGCCTTAAATTTGACGGAATAGGTGGAAACGGATTTGCTTCACGTACACTTTCCAACGCCGCATTGTCTAATATCTCGCTTCCTGATGAGTCTATGATCTCAACCTTCTCTAACTGACCGTCTTTCAGTATAGTAATTTTTACCTCAGAACGACCCTCAATCCCGGCGTTCCTTGCAGATATTGGATAATTCTTCCTTGATTCTATCTTTTTGCGTATCAGAGTAAGGAATTGTCGCAGAACTTCACCATTATCATCAGCAATGTTGACTATTGGCTTATCGAGTATTGGCGTATTATTACCAAAAAACTTGTAACCTTCAGTCACGCCTAATTTTGAAGCTGGCTTTTGTACGCTGTCTTTTACCTTTGCGGTTACAGGACGTGAAATAAGTTCATGATAAGTCTGTCGGATGACAGTTTTTTGAGGAATATTATAAGGCATACTATCAATAGCAGAAAAAAGTTTCGGAGAAGATTTGTCGTTGTAAAATACAGGTGAAGGTGATTGGCTTACCCCAAGCTTGACGGTTGTTTCTGGAAAATATTGATGAGAAGATATTTTAAATGATGGGATTGCACGTGCAGGCGTAGAGCGTTGTAGTAGCTTTGCCTTATTGTTTTTGAGCAAAGTCACATCTACTCTTTCGCCTGTTTTATATTCACTACCGAGTTTTATCCATACGATGGAAAATAAGGCGACAGCGTGAAATAGAATTGATATTGTTATTGAAACTTTGAGTGATTTTGATTTACGGACAATCATCTCTAGCGATACTCTTTTCAAATGAAAAAAAAGGGCTAGAAGCCCAAATCTGCCTCTAACCCCTGTGTATTATTGGATCATTAACCTTTTCCACCCATTCGTTCGTATTTTTCTTTTTCAGCTTGAGCGATCATGATCTTCAGCTTTTCTTTATCGTCATTTGTTAGCTTCAGTTCAATAGGCTTTTTTTCCTCCTTAACAGGTGAGTAAGTTTGCTGAATCAACTCCTCATGTTTCTTTTGCCAAAACTTCTTCATAATAATTCACCTCGTTTAGCAGGCGATCTTGCTTTTACGTGTATATTAATTTTCAAATGCCAGAATTCCGTTTTTAATCCCCCCTTAATTTGATAGTGTATAAGTCAGAACATTATGGTTATCAAAAAACCTCGATGATCTCTGCACTCATGTCATCAAGATCAACTATTGCGATTGTGCTTTTTCCAGTTAGCCAACCACAACATTCTCCCGGATTGATTACTAGCGTTTTACCATGATTTTCAATCGTATGATTATGCGTATGCCCATAGACTATTATATCATAGATTTGACTCTTAATCAAGGCGTCAATTTCATTTGGTTCGTGCAGGATGAGAATTTTTTCCTCATTAATATCTAACAATCTAGGTGGAATTTTTATTCTATCCTGTGATTTTTTTGTGAGTCCTAATTTTTCACCGTCGTTGTTTCCGAATACTCCAACGTATTCGCATTTGAGATTTTCGAGTGGATTAAGGGCGAAAGGCGCTACGTAATCACCGCCGTGAATAACAAGCCCAACTTCTCTCATATTAAAAATACTTACTGCTTCCTGTATTTTTGGAACGTTATCGTGTGTGTCTGATATTATACCTATTTTCATATTTAGTTCCTTATACTAAAGAAATGGATTAGTATCTCTTTCTTCTCCAATCGCTGTGATAGGACCATGTCCGGGATAAACGACTAAATTGTCCTCAAGTTCCATGATCTTATTTAGAGATTCCATTATCTGATTATATGAACTTCCCGGAAAATCATATCTGCCGATACCTCCTGCAAATAGCAGATCGCCCGTAAATAATACATCATCAGCCAACAAGCATATACTTCCCGGACTGTGCCCAGGTGTATGGATCACTTTCAAGATTATAGTGCCAACTTCAAGATTATCTCCATCATCGAGAATTTTGTCAGCTGACGGAGAAGATATCTCTCTGCCTATAAAAGACGAAAGATTTTTCTGCGGGTTTACAATCATATCAGCATCCAAACGATGTATACATAATTTAGCAGATGTTTTCTTCTTCAAGTCAGCATTTGCAGAGATGTGATCTATGTGACCATGTGTATTTACAATAAATTCAAGATTGAGTTTACGTTTTTCAAGGACGTCTAGTATCGCATCTGCATCATCACCGGGGTCAATTACTATTGCTGAGTGAGTTTCCTCACATTCCAGCAGATAGCAATTAGCCTGCATTGGACCCAACGTAAGAGTATGGACTATCATAAATTTTTACTCCTTGTATGCTCTGATCATTCATTTCCCTTAATACACATTTTCGTGGGTTTATGCAAAAATCCCCATATTAAGAAAATTAACCGTGCTTTATTTCAATCACATTCCCGTCTTGAAAAACATATCCTTTGCCTTCAGTGCGAATTAGTCCCTTACTTCGAGCTTGGCTAAATCCCCCGCAGTCAAGCAAAGTCTGCCAATTTATCGCTTCTGCCTTAATAAAGTTTTTTTCAAAATCAGTGTGAATTACAGAAGCGGCTTGGGGCGCTTTGGTGCCTTGTTTTATTGTCCAGGCTCTGGTTTCATCTGGGCCTGTGGTTAAAAATGTTATTAAGCCCAGCAACTCATAGCATTTCTTAATTAACCTGTCGATAGGAGAAACTGCCTCCAGGCCAAGCTCTTTTTTTTCTTCTTGTGTTAAATCCCCTGCTTGGAATTCGTTTAAAATATCTATTGTTAAATAAGGTAAATTACTTTTCTTAAACTGCTCCAAAATTTCTAGAGCTATTTCTTTTTCATTGCCGTTTAGCAAATAAATTCTTGGCTTGGAAGTTAATAATTGAAAACTTTTTAAAATTTTCTGCTCTTCCTCATTTAAATTTTGTTCAGATAAAATTTTCTGTTCCCAGAGAGCTTCTTTAGCTTTTTTTAAAACCTCATATTCTGTCACTGCCTCTTTCTTTTTGCCTCGGATTTCTTTTTCTAAGCCGTACATTCTTTTGTTAATTGTGTCCAGATCTTTAAAAATTAACTCCATATCTAAAATTTCTTTATCTCTTATCGGGTTAATATTTTCTTGCGTATTGATAATATTTTCATTATCAAAAGCCCTGAGCACATAAACAATGGCGTCGGTTTCTCTGATATTGGCTAAAAATTTGTTGCCAAGCCCCTCCCCTTCTGCAGCCCCCTTAACTAGCCCCGCAATATCCACAAATTCTACGGTGGCGTAGATTTTTTTGGCAGAATTAGTTAGCAAAGCCAACTTGTCTACACGAGTATCGGGCACTGCCACCACACCCACATTTGGGTCAATAGTGCAAAAAGGATAGTTAACGCAATCCACTTGCTTTTTTGTAATTGTTTGGAATAAAGTCGACTTGCCCACATTAGGCAACCCCACAATCCCTATACTTAATCCCATAATATTTTTCCTTTTCTATCTAATTCAATACGGCATATTATCATTTTTTATCAAAAACTAATTTAGTCCTTCTAAAGTAGTGGGAAAATGGCGTATCTTTAGGAACCCATCTTGATCTGAATCACTATCGTTTATTAAGACTAAACAATTATCATTTTTTCTTGCGTAATAAATATTACTTTTATCCGCCTCTTGCTTTCTTATGATTCCTTAACGTAAACCCCTCAGAACGTCTTTTAAGACTTGCCTATAACGTTGTACCCACTCTATTAATGGATTGCTCATAAGCCAAACTCTATTAACAAAATTATTAATATTGACGAAATGCTGATAGGATAAGGGCTGGTGGTGTGTTAGAAGGTATAACAGTGCAATTTTTGCACTTCCCACGATCAAATGGCTATTTTGGTTTGCTATCGGAATTCTGGTGCCGAAATGCACTTTTTCGTGGATTTATGCAAAAAAAACTACTTGCTACAGATCGTTGCTTTTTTCTTCATTACTATCATATCCAATTTGGAACAAATACTTTAATATGATGCCAATGAATTTATAGATTTTTGTTATATCAATATATCATTTAACCAGTTCAGTTTTTGCAGATTCTACTGAAAGACGAAATCCCAATTCATGCAAAACTGCCCCGAGTGTCTTCAATCGTGGATTGCCTTCTTCAGATAAAGCTTTATAGAGATTCTGCCGATTCAGTTTAGTCTGCTCCGCAAGTTTGGTGATCCCACCTTGTGCTTCTGCAACATCCCTGAGTGCCAGTAAAAATGCTTCCGTATCACCATCTTGTTCGTATTCTTCAAGGGCAACATCAAGAAAAACCCTGGCATATTCCGGGTCGGCAAGCCTCTCTCTAAGGCTATCTTCATACTTACTAAATTGTCTTTTTGATTGTTTCATATCATTAAATGGCTCCCTACCGATCTTATCTTGATAAATTACTAAAGCGATATTGTCATGGTTCATACAATCATTGTATGTTATAAGCGACAAAATGTCAAGCTCAACTTGGACATGTATCGGCGTTATTTTTGGCATTATTAGATTCTTACTGTTGTAGAACTCACTGTGCCATATTGAGGATTTTTGCACATCCCCCACACATTCCGGTGCAATACTCTTGAATGTGTTGGAACGTTTCACAACGAGGAAACAAGTCTTTATAGTGTTTTAAGCCATTAGCGATACTTGGTGGTATAGATACAATAGGTATTATTATCACTGACTCCTATGTTTAGATGTTCTTGATAACTGATAGTAATATTGTATCAAATCCTTAGTAAAGTGTCACATCTTCTCTGCATAACTGAAAAACTCGTATAAATTAGTAAAAATACCAAGCTAGAAGCTTGGGCTACAATGCGCACTCGTTAAATAAAGGTAATATAATATCTGATTGTAGCCCAGCCTTCTAGGCTAGTACGTTATTAAAAAACCAGCCTGGAAGGCTGGGCTACAATTACAACTTCATTTTTTTTCTAATTAACTAAGACCTGCGTTTTTCCAGACTTTGATTAAAAGATCACCTGTCGTTTTTGCCGCTTCCAACGGCGTCATAGTGCTGAGTTTTTTGCTGAATGGCTCTGGTGTAACAGGTGCTTCACATCCGATAGCATCCAGACATTTCAGGAATCCTACTAAATCAATAACTCCAGTCTCGCCGGGCAAACTGCGAACGTTGTCAACCTGATCATCTATTGCTATTCCAGTAGGCGCATCATTGATATGTATATGCACAACCTGTTCTGGTTTCAGCTTTTTGAGTTCGTCAAGAGTGCCGTGTGATGTGTACCAGTGCCATGCGTCAAGTAGCAATCCCATATTACCGCCGATAGCATCACAAAGCTCTAGCATGCCACCCATAGTATAAACGAATTCATATTTTTTGCCAACTCGCATGGTTTTTGGACCTATGAACTCAAGACCCAAAGAGCAACCATATTTCGTTAAAACTTCGCTGATGGGTTTGAATTGTTTGACATGAAAATCAAAGTTCTCTTTGAGCGGTGTTTCGTCAGAGAAAGGCAGTATCCAAGTTGCAAGCCTTGTGCATCCAAGTGCCTGACCTGCTTTTGCAAATTTTTCAAGATTCTCAAGACCTTTCTTATACTCATCATCAGTTGACCGCCAATTCATCGGCAATCCCCATGCGCCCATCTTGAGACCTTTATCAGCAAACATCTTTTTAACGTAATCTGCTGATTTTTCTTCCACCAATTTTGCAAGGTATCCAATATCAGCATCAAATCCCTGGAAACCTGTTGCTTTTGCTAGATCCATACCTTCTTCAAATGATAATCCGCCTATACCCAAAGCCCCCGGACTAAGACTTCTAAACATATTATTCTCTCCTTTACTTGTTATTTCTCTATTCCAATATTTGTAAGAACCGATCTTTCAAGATTATTATAACATTATATCTTTAAGGTTTCCATCAAAATTTCTCGTAATGTGGAATGAAATCATCCATAGAAGTGTTATTTATAAATACCTTAATAAATTTCGGTTCAGGCTAGAAAAATTATTGCTTTTAGAGAATAGTGGTTGTATAATAGTTTATAGTGATAAGTAGTTCCGATAATTGAGATATTTTGATTTTTGTTGTCTCAGGAGGTAACTTGAATATGGGGAAATCTGATGTTCGCACTGGAGTTTCCAGTTTATCTGATCTCTATGGTGATCTTTTCACTCTTATACTATATTTGCGTGAGACCAGCGATTTTGGTGATCCCAAGATACTGCACGACAAGATTGACGCCATGTTTAAGTCTGTCGAAAGTAAAGCAAAGCAGCTAAACATACTTGATGATGACGTATTAAGTGCAAAGTATGCTGTTTCTGCTCTTGTGGATGAAACCGTTTTGTATTCAAGCTGGTCTTTAAGAAATGTCTGGCTCAATAATCCGCTAGTTGTGGAATATTTTAACGACGCATTAGCTGGGGAGATGTTTTTCGATAGATTAGAAATATTACGAAACGATGACTCTAAACGTAATGTTCTTGAAGTATATTATATGTGCCTTATGTTTAGTTTTGAAGGTAAATTTAAGATAATAGGTTCTGATGAACTACGAGTTTATATTAATGGTATCCGAGAGATACTTAAATTCAAAGGAACAGATAAACTGTCTCCACATGCAGAACCTCAGAAGATTGCTATGAAAAAGAAAAACATGATCCCAAGATGGGCGGTGTTTGCATCTTATGGTTTACTTGCTCTTATTGCAATCGTAATATTTATTGTATTCAAAGTAAAAATGATGAGTCTGGCAAACGTCATTGCTGATGGAATAGCAAAGATGTAATTTAATGGAAATAAATTATAGATAAAAATCTTGTGGAGGGAAATATGGACTGGAAGAAATTGCTAAAAAATTTACCGGCAAAATGGGTGCCTATTGCCATTATACTGATATGGGGTGCGTTTTGGGGCGTTGGTATCAAGCTGGGCTTTCATAGAAAATCCATGCTTACGGTCGCTATAATAGCAACCATAATACTACTTTTAATCTGGATAGTACTTATAATAATCGCTGTAATAAAAATCAAACAGGAAACTGATGCAAAACGAGTGGCTGAATCTACATCTGCCGGCTCAAGCAGGATCAAGAATCTTGAGGAAAAGCTTTTATTTGCCATTAAGGCTTTACGTGAGTCAAAAGTCGGTAAAGTTGTAGGAAAAGCTGATGCCCAATATGCTGTTCCTTGGTACATGCTCATCGGTCCAACAAGTTCAGGAAAAACAAGCCTTTTAACGAAATCAGGATTGGATTTTCGGCTTCGTGACCCATCTGCAAACGAATTGGCTACGGGAACAACTAGAGACTGTAACTGGTTATTTGCCAACGAAGCTGTTGTTATGGATACCTCTGGACGATATGTATCTCAAACCGACAAATCTCTTGATAATGCTGAATGGCTTTCCCTGTTAGATCATCTGAAACGTTATCGCAGAATAAAACCTTTGGATGGTCTTGTCGTGGCTATGGATATTAGCCGAATAATATCAACCAGAGAAGATGAAATCGAGCGTGAAGCTCAAGGCATACGTGACCGATTAGATAGCATTGTCGAACAATTAGGTGTTAATCTGCCTGTCTATCTGGTCTTTACCAAATGCGACATGGTACAGGGATTCGCTGATTTCTTTAATAATCTAAGCAAAGAAGGTCGTAACCAGATACTTGGATGCTCATTTAATAATCAACAGCAGAATAATATAGTAACAGCTTTCAAAGAGGAATGGACAACCATCTGCGATTCGCTGAAATCTCAAGTCAATGTTATTCTAACTTCCGATACAGAAAAACAACAAAGACGTGGTGTTTATCTATTCCCAAAGCAGTTAGAACTTTCGTTTGGTAAGGTTAACCATTTTGTTTCAACGCTTTTCCGTCCAAGTACCTATCTTGATCGTCCTGCGCTTCAGGGATTTTATCTTACCAGTAGTCAACAAGAAGCATCTCCTGTTGATCTTTTGGTAGGCGATATTGAAAAAAATTACAATATACATATCGTACCGTCTGTCACAGCACCATCGGAGCAAAGAAACTTTTTTGTCAGGGACATGCTCCTCAAAGCAGTATTTCCATCACAAGGTTTTGTAAACCCAACAGCAAAGGCACAACGTAAAGCATTGATGCGCTGGTTTGTACCTTTGGCTATTGAATTTGTAGTGCTTGGGCTTATAATCATGGGTATTGCCTTCTCATTCACGCATAACAAAGACCTTTTAAGCAGGTCTGATACTGTAGCCAAGCAAATAGCAGGAATGGGTGCAACTGTCATACCATCTAGCATGGTAAATGATTTACAAAAGCAGATAAACGATCTGAGATCATTCCATATATTCCCATGGAGAGGACAGCGACATAAAGTAGCAAAAGCTATGGAAAAAAGGTTCTTCATAGAGGTTCCGTTTAAGGTAGTTAAAAACCCCGGTGGAACAGAAAAGCCAAAAGACCTTTACAACGTGATCATATATGAGGAATCTCAACCAGATAAGCAAGTTAAGACTGACAGAAGCGGAGAGGTTGTGTTAAAAGCTTTCAAAGGCAATAACGTATCTCAAGTCCGTATCATTGTAAACTATCAAGAAGCAGGATTTGGCATAGATCGGGCAAAGGTTGAGACGGATAAGGGGCAATCAGAATTGCTACTTTTTGAGCCTACTATTATGCTTGTTGCGGGAGAAAATTATCGTAAAGTATCTGTTTCTTATGCAAAACTGCGTGTTCTTATGGTTCAGGTTTATGATGATAAGAAAAGCCCTATTCCGGGTGTTCCTGTGTCAGTAAATGATCCGTCAGTACCAACTCCGCTTGCAAGTTCCTTCTCTGACGATACAGGAGCCGCAAGGCTTGAGTTCCGCTCAAAAGATAATACAGGACTAAATGTTGACTTTGCTGAATCAGGCATAAGTTTTCCAAGCACAAAGCAACTCAGGGTTGATCCCGGTAAATATGACTATGCCCTTGAGGAGATGATCAGAACCAAACCGCCTATATTTGAGCTTGCAATCGAATCTCCTTCGGATAATTTTGCGACTAAGGAAGATACTATCGAGGTAAAAGGTAAAATAACTGCGGCGTCAACAAATGCCTCTATGGAAGGCATAACGGTACAGATAGGCAATCAACTCGTTCCTGCTCTTGCTGGTAAATTCAGCTTTGACTATCCCTTGAAAAATGGAAAGAATGAGATCGGGATCACAGTTATGGGTTCAGCAGGTCAACTGTTGAGTCAAACAATGGTGAAAAAAGGAGTCAAAGCCGTAGCTGGAATTGCGCCATCAGGTGGAGGAGGTGCCACCACTGCCGGAACAGGCGGCAATACAACCCCATCGGGAACATCTCAAACACCTATATCGCAAGTTACAATCCCAACAGTTGGTCAAACGTCAAACACTAATAATCAGATAAGCCCACCGACAAAAGCACAGGTCGCCAAAATAGAGATCACTCCCCCGACTATTAAAATGAAACCCGGTGAGCAAAAAGCATTCACTGCTGTCGCTTATGATAGCTCTAACAATCCTATACCTAACGCTGACTTAATGTGGAGTATCGTAGGTGATGTGGGGCAGATAGACCGTTCTGGGGCTTTTACAGCAAGAAAATCCGGTTCCGGTCAAGTAACAGTAGCTTCTGGAAACGCAAAAGATACAGCATCCATTACAATAGGCGAGGCAATGTGGAAAATCATTTCTACTCAAAATAAAGATCTTAAGGATGTATCTTTTGTAGATAATAGTAACGGTTGGACTGTTGGATACCCGATGCTTATCGCCAAAACTGCTGATGGCGGACAAAGCTGGCAATATCAGATTGATGGCTCATCAGGGAAAGTAACTTTGAGTGATGGAACTACATTTGGTGCGGATAAGCTGAAGGCGGCGCTGAAATCTGTCTGCTTTATCGGTTCTGGAGACAAAGCTATGGGCTGGGTTGTCGGTGAGAAAGGTATAATTCTCTATTCTCCCGATGGAAATAAATGGGTTTCTCAGACTAGCTATATTACTGAAACATTGGAAGGTGTATACTTCGTAGACGCTAATCGAGGATGGGTCGTCGGCAGAAATGGCATAATACTCTATACCACTAACGGTGGGGCAAAGTGGAATAAACAGGCATTTAAAGATAATACAGCATTCTATGGCGTGTTCTTCCTTGATCCAAACAGAGGTTGGATAATTGGTCAGAACGGTACGATACTCATGACTACTAATGGCGGTTCTCAATGGTCTATACAGGTAGATCCAAATTTAAAGAGTTTTCTCAGAGATGTGTTCTTTATCAGTCCATCAAAGGGTTGGCTAGTAGGAACAGAGGGACTTATTATGGCAACTACCAATGGTGGGAACTCGTGGGCTGTTCAGACAAGCAAAACGATTAACAACCTGTTCGGTATTCGTTTCACAAGCGAAAATGAGGGCTGGGTAGTTGGTGAAGGTGGCTTAATCCTGCGTACTTCTGATGGTGGAAAGAACTGGTCAGATACACGAGTTGGCGCACAGAACTTTCTCGGAATATCTGGAACTACTACTGGTAGTATATGGGCTATCGGCGCTAAAGGCACCATTGCATCCTATACTTTCTAAATATTGAAACCTATATTGCATGTAGCTCGGTTCTCAATCTCGATGTTACAGATGAACATTTTGTTCGCTGCATTGAAAACAGTTAGCAAAGATGAAGTGCCGGGATATGATGATGAGACTTATTCTGAAAATGAAAAGTGAGAATTTTTATTGAATTAGGGAGACTGATATGTTACTATTAAACCAAAGAGATTTAAATGTGGTAACGGAATTTGTTACGAATCTAGTGATAAATCGAAAGTCAACACCTAACTGATGTGGAGGAAAATTATGGCAGAAGTGAAAGTAAAGGCTCTTGTGTGGTCGGAATTCACAGAACCTAAAGATATTTACCCCAAAGGAATTCATGGAGATATTACGGAATATCTGAACTCTTGTGGAGATGTGGAAGCTAAATCAGCGCAACTTGCTGATCCTGAACAAGGGGTAAGCGAAGCCATGCTGAAGTGGGCTGACGTGCTTATTTGGTGGGGACATCAAAAACACCGTGATGTTACGGATGAGAGCGTTCAGCGAATAGTCAAGCGTGTTAAAGAAGAAGGAATGGGGTATTTCGCTATTCATTCCGCACACTACTCACGAGGGCTAATCGCTTTATTGGGAACGTCCTGTGGTCTGGGTAGTGTTGGCGACGGTGGTGCAGAATCTATATCTGTTGTTGCACCAAATCATCCCATTACCAAGGGGATCAAAGACTTCAAGATTCCACGTACTGAATATTTTGGTGAACCATTCGATGTTCCGGAACCAGAGGCAGTTGTGTTTCGCTCTACTTTTGAGAAAGGCGATAATATATGGTTTCGTTCTGGATGCTGTTGGACTGTCGGCAAAGGACGAGTGTTCTATTTTAGACCGGGTCACGAGACATTTCCCATTATGCGTCAACCTGAAGTGCAAAAAGTTATATATAACGCAACGCTTTGGTCAGCCAATCGCACCTAGTGATCAACCAGATTAATTCTTTTTCTTAATAACAAAGGCACAAAGACACGAAGAAAACAAAGATTCTCAATTTATCTTGTGCCTTTGTGTATTGGTTATCACGATTAAAGGCATTGTGCAAGGGATCCCCCCTTGATGGCAACGGCATGATCTAGGAACACACCTTGCCTTTTTTGTGAGTGCTAAAAGTGTAATAAACCCGAAAATATGGAGACAAAAAATGCTAAAAATTGCATTTCTTGGAGCAGGGAGTCTAGGTTTTGGTCCACGGTTAGTCAGCGATATACTATCATTTCCAGAATTGACAGATTCCGTAATTCATCTTGTTGATCCGGCGTCTGAGCGTTTGGATTTTATCGAATCTTATGTCCAACGTATGGTAAGTGATGCGAACCTGCCAACTAAAATCGTTGCTTCGACAGAACGAGAATCCGCTTTGGACGGTGCAAATTACGTTATCGCATCAATTCGTGTGGGACAGTATTTCGAGCCAGAAACACTGGACGTTATGATACCTTATGAGGTAGGCGGATTGAGACAGACTGTATCAGATACCGTAGGTGTAGGCGGAATTATGAAAGGTCTGCGAACTATTCCACCAATGCTGGATATTGCTCGTGATATGGAGCGATTATGCCCAAAAGCCATATTGCTCAATTACACAAATCCGATGGCAATGATCATGTGGGCTATAAATGCCGCAACCAAAATCACTTCTGTTGGTTTATGCCACAGTGTTCAAGGCACGAGCCAGCAATTGGCAAGTTACATGGGAGTTGACTATGCCCGTATGCGTTATCATGTAGCGGGTATAAACCACATGGCATGGTTTCTTGAACTATCTTCTGAAGGGAAAGACCTATATCCTCGACTGAGAGATTGCCTCAATAATCCCGAAACATTTGCGAAGGACCCTGTGCGTTTTGAGATCATGAAGCATTTTAGCTATTTTGTTACCGAGTCATCTACACACATGGCTGAATATGTCCCCTACTTTATGGCTCATACAGAGGAAATGGAACGGCTGAAAATCTGGTCTCGTGCAAAGGAAACTGCTCTTACCGAGGATGTAATCGCACAAAGACGGGAACAGCATCAAAAAAGGTTAGCAGAACAGCAAAAGCAATTGGAAGACAAACCTACAGACATAATACGTTCACACGAATATGCAGCGGCAATTATCCATGCTGTTGAAACTGATACAGCTATCCGTATCAACGCAAGCGTCCCAAACACTGGGCTTATCACGAATCTTTTGCAGGGCTGTTCAGTAGAAGTTCCTTGCCTGATAGATGGATCGGGATTACATCCATGTTACATAGGCGCATTACCTCCGCAGTGTGCATCTCTTTGTCAGGGAAATGTGAATATGCAGGGCTTAACAGTGCAGGCGATTCTTGAACAGAAGCGTGAGTATATCTATCATGCCGCAATGGTTGACCCGAATACATCCGCTCAAATGACACTGCCACAGATTCGGGAAACGATGGAAAGGCTCATTGAATCCCAGCGAGATATGATGCCGCCGCTAATCTAATATTCAAAATGGAGACTTTAATGGGTAAAACCATATCAACTTATGCACAAAATAATTACCTTTTTCAAACTGACTTTACCGTTGAGGAATTCTCTAATCGCAGGACAAAGGTATTTGACAGAATAGAAGATGATGCCATTGTTGTTTTGCAGGGAGCTTCACCAACTGGAGAGTTTGATATTTTCCGACAGCTAGATGATTTTTATTATCTCTGCGGTGTTGAAGTTCCCTATTCATACCTACTACTTAATGGTAAAAATCGCAAACCTATTCTCTATTTGCCTGCCTGTGATCCACAACAGGAACGTAATGAAGGTAAGATTCTGAATTCAGATGATACGGAATTAGTAAAAACTCTAACCGGAGTGGATGAAGTACGAAAGCTAGAGACCTTTTATGAGGATATTAATGGAGCAAAGATAATTTATACTCTCCAGCGATTATGGCACCATGGCTCAATTCCAGAGCCTTTGGATGCACAAATGTCAAAGGAAAAGCATTTTATCAATCAACTTAAAACGCGATGCTCGAATGCTGAATTCCGAGACCTATCTCCAATTATCAATCCTCTTCGCAATGTAAAAAGCGATGCAGAAATTAAATTGATGCGCATCGCCGGACAACTTACTGCTCAAGCAGTTACGGAAGCGATGAGATGCACAAAACCCGGCGTCATGGAGTATCAACTTGGAGCAGTAGCAGAATATATCTTTCTCGTCAATGGCGCTAGGGGATCATCATACCGACCTATCATCGCTGGTGGAGCTAACGCATGGCATGGTCACTATTATCGAAATAATTGCAGACTTCAGGAAGGCGATCTGTTGCTGATGGACTGCGCTCCAGATTATAGGTATTATACAAGCGATATTGGACGTATGTTTCCTGTTAGTGGAAAATACACTCCATGGCAGAGAGAATTGTATGGCTTTATTGTTGAATATCACAAGGTTCTACTTAGCCTAATCCGACCGGGTGTTTTAGCTTCACAGATAATGGAGGAAGCGTCACATGAAATGAGAAAAGTCTTTGAAAAGACAAAATTCTCAAAGTCATGTTATGAAAATGCCGCCAGACAAACTCTTGAGTTTAGAGGACATCTTTCTCATGGCGTAGGATTAACAGTTCACGATGTTGGTATTTATTATCCAGACCCCCTTATCCCTGGAACAGTATTTGCCATAGACCCGCAGATGTGGATTCCAGAAGAGCAACTATATATTCGTTCTGAAGATACTGTTGTTGTAACTCAAGATGGTATTGAAAATCTGACCAAGCTTGCACCGCTGGAACTTGACGATATTGAGAAAGTCATGAAAGAAGATGGTATTATACAGATGATACCTTTATAGATAGTGCTAAACAAGTAATGCTTTTTCAAGATTATAGTTACAAATGAAATACTTTATAGCCCCAATTTGGAAAATGAAAGTGCCTTCCTAACCAAACGGGATCCCCTCTGTCTCATCGTACAATTGAATCGCTCTATGTGGTTTGCTTTCCCCTTGACCACATGATGTCGTTCCTTTGGGATCATGCCCTTGTATGCCTGCCAATCATCCGTATAGAACGTTGCATTTTCTCAGAGGATCATAAGGTTCCTGATATAGAACCATCCGGATATTGCAAAAACAATAATTAGAAAAATTACAAGTATTGTCACTTCACGTCTGCGTGTAGATAGATTTACAAGAATCCGTATTGACAGAACTATCGCAGTCGTAAAAAAGATAAATGATGCAGTATGTCAGGTTTTTTCATGTTTGTGTAGGTGCTTCAAATAGAAATAGGTATAAGATTAGCTTGTTACTGATCAATTACTGATTTCCTATTTGATGGTGCCTCAGGTATCCAAATCAGTTGAAAAACCCTTTTGAATTTACTTGCCATTTCACTTGAAATGTGTTATCTTTTTCTTGTATTTCCATTGCCATAGACCACCTTCCTTTCGTTGTCAATTTGGTAGTTTATACGAGTTTTTCACTAAAACTCAAAAGGAGCTACAATGTTCAATAAAAGAATATATAATTTATTTTGGATAATAGCCTTATTTTTACTCATACTGATAAATTCTGGAACGTTGTTAGCGCAGAATATTGTCACTAATTCTAGTTTTGAAGCAGGAAAGATCGGTGAACTACCAAATGAATGGCAAGACCAGAAAGAAGGCGGCGCTGAGGGCAGTGTAATACTCACGGATAAAACAGCGCACGGTGGAAAGCGATCACTATTAATTGAGCAGACAAATGACGAAGGCTACACCCATCCAAACAAAAGTGTAGAAATCCAACCCGGTGATTATACGTTCTCTTTATGGGCAAAAAGTGATAAAGAAATCAGCTTTCCTGCACAAATATACTCTGAAAAAGACTGGAATATGCTGTTTGAAACGTTGTGTAGCCTCAAAAAAAGTATCTGGACTAAGTTTGATTTTCCCGTATCTTTTACTGAGCAATTCACTGGCTCAATTCAGATTGGACTGACGTCTCAAGGTCGCCTTTGGCTAGATGACGTAAAATTGGTAAAGAAATCGGAAACTATAACGGTAACCAATATCAAAATATGGGACACGATGTCACCAATTCAGGATTTGAAATATAAGATTAAAGACAGAATTGGATGGAAGCCTGTTTCTAAAGATACATTATTACAGGGAGATATGGTATTTGAGAACGGTTATATTTTTGTTGCTTTTTGCTCTAAATTAGGGAAAGTGATAGTTTATTCAAAATCTGGACAGATGAAAGCTGATATTATACCCATTCAACTAAAAGATAAAGAGGTAAGCATAACCGATTGTAAGGTGTTACAAAACACAGATGATAAAACAACCATAGAAGCAATTTTTTCTACTAAGGAAACAAATATACCTATTACCTTTTCATTCAGCAAAAAGCAGATCATTGAAGTCAAATCAGATAAAAGCGGTATGTGTATTTCCAGCCCGATTGAGTATGGCATAATCCCCAATTTTATAAGCGATGATCTCATCTTTGACTCTAAAGATTATTACTCTAAAGAGACACTCTATCTCCTTTCAGAAAACCTCTTTTTAGGACTTCTCAGTGGGAAGGATAGTATGCTGTTCCTCATTATGCCCGATGAGCAAGATGTAAGGCTTATACAGGACAAAAATCAGACATTTAAGTCTATCGAAGTTGAAAATAAAGATATTTATCTAGCATTATTAGAAGCGACGGGTATATGGCACAAAGAGCCATTGAAGCCAAATTTTCTGGAAAGTGACATACCCATTAATAATTGGAAAAGACCTTTCCCTGCGAAATGGATAACCGAATTATACGAGGACGGAGTAAAAACTACCTATACTTTTAAGGAATCTGAGCCAAAAACTGATGATTTCTGGCGTGCCGCTGTTGGTTGGTATAAATTCCCTGTATGGTTTAAGGGAGAAAAAGCCTTCTTTCATCTCAGTAAAAAAGTACCTCCAAAAGGTGACGCCATCATTTATTTCCTTGAGAGAAAGGGAACCCCTGTTTCTGTTTCCACACCTGTTGATATTATAAAGGAAACTTTGACTCCACAGACTTCAGAGCGTATACTTGATCCCGCAGGCAGACGAAATCGTAGCTTAACCAGACTAAATTCTACTATTGATACTGCTACCTGTGCTGTAACTAATGGAATACTGCACGTTTTTGAAGCCGGTGACGAGGTACAAAGAAGCGAATATATTAAGGGCGGTACGGAAGATATGATATATTTTCTTTTCAGAGAGAATGAAAGGGCTATGGAATATCAGGCTTTCGCTAATGATATGCTAAAGTTCTTAAAAGAATCGAAAAAAGATAATCCAGATCAAGCAACGTTTCTTGATAAAATGGAGAGCATAACAAGGGAATTAATCTCCGCTTATGAAAATGAAAAAGAGAATCTAAAAGATATGGATTATGCTAAGAAACTTGCAGATGAGACTGTGGCACTTACTCAGAAAAAAAGCACGGACAATCTATCCGCATTTAAGAAACTCAAGGAAGAATGGACAGGTATGGGCGGTTCCGTAGACGATCTCAACAGGGTGCTTCACTCTACAACCAGAAAGCTATTTCAAGAAGCGGGCTATGGGTGCGTTGATCAATTAAAAACAGTCAGTATAGCAGAAGAGATCAGAAAAATGGCTATAAAATGCTTACGAAATCCGGGCAGTTACGAAATATGGTCAGATTATTAAAAATTGGAGTAAAAAATTATGAAACATTGTGTCAAAGTCATGCTTTTATTGTTTGGAATTCTTGTCACTATTCAACTTAGTGTCGGTCAAACGCCTGAAGTTATAAAAAGTAAGTCTGGAATCGAGATGATAAAAATTCCAGCGGGTTCTTTCATGATGGGAGGTAATGGAGTAGATGAGAAACTACATAAGGTTACTCTGGATTCCTTCTACATGGATAAATATCTTGTAACTCAAGAAGAATATCAAAAGGTTATGAAAGGGAATCCTTCAAGATGGAAAGACCCAAAAAATCCAGTTGAGCAGATGCGCTGGTCTGATGCTGTGAAATATTGTAATGCCCGTTCAACTCTGGAAGGGCTTACGCCTTGTTACAATCTGAAAACGTGGGAATGTAATTTCATCGCTAACGGATACAGATTACCCACTGAAGCGGAATGGGAATACGCCTCTCGAGCAAATACAAAGACTATATACTATTTCGGTGATGAACCCGCAAAGTTAAAGAACTACGCTTTGTTTAAGGATAATTCTGGCGGAAGACCGCGCCCAATAGGGCAGAAATTGCCGAATTCTTGGGATTTGTATGATATGTATGGCAACGTCTGGGAATGGTGCAACGATTTTTACAAGGTGGATTATTATAAAGAAAGTCCTGAAAAGAATCCAAAAGGTCCAAAAACAGGAAAGACTAAGGTTCTACGTGGTGGTTGCTGGAATTCGCCTGCTGAGGAATGCAGTTCACCTTATCGTTACAATGAGAATCCGGGTTCTGCTGACGTCTGTTTTGGTTATGACATATACGGATTCCGATGTGTAAGAAATATTAGCTAGGTTTAGTGATTAACCAGATTAATTTTTATATTTAGTAATCAGGTTGGCTTTTTAATTTTCTAAAAGCTTGGGTTACTAAAACAATTAGCACAAGTCGTTATCTCTCTTTTAATTTGAATACCCCTAGCTGTTGCTATGGGGATGAAAAATTAATGCGATTTTCCTGATCGCATATATTAACTATTGACAATTTACATTTTTAGGTTATAATATGTAACATGAAAATAAATAAAGCTTTCAAATTCAGAATATACCCTAATAACCAACAAAAACAATTTCTAGCTCAATCTTTTGGTTGTGCTAGATTTGTATACAACCGCTTTCTGCGTCAACGCATTGACTACTATGCGGAAACAGGTAAAGGATTAACATATCCCAATAACGCAAATGCTCTGACGCAACTAAAAAAACTACCTGAATTTGAATGGCTTAACGATATAAACTCTCAATCTCTACAACAAGCACTCCGTAACCTCGATGTTGCATATCATAATTTCTTTAACAAAAAAGCCAAGTTCCCCAACTTCAAAAAGAAATCTAATAAGCAATCCTTTAATGTGCCTCAACACTTTTCTATTCACGATAATATACTTGATATTCCTAAATGCAAAGGGATTAAGATTAAAATTCATAGAGACATTGAAGGTACTATAAAATCAATAACCATCTCAAAAACGGCGTCTGGTAAATATTTTGCCTCTGTGCTATGTGAATTAGAGATACCAGAACCAATATATTCAGGTGGTGAAATCGGCATTGACTACGGTGTTAAAGCCTTTATAACAACGTCAGATGGTAATATCATTGAATCACCAAAGTTTCTTAGAAAATCCGAATTGAAACTGAAACAACTTAGCAAGTCGTTTTCCAAAAAACAGCCTAATGCAAAGAACCGATATAAAGCACAGAAACTACTAGCACGACAACATGAGAAGGTATCTAACCAGCGTCAAGACTTTCTTAATAAGCTGAGTAAACAACTCGCATGCGATAACCAAGCGATCTATATTGAAAGTCTTGCCATTAGAAACATGATAAAACTTCACACCCTAGCAAAGTCTATATCCGATAGCGGATGGAATACATTTGTCAACATGCTCAAGTATAAAGGTACTTGGTACGGTTGCCGAATCATTGAGATTGACAGATGGTTTCCATCATCTAAACGTTGTCATGTTTGTGGATACATAAACGATAATCTCACTCTAAAAGACAGGTCATGGTTGTGTCCTGAATGTAACACTGACCATGACAGAGACGTAAACGCCTCAATAAATATACTAACATTCGGTAGGGCTGGTATAGCCCGAACCAGATGAAACGGGTCCCGTTTCATTCCACGCTTGTGGAGAGGGGAGTTCATTGGTTTCGCCAATCAGCCCTTCGTTGAAGCAAGAAGCCCCAGACCAAAGGCATGGGGTAATTCACCTAATGCAGACTAGCAAATCCAATTATTTGTTAGGTGTTGTGGTAATGTCAATAAAGAGGAGACCAAAATGAAAATTTACATGATGACAGACTTAGAAGGTGTTGCAGGTGTGATTAACTTTCAGGATTGGGCGTTGTCTGATGGACGCTATTATAATCTAGCAAGAGAATTCATGACAGCAGAGGTGAATTCTGCTGTTGATGGCTTATTTGAGGGCGGCGCTACGGAGATACTTGTGTCAGATGGTCATGGTCCCGGTGCTGTCAATATCCATCAGCTAGACTCACGTGTGGAATATATGCGAGGATGGGGGGAAGGTCCTTGGCCTTTAATACTGGATAATACTTTTGACGCCTTAGTTTACGTCGGACAGCACTCAAAATCAGGCACTCCTTATGGACATCTTGCACATACACAATCAACAAACTACCTCGATATGTCAATAAACGGAATATCAATAGGTGAGTTTGGTCAGCTTGCGTTATGTGCCAGTGAATTAGGTGTTCGCACCATTTTTGGCTCAGGTGATTTGGCTTTCACAAAAGAGGCACAGGCATTGTTCCCGGGAATTGAGACAGTTGCAGTGAAACGTGGCATAAAGCCCGGCACCGGAAATAATTTGAATGAAGAAGAATATATGAGATTCACCAGTTCTGCAATTCATCTAAATCCTATCAAGGCAAGGCGCATGATACGTGAAGGTGCATTGCGTGCCATAACACGAGCGAAGAATGAAGAATTCGGTATATCCAAGATTGACCCGCCATTTGAGCGAGTGGTAAAGTTTCGTCCAAGTGCAAATAATACGAATTGGGGAATATCGCAAGAAACGCATCCATCAAGCATCATCTCATTGATGAACATGGGATACAATCCGAAACCGATGGAAAGTTCTTCATGAATAAAGGAGAAGAAAAAGATGAAAGCTGATGAATTGCGAGAAAAGCTTATGCAATGTCTGGGCGGACCGTGGACAGATCCGTGTGACTTGCAACCTGTAATTCGTAACATTACCATGATGGACGGATACCGTATTGAATCTTTGACATACGATGTAGAGCCTGACGATCATGTTCCAGCGTTATTGCTAATACCCGATGGAGTTGATGCTAACAATCCCGCACCTGCTGTTGCCATCTGGCATCAACATAATGGTCAGTGGAATCTAGGAAAAAGCGAACCGGGCGGATTAGCTGGTGATCCAATGCACCACACAGGTGTTGCGTTAGTCAAAGAAGGTTACGTTGTGCTTTGTCCTGATGCTTTATGCTTTGAAGAACGACAGAGTAAATACCTTGATGGTGGTAATTTTGAGCGTTTTGAGTTCTTGCGATACGTTGTATCGGGCAAATGTATGGCATGGAAGAATATTTTCGACATGAGGCGCGCTGTTGATTATCTCTGCGCACGACCAGAAGTCCGATCTGACCGAATCGGATGTTATGGGCATTCGATGGGTTCAACTCACACATGGTTAGTCGGTCCATGGGAACCTCGATTGGCTTGTCTTGTAGGGAACTGCTGTCTTCCGACTTATTCGGCTATCCATCGCACTCATTTATTGCACTGTTTACCTAACTTTATTCCCGGTTGGTATCAATATGGGGATACTCCAGACATTGCTGGGCTAATCGCTCCTCGTGCATTACATCTTAACTTTGGTACACTTGATAGTGGTAGTCCAATTCAGGAGGTACGGGAAGGTATCAAAACTATTATGAGTGCATATCAAGAAGCTAATGCAGAGGAGAAATTTAGCTGGTATATCGAAGAAGGTGCAGGTCACGTGCTATCTGAAACAATGTGGCTTCGTACCAAGGATTGGTTCAGTAAACACCTTTTATTATGAAGAGAAATAGGCATGGCTCACAATCAAGGTAACACTTTTGGATAACCTTAAAAGTGTTACCTTGATTTATGCAGAAAATGAACCATCCATAATCTGAGTCATATTTTTACACCTTTCATGCCTAAGCGATTTTTACACTCCTCGAGGATTTCTATTGTTCTCGTTGCACCGATCCTTGTTACTCCGACTGCTCTGACTTCCAAAGTCTGATCAAGAGTGCGTATGCCACCAGCCGCTTTCACCTGAATAGCAGGTATGGAATATTTGCGCATAAGTTTAAGATCATCAATCGTTGCTCCACTATCTCCATAACCAGTTGACGTTTTAACAAAATCAGCACCAACTAGACCGCATATTCCGCACAGTCTTATCTTATGCTCATCTTGAAGGTAGCAATTCTCGAATATGACTTTGACAATGGCACAATTTGAATGTCCTACTTCAACAACAGCTTTTATGTCGTCAAGTACATAATCCCAGTCAAGACTGAGAACTTTGCCAATGTTCACGACCATATCAAGTTCCTCTGCGCCGTCAGCCATAGCCTGCTCTGCCTCTGCAACCTTTATTGCTGTTGTATGCCCCCCGTGTGGAAATCCGATGGTTGTACCTGTCTTGACGCCTGAGCCTTTCAGAAGTTCTGCTGTTTCTTTCACATAGTAAGGCTTTATACATACGCTTGCTACGTTGTATTTTACAGCGATCTTACAACCGTCTATTAACTCAGTGTCAATCATTTTCGGGTTAAGCAAAGAATGATCAATCATCTTTGCAATATCTTCGTAAGTGTAATCCATTTTTTTCTCCTTTTAAGAATTTTAGCCACGGATACACACGGAATAACACGGATAAATAATTCAATATTGAAGATTCAGAAAACTGTTCTATAATCTTGTCATTTGCATTTTTTGTCTTTTGATTTTTCCGTGAAAATCCGTGGCTAATTTAAACTGTTATCTTTATCCTTTATACATTACTTTGCTAACAGCTTGTCTCCATCCAAACAATAATGCTTCCCTTTTTTCTTCACTGATTGCTGGTTTGAAGATAATATCAGTTTTTCTACATTCATCAAGTTCAGATTCACTATTCCAGAATCCTACGGAAAGTCCGGCAAGGAAAGATGCGCCCAATGCAGTAGTTTCGTTTAATATTGGACGATCAACTTCAATGTTGAGTATATCACTTTGAAACTGCATTAAAAAGCCATTGGCAGTCGCACCACCGTCAACTCGCAATTTCTTAATCTGACGTCCAGAATCTTTGCACATAGCGTCTACGACGTCAGCGGTCTGGTATGCAATTGACTCCAGTATCGCCCTAGCTATGTGTTCTCTTGTAGTACCTCTTGTTATCCCGATTATAGCACCACGGGCATCTGCGTCCCAGTAGGGTGCGCCAAGCCCTGTAAAGGCAGGAACGACATATACACCGCCGGTATCTGGAACACTAAGGGCAAGTTGCTCTGTTTCAGATGCTCTGGTGATTATCTTCAGACCATCCCTTAGCCACTGAACAGCGGCGCCAGCGATAAAGATGCTTCCTTCAATCGCATAGACTGGTGAATCGCCTGTGCTACATGCAAGTGTAGTCAAAAGCCCATGTTTAGAAAAAACTGGTTTTTCGCCGGTATTCATCATCAAAAAACAGCCTGTTCCATAAGTATTTTTGACGTACCCGGGACGGAAACATGCCTGACCGAATAATGCGGATTGCTGATCTCCCGCATCTCCAGTGATCCGTACACCATCCAGAAGCGTGCTTCCATATTCTGTCTTGCCAAAATATCCAGAAGATGGTAAAACTTCTGGAAGCATTGCTTTGGGTATATTCATTTCAGACAACAAATCATCATCCCATTTTAGTGTATGGATGTTGAAAAGCATGGTTCTTGAGGCGTTTGTGTAGTCGGTAGCATGAACTTTTCCGCCAGTCAATTTCCACATAAGCCAAGTATCAATATTGCCAAAAAGCACTTTGCCATTCTCTGCTGAATCCCTTATACCATCAATGTTATCAAGTATCCATGCAATCTTAGTTGCTGAAAAGTAAGGGTCAATCACAAGACCTGTTTTGTCCCTGATGGTTTCAGATATACCCGATTCACGCATCTGATCGCACTTATCTACTGTTCGCCTGCACTGCCATACGATAGCATTATAGACAGGTTTACCGGATCGCTTATCCCAGACTACGGTAGTTTCACGCTGATTTGTGATACCAATAGCGATTATTTGGCTATGGGTCAGGTTTTTTGATCTTAATAACGATTCTGCTGTTGTGATCGTCCTTTGCCATATCTCCTCTGCGTCGTGTTCCACCCAACCCGGTTTTGGGTAATATTGTGTGATCTCGGTGTATCCTCTGCCAATGATAGTTCCATTGCTATCTACCAAAAGCACAGTTGTTCCTGTCGTTCCCTGATCTATTGCAAGAATATATCCTTCTTTCATAACTATTTCCTTATTCTTCAGTATCAACTAGATCAAACTGTATTCCTTCACTTGGTGTTGCTTTTTTGAATGGAGATATTTGATTTGGGATTTTGGGCTTTATACCTTTTAGTAATTCCTCAATTGTTAAAATTTGGATTTTTGGATAATCCTTTCCTGAAAGCTGTGATCTATAATATCCTGCCGATACAGCATCCGTTATCATATCCCTTGATGGTTCTTGTAGTGTAATAAAAACCCCGATCTCCGCATTTTCCCTACTCAATACATAACCTAATTCTCTTATGTCGGTAGGCTGTACCTTACCACTTTTTACTGATACAATACATTTTTTTGTTTCACGTCCTTTATCCATAAAAAATATGAATCCGTCAATACCTGTATCCCCGCCTTTCTTTTTATCGCCATAGGGTTTTG
>Ga0247841_10001417_pt1 | contig 54550 bp, 56 predicted proteins | sample LaCruzMarch2015__2_FD_192410 | JGI IMG/M metagenome (GOLD analysis project Ga0247841, IMG submission 192410) | Freshwater microbial communities from meromictic Lake La Cruz, Castile-La Mancha, Spain - LaCruzMarch2015_18m | ecosystem: Environmental > Aquatic > Freshwater > Lake | place: Spain... | reverse complement strand
ATGGTTTTTGTTTCACATAAGGTTCAATAGTTTCGTTTTTATTGTAATATTTTGGTTATATTTTGACTTTTTTGAAAATGACATAAATAATTGAGTGTTTGGTGTAGAATACCTTTCCGAATTACAGTTGTCCGTAATAATTTCGTTACACGAACACCCGAAAATGGTATAGTGGTTGATTATACAAAAAATTGCAAGATTCTGCACAATACCATTCACCATCCCGATAGCCAGCTAAAACGATTGATCCGTCTTGTGCATGACAATGATGGATTGGTGGTAGCAAATAATCTACTTAGCGGACCACCAATGCGCATTGAAACTGATAGCAAAATGGAAATTACAGACAATTATACAAAAGATATGACATCATCATTTGTTAATCCAGAAAATGGCAACTTACACCTAAAAGGCGAAACGACTGAACTCAGAGTAGCGAAACATCTTTCAGAAGTTCCTTACGATATAGACAATAAATCACGCAGTAATCCCACCGATTTTGGAGCAGACGAACGTTAGAATGGTTATTGACAAGCTAATAATCCGTTGCTAAAATTTTAAGCGGAGCTGAGAAACGGAAGAACAGATATGTATGAATATAAATTTGATTTCATTGGTTTTGGCGCATTAAATGTAGATATTTTTTATTCTCTTTTACTGGACAAAAGCTCTGTAGATGTAATGCCTGAACTATATCCCGGTGGAGAATTAATAGGAACTGAGCAAGTAAGAAATCTCGTGCTTGAGAATGTCGAAAAATACGCCAAAATCATAGGAAGAAGTGGCGGAGGACAGTCCGCAAATACTGCGGTTGCACTTTCTCGAATGGGATTTAGATGCGGATTTATAGGCAAAGTCGGAAACGATAACTCAGGAGAGCTTCTTCTGGAAAGCCTTGAAAATGTTGACAAAAGCCATGTCCAGAGAGGTGATAATAGCGGTGTATGCCTGTGTATTCTGGATCAGAAGGGCGAAAGAGCTAACATAGTATTTCCAGGGTGCAATGATAAAATTTCTATTAGTAAATCCGATATTGATTACATGAAAAGTAGCAAATTTCTTCATCTAACGTCTTTTTGCAGTGAGAACGTGCTTGAATTGCAAAAACAACTCTTTGAATACGATCTAAGTGAGACGAAAATTACATTCGACCCCGGAGAGATATACAGCAGGCTTGGAATTAAAAATCTTTATGGAATTCTGAAACATACAAAAATATTATTCGCAACAACAGAAGAATTGAGGTTAATGACAGGCAGAGAATCACGTGAGGCAATAAAAGAGATTATTGATTATGGAACCGAGATAGTTGTCTGTAAAATGTCGGAGCTTGGATCAATGGTTATTAGTAATGAGATTAACTTAACTATTCCAATAACCCACGTAGATAAAGTTATTGATAAGACTGGCGCAGGAGATGTTTATGCGGCTGGATTTATTGCTGGTATGTTGTCAGGATTGTCGCTTGAATCCTGCGGAAAGCTTGCAAGTAAAGTTTCCGCACTCAGCATCACAGCTTATGGCAGAGAAAAATACACAGATAAAAAATTCCTCGAACATTTTAAGTTAATGGGACAGTGAGACTATCAGGCAAACTATTACTAGAGAAAGATGCAACAGAAAAAATGGCAAAATTAAGAAAATCAAAAAGATCGGTAGAAATGAGTCATTTAAAATCTCATAGCATTAAAGCTAATATCAAACGAACAGAAGAAAAGTTACAATTAATGCAGTTTTCAATGGATCATACGTCTGATGCAATTTTTTGGATAGATGCAAGTGCAAGGTTTATTTACGTTAATGAATCGGCATGTCTTCATCTTGGTTATTCCAGAGACGAACTTCTCAATATGACAGCCCATGATGTAAATCCTGATTTTCCCGTAGAGGAATGGAGTTTATCATGGCAAAAACTCAAGAAAGCGGGTTCTTTTACACAAGAATCCCGTCATCGTGACAAGAATGGACTTATCATTCCAATTGAATTTACGGCGAATTACATTTACTTTAATGACAAAGAGTTTATCTTTGCTTTTGCCCGAAACATAACTAAACAGAAAATATTAGAGGAATTAAATCGTTTCCAAATTGAGCTTGGAGTTACTCTCAGTACAGGGATTAAACTTGATGAAGCACTGCCGATCTGTATTGAGACAGCATTAAATGTTTCTGGAATGGATTGTGGTGGAATCTACTTGTTTAATGAAGAGAATAGTGATACAAGCTCCACTTATCATAAAGGACTTTCCGATGAATTTGTTAGGGAAATGTCTAACTATAAATCTGGATCGGACCAAATGGCTTTGATTAAGGCAGGTAATTCTATCTATATGAGTTATCAGGATTTATGCACGAAAGAACAAAGCTTATTCATCCAAGAGGGATTGAAATCTGTTGCGACAATCCCAATATTGCATGATGGGAAGATAAGTGCTTGCCTTAATGTTGGCTCGCACACACTTGAGAGTATTCCCGCTTTTGCACATAATGCTCTGGAAGCAATAACTACACAAATCGGGAATGCCATTGCACGATTAAGGGCAGAAGATGCTCTAAAAAAGAGCGAAGAGAAGTATCGGGCACTTATCGAGAATAGCTGGGATGCTTTTGAACTTATAGATGCTGATGGAAACGTTTTATATACCAGTCCAGCGTCTGCGAAATTCTCCGGTTATACCGTTCAAGAAATGATCGGCAGAAACGTTATCAGCAAGATGATTCCTGAATACAGAGACTATGCACGACAGCTAATTAATGACCTTATTCCAAAACATGGGCATACAGTTAATATACAGTTATGTGCCCAACACAAAGATGGATCATTGAAATGGCTCGAAGGTGTATGCACAAATCTACTTAATGAACCCAGTATTCAGGCTATAGTAGTCAATTATCGGGATATTACTGAACGCAAGGAGGCAATTGACGCATTAAGAGAATCAGAAGAAAAATATCGGCAGTTAATAGAAAATGCTAAAGAAGGTACTAGCGTTGTTCAAGATGGATTTATAAAATTCGCTAACCCAAAAATTATCGAGATTACGGGTAATTCATACGAAGAACTAATCAACAGAAGTTTCATCAGTCTTATTTATCCAGATGATAGAGATAAAATCATAGACTGCTATCTCAAAAAATTAAAAGATGAAAAAGTTAAAGAACCCATTCTTTATAGGATTGTCTTGAAAAATGGAAGCATAAAATGGATAGAATCTACAGGAGTTTTGATTAATTGGGAGGGAAATCCAGCAATCTTATATTTTACTAATGATGTTACCGAAAAGCGAAAAATTGAAGAAATACTTCTGAGGATGCAGAAACTTGAATCCATCGGCATCCTTGCTGGTGGTATTGCCCATGATTTTAACAACATTCTAACTGGAATATTAGGTAATATATCCCTTGCAGAGATGTTTATTGATCAAAAAGAGATGGCTCTCGAAAGATTAGTTGAGGCTGAAGTTTCTGCTTCCAAAGCGAAAGACCTGACTTCAAAATTATTGACTTTCTCTAAAGGTGGCGATCCAATATTGAAAACGACGTCAATCACTAATATTCTAAAAGAATCTGTTAGCTTTACATTAAGTGGTTCTAAATCTACTTATAACTTCTTTTTCCCTGATGACGTCTGGCCAGTTGTGATTGACGAAGGACAGATGAATCAAGTTTTCAATAACATAGTGATTAACGCTGATCAGGCAATGCCTCAAGGTGGAATGATCAAAATCTTTGCAAAGAACGTGATGGTAGAAGAAAATGATATTCCCCCATTAGAAGCCGGACCTTACGTGAAAATATCTGTTGAAGATCAGGGAATTGGAATACCTGAAGAACATCTGTCCAGAATATTCGACCCTTACTTTTCAACTAAGCAAAAAGGTAGCGGGCTTGGGCTTGCAATTACATACTCCATAATCAAAAGGCACAATGGGCATATTGAGGTTGAATCCCAGCTAGGTATTGGAACTAAATTCCATTTTTACGTTCATGCTCTACCTGATCAGGTTATAAAAAGGAAAGAAAAGCTTCGTGATAATACTACTCAAAGAAAAGGTAAAATACTGGTTATGGACGATCAAGAAGTAATCAGAGATATATTATTTCAAATGCTCACAAAGATCGGTTACGAAATTACGACTTCATCTGATGGTGTTGAAGCAATCAAATTGTATATTGAGTCAAAAGAATCAGGTTTCCCTTTTGACGCCGTTATCATGGACCTAACAATCCCTGGTGGTATGGGTGGAATTGAAACTATTAAAAAGCTTAAAGAAATTGATCCCAACGTTAAAGCGATAGTATCAAGTGGATACTCTAATGATCCAGCAATGTCAAATCTTGACGAATATGGTTTCAAAGGCGTGATCGCCAAACCATATAGACCACAGGAATTACGTGAAATATTACAAGAAGTTTTAGAAGGATAGATATTACCAATCTTTAAACGTAAACGTACGTATACCAGCAGATAGTCCGATTATGCTCCAGATAGAACCTATCACAAATTCTCCAAGAACAAGTCCAAGAAAGAATGGGATCGCTTTTCTATGCGCCTTTATACCACCCTGCCTTAATATGATCCATTTGGCTACTGTGCTTATGATTAGAGACGCCCAAAGCCAGTTCATACACCAGTCATCAGCACCCGATACAGCGTAACCAACCGCATGGAATGGCCACCAGAAGAACTTCATCCTCATAAGCATCAAGAAGAAAGTGAAAATTGTACCAATACCCATGAAAGTGACAGCTATGTAATCAGGCGGAGATGGATACGTCAACTGTTGTTGTAGACGTTGATACGGTTGCCATGCAAAACCTCCCCCAGAGCCAACTTTATAGACATCGTGAAGATAAGCCCAAAAAGACGAGAAAGCCCCTACAACAACAGCAAGGATCATGACATATACAATCTTTTTACTGTCTAAACCCGTTCTTTCGCAGAGCTTAAAAGCCTCAAGTTGGTGAGGCATTGGATGGCTTCTGTGCGCTCTATTGAAGGCGAAAAAATAGCTTAGTATAGTGAGATTTGCGGTTCCTAGCATTCTTGTCCCCGTGATGGCAGGTATCATGTAGTCTGGTCCCATAAAATGCAGATCGTGTGCCGGCGCACCTGATTCTGCACGCATACGGGTTATTCCCATCGAAAGTGCGTAATATATAGCGAAGGCAGTTATAGCAACCCATAGCGACATTCCCGCACCTACAAAGAACGAGACCAGCAATCCAAATCCTACAACTACACCTATAACTGCTGATCTGTATTTCATTGGTTCGCCTGAGTCACTAAGGTCTGATTTTAATCCAAAAGTCTTGCGCAATATCTGTATAAAATAACTCCTGTTTGCCCATATAGCAAAAAGTGACAAACCTAAATATGCGCCGAGAGATTGTTGCCTGTCATAAGGGAATCCCGGCAAACTGTGAATACCAGCTATACTCCCAAATATGCGTTGGAGTTTTCTGAAAAAGTAGAAAAACCAGCATGAGAATGACAAATCAAGAGGCATAAAGAATCCAAGCCCTATTATAAAGGGATAAATTGATAATGGAGTCCAACCTATCGCATTCCACGGCTTTTCTGTAAATAGATAGCTAATGTCACGACTTCGGAATCCTATCAGCGGAACTGACGGAAAGAGATAATTAAATCCATTTACCACGTCTATTACACTGACTATGGAAAAAGCTATCCAGAATATTCTGTTTTTAAAAAAGGTGATACCATAATTCCTTGTCATCTCTAATGGAAGCTGTATTATTGGATATGCAAGTTTTTCTCTTTCGATCCATTGTTTCCTCAATATTGAGCTTATAAATATCATTACCGATAGAAGAACCGTGATGAAGCCTATCCAAGGAATTGCTACTCTTAGCCATGCTTTGATATAGTCAGCATTATAAAAACTGGTTTCACCTTCATAGTACCCAGCCAAAAGATGCTTGTCTTGTATAGATAACCATTTCGGAATATGGTCCCAGAATAATTCCTTCCACTCATTCTCAGGTGTATCATACCAAAAGGCATGACCAACCATCGGAATAAGTACCTGAAGGTTATCGTGAGATGCTACTGCGCTAGACATGCAAAGCATTATATAAATTACAAGAAGCTCTTTCTGATCTAGAGCAAGTTTCGGAGAGATTTTTCTGAAAAGCAGATTAATTGGTATGATAACAGCAAGACAGAATATGACATTAAAAAAAAGCGACATGGTCGTCGGGAACTGCGCCCACCATACCATCTCCGTATAAATAATCCAATAGCAGTTTATGGGTATCAATACAAGCCCAAGTCCAACTGCCCTTAGCGTAATTCCTGATTTATTATCCATTTGATTTGATTATCAATCCTCCTTTTTATAGCTATCAGTTAGATTGCTAAAATATAAAACAAACTAGCAGTTTGCTCTACTATTATACTCATTGATTTATTCTTCCAGAGATTACGTCACGATTGTAAAGCCAGACCGCTCTGCTCATTGATGAAACAGATGATTGCCTATAACCATTTGAAACTGCCCCCAATATCGTACCGCTTATAACCATTGAAAGGTATATACCACGTTTATGGGAGTATTTTACGTCCATAATCTCAAGAGCAGTTATAGCAATAGCAATTGTCGTTGCCACAATTCCTGTAGTCGTTCCAATTTTTGAGTAAGTTCTGGCTTTGTTCATCTCCTCAATAGCGAAATCTGATCCTGCCACTTCTCTGCGCAGATTTGATCCAAAAAGTCCAAGTTTCATAATTTGACTATTCTTAACAAACCAGTTTCCAGAAAAATCATGATAAAGATATATAGTATCTTTATCATAAGTATTCAGTATATCATTGCTTCGATCCTCTTGAGCCAGAATTTGAGAACATGATACAAAGATCATCAGGATAAGAACTAAACTAAATTTTACGTTTTTACTGGTATTCATAATAAACCTTTCCATATTGTAATCGTTAAAAAAATACATAAACGTTCTAAAAACACCCCCCATACGCATCAACTTAAACACTATTGGTAAGACCAAGTAATATGATCAATTACAAATTGAATTTGTTCAAATAACAATTGATAAGCACTTGGCTTGGTCTTACGCTTATTGACTCCTCTAACCTTACTCGATTGCTTACGCCATAGCGTCTTTCTCGACGTCTGCGATAAATACGCGTTCTCCGCCCCTGCTTGCTGAACGATGCAGTGCCGCTTCAAATAATATCTCGTTCCATGCGGCGTTGCCATCCGCAGGGAATGGCTTGTTTGCTATCATTGCTTTGATCACGCCGTCAGCCATTCTACCAAAGGATTCGCCGTATTCTTGCCTTCCTTCTTCGACTACCCAGCGTTCCTCAAGTTCAGCGTTAAAGGATTTATGTCTGCGATATGAGCCTTCTAACCCTTTCGCTTCTGCATAGCACTTATCGCCAACTATCATGACGCAGAGAGGACCTTCGTCCCAACCCCATGAATCAGCACCAGTAAGTTCGCCATCAGCACCATTCGCCCATTTCATGTGGATGAGGCGATGCCATCCGCCCGGTTTACTCGGATCGCCAAGAACGCTGACCCATTCGGGAAGACCCATTGTCCACAATATCTGATCTATGATATGTGACCAACAGGCGAAATGCGCTCTAGCACGCACAAACTGAATTTCGCCTAGTTTTCCACTAACAGCATCTTCGTGAAGCATTTGGAAGTGACGGAAGAAACGATAGTTATAGTCAATACCAAACTTTACACTTGATTTGCGCCATTCTTTTATAGCTTTTGCGGCGATTCCTGCATCACTTTCTTGGACACGAGATTGTCCCTCTAGCCCACACAACGGCTTTTCTGTAAATACATTTCTTCCAGCCGCAATTAGTTGTCGTAACGGTGGGATACGTCTTGTCTCGTTTGTAATCAGAAGCATTAGTTCTGCATCACAATTTGCAAGAAGTTCATCTACCGTCGAGTACCCCGGAACTTTGAATTCTTCTTTTGCTTTGGCAAGCAGGTCAGGATTCATCTCGCAAACTGCTACAACCTCGGCGTCTGGATGATTATGAAAGTTCTTACCGTGCATTATGCCCATACCTGCACCGCTGATTAACGCACATTTTACCATATCGAAACTCCTTTCTTATATAAGACTTGTTCTGTTATTAAACACAAAGGTCACTAAGTGATAAGTGATGTGTAAAGAGTGATGAATATATAAATCTGTTTTACTCATTACTCATTACTGATTACTATTTTACGCCATAGCGTTTTTTTCCACGTCTGCGATGAATACACGCTCTCCGCCTTTGCTTGCTGAACGATGCACTGCCGCTTCAAATAATATCTCGTTCCATGCGGCGTTGCCATCTGCGGGGAATGGCTCGTTTGCTATCATTGCCTTGATTACGCCATCAGCCATTCTTCCAAATGATTCTCCGTATTCCTGCCTGCCTTCTTCTACTTCCCATCTATCCTCTAGTTCGGAATTAAAGGCTTTGTGTCGGCGATACACGCCGCCTAGACCTATAGCTTCGGCATAAGCTTTGTCGCCTACAATCATGATTTGCAATGGGTTTCCGTCCCAACCCCATACTTGCGCTCCGTCCAGTTCACCTTCTGCGCCATTAGCCCATTTCATGTGGATAAGGCGATGCCATCCGCCCGGAGCATCTGGATTTCCAAGAACGCTGACCCATTCAGGTAAGCCCATTGTCCAGAGTATCTGATCAATAACATGCGACCAGCAATCAAAATGCGCTCTGGCACGAATGAACTGGATATTTCCAAGCACTCCACCAAGAGCTTCATCATGTAATCTCTTAAAATGTCGGAAGAAACGATAATTGTAGTCAATCCCAAACTTGACGTTGGATTCACGCCATTCTTTGATAGCTGATGCGGCGATACCTGCATCACTTTCCCTTACACGATACTGACCTTCCATACCGCACAACGGTTTTTCGGTGAAAACGTTCCTTCCAGCCGCAATCAGTTGTTTCAATGGAGGAATACGTCTTGTTTCATTTGTGATCAGAAGCATTAATTCCGCATCACAATTTGCAAGAAGTTCATCTATTGTTGAGTATCCCGGGACTTTGAATTCTTCTTTTGCTTTGGCAAGCAGGTCAGGATTCATCTCACAAACTGCTACGACTTCTGCATCTGGATGATTATGAAAGTTCTTACCGTGCATTATGCCCATACCTGCACCGCTGATCAACGCACATTTAACCATATCAAAACTCCTTCTTTTCAAAATTATAAAAACCAATGATGGAATATTTCAATTCCATTTAATAACGATTACACCTGCAATTTAACACAAATGATATTCCGTGTCAACAGAAAAGCTAAACTCCTAGAAATTCCCAAGTTATACTTGACATTAGCTTGTTACTGGTTTATTATTGAGTTTTATAATAATTTAGACAAAATAATGCGGTGCTTGCATAGAAACAAAGGAGTCAAATAATGTTCTGGGAAAAGGATATAGAGACAATGGATGTAAATGAGTTAAAGGAACTTCAGCTAGATAGGCTGAGAACAACTTTAATCAGAGCGACTGCAACCCCTTATTACAGCCAACTATTTAAGAAAATCAGTTTTGATCCAACAGAGGTTAGGGATTTAGCAGATATACAAGAGCTTCCTTTTACTAGCAAAAATGAGTTAAGAGAGCATTATCCTTATGGTTTCCTTGCAGTACCAAGAGATGAGATCGTCAGAATGCACTCCTCATCAGGAACAACAGGCAGACCAATTGTTGTATTCCATACAATGCGTGATATAAATAACTGGGCTAACCTCATGGCAAGGTCAATGTATATGGCTGGTGCAAGACGAAGTGATGTTTTCCAGAATACGATGGGATACGGTCTTTTTACTGGCGGACTGGGATTTCATTATGGTGCAGAAAAGATCGGTATGATGGTTATTCCCAGCGGACCCGGTAACAGCCAACGTCAAATTGCCCTTATGCGAGAATTCGATACAACATCGCTACATATTCTACCAAGCTACGCTTTACATCTGCTGGATGTGTTTGAAGAGCTTTCCTTTGATCCAAAGAAGGACGTAAAACTTCGGATGGCATTTATCGGTGCAGAACCACACTCAGAGGAGATGAGAAAGAAGATAGAGGATAGTTATGATATTGATGCCTTTAATTCTTATGGGCTTTCAGAGATGAACGGTCCCGGAGTTGCGTTTGAGTGTCCATTAAAGAATGGTCTGCACGTCTGGGAGGATAGTTTTTTGCTTGAAATTATTGACCCACAAACAATGAAGCCTTTGCCCGATGGCGAGGAAGGCGAAATTGTATTCACTACACTCAATCGTGAAGGTATGCCTTTCATCCGATACAGGACTAGAGACCTTGCATATATCTACCCGGATCCATGCCCATGCGGTCGTACTCATAGACGCATATCACGTATCAAAGGGCGCGATGACGATATGCTCATAATAAAGGGAGTCAATATGTTCCCGATGCAGATTGAAACTATCCTGATGAAGTTCCCTGAGATCGGAAGGAACTATCAGATCATTCTGGAAACAAAAGAACGCATGGACGAACTTACAATTGAGGTAGAGATACTTACTCCGGCAGATGATATGAGAGTCTATGAACAACTTAGAAGGCACATAGCAGAAGCTCTCCGTGACGAGATTCTCGTCACACCAAAAGTCAACCTTGTACAGCCCGGTACAATAAAAAGAACAGAGGGAAAAGCAGTTCGAGTCATTGATAATCGTGAGAAAAGCTAAAATCTCTCATCCGAACCTTCTCCCTTACAAAGAGAGGCACTGTAAAAAAATTAAACACGAAGGCACAAAGAACACTAAAATAGTTATGAGTAATACGAGTTTTTCACTTATAGAAATAAAATGAAGTTAAACACGGAGAAAAAGGGTGAAGGCGGAAGGATGATGGATGAAAAATAAGAGACGAGTATTACAGTTTCATCCTTCATACTTTCTCTGTTTTCTCCGTGCCTCTGTGTCTCCGTGTTTTTTATATCTTACTTATACTATTCATATTTTTTCATCATTTCAGGATCGAATTTAGCTCTCCTGTTAGGGCATTTCTCTCGCTGACATAACTGACAACTTGCAAAACTCTTTTCAGTTGGGAAGTGTATTCCAGAAATAGATTTTATTGGAATCATCAAAAAGCTATCGGTTAGCTTCACACCAATGAGTTCCTCAACGTTACCAAAGACTGAGAATAATGGTTTTTGTTGAGATATTGGCCAGTCCTCAAGAGAACCGGGGTTCATTGCTGACATCTTACTGATTTTATATTTATTCTTTATATGTTCATCAAGATAGTGCGCAGCCATCCCAAGACCTATCTCTTTGATCGTATCAACTATGAACTTACCCATAAGGTCATCATCAGGTATGTGTATTGATTCCGCTTCCGTCCCTGATGTTGCAATGAATGGAAAGACTCTACCAACGTCGTCCAGATTAACCCTGAGTATCCGACTGGTGAATCTCGCTCCTGCGATCTCAATAGTTTCCCTGTCTATGTGTTCAACGTACTGAACGTCATAAATAGCCTTTGGACGTATAACAGGCAGAACCTGATCTATAAGCTCTTGAACGATCTCTGAATATCTGCTGTTTTTTTCCATGTGCAAGATATTTAATACTTGTTCTGCTTTTATCTCTACTGGAACTTGATCTAATATTTCCATAATTTTTCCCTATATAAATGTTGAAACTTTTTTGGCTAACTGTTATCATTATAAGACTAGCATAAATAAGTTACCTGTGTTAAGTTTACAATACATTTTGTTATAGTGCAATGCAAATTTTTTTAGGTTATTAAAACCGACAAAAAAAAGGATGTTACAAATGTTAAAGTCATTTCTATTCAGTGTTTTAATTGGTTTGTTACTGCTTTCATCTGCCTTTGCTGTTGATAAATCCCTGATTTTATATCTACCCCTTAATGAAGGTGCAGGCGATACGGTGAAAGATATGTCCAGTTATGCAAATAACGGTAAAACTTTCGGGGATGTAAAATGGGTTGACGGTAAGGATGGTAAATGCGTTGAACTCGTCGCTGGTTCTTACATTGATATAACGGAGATACCACAGTATGACGTAACTGATTCGGTAAGCCTGATGGTATGGCTCAACACTACTACAGTTACAAGCTGGGCAAGACTTATTGACAAATCTCAATGGCAAGACAATGGATTTGATCTCGTACTTCATGCGGATTTACACCTGCCTATGCTTGAATTTTTCGTCAATAATATGACGTCACAAGTTCAAGCCAAGACGCCAGTTGATGATGGGAATTGGCATTTTGTCGTTGGAACATTTGGTAATAAAAGTTTGAAGATTTACGTTGACGGAGTTTTTGAAGGTGAAGTCAAATCAGTCAACAATGTTGACATGAAACCAAACGATTGGCCAGTAAGGATAGGATGCGAAGCAAATACAAGCAAGGGACAGCAGTATCTAGGCAAGATTGACGAAATCGCTATGTATAACAGAGAATTATCAGCAGGTGACATCGAAAACATTTATCAGAATGGAATAAACGTTGCTCCTGTCAAAACACAAGGCAAGCTCGCTTCTACATGGGCTTCACTGAAAGCAGATAGTAAATAGTGAATTAACGATATGGTTCATTTTTAATTAGCCACTGAATAACACAGAAAAATAATTCAAGATTGAAAATTGAAAATTAAAGATTCAGGAAATCGTTCTATAGTCTTGTTCCTTGTATTTTTTGTCTTTTCATTTTTCCGTGTGAATCCGTGTTATTCCGTGGCTAAATTCTTGATTCAGAAAGTGTTACATTAATTGTGAAAGTCAATTAATCAAGTGTATAGACAATCTGAACTTGCACAGTCAATCCGATTTCACCCGATTCTACTGGAACAGCGGCACTAGCTTCTGCCTTGCTATAATCCATTCGTGATATAATACCACTGCTCGTAATTTCGTTAATACTGGTTATCTTACCGAGTTTAATACCGGCGGCATCTGCCATACTTTTAGCCTTTTTGACAGCGTCTTTTATTGCCTCTGTACGAGCTTCGTCTTGCAATGAAGTCGGATCAGCAAATGTGAAGCTTATGCCGTATATATTATTCGCTCCTGCATTAACAGATTTTTGCAGACCGACTCCTATTTTTGTAAGATCACGAAAATTCACCGATAGCATGTTATCTACCTGATAACCTATAATTTCATTCGGTTTGTTATTAGCGTAATCTCTCTGTGGAGTAATGTTAAAGGATGTCGTTTGAATATCCTTATCTGCTATACCCAGTTGTTTAAGGGCATCTATTATAGCCGCCGCTTTGCTGTTATTTTCGTTTATTGCGGGGTCTAACTCTTTATTAATCGTTTGGACTCCAATCTGAGATATTGCCATATCGGGTGCTTTCTTGATTGTGGCAGTACCTATAACTTGCATCTGATTTTGCGCTGTAGGACTTAATGTTATGTTCTCCGTACCGTCACACCCATAAAAAACGACAAGGCTTAATGCTAACAAGATTGTAAGTTTTTTCAAGATAATTACCTCCTTCTTGACTATTTTGAATTCACACTAACTAAAGGTTATTAAATAATAAAATGGTCGCCGCCCATCCTAATTTGCTGATTCCTTTTTACTAATTCATAATAAATCAAGCAAGAAATGTGCCGTTTTATTTCAATTATTAAATAAAAAGAATTTAAACACGGAGACACAGAATTTGATCAACAACTGATCAAATTCTGTAATACTCGTTTCTTCTTTTTCATCCTTCCACCTTCATCTTTTTTCTCCGTGGTTATTTTCATATAACATTTAGTTCTTTGTTTTTTTTTCACCACGGAGAACACAGAGAGGAATTTTTTTCTTATTTTCTCTCCGTGTTCTCCGTGGTTATTTTCTTTTTGTTTCTATAAGTGAAAAACTCGTATGAATTATTACTATTCATAAACTAAATGAAAAACTCATATAGCTATTTCAGATATTAAACCAAAAGTGGGATTTTGTCAATAATTTTATAATTCGTTCTAACTTGACAATGTTAGATTTAAGAGTAGCCCAGGCTTCCAGCTTGGTTTTTGAAGATAATATATACGAGTTTTTCAGTTAGCGTAGTTAAACACCTAATTTCACGAGTTTTTCAGTTAGTTGATGAATAGTCATAATTCATGAAAAAACACGGAGACACAGAGGCACGGAGAGGAAAGGTGAGGATGGCAACTGGCAGTATAACTCGGTTGACCAGTAGAATCATTGGAATTACTTCATCTTTCTTCTCCGTGCCTCTGTGTCTCCGTGTTTAAATTCTTTCTTATTTCTATAAGTGAAAAACTCGTATAATTTCACGAAAAACTGATGGTATCTATCAGAAATCTGATATGGCGCAATGAAAAAGCTCTTGAATTTTCCTCGGATTTTTGTTTCAATAATAGGAGACTACCAAATGCAGTTAAATTTGACAAATTAAAATTAAGTGAGGACTAATCCATGAAAATTCTTGGAATATCCGGTAGCCCAAATGAGAATGGTAATACAGCCTACGCTGTTCGATATGCTCTTGATTTTTTACAAAAAAATAGTTTTGATACAAAGTATGTAACATTAGCTGACAAAGAAATTCACCCCTGTGTCGGTTGCTGGAAATGCACAAAAGACGGTAAATGTCAGTTTGACGATTATATGACCGAAATTATCGAAGCTATGAAATGGTGTGATGGTCTGATTATCGCCTCACCCGTTTATTTTGGTCTTGTATGCGGACAGATAAAGGTGATGATGGATCGCAGTGTATCGGTCAGATCATATAAAAGCGCATTTGAAATGAAGGGGAAAATTGGCGCCGGGATCGCCTGTGGTGCGTTCCGTAATGGCGGACAGGAATTGACATTACAATGTATACATACTTTCCTTCTGCAACAAAACATGATGGTTGTGTCTGATGGATTCCCGTATTCACATTCAGGCGCTACTATTGTCGGCAATACTCAAGATGATTCACTCGGACTCAAGACTATCGAGAACCTTGCTAAAAATATGGAGGTGATGTTGAAATTAAAGGCATAAATCAACTGATTCAAGATGGTATAGATAGAGGCATATTCCCCGGCGCAGTGGTTGGATTATATAAAGCTGATGTACACTTTCTGGAGGCTTATGGAAACAGAATGGTCGTTCCTCAAAAATTACCGATGCTTGAAGGGACGCTATTCGATCTTGCTTCGTTGACAAAATCCATAGCAACAGCAACATCCGTAATGATATTGAAAGATAGAGGAATTATCGATCTCCATCAGGATATACAGACATATCTGCCAGATTTTACGAGGAAGAAAATATCTGTTTTTAGCCTGCTAACGCATACATCAGGTTTACCTGCATGGAAGCCTTTGTATTTGGAAGTAAAAGCTCCAATTTCCCACTTTGGAAAAGATAGATTAAGGGGGATTTATAATCATGACGACAAAGAAGTAGTCAATTATCTGAGCAACATACCTCTGGATTATGAAACCGGGAGCAAGGTCATTTATAGTTGTCTGGGATACATCTTGCTGGGAAAGATGATCCAAAATATGACTGGTTCGGATTTGGATGTGTTTGCTAAAAAAGAAATATTTGATCCATTGGGTATGAAAGATACTTTCTTCAATCCGCAAGATAATCGTAAAGAGGAATGTGCCGCAACAGAGGATTCCAACAGCTTTGAGAAAAGAATGACTAACTACCGTGATCACAAATGGCGGGAGGGTGTCATAGTCGGTGAAGTTCATGACGAAAACGCCCATTTTCTCGGTGGAGTAGCGGGAAATGCAGGCTTATTCTCAACAGCAACCGATCTAATGAAGTTCTCAAAGATGCTCATTGACAGAGGAAATGATATATTGTCTCCAGAATCGGTGAAGATGATCTCCGCGGTTCAGACGTCGGGATTGAACGAGTCACGAGGTATTGGATGGATAATATTACCTGACGGAACGTTATATCACACAGGTTTTACAGGCACTGCTATGTGGATTAACCTAGAGCATAATATCTCTGCGACATTACTTACCAATCGAGTTCATCCAGACGCAACAAAAGAGGGGATTATAGAATTTAGACAGAATTTTTATAATTATATAATCGAGATGGTTCACAATCAAGGTAACACTTTTCAATCAGAAAATTAACCGCAGATAACCGCAGATGTACGCAGATATTTTTAATATTTTCCTTATCTGCGTTAATCAGCGTTCATCTGCGGCTTAATAATGAATTGTTACCTAAATCCTTTTAGAAAGTGAACCATTCCAATTTTTTAACAATTACTATGGTAGAAAATGAAGGAGTTTGCAATGAGTCGAAAAATTAAGGTTCTTTTACTTGGGGATTCGATAAGGATGAGCTATCAGGCAATGGTGGCTGAGATGATGAAGGATTCCACAAACGTTGTCGGTCCTGAGGAAAACTGCCAGTTCAGCGCATATACTCTCGAATCTCTCGATAGGTGGCTGGAACAGTTTGGAATACCTGATATAGTCCACTGGAATAACGGATTGCATGACGTAGGACACAATCCAGATCGAAAGCCTATCCAGTATCCATTAGACGAGTATATGTCAAACTTGAAAGCGATAATAGAGAAATTTCGTAGTACCGGCGCAAAAATCATTTGGGCAACGACTACGCCTGTTCATCCCAAGCGTCCATTTAGGGATACCGAATGGGCATGGCGAAACGAGGAGATCGATCTGTATAACAAGTCAGCATTAGAGTTAATGCAAAGCGAATGTATCCCTGTTAATGATCTTCATACTGTCGTTACAGAAGATGTGGACGCATATTTATCTGAAGATATGCTCCATCTTAGTGAGGAAGGTATAAAGAAATGCGCCGAAGCTGTTATAAAGGCTATAAATAAGAAAGTATAAGCAAGGAGGTTATTTGTGGCAAATCTTACGACAAAATTCATTGGGCTAACACTGAAATCACCTATTGTTATAGCATCAGCAGGCATAACCGAAACCGTCGAGAGAATGGAAAAGTGTCAACAATACGGCGCAGGCGCAATTATCATGAAATCGTATTTCGAGGAAGTGATTTCAAGAAGATCACCTACACCAAGATTTAAGATAATAAAGCACAATCTTGGAAAGGACAAGACATTTACTCTTTTCTCTTATGAACAGGCAAGCGAATGGGATATACACCGATATGCTCAGGAAGTTTCTTATGCTAAATCGAAGCTAGACATTAAAATAATTCCAAGCATAAACTGCACAACAGATCAAGGGTGGGTTGAAAGTGCAAAAATACTTGAATCCGCCGGTGCAGACGCCATTGAACTTAATACGTCATGTCCACATGGTTCCATCACTTTTAGAGGTAAAGCTGTAGAGGAAAGTATATTCAATTCTGTTCGTCTTGTTCGAGAAGCAGTCTCAACTCCAATAATAGCAAAGATCAGTCCAATGCTAACCTCGCCTATTGGCGTAGTGAAAGAGCTTGAAAACATCGGTGTTAATGCTGTCACTATATTTAATCGTATGACAGCACTTGAGATTGACATTGAGCAAGAGACCCCTGTCATGCACGGTGGATATGCTGGACACGGCGGTCCATGGGCTATACAATATCCATTGAGGTGGATAAGCGAAATAAGACCGAATGTTAAGATTGACATTGCAGGTTCGGGTGGCGTATCTAACTGGCAGGACATTGTGAAATACATACTTGCAGGTGCAAACGTGGTTCAGGTATGTACTGCGGTGATAATAAATGGGTACGAGATTATAGGAGAATTACTAAACGGACTTGAGGAATACATGGATCGTAAGGGATACGAAACTGTTGATGATTTCAGAGGTAAAGTCAGCACTCGTGTCCTCGGTACTCGTGATATAGACAGGCGTAAAAAATCTATTGCTCACATAGATTACGAAAATCACGTTGCACCATGTGTATCTGCATGTCCGGCACACGTACCAGCGGAAGCTTATGTACGTCTTATCGCTCAGGGAAAATTCGCTGAAGCGGTAAATATCATCCGATCAAAAAATCCATTCCAATCCATCTGTGGATACATCTGCTATCACAAATGCGAAAGCGAATGTACCAGAAAGCTGATAGATCAACCCATAGCAATAAGAGCTTTGAAGCGTTTTGCTCTGGAATGGGCTGAAAAGTCGGAACACCAGATAATAGGAAACGATATGCCTATAATTTCACCATCAGGTCATAAAGTTGCAATTATCGGTGGCGGTCCTGCGGGATTGACTTCTGCGTATGATCTGGTTAAAATGGGTCATGCTGTTACTGTTTTCGAGGCATCACAATCTTTGGGTGGCGCTATCAGAAGCTCTATCCCCGACAGCAAATATCCTCATGCTATGCTTGATCGTGAAATTGAATATATAAAGAGTCTTGGCGTAAAGATTGAACTTAATTCTACGCTGGGAAAATATTTTAGCCTAAACGACCTAAAGACAATGGGATTTGGTGCGGTTCTGCTTGCGATAGGGAAAAACGTAAACTCTGAGCTTTTAACTGACCTGAAAGTGACTGACAATGGCGTCATCACTGTTGGTGAGCATACAGGTGCAACTGGTATCGAGGGTGTATTCTCTGCTGGTGATTCTATTCACGTATCAGGACGATCATTGATACAAGCGGTGGCAGATGGTAAAAAATCCGCTATATACATAGATCATTACCTCAGAAATCAACCACTTGACCCGCTTCCTGAATTGATCTCGGTTAGCAAGAGAGCAGTATTAGCGCGCTCAATAGAAGAACCTGAATCTCCAAGAGTCGAAATCCAAAAAATTGATGGACTAGAGCAGACTCTAACTGAAGAAGAGGCGGTACGTGAGGCTTCCAGATGCCTTGCATGTGGTTGTGGAGTTGGGTGCGGTCGTTGTTATCAAGTTTGCATATATTCAGGTGTAGACCTTTTGAATGATAAATACGTCATAAATGATAAGAACTGTGATGGATGTGGGTTATGCGTTGAGATATGTCCCAATGAAGCTATCACGATGGTTCCGATTACATTTTAACCACGGATGAAACAAGAATTTTCACAGATTTTATTAATGAGTAATTAGAATTTTGTCTTATGTAAAACCAAAGGTCACTGATTATTAATCATTAATACTATTTTAATCCGTATTGATCCGTCTTATCCGTGTTAATCCGTGTGCTATTTCCTATATTGAATTAGGACGAAAAAGTTAAACAACGGCAAATTACTTGCAGTAAGTGTTATTAGTGAGTTATTTAAAATTTTGCAAATGAATTAAAAATTCTCCATTAACACAGATTGGAGGATGAATAATGTTTCGGGTTTTAATTATAATTGTGGTCATCGCGGTATTAATTTCACATTTCGGAACAACATTTACGGGTATGGGAGGGATGTTCATGGACGGGGTAGTGGCGATAGTTGCTGTAGTTATGTTTGCAGGTGTGTTGCGTGAATTTATAAAGCGAAGAAATGTTTTCTCCGCTTCTCAAAAAGAAATGGAAGAGATAAAACGTCATCTTGCAACAATAGAAGCCGATATATCAGACATTAAAGAACAGATCGCTGATTACATAATTAAAACATACTGAGAGGAGAGTATCAAAGAATAAATATTGAGTTTTAGGGCATGGAATTCCATGTTTTTGTGTTATTATTTAGTACCCGCTGGCTTTCGTTACTAACAAAATATTGATCAGGAGGTATAAAATGTCAAAATTAAATACGAAGTCCGCTATTGTTGAATTCTTGAAGCAAGAAGGTTTTGAAGTGGCCGAGAAAGAAGATGGCGATGTTCTGGTAATATCTGATGAAGATGATTTCATCATATTCTCGGTAATCACCGATGCTCAGATAGAATTTGTAGTTGACATCTGCGGAGAAATGGATTTAAAACCAGATAAACTTCTGGAAGTATACAAGATATTACTACACAAGAATACAGAAATACAGCCAACGTGCTATGGCTTAAATGACAGTGAAATCGGTAACCTGCGTATTGTATTGGTAGATAGCTTGCCATTGGAAAATCTTGATGAAAGCGAATTACAGCTTTCTTTGAGTTCCATTGCTCAGAACACGGTTAACGCAGTTGAAATAATGAAACCGTATCTTAAAGGATGAAGGATGGAGTTAGAACCATTCCCCCTTTGAAAAAGGGGGTTAGGGGGATTTAAAATCTTTCAGTTTGTATATATTTCCACACTCAACATGAAAGAATCGGTTAAATAAGTCGTTTTTGACTTTTGAAAATTTAGAAGGAGATTAAAAAAAATGGGTATACTAAGTCGTATGAAATCAATATTCAAATCAGAAGTGAATGCTTCGCTTGATAAGGTAGAAGATACCGAAAAAATGCTTAACCAAACGGTTCTGGATATGCAAGAGCAGTTGGTTAGAGTTAAACAACAAGTCGCTATTGCTATCGCTGACGAAAAAAGGCTTGAAAGACAGTATAATGATAATCAGTTGCAATCTGAACAGTGGATGGATAAAGCGAAACTCGCTGTTCAAAAAGGTAATGACGAACTAGCTAAAGCCGCTCTTGAAAGAAAGGTAGAATACGAGGGTCTTGCTACTGAATACAAAAAACAGTGGGATGCACAGAAAGCCGCTGTTGATAAACTCAAAGAGTCGCTCCGTGATCTTGAAAGAAAAGTTGACGAAGCTAGAAGGCAAAAGGATTTACTCGTTGCCCGAAACAGAAGAGCAGTAGCTCAGAAGCAGATTCATCAAACTATGGCTGGTATGGCTACCAATCAGGGTGTTTTCAATACGTTTGACCGCATGAAACGTAAGGTAGATGATCAGGAAGCCAGAGCGCAAGCCGCTGAAGAGATGGCTGAAGAAACAGGCGACACCAAGCTTGAAAAGCAATTCGCAGAACTTGGCAAATCCAGTGTTGATGATGAGCTTGCGAAGCTAAAATCTCAAGTAGGCGGTACTGGAGCCTTAACCGAAGCGAAAGAAGATACAGAACTTGCCAAGCTTAAAGAAGAAATAAAGAAATAAGCTTAAAGGTTCTATTTATTGATTGTGCGTTAGAATTAACCGTAGAGACACGCAGATGGGTATTGTAAAAATAAAATGAAAAATAACACGGAGACACAGAGACACGGAGTTTAGAAAGAGGGGAAGAGATATTTTTGATTTTTTCCCTTTATTCTCCGTGACTCTGTGCCTCTGTGGTTTTCCCAAATTTTGCAATACCCGTTAAACAAGGCTATGGTGCTAAAGGAGTTTTGAAATGACAGCACTTATTAATCTCCTATTTTTTCTTATAGTTTCTGCAACCGTCATAGGAGCTGTTTGGTTATCGAAGAAGTATAAAGAGCGATTTGCTGAATTTCCGTGGTGGAAAGCAGGCACAGTAATTGCAATCGAGGTTGTTACATGGATAACTACTAATGCACTCTGGCATTGGGTTTCTAGGCATCCATGGATTGTTCTCATTGGTATTGTCATCATTGTGATCGTTCTTGCGAAGAGAAAAAAGCGAGAAGACCAGATACTTTAACACCACGAATCACTCATGAATATCAACTTTTAAACAGGATACATTAATGTGTGTCCTGTTACCTTCCTTATACCCCATTAAAAGCAATCGGATTTCTATTGTTTTTTCTACCGTACTTGTTTATAATATTCCATAATCACTTCGCTATTACTGGATTACCCGATAATTATTTAATGCTCATAAGCTATGGGTATTCAGATTGAAAGGGAGATAAACGTTAAATATTCTAATCATACAGGAGGATAGTATGTCGTTTACACTTAGGGGAAGCTTACCTAAGAGGACAAAAATAATTGTTGAGGTTACTGGTGCGGTAATAATGCTACTCTTGTGGTTTGCCGTAACGGATTGGTTTAAATTGTTTCCCCAAAGCATTTTTCCATCTCCGTTAAGCGTATTACTGTCTTTTAAAGAATTGCATTATGATAATGCGTTGATTCGCAACGCTCTATATTCAATAAAATTGAATATATATGGATTAGCCGAAGCTGTTGTATTCGCTTTACCTTTGGGAATGATTATCGGTCTAGTACCTGTTCTTAGATGTTTCTCAGAAAGGTATATTACCATGATAAGATTCCTACCGCTTACTGCTTTGACTGGTCTTTTTATTGCCTGGTTTGGTATCGAGACTAATATGAAGGTACAATTTTTAGCGGTTTCTATATTCCTCTATTTACTACCGGCGGTGATAGAGAAGGTTGATAATGTTGAAAATGTTTACGTTCAAACTGTCAGGACTCTAGGGGCGTCAAACTGGCAAACTATAAGGACTATATTTATACCTGCGGTGGTATCCAGATCGTTTGATAGCATAAGAGTACTTGCCGCATTATCGTGGACTTACATAGTCGTCGCCGAAGTGTTGAATATTAATGGTGGTGGCATAGGAGCTTTATCCTTTCTTTGTGCGAGGCAATCACGAATAGATAAATTCTTTGGCGTTTTGATCATTATACTCTTTATCGGTTATATGCAGGATAAAATACTTATCTTATTAGATCGATTATTTTTCCCATTTAAATACGTTAAGAAAGGCAAATAACGGAGAAACAAATAATGAACGTTGCTTTTGATAATACCCCTTTACCAGATATTATAGAACTAAAGAATGTATCCCAAACTTATGATGGCGGGAATACTTACGTAATAAAGGATTTTAATTTATTAATCGAGGATAAACCCAATCAGGGACAATTTGTAATAATATTGGGACCATCTGGATGTGGAAAAAGCACTGTTTTAAAATTTATTGCCGGATTAGATAAGCCAACATCCGGCGAGGTTTTAATAAAGTCGAATCCTGTAAATGGATATATCCCTATGGTTTTTCAGCAATATTCTAACATCCCATGGTTGACAGTACTCCAGAATATCATGCTACCATTGAAATATAAAAAGCTAGAGGATGATGAGCATAAGAAAAAAGTGCAAGATATAATCAAGCAAGTTGGACTTGAGGGTCATGAGGATAAATATGCGCAGGACATACTGCTCTCAGGTGGTCAGTTGCAGAGAGTTGCCATTGCACGCAGTCTTGTCGTTGGCTCAGATATACTACTGATGGATGAGCCGTTTGGTGCTTTGGATATTCATACAAGGCTTCAGATGCAGTTATTGCTATCAAAGATATGGCAAACTTTACAGGCTACTATTATATTTGTAACTCACGACATCGGTGAAGCTGTTTTTCTGGGAGACGATATATACCTTATGTCCGCAAATCCGGGAAGAATTGTAAAATCATTCCATGTAGACCTGCCTCTGGAAAGAAATATTGACACCAAAAGAAGCAAAAAATTTATTGATCTTGTTAATGAAATAGAGGATTCTTTGTTTGAACTGATAGGCAAAAATTTGTTCTAGTATCAATTTCCAATTCAAATATGACGTCTAATTGTAGAGGCAATCCCTTGCGGTTGCCATTATTAGACATTTTTCGACAGCACTCTCTCAAAAATAGCGATTGCTTCATCAACGTGACCTTCGTTTATTATCAATGGCGGAACGAACCTTAGCACGTTTGTGCCGATGCAGTTCAATATAAGCCCTAATTTCATCGCTTGATTAACAATCTCTTTACCTTCAACCTCAAGCTCCACGCCAATAATCAATCCACGTCCCCTGACATCCTTTATTACCGGGAATTTTTCCTTTAAGGACAACAGTTTTTCAACTAGGTATTTACCCATACGTTGAGCGTTCTCTGAGAGTTTTTCATCTATTATAGTGTTAATGGTTGCTAAAGAGGCAGAACAGACGAGAGGATTACCACCAAAAGTCGAGGCATGTGACCCCGGAGTCAAACTTTCGGCGATATTTGCCCTCGTAGCCATACAGCCTATCGGAACTCCACCACCTAAAGCCTTTGCCATAGTGATAATATCTGGTTCAACGTTGAATATCTCGTATCCAAAGAGTTTACCAGTCCTTCCCATTGCTGTCTGTACTTCGTCAAAGATGAGAATGAGCTTGTTTTTATCGCACAGTTTGCGCAATCCCGGAAGATAGTCCTCATCAGGTATATTGATACCGCCTTCAACTTGTATAGGCTCCACCAATACAGCGCAGGTGTTATCTGTGATAGCATCCTCTAAAGCTTTTAGGTCATTGAAAGGAACGTATTTAAATCCCGGCGAAAGTGGTTCAAAACCCTTATGGTATTTTGGCTGTCCTGTCGCAGTGATGGTAGCCATCGTCCTGCCGTGGAAAGATTTGAGCATGGTAATTATCTCAAATTTCCCTTCTCCGAATTTCTCTTTTGAGTACTTACGTGACAATTTGATAGCCGCTTCATTCGCTTCAGCGCCGCTGTTGCAGAAGAAGCATTTATCAGCAAACGACAATTCCACAATGCGTTTTGCCAGTTTAACCTGTGGTTCTATATAATACAAATTAGAAACATGGATCAGTGTTTTTGCTTGTTCTGTAATAGCTTTTACGATATTAGGATGGCAGTGACCGACGTTGACGGTAGATATTCCAGCCACAAAGTCCAGATATTTCTTACCATCAGCATCCCAAACGTAAGCGCCTTCGCCTCGCACTAGGGCGATCTGCCTTTCGCCGTAGTTATTAATCAGATAATTATTTGCCATTTCTTTAATTTCTAATGTAGTCAATTAAGCGTCCTCCTGTTTTATATCATTTAGTTCCATAATTCTTTTGATACATTCACCTGCTGAAAAGAAAATCTCTATGTTAAGGGAGTTAAGTTCCTCTCTAATAAAGTCAAAATCGAAATCCTCTTTATCTCTGGTAAGAAAAAGCATCTTAATACCTGATTGCTGGTTTAATTTTCCAAATCCAAGTATTGATTCATAAATCATTCTATCTGATTGCTTAAAAGGTGCGATATTTTTTAGTCGTCTTATTTCTGCCTTTGCCATAGATTCGGGTGTAAAAGGAATAGCAGTTGCACAATCTTCTAATGAATTCACTTTTGAATGTAATGATTCAATTTCTATTTTTTCCACATCATTTTTGTATTTTTGTAATTTAACAATAAAATCGTCAATATTATGATAGGCACTTCTTGACGCCTGTCTCAAAGCATCTAAAGCAGAATTTATTGCTGTCAGCCTGTTTCGAATAATATTTCCTATCGAGCCTTCGGCTTCCGCAAAGGCACATTCTGATATAATCAACTTTAAACCTTGCTCATCCATGATTTTAAGCAATTGTTCACAGTCTCTAGATTGCTCAAAGGAAATATCAAGAATGAAGTTAGTTTCAGCAATCAGAATCACTTCTTTTGGTAGGTTGTTTTTCACGTTCTTTCATTACCTCTTCTGCAAGAAATGGGTATTTTCTCAAGAATTCTCTTAGACCTTCAAGTGCTTCATAAAATGCTTCTGGAGTTGTTCTCTTGGCTGGTATAACGCCTTTGAGAGTAATATATTCTCTTTCATCTTTATTATCTGACATTTTCTCATCACCTTACTATCGTATTATTTTATTAACCTTTTACAATAGAAACTGTCTTTTTCTTCTTTTTCACAGAAACTAAACGATCAGGATATTTCTTTCTATTCTTCTTGATGCTATCAATAAGTTTGCTCAAATCATTATCATATTCTGCCATAAGTTCTCTGCGCCTCTTCCTAATCTCTTCTACAAGCGGGTCTTCCCACATATTTAACCATCTCCTTCCTCAAACAATAGTTCTGGGGTTACGATCTGTGGAATGTAAAGTCCTAATTGTGTGTTGATAAGTCGAATATGTTCAAATTTATTGGCATTAGCAATATTCTTCATGTTATTTCAAACCTATTAATACCTAGAATTTAAGCAATTATCTGCGTACCGATCCCGCTGTCAGTGAATATCTCTAGCAATATGGAATGGCTAATCCTACCGTCAATTATGTGTGTTTTTTTAACTCCGCTACGAAGGGCTATTTCACAGGCTTCTACCTTTGGTAACATACCACCGCTTATAATTTTATCTTGCTCAAGTCTATCTATTTCTGAAACTTTAATCGTGGAGATCAGAGATTTTTCATTCTTTGGATCACGCAATATTCCTCTTACGTCAGTAAGCATAATCAGCTTTTCTGCCCTCAATGCGCTTGCTATTTCACCAGCCACCAGATCGGCGTTGATGTTGTAAGTATCACCATCGCAAGTTCCTATGGAACTGATCACAGGTATGAATCCACTTTTATCGAGGACGTTGATTATCTCAGGATCTATCTCGGATACGTCACCGACAAAGCCAAGATCAACGTCAGATTTACATCTTTTAGCAGAGATAAGTCCACCGTCTTTTCCGCTCAACCCGACAGCTTTGGCGCCATGTTGATTCATAAGAGCGACAAGACCTTTGTTGATCCTGCCAAGCACCATCTCAACGATCTCCATAGTCTCTGCATCTGTGACTCTCAGACCCTTAACAAACTCGGACTTTTTGCCCATCTTATCCATGACTTCGGTGATCTCAGGTCCTCCACCGTGAACGACAACAGGATTCATTCCCACGTATTTCATCAGCACTATATCAAGGATCACTTTCTCTTTGAGTGCATCATCTGTCATAGCGTGTCCGCCATATTTTATCACTATGGTCTTGCCATAAAATAGCTTTATATATTTTAACGCTTCAATGAGTATATCCGCTTTAAATATACTCTCCTGCAAATCTGGTGCAATTTCCAATTGATGATCCTCCATTAATCTAATCTACATTGATTTTTACGTAATCGTAAGACAGATCGCATGTCCACAAAGTTGCTTGTGCATTCCCGACTTTCAGATCAATTGTAATATTATATTCCGATTTTTTCAAGACGTCTTTAGCCGATTCTTCTTTGAATCCCGTAGTGATACCGTTTTCGACTACCTTTAATTCGTCAAACCAAATATCAACAGCGTTTTGATCCATATCAATCCCTGATGAGCCGAGTGATGACATGATCCTACCCCAGTTTGGGTCCTCGCCGAACAATGCGCATTTTAGCAATGGTGATCGTGATATTGCATGAGCAGATATTCTTGCATCCTGTTCAGTTTTAGCGCCTTTTATCTGTAACTGGATGAACTTGGTTGCGCCCTCGCCATCTTTAGCTATCATCTTTGCCAGCTTTGTTGTTGAATAAGTGAGAGCATCAAGGAATATATTATAATCATCATTCTGTTCTTCCGTTGTACGGCGGAACGTGAGCTGATTTATCTTATCATTTCCAGCTTTGCCATTTGCCAGAATTATTACTGTATCGTTAGTACTCATATCTCCGTCAACACAGACCATATTAAATGATCGGTCCACTGCTGTTTTTAGTGCTTCCTGCAGAAGGCTTTGATCAATACAAATGTCAGTAGTCATAAAACAGAGCATTGTCGCCATATTGGGATTAATCATGCCTGCGCCTTTGACCATACCACCGATATGAGCTTTTTTGTCTTGAATATCAAACTCAACTGCAACTTCCTTTGAGAAAGTATCCGTAGTCATGATCGCCTGTGCTGATTCGTGACCACCAGTGTAGCTTAGTTGTGGTATAGCAAGCTTTATGCCCGATTCCACTTTATCCATCGGCATAGGACGACCGATCTTGCCTGTTGATGCTACAAGCACAAGCTCAGGGTCAATTTTAAGTTCATTGGCGGTTATTTCTGTCATTCGTACTGCGTCCTGCAATCCCTGTTCACCTGTGCAAGCGTTAGCATTTCCACTATTAGCAACAATAGCCTGTGCTTTACCGCTTTTTATACGTTCCATTGACGCCAACACTGGTGCAGATTTAACCTTATTTGACGTAAATGTACCTGCGGATGCCGCAATTTCATCACATACAATCACTATTAAGTCCTTAGCTCCCGTTGATTTGATTCCAGATGCGATACCTGTTGCACGTATCCCCGGCACGCATGTAATTCCACCTTCTATCTCTTTCATAATTTGCCCTTTCTAATATTTACTAACTCAATTCCTGATTCTTTAATCAACTCTTCGGAAAGTGGATCAGGATATGCTTCATCAAAAACTATTCGATTTATGCCAGCATTAATAATCATTTTTGCACATACCACACAAGGTTGAGTAACCGTATAAATTTGAGAGTTCTCTATGCTAACACCAAATAATGCTGATTGGATTATGGCGTTTTGTTCTGCATGAAGTCCACGACATAATTCCTGATTCTGCCCGGAAGGAATATTCATTTTTTCTCTTATACAACCAGTTTCACTACAATGTCTTAAACCTCTTGGCGCTCCATTATATCCTGTTGCTAAAATTCTTCTATCTCTAACAATAACCGCACCAACGTGTCTGCGCATGCACGTAGATCGTCTGGAAACAAGTTTGGTTATTTCCATAAAATAATCATCCCACGACAACCGCTCTTCCATATAATTTCCCCTATTTATTTGAGTCTTCAATTTCTTTAATCTGCTCTATTCTTCTTTCGTGCCGTTCTTCATCAGAGAAAGGCGTATCCAGCCAAACGCCGACAATATCCAATGGCGATTCTTCTGTTTTTACTCTGCCACCAAGCGCCAAAACGTTTGAGTCATTATGTATGCGGGATATTTTTGCCATCTCTATATTATTAGCGACTGCGGCTCTGATACCGGGAACTTTGTTTGCCGCTATAGAAATGCCAATACCCGTTCCGCATATAGCGATCCCACGATCAACTTTTCCAGATGCAACTGCCTCCCCCACTTTACGACCGTATTCAGGATAATCATCATTCGGATCAATGGTTTCCGCACCAACATCTTGGTATTCGTAGCCTTTCTCTTTCAAAAACTTTTTCACTTTTTCTTTTAGTTCAAATCCACCGTGATCACTTCCAATAGCTATTTTCATTTATTTATCCTTCAAAACTTCAGGCATTGCAAAATTTGGAAAAAACACAGAGGCACGGAGTCACAGAGAGAACAGGGAAAGTATGAAGGATGAAACTGTAATACTCGTTTCCTCTTTTTTCATCCATCATCCTTCCGCCTTCATCCTTTTCTCCGTGTCTCCGTGTTTAATTTTATTTTTTACAATGCCAAACTTCGTTTATTTCTTCTATGGTTAGTTTACCTTGCCGTAATATTTTTGGCGGATTAACAGATATATCTATAACAGTTGACGGAACATCGTCTGGTGTTGCTCCGCCATCAAGTATAAGATCAATTCTACCATCGAGATACTCAAGCACTTGTTGGGCATTTTTTGGATCGTGAAATCCTGATATATTTGCACTTGTAGCGGAGATAGGTTTGCCAAATGCTTTGATCATCTCAATCGCTATGGGATTTGAAGGCATCCTCACGCCGACTGTATCTAGTCCACAAGTAATCCATCTTGGAAAATCCGCTCTTGCTGGCACAACAATAGTCAAAGCACCGGGGAAAAACCTGTCTGCAAGTTGATGTAGAATATCAGATTGTTTTTCAACAATGAGGTTTAAATCGTCCTTATCTGCGATTAAAACCTGAAGCGGTTTCTTTGAGTCACGCCCTTTTGCGGTGAATATCTTTTCCACAGCGGATTTGTTAAAGGCGTCAGCGCCGATCCCATAGACCGTATCAGTCGGAAACGCAACGAGATTACCTAAATTAAGCATTTCAACAGCTTTTTCGATGATTGATAACTTTGGGTTAATAGGCTCAATACTAAAAACAATTGTTTTCATCTTATATTTACGAGTTTTTCACTTAGATTAAACACTGAGACACAGAGGCACGGAGAAAAAGGATGAAGGCGGAAGGATGATGGATGAAAAAAGACGAAACGAGTATTACAATTTCCCTCACCTTTCCTCTCCGTGCCTCTGTGTCTCAGTGTTTTTTCATGAATTATGACTATTCCTTAGCTAACTGAAAAAGTCGTATTATATTGCTCAAATTTCTCCTTTATAAGTGGAACTCCAACCGAAAATCTTCCTAAGTCGTTGGGATGGAGAAAATTTGAAAATTTTCGTTTTGTCATGTCCCTGATCGATATAGAATCTGCCAAAGTTGCGTATCGTAACACCTTCACAATTCTTTAGCGATTGAACTATTTGTTCGATAGTGACATTGAATACATTCTCAACCGTTTTAGTTTCAATGCCTGTTTCTTTGGCAATATTTTGAATAAGTTCTTTTTCATTCATGGTGAGAACCTCGATTAAGTTTTCCGGTCCTCTAAGTATTTATTTAGTCCGACTTCTGCCAATTTATCAGCTTTGCTATTAACAGATTCAGCCATTTTTATGCGAAAATCCACAAGCCTTTGGGCAAGCTCTAAATCCATCAATGCGAGTATCTGAGCGGCAAATATGCCAGCGTTCCTTGCACCAGCTTTACCGATAGCCATTGACGCTACTGGTATACCAGCGGGCATCTGCACGATTGAGTATAGGGCGTCAACTCCATTTAGAGGACCATTATCAACAGGTATGCCTATTACTGGAAGATTAGTCTTGGATGCGACAACACCGGGAAGATGCGCCGCTCCACCTGCGGCGGCGATGATCACACGTATACCCCGCTCATTCGCTGTTGAAACATATTCCGACACACGCTCAGGCGTCCTGTGTGCTGAACCTATTGTAATTTCATAGAGTACATTCAACTCATCCAGAACATTTGCCGTTTCCTGAATAATTGGAAGATCGGAGTCGCTTCCAACTATTATACCTACAATGGGTTTCATAAAATAGCCCTTTCTAATAATAAGAAGTGGAAGTATTCCCTACGATATCCTGCAATAAAATAGTATTTTTAACTATTGCATTATGAGTTGTTTTTACCCGTAAATTTGCCGAATAATCTCTGCCACAAAGATAATTTTCGATATTTCTGCATCTTTTGGCTTTGGTCAAATTGTTGACTTATCTTAGTCAACAAAGTCTCCATTGTAAAGGGCTTGATAACGTAGTCATCTGCCCCTGTTATACGTGCTTTCATAACAGCATCCCGGTCCCCTTGTCCTGTAAACATGAGTACGGGTATCTTTTTGGTGCTTTTGTCTTCCTTCAGTATAACACAAGCATCATGACCATTCATCACTGGCATCTTTATATCAAGGAGTATTAAATCGGGATGTTCGCTTTTTGCCTTTGCTACCCCTTCGGCTCCATTAGATGCGACAATTACTTCATAATTTCGAGATTGAAGTATAAGAGTTACTGTATCAGAAATAACTTTTTCATCATCTACAACAAGAATCTTGAGTTTTTTCATAATTTAATGCCTTCTGCCCAATATCTTTGCGGTAATAAGCACCGTCATACGATATTTTTTCTACTGCTTCATATACCTTATTTATTGCATTTTCAATGCTATTACCAAGTGCTGTAACACCAAGAACCCTACCACCAGACGTAACTATACTATCATCTTTTCGCGCAGTCCCAGCGTGGAATACCATTATGTTATCCATTTTTGCAACTGTATCCAGACCATTGATGACTTTATCTTTTTCGTAGCTTTCGGGATACCCTCCCGAAGCCATAACGACGCAAACAGCGGGTTTATCGGTCCATTCCATCTGCATTTTATCAAGAGTTCCATCAATGCAAGCTAATATTATCGGCACGATGTCGCTTTTCATTCTAGGAAGTACAGCCTGTGTCTCAGGATCACCGAAACGGGCATTGAATTCCACAACTCTTGGCTTCCCATCAGCAATCATCAGACCTGCATACAATGCTCCTTTATATAATCGTCCCTCTTTAGCCATGCCATTAACGGTTGGGACCATAATGGTCTTCATTATAAGGTCATAAACCTCATCTGTAACCACTGGCGCAGGAGAATAAGCTCCCATCCCACCAGTGTTTGGTCCTTTATTGCCATCAAATATTGGCTTGTGATCCTGAGCAGATGCAGTCGGCAAAACCGTTTTTCCATCAGTGAAGGCTATGAAAGACGCTTCCTCACCTTCCATGAACTCCTCTATAATTATTTTGTTTCCAGCGCTACCGAATTCCTTATCAATCATTATTGAATCAACTGCATCGAGTGCTTTTTGTAAGTCACGGCATGGAAAAACCCCTTTTCCTTTAGCCAGACCATCAGCTTTGACTACAATAGGAATGCCTGTTTTCTTTATGTACGATTTAGCTTTCTCCGGATCGTCAAATACTTCACCTTCAGCAGTCGGTATGTTATGGCGCATCAAAAATTGCTTGGAAAAAACCTTGCTGGATTCGATCTCTGTTGCTAGTTTAGATGGTCCAAAAGTTTTTATTCCTGACCCAACAAAGTAGTCAACGATCCCATTAGATAAAGGGTCTTCAGGACCAATAACAGCAAGGTCAATCTTTTCGTTTTTTGCAAACTGAACCAGTAGATCAAAGTCCTTTTCCACTTCCATCTTTTTACATTCTGCAAGTTCAGTCATGCCCGGGTTGCCAGGGATACAATAAACCTTCTCAACAAGCGGACTTTGTGCGATCTTCCAGACAAGCGTATGTTCCCTGCCTCCGCCTCCGATCACAAGCACTCTCATTTTTCACCTCCAACAATAATTCGTAGCCTATAATATTTCAATATTAGAATCTTCCAATCTTTAAATCTTTGAATTTATTCCTAATATTGCCTCGCATAATTCCATAGTTTTAACAGCGTCTTCGACGTTACTCCATGGCTTTTTGCCTTCCTTTATACATTCGATGAAATGATGAGTCTCGTTGAATCCCCTACCGCCGACTACATCAAGATCAAGCGGCTTTTCGTAAGGCTTACCATTTTCATAGATTTCATACTTAGGCGCGCCGGTAAGGTCAATGTATGCTGAGAAGCTTTCCGCATGAACTTCGGCACGCTGAATCCTAAATCCGACGCCGTAATGGCTCATAAACATGCCCCGACAGCCATTAGCGAACCTGATGACTGAGTTGTGATGCTGTTTTTCTCTGGAATTATCCGCAATATAGTATTCACTATGCACTTCAGCCACGTCACCCGCAAACCATCTGAGAATGTCTACATGGTGTATTGCATCATGTATAAGTGGATAATCGCCCCATACCTGATCCCAAACAGTTGCAGGCTTATTATAAGTCGCTGAACAGTGAACAGCGCCTCCACGATCCAGAACAATCTTTCTTACCGCAAGAATTTCAGGGATATAACGTCTGTTAAATGACACTATAACGATGCTATCGCTGTTTTTCTCGGCTTCAAGAATACGTCTTGTATCGGCAGAAGTCATTCCCGGGGGTTTCTCAACTGACGTATGCAATCCTTTTTTGATACAATATTCAGATATTTCAGCAGTAAAACTGGGTTGAGTTACGACATAAACAACGTCCAGATCGCATTTATCAATCATTTCTCGATAATCGCTAAACGCAAATTCTATTTCACACTCTCGCTTTGCATTTTCAGCCCTTTCATTGTTTACATCACAGACAGCAAGGAAACGCATTTCAGGGGATTCTTTTATCATCTGAAAATGTGATCTGGCATGTGAGCCAGTGCCTATCACAGCAGTATTAAGTTTTTCCATTTGTAGTGTCCTTTCGATATATCTATAATCTCTAAATACGGAATAGTCTCATGGTCTGTTATTTTTTTCGGTTAGGAGTAATTAAGACGATCGAATATTTTTTGAGCATTATCAATTGCTTTTTGGACTATTTCAGAAATGTTTTCTACAGCATCATCATCATAATCACATTTGTTGCGCCATTGACGTAAATCATCAAGTAATCCCGGAATATCACCGTATGCTCTTCCTCTTTTTACAAATTCATTTTTTACTGCCCAATGATCGTCACTATTCTTGTTTGGAACAAAATTAAAAATACTTTGAGCATAGTTTCGAGCATGGCAGTAAGATGCATAATAGGCTCTGCTAACTGCACAACGATAGGCAGATTCTTGAGTAATCTGATTACTTAGCTTTCCATTGTGATGAAGGAATCGAGCTATGTTAAGATATTCATACCAGTTGAAAGTCATAATCACCTACTTCGGAAATTGAAAATCGGTAGTCAATAACAAATAACCGGTTTTATCAGCAAGTTCGTCACTATAAGGTAATCGTATTTCCTCAATTTTATCCATTATATTTTCTTCATATTTATTTTGCCTAACATAAAGAGTAAGATACTGATCGTCAATTTCAGGGTCACGATAGAGTTCTAATGATAACTGTGTAGATAGTAAAAAGCGACTCCTTGTCTCCTCACAAGCCAACATCACCAATTCGATAATATCGGGATAACGACTTAGATAATCACACACTTCCTCTGGATTTGGGACGGCAACCTGTATCGAAGAGAGGTACTCCAGCATCGTTTCAATTGAAAGTGAATTATCAATTACTATTGTATTAGCAAATTTCTTTCCCATGATTTATCCTCAAAGATATTTGTGCAATTCAGGACTAAAGCTACAGTTTGTCATTCTGTATAACACCAAAAGTATAACATAGCAATACTCAAATATCAACCAAGATTTTACTCCTAAAGTTCTTCAATTATACTCGATCCTCACGATCTTCTATTATATAATCTGAAAGGTTACCCTTAAACTTGCTCAATATCTTCTGTATTTTAAGGTAACCGTGTTCCTGTTCACCATCAGAATCTTTTATAGTTGTTTCCCTGCCTTTCAGAATTGTTATTAAACTATAAACGTCAAACAATTGTTGCGTATTAAGAGTATCAATTTCTTCTAGCACTTTCTCTTTTATGAGCATATTAAAACCTTCTTTCAATGAGTTGAAAAAGCAGATCATTTTACCACCTAAACGTCTTTTGCCATGATTCTTTCAGGTCGTATATATTCCCTGACACAACGAGATCGCCGTTTAGACCATAGATTTTGAATTCCTCTCCGTCAACGACTTCACCGATAGTAGATGTTTCCGTTCCAGACATTATCCGCTCAAATTCTGCCTGCGATTCCTTTGATACCTCAACTATGAAACGGGTGTTTGATTCGGAGAATAGAATTGTATCATTTCTAATTATATCGTCTGCATGAGGGATATTCTTTATATAAAGATTCATGCCAAATCCACCAGCAAAAGCCATCTCCGCAGTTGCGACACCGATCCCGCCTTCGGAACAATCGTGGCATGATCTTACTAACCCCTGTGTCATAGCTTCGTGGAGTTTTTCCATCAGCTTTTTGCCTTCAGTTGGATTGACCTTAGGCACGTTGTTTCCAATGAAGTCTCTAATATAATAGTAATGGGATGCACCCATCTCATCAAACGTCTTTCCGACAACGTAAATGACATTTCCCGGAGATTTAACGTCCATTGATATTGCTTTGCTTATGTCAGGTATAACGCTTATGGCTGAGATTAACAAAGTTGGAGGAATAGACAGAGTTTCGCCAGTGCTGGAATCTCTGTATTCATTATTAAGGCTGTCTTTTCCCGAAATGAACGGCGTACCGTAAGCTATTGCTATGTCGTAACAGGCTTTGATTGCCCTTACCAGAGTTCCCAATCTATCTGGTTTATCTGGACTACCCCATGCGAAATTGTCCAGAATAGCAGTTTGATTTATGTCTCCACCGACACTTACGACATTCCTGAGTGCTTCATCTATCGCTGACGCCGACATCCAGTATGTGTCTATATCGCTGTATTTGGGATTAAGCCCATTAGATATGATTACGCCTTTATTTAGCCCTAGAATTGGGAGCATGATGCAAGCGTCTCCCGGACCGTCGTTGCAAATTCCTTGCAATGGCTTTAAGACACTCCCACCCTGAACCTCGTGATCGTATTGCCTGATGACCCATTCCTTGCTTGCAACGTTTGGACTGGAAAGTATCTCTTTTAAATAAGGGGTCAAATCTAACGGATCATCAAAAGTCGGCTCTGGATATGTTGGCTTCTTCCAGACAGCCTGTTTTCTGATCTTTGGGATACCGTCATGGACAAACTCCATGTCTATATCGGCAACGGTGACGCCATCATACAATAAATGCAGTTTTCCATCACTTGTGAATTCCCCAATGACAGTGGCTTCTACATCCTCATCCTCAAAAACTTTTAAGAGTTCATCTATTTTACCAGAAGGCACAGCAAGAACCATTCTCTCTTGAGCTTCAGAAATCCATATCTCCCATGGCGCCAGACCAGAGTATTTCAAAGGCACTTTTTCAAGATAAACCTTTGCGCCAGTCGTAATTCCCATCTCACCGACAGCAGAGGATAATCCGCCAGCGCCACAGTCTGTTATAGAATCATATAATCCTTTATCACGGGCTTGGAGAATCGTGTCAGTCATCTTCTTCTCTACAATAGCGTTGCCAATCTGCACCGCACCACTGGACGTAATCTCAGAATCGTCTGCTAGTTCAATAGACGAGAATGTTGCGCCATGAATACCATCTCTGCCTGTTCTTCCGCCGATAACGACTACCAGATCACCGGGTTTAACTTCTTTTTCAATTTTGTCTCTTGGGATCAATCCGACGTTCCCGCAGTAAACAAGCGGATTTCCAACGTAGCGCTTATCAAATAATATCGCACCGTTAGAAGTAGGTATCCCCATCCTGTTTCCGTAATCCCTAACGCCTGCTACTACGCCTTTAAACACACGTCTTGGATGCAGAGTACCTTTTGGAAGCTCATCATAACGCAGATCATGGGGTCCGAAGCAGAATACGTCAGTATTCATTATAGGTTTTGCGCCGAGACCGACTCCGAGCGTATCCCTTATCACTCCGCCGATGCCAGTCTCTGATCCGCCGTAAGGCTCTATGGCTGAGGGATGGTTGTGTGTTTCCACCTTAAAAGCCACGCCATAAGTTTCGTCAAAGGCTATGATTCCAGCATTATCCGAGAACACAGACAGACACCATTCTTTATTCAGTTCCTTCGTTGCTCGCATCAGGTAAGATTTCAGCAAATTATCTATAATTTCAACCTTCTCTTTACCGTTTTCGTATTCTTTATATTCGATCAATCCTCTGAAAGTCTTGTGGACGCAGTGTTCAGACCACGTTTGAGCGATAGTCTCAAGTTCCACGTCAGTCGGATTTCTGCCGATGTCAGCGAAGTATTTTTGTATTGCCTTCATCTCTGCAAGATTCAAAGACAGCATCCCTTCACTGCTGATCTGCTGTAAGTTTTCGTTATTCTCATCAATTATATTGATATGTTTCACTTTTTCAGAAGCCATATTTTCTCCTTACATTGTCAAGTTAATCTTCAATGCCTACGATGTTGGTTAATGTCTGCCAACGCCCTTAACCCTTATGGTTATTAGCTTTAAGCCCAAGATGTTGACGTTGGCAGGGGTGGCATATACAAATAAACAGTTAAAGATTAAAAGATTGAAGATTCAAAATTAGCAATGTATTCAATCTGGGATGGTTCACAATCAAGGTAACACTTTTTAATCAGAAAATTAACCACAGATGAACACAGATTTGAGAAGATATAGGATGCTAATTACTGATTACTATCTTGTATCATGAATCTTGCATCTTTTCTTCTATCCGTGTTCATCTGTGGTTTCATAATGAATTGTTACCTAAATCCGTTTAGAAAGTGAACCATCCCAGTTTTCAACGTAAAATGTCATTTCCTAAATCCCAGAGGGATGATATATTTATAGAAACGTAAAAACCAAAAGTAGCAAAGCTCAAGCGGAGCGACATGTAGAAAATCAATTAGAAGAAGGTTCATTTCCACACTGAATACCAAAGAACCAAATAAATCGAAAGAAATCTGATATATAATCTCATTGAATTACATTTTACAACATATTGTGGTTTTACTTACTTGATCATACTATCTATTGTGTTTTGGACCTGCTCAATGTCGGACATAAATATTATCAAAGAAAATAACCACAAAGAGACGATTAAAGATTAGAAGATTGAAGATTAAATACAAGACTTATATCAGATTTCCTAATCTTTCAATATTAGAATCTTCTAATTTTTTAATCTTCAACAGTTTGTTTGTGTATACACCCCTGTCAACGTCTACATCTTAGGCTTAAAGCTAATAACCATAAGGGTTAAGGGCGTTGGCAGACATTAACCAACGCCGGTAATTCACACTAAACTCTCTGATAGGTATAAATCTGTATCACGTCATTTGCAAGAAGCCTTCGGCATATAACAGCGACGTCGTCCTCGCTTAATTTGCCCTTTATTATGAATCTCTTGCCTGTCTTTACGGATGTGACGCCATCAATGCCAAGATCGTTGATCCCTTTCACTGTACTGTCACCAACAGCATCAGTGACGCCATGTTTATAAGCGATCTCGACCATCCATGCACCGTCATTTTTATGATGATCTGAGCTTTTATACTCATAATACTGCGTAACGCTATCAGTTAAAAGGTTTTTGCATATATTCTCCACATCAGATTCAGTAATATCACCATCAATCACGTATAGTTGCATCGCTTTTACGTAATCTACACCTGATATTCCAAGGTCCTCAATATCTTTCTTTATTCCTTCGCCCATAGAATCCGTAGCGTTTGGTTTATATCCAATCTCAATTTTCCACTGCATTATAAATCCTCACTTTCTATTTTTTGATCCAATTTATTTATTCAATGCCTTTTTGATGTACAAAAGGCATTGCTTCGCATTCTGAGTTGCTTTTATTATATTTCCTGCTTCCATAGCGGTAGGATGTGTTTCCAGAGTTATAACCCCATCGTAATTGTCACTTTGAAGCCGTGATATAAATTTCCTCAATGGGAGATACCCCTTACCAAGCAGAAGATGTTGTTTTTCTCCATCATAATCGCTTAGATGTATATTCGCTATCCTATCCTTAAAAACATCATATATTTCAATGAGATTCTGACCTGTTGTTCCTACGTGTGTCGTATCGAAGGTAACTTGTATATCGGTATCTTCAGCAAATTCTGCTACCTGACAGGTGTTATCCGTTGGTAACGGTAAAAAGTGATCCAGAAATGGGATTTTTCTGAGATGAATCGGACACGGAAGATTCTCAATCGTCAGAATGATGTTAGAGTCTTTTACATAATTTTTATAGTCTTCTACGTGCCTTTTTAATTCGATATTGAGCCTATGATAAAAAAGCATTCCTCTAGGAGGATGGAAGTTCACAATCGGGACTGATAGCGATTTAGCAAGATTAATAGATTTCCGAATCTTTACCCAGAAACCTCCCCAGCCATCGCATACCACAAACGGAGAGTGGATAGATAAAATCGGCACACCATATTCATCAGACAGTTTTTGAATCTCGCTGACATGCAAATTGCATTTGTAATTGTCAATCAGCAGTTCGATACCATCAAATCCAGCGGTGCTTGCTATATTAAATACATCAGATAAAGGGTTTCTGTAAAGACAACCTGTTGACAATGCTATTCGCATAAATACTCTTTCTGTTTAATGTCCATAAATTTATAAATCTATCATTTATCAGTTATGTGTAGGACAATTGGTTTTTCACTATAACCTGATGGAGGATTTAGCTCCCCTTTGATTTCGCCTGAATCAATATACATACCATTAAATGGATCAAACCAGACGCCTTTGAATAAGCCATCTGGAAGACTGATTTTGAATGGCTTGCCCTTATTCAGAAATACAACGTATTCTTTACCTCGATTTGCCAGACAGTATCCTTCACTTACCAACTCATCAGCAGGTTCCATCAGCCAATATTTTGTGCCATTGAAGAAGTCATATAAATTTTTGAAATAAGCATATCCCGATGGAGTCTCTTCGGGTTTGATAATATCCCACGCTGTATAGGTGTAATAATATACGATATATCCGCCTGCAAGACATATCTCCCATGCACGCCTGCAAACTTCCTCCGGTGATTGGACTACACCGTAGGTTTTGTCATCAATCCCTTTTGGACCATGCTCGTAGCCAAACTCAACGTTCACAACGGGCCAAATGTTCTGCTTCCGTTGCTCCAATATCTTCTCGTGCCAATTGCTGTGCTGTTGATCTGACCGAAAATCAAGTACTTTGTTATAAACACCGGTGTCATAAACCGCTTTGTCATCATGATTTGTAATAAGGCGATGATATGGGTCGTTATCGTGTATAAATTTGAATCTGTTGAGCTTGTAATCTAAATCCTTTTCGTTATTGGCTTCCTTAGAAAAATCCCAGATCACGTTTGGATAGGCTGAATAACGTGCTATGAGCCATCTGAAATACAGATCATCCTCTTCGCTGGCTTTTTGTGGCCAATTGACCATCTTGTTATAAACCTTGATCATGATGTGTGCAGTGATGCCTCTAAGATTGAGAGCATCCATCATACGATCATAGTGTTGCCAGAAAGATAGGTTGAAACGATCATGTATAGGATTCTCATTTGTGCCTTCCCATGCGTATTTTGGTGGAGGACCATAATCGTACTCATTCATATTCCCTTTACTCCAAGACGTATCATGAGCGTAAGCGTTCAGAATAATGTCGTTGAATCCATAAGCTACGAGTTTATCAAGAAATGAGTTCAGAGTATCCATGTCTAAAACCCATAGCCAATCGCACTCATAACCATTCATAAAATACCGTGTCCCATCCTCAAAAACGAAATGATAGGGATTTACGGAGTCCACAAGCAGACCGCCATGAACTTTCGGATTTGTATTCGGCACACAGACGAATGATGCGCTTTTCCCATCCAGAGATGGATCATCAGAATGTGTCTGCAACGACCACGTACCTTCAGCAGTCGGCGATACTCGGATTTTCCACACATCACCATCATAAAATCCGGGCATTGTGAAAGTCGTGCCATCCGGACGTTTCACCGTTGCAGAGAATTGCACTTTGAAAGGATTTTCGTGTTGTTCCGTTGTGGTTTTAATGGCAAAGTCGCAAGGTGACCATCTAGGCACATCTATTGTCGGTGTTAAATTAGCGCAGTAAACTGTCGCAACAAAAAAGAAAATCTGATCAAGCATCTCTTTCTCCTTTTCACACAAAACTAAGACAAGTTTGTTTGAGCAAGCCTACCTCATAATTCGATATGAATAATTCTCGTCCTTTCTCTGCTTTCTCTTGTTTATAGTTATTCATTCCGTACTGCAATTCCCACTCGTATATGTTAGCGAAATCGAACAGATCACGTATTTCAGGATTATCATCATAAGTAATAAGCCATTTATGATTACACTTTCGCATATTATCCGCAAATCTCTCATGGTCGAAAGAGGTATGCAGAAATCCTCTTTTTCCGTATAACCTAGACTTTGTAGATTCCAAATACGGTGGATCAAGAAATATAAATACGTTTTCACCTTCTTGAAATAATAACTCCTCATAATCTCCATGAAATATCTGAACGTCTTTCAAGATTGGTGATAACGATTTTATTCTATCAATAGACGAATGAGTAAATCGTCTTTCAAAAGCCTGCTGAGAATATCCGCCAGAATCAACAGTTCCCGAAAACGTGATCCTATTTAGCACAAAGAATCTAACTGCTCTATCAAAGTCAGTCCATTGTCTATCATTTTCAGTATAAAACTTAAAAAGTTCCTTACCATCAGTTGTGTTTTTCCTAATCCGGCTTATTTCCTCCACAAGTTCAAATAAGTTATTTTTAACGTATATCCAGAAGCAATAAAGATCATAGTTTAAGTCATTGATTTTGAATACAGCATTATGTTTTATACGTTGTTTGGTAGCAATGAAAACAGACCCACCACCAACAAATGGTTCCCTGAATTCACTGAAATCATTTTGTATCAATGGTAATATCTGATCAATTGCTTTTGACTTTCCACCTGGGTATCTGAGTGGACTTTTTACTATTGTCTTCATAGTTCTACTAAAACCTGATTATCATAAATATATTATTTTGAAACCGTTTGTATTTGCTTCTTCTTCTAAAAGTCTACATATATTTGTTTGCTTTGTGTTTAATTTATTTGGCGAAAATCCACCTGCTACTGAAAGTTTTAAAATTGGATTTGGCTGATATTCATTATTTCCAATTCTCACTTCCTTTAGATTAGCAAATAAGTGCATCTTCATCAGACCATCTTTTATATCATCAGTTGATGGTATTTTTCCTTTTGAAGTGTGTTTAGCTTCTATCAGATTAATAACATTGTCTTTTACTTCGGCTTCATCAACCGTAAGATAGTAATAACCACCCAAATAGTTCTTAATAGTAAGAATTGCTTTATTGCCAGATAAAAACTCTTTGGGTTGTATTGTAACACTTTCTCTATTTTGTGCTTGTTTTGCTAATCGTCTGGATGATGACATAAAAGATTCTTTGTCTTTCAGAAGTTCATAGACTTTTTTGTTAGCTGATTCTACGGAGTGCATTTTAATTCCTGTATTTTCAGATATGAGTTGGTAAGACAACAAAGCCTTTTCTGCAATTTCACCTATTTTTTCTACCTTCTCTGAGTTCCAATGAAGTGCATCAGATTGATAAGAAAGTAATTTATTGATCTCATTCTTGATTTGTTCTATATCAAAACGCTGATTTGTTATTTTATTTTTGTATCTTCTGCTTATGTCTGCTTCTACATAATAAGAGATAATTACATATACTCCTAAAAGACTCATGAGTGAGACAGTATCCCATTGTAGAAAATCTCTGTCACCATCTAAACCTTCATCTTTAAAAACAGGTATGATTGTTACTTTCTTACCAGAAAATGACATAGTATTATAAACTCTTGCATAAGGATACGATCTAGTTCTCTTAGCAGAACGCCACCAACTTATAGCAATCTTGTTTCTACCATCAACATTCAGTATAAAGGCTGTTTTTCTCTTTAATATATCACCAAGAGCATCTAACTCATAATCTTCAAGATCACTACAAAGTAATGGTTTATAGCTTACTCCCGTGATTTTAGCTGAAATATCAAGAATTTCTTTAGACATTACGAAAATACCATCTTTTAAATAGTTAGAAATTTCATTTATTGTAATCGTTAAAAAATGCCATTTTGACATAGTGTAGTGGCGAAGCATTTTAAGCAAAATCGTTATTTATAGATAATTTACAATAATATAAAATGCTTCGCCACTACGATAAAACCTATTTTTTAACGATTACTTATTTATAAACGATTGTTAGCAAATTAGAAAGTTGGGCTACAAGAGCATTTATTTCTAATTTAACATTGTCAAGCTAATCTAACCTAAAAAATTAACCGTTGTTCACCGCTAAAAGTAACTCAACACGCTCACCAGTAGCCTCGTTAATCATGATCATTTTACCCATATCTTCATCCTGCAATTGTTCGTTTGCATTTAGTAACTCAATACCATAAACAGTTCCATCTGGGGCAATATCTACGATTAATTCATCACTTACCCGAATTGCCTCTACTTCAGCATGCTTTTCTTTGAAACGGATATAGGCTATATTGTAACGTGGATCATACGTAAACTTCATATCTCTCACCTTCTCTTTAAATTAAAAAAACTTAGTAATAATTGTAATAACTAACCAATGGTTGTGTTCTTTTACAGCATAAACTTCTACCTGTTTGGTTCGATAATATCTTCCGCGCCATTCATTGTCAAATGGGAAGTTACGCCGAAAACCAGTCCGACCAAATTTCGCTGGAAATTGCTCCCCATATTCACTGGAAATTGCTCCCCATATTCAATAGTTGCTTCTACTTCATATTCAGTAGTACAACGTTCTTTCATACGTTCCAGCGCATGTGGATGAAATCTGATTGCCATCGTTTTCTCTCTTATGTTGACTATGGTAATACTTTATACTTGTTCTATCAGTCTATTTGCATATCGCCTGACATAAGCACGCTTATCATCAAGATGAGGCTTAATTATCTGACTGATTTCGTCATGAGGTGCGCCTAGTTTTAGCATTGTCTCTGCAACAGCAAGCTCAATCTGCCATCTTGCATCATCAACGACAGGATTCAAGAACATAGTGCCTGTGCTAGTCTGCAAAACTCTTTCCGTAGGTAAATTCTCTCGTTTCAGGAAGTCACGAAGCGCAAGTATAACCGATTCATCTCCCAATCTCTCCAATGCTCTTACAACTGCGACCAACGCATCAAGGCTTGCGCTTTCATCCTTCAAAACGTTCAGAAGTGCCGGGATAGAACGCTTGTCTCCAGCCATGCCAAGAAACGGTATCGCAGACTGCCACATCGGAACGACTTTATTCGCTTTGAGTTGCTCTGAATTTCGATCTTCCAGATTCTTCAATAACTCATCAACACCATCTTTAAGACCATGCCAAGCCAGCGCCGCTGATGCTTTGAATCTGACAATCGGATCATTGGAGTTTAGCATACCTTTCAAGGCTAAGGCATTACCACGATTACTATAAGTCGAAACCCAGACGAGTTCGTTCGCTTTCTCATTATCTATTTCGGATGCTGATGGCAATTCTAATGGCTTATCCGCAGGTACAGCAGGCTTTGGACGATATTTTTCGTCAAGGAAGCCTCGTTCTTTCAATATAGCTTGAAGCTCTTTTATGTCAATCTCTCTTGGCGTTATTCCTTTTGTCGCACACATTGACGCAACGACTCCCGCAACCTCTCCCAATCGCTGTATATCCTTCTGCATCCTGAATTCCATGTGCGCATCGTAAGTCATGGAGATGGCACGGCACGCAAGGAGTAATCCATCAACATTCTTAGGTATCATACATCTGTAAGGAACTTCACATCCAAACACTTTACCCCAGTTGCCCAAAGCCCATACCCATAATGCCGCATCATCGCTGTCGTTCTCGTAATCGTGTCCATGATTGTCATAATGCGCCACTGTATATGAGATCACGTCCTCGAAGCGCCTGCCTGAGATTTCATCAGCTAGAGTAAGCTGATATTCACCGATTATCTGCCTGCTTTGGCGCAGACCGATTATAGGCGCAATATAAAGCAAGCGTGTCTCATCAGTGAAACTTTCTTTCCAGAAGATATTAATGCCAAACCTTCTACCTCTGGTCAGGTCAACCACGTCTGTTGGATCAATGTAACCAGCATCAAAGTTCATGAAAGATAGATTACCGTCTTTGGTAAGATTTCCGCAAGGCTGAGAGTAGGAGTGCATGAGGTTATCGCGCTCACGACCTATGGTGAACGGCGCACCCGCCATCACAGCGACATCGCCATCACCAGTACTGTCAACAAAAGCTTTAGCGTTGTGGACTGATACGCCATCTGGACTAACCGCTATCACCCCTGTCAATCGCCTTTTCTTTTCTAATTCTGGAATTGCAACCGCAGTGCTTCGCTTTTTTGTTTCATCTTTGCAAAGAACACCTGAGACGACAGTATTCAGGTGAATATCAACACCAGATTCCTCAAGCATTTGTTGGAGTACGATCTTCTTCGCTTCGGGATTGAATCCTGCTATATTCCACTTACCCGCAAAAAGTGGAGTTAATTCTTTTAGTCGCTCATCAACTTCATCTTGTATCCCACCGTTCACGCCATGATAATATGAGTGTATTGCCCCGCCTGTGCCTATTCCGCCAATGATGGGTGACGCTTCGATTAGCATTGTATTTGCGCCTTCACGTCCCGCAGAGATCGCCGCTATCGCCCCGCCTGTTCCTCCGCCGACAATTATGACATCAGTTTCGATTTCCTCTGACTTTCTCAAGATGGAACCTGTCATCATTTCATCGGGGAAACTCTTTGCGCCTTTGCATCTGACTGCCATCTCTCCGACCTTCTCACCAAGATTAAGCCTTCCAATTGGAGTGTTGTCTATTTCTGTTGACCAAATGCCTGCACCAAAAAGGTTTTTAATAACAGGATGCTCTATTCTTCTGTCTTCAAGATAAAATAATGGACTTGCAGGGAACGGTTCGTTTGCCGTGTGAGATACGAGAGCATCTTTGAGTTGAGGTACTTCGTCACGGATAATCTCCACAACGTCAATGATCGTGTCCTTTGCAGAGATAATATCGAAACTACCAACCTCAAACTCAACCAGTATTTCACCTTTCCAGATTGAAGGATAAAGTATAATTCCATCACCCAGATCCATTGGTAGTTTTATGTTGCCTTCAGCATTATTGAAAAAGAGAACTTGTCTAGAATCAGCATCGGCATACTCACAATCTGCATAGTATTCCGTCTGTCTCCAGAGCAATGCTTCCTCAGTAGCATCTACAATAGTTTTAGCCTTTAATATCTGCTCACCGCTCTTGTTACCTATGACTACCCCAAAGGCAGTATCACCATCAAAGATAATTCGCACAGGATAAGAATAAAGCAGAACAGATAATCTTGATTCGTCAGACATTCTGTCGAGTGCCATTTCAAGTATCGGCGCATCTGTTCGGTTTTGCCTGAATCCGCCGACTTTGTTCACCATGTTTATTACGTTTTGAGCGACTGGATCGGCGTTACCAGAAAAATCAAGCTGGCAAGCCCACGTACTTTCCCATCCGAGAACTGGTCGTCTTTCGACAAGAAGCACGTTTTTACCATTTTGTGCAGACTTAACGGCGCAGGCAAATCCGCTTAGTCCTCCGCCAACTATTATAATATCATATATTTTATCCATTAAGTTTCTCCTTTAGAATAGCTTGAAGAATTGGTATAAGTGATGATAAATTTTGAGTAGCAGTTTGCCAGACAATAGCAGGGTCCACTCGAAAATATTCATGAATAATTATATTACGCATTTCTTTCATCTTTATCCATGGAACTTGAGGATAATGTTCTTGTAACTCAACAGGAATACTACCCGCTGATTCACCAATAATACTAATTTCATAAGCGGATGCCCGTATTGTCTTAGTGTCTTCAACAAATTCCTCAAAACTCATATCTTTAATATAGTTTTGTATATTATTTATTGATTCGAGAATATCCTCAATACGAAGTCTCCACTCTCTAGGTGACATATACTGCCTCCTCAAGAATTTGCTCTCGCAATTTCGGTTTGAGTGAAGCTGGAGTTCCCATATCCACATGTGACTGCAATACTTTCTCAAGATAATCTTTTAAGTCAATAAACTCAAACAATCCTGCTGGTTTATCAAATTCGACTAAAATATCTACGTCGCTGTCGGTCCTAGCTTCATTACGTGCCACAGAACCGAAAATGGCTAGTGAATTAACACCAAATTCACTTAATTCCTTTTTGTGAGAAGAAAGAATCTGAAGTGCTTCGTCTAACTTCATAGGTCGCATAAATAATCTCCCTATTGTATAAAATTGTTTGACGTCTAAATGGATTGCGTAACGCTTCTTTCTCTATAAGATCAACTTCCCTACCAAAAATATTCGTTAGTTCATCTTTCATCTCCACAAGATCAAATATGCACCAAACTGCATCTGCGACAAAACTAACCAGTATATCTATATCACTATCTGGTTTAAAATCCTCTCCTAAAGCTGAACCAAACAAGGACAATTCCTTGACTTTCCAACGATAACAAAAATTCCGAATTTCTTCATCAGGAATTAGAATCATTTATTTCACCTCAATTTATTACCAATATTCAATATCCCCCAATACTTTGGGTCACGATCATAAGCCCATAAACGAAGATATATAAACGCTTCCTGATCGTTATCTACCACACCTACGTTAAACGGAACGCTTTTCAACAATCCATCACCAAATAATGTTGCAAGAGGAATTTTGCCTTCGCAGTAATAATATCCTTCTTTCTGATCAGTTTTTACAGCGTAGTCAACGTCTTGTATAGTTGTCATTTCAGAAGGGATAAACTTTGTATCTTTAGCTAGAAAAGCAGATTTTACGTCATTAAACGGGAAAATGACAATATCCTGTCGTTTATCTTTGATCATGGTAGAGAATACAATTGCATCACTCAATATGCCCTTATTGTATTTTTCAGGTTTCATGTATGCGTATTTGTCGTCCATAACCTCCGCAAAGAAGTATAGGTACTTATTATCCTCTGTAAGATAGACCTTGGGAGGTTTATCAGACTTTTCATAAACGCTGTATATCCATGTGTAGTTGTATAAAGGTAACGATTTTGACCAGACAGGATCATTTTTTAATCCATCAAGCTTAATATTTTCGTTTGATACGTGAACGTTTGCAGTATCACGAAGCAGAACACGGTTTTTCACGATAACAGGAACATGCTGACCTTTTGAATTAACGTAATCATACTCAAATTCAAGTTCTGGTGGGATAATATCTTCTGACTTAGCTTTTCGAGACGACAAAGTTATTTCAGATTTATTGTTTGACTTTGCTGGAATGTCAATCTCAAGAACTTTCGGTTGCATCTGCCACGTTGACTTTTTTTCACTTAATCGGACTTGAACGTGGATATTATTATCCAGAGGGTTATTGATATGCAATTCCACTTTTCCACTTACAGGTTTCGACACTGGTTGCCAAAGCCATCCGCTAGTTCCTGTCTTTTCTGGTGGTAATTGCGTTATCTTCCATATATTTTCGTAGTCCTGACTGAGAACGTAATCATCAGATTCCACGTTACCAACCTTTACAAGAGCCATGCTGAACTTGTCACCATCAATGCTGAGTATCGTGTAATGATGAAAATATCCAGTCAACGGATCACCTGAAGAATAAGCCTCCGCACCTGTAGGACCCACTGTATAATACTGTATCCCATCCTTGTTAAAATATTTGCTGTAAGCGTGGAAATGACCCGCTATAACCGCTCTCACTGGAAATTTCTTGATAAGTTCGTGGAATTTATCCCAGTTGCTATTCTCATAAACCCAGATGGGTTTGTGCATGAATATAAAGACATTAGTCTTATTAGTATTTTCAAGATCAGTTTTTAGCCATTGAATTTGGTTAGCTGAAATAGTTGGCGCACTTTTCATTGCTTCATCTGTATATATGATGACGAAATGGCTGTTTTTGTAATCAAATGAGTAATTAAGCGGACCGAAGTACTTTTTGCTTAATTCCTCGTAAGTTCTGTCATTTGGGTCTCTTAAAGGATTAAAAACATCATGGTTGCCTGCAACAGAATACCATGGTACGATTAGCTTGCTCATGTAGGATTTGAATTCATCTGCTTCCCTAATCCATTCATCCTGATCCCAAGTATAGCCCTGCACCTTATCGCCTATATGTATGACAAAATCGGGATCAAGCTGGTTAATCTCATAAACTGCACGCTCAAGTATCTTCAGCCCTTCTGCATTGCCACCAGTTCTATCACCCAATATGGCAACTTTGAAAGCGTTTTTTTCAGGCGGAGGATCGACGGTTTCAGCTATAACCGATAATGAAATAAGACCAATTAATATGAATAAAAGCGATATTTTGAATAGAAAGGATTTTTTAATATTGAGCATATTGACTACCTCTTTTGAATTTTCCCTAATGATAGTATGATGAGAATCATAATAATTTTGGCAAGGACACTTCTGCATAATGAAGGTTAAATAATTAATCGGGTATAGATTAATTATTTAACCTTCATTATGCAGGGATAATTCACAACGGAAATCATCTGGCATCTTTCACACAACGAAAACCAACAACATTGCCCGTGTTCGCAGGATCGGTATAGTCGCGGACAGAAACGCGAAGACCGACGTCGTAGAAATCCCACGACCCGCCACGCAAAACGCGATCTAATCCTGAACTCGGTCCCGTTGGGTTTGATTTTAGCGAATTTGCATAATAACCTGAACCATACCAATCAGCGCACCATTCCAAGACATTGCCTGCCATGTTACGTACCTCATACCCATTAGGTGTAAAGGCTCTCCTGAACGTTGAAGGATAAGTATATGAATCATTATATCCTTCTATGAATGGATTGTCTGGGAAAGTTAGCCTATAAGTCTCATCTGCAAAGTTTCCGGCTCCGTAAGGCGGAGGCCATTCGTCTCCCCAGACATATTTTTTTCCTGATAATCCACCACGAGCCGCTTTTTCCCATTCTGCTTCAGTTGGCAGGCGTTTGCCCGCCCATTTTGCATAAGCGCTTGCATCATCCCAACTTACGCCAACGACTGCCTGAGCAGGATCATTGAAGTTTTTGTCACTCCAAAATTCTGGCGATCTGCGTTTCGTCGCATCCATAAATTGCTTATACATGGCATTAGTCACTTCGTAGATGTCAATGTAATAAGCATCAAGGTAAACCGCATGTATAGGCTTTTCATCTGAGTTTCCATCATTGCTACCCATCATAAACTCACCTGCGGGGATCAGTACCATCTCTGCGCCGTCTTTTCCCTTGATAGCTTTAGGTCCATCAAACGGCTTCACATTACCGCCACCGGATGAATAACCCCATACAGTGACAAATCCCTGTCCTTTAGACTCCGAGTTCTGCGCCCATGTACTCGGATCGGAATCAATGACAGTATATGTTCCTGCTGGAAGGACAATATTTGGCGTCACGTTCCAGTCAGCGTTTAGGACTCCGCCCTGACCATTAGTGCCAACAGCCTGCCATGGTCCATAGCTCTTTCCATTAGCATCGGTTAACTTTATTGTTCCCGGTTTTGAACCCTTACCGCCGTTCCAGTGATAAGTACCTATCTTTGTGATCATATAGGATTGATCAAGGCTAATTACAGTTGGTGAAGTAGGATTATTACTAACTCCACCGTTGTTGCCATTCCCGAATATTTTTATCTCTTCTTGTTGTATTGTCGGTTTGAGTTGTATTTGCAACTCGATCTGTTGCCCCGCTTTTGGGTGATCAACGATGGTCTCACCTTCAAACTCGACATTACTGCCTGCATAAGCCTTAACAGTAACAAGCTTTTCCTCCCCTGCGGGAATAGCAACAACTCCTGTTGCCTTCCTGCCTTCGACTTTCAGTTCAACTTCCTGAGTATCAATATCAGGACCAGAGATAATCACAACCACACGGGTTATCTCCGCTTGCTGTTTCGCGCCCGGTGCAAGCTGTAGGTGGATATTCAGCAACGCATTACCATCAGGCTCATCACTACATCCAATAATAAAAAGCCCTGATACCAACAGAATACAAATTGTAATTATTTGTTTCATTTTTATATCCTTTCTGACTTACAAAGTACGTTTTTATCCCATCTATAATAAATAAAAATCATCACCCTTAATATGATACAATATTTTACGAATCAGTGAAAGTCAAAAATGATCATAATAAGTATAAACTTGATTTAGATTAAACTCTATGATATTATTCAAGTAACAGATTTGAAATAAATTGACACAGATCGGATAAGATAATGAATATTATGCACTCAAAAAAAGTAACTAATGGTTTACAATCGTCGAGTATTGACAATTTCGTTAAATTCAAAAGAAAAATCAGCCAGAATAAATTCTTGCGTCACATAAGCAGTTGCCCTTATAGATCGCCAATCTGGGACAATAAGATAGCAAAACTGATACAGAAGCTAGGGTCTTATGCAAAGGTGCTTGATCTTGGCTCTGGCACTCTTCGCAGAGGTGAACACGTTATCAATCTTGAGATTGAACCAATGCTAAACGTTGACTTAGTGGGAGATGGTCACAAATTACCATTTAAGGACGAAGTTTTTGATGCTGTTATACTAGAAGCTGTACTTGAGCATGTGCAAGAACCAAAAATTGTTATATCAGAGGTTTATCGTATACTTCGTCCTGATGGATGGATATGTCTAGCCATTCCTTTCATGCAGGGGTACCACGCTTCTCCAAGTGATTATCAAAGATATACGGTCTGGGGATTAGAAAATATCCTTTCTGATTTTGAAAAGATTGAAAGCGGTTCATGTGTAGGTCCGACCAGTGCATTGCATTGGATATTTAGAGAATATATTGGTATATTGCTCTCTTTTGGCAATATATGGTTATATAAAATCGTATCTCTTTTAGTGGGCTGGATTACCTTCCCTCTGGTTTATATTGACTACATTTTGATGCACAATAAAAATTCACACAATATTGCTTCGGCAGTTTATTTTATTGGTAAACGACCAAAAATATTATGAGGTGATTTCTATGGAGCTTGATGATAAAAAGATCGCAATTTTGATAGCAGATGATTACGAGGACATTGAATTCTGGTACCCGTATTATCGTATGAAAGAAGCAAATGCTGATATTACGGTTGTTGGCTGTGTAATGAGTGCCGACACGCTTAGAGGCAAACGTGGCTACATGGTTCAGTTACAAATGAGAACAGATAAAGCTGAACCAGATTCTTTTGATGCTATTTTGATTCCGGGCGGATGGGCGGCGGATAGGCTGAGTTGGTGTACTTCAACACTGGAATTCATCAGAAAAGCCTTTGATCAAAATAAGGTCATTTCAGCCATATCACAGGGAGTATGGGTATTGTCTGCAGCTGGCATTTTGAAAGAGAAAAATGTAACCTCCGCACCAAATATAAGGGATAATATCAAGATCGGCGGAGCTAATTGGACTGATACGGAAGTAGTCATAGACGGAAATTTGATTACTTCAAGGTCTACCGCCGATCTACCATCGTTTTGCAGGGAGATAATAAAAGCTTTAAGTAATAGATGAGTAAAGAGTGATGAGTATCTTCTCCAATGTGTATTAATTTAAGTTTTCAGTCGTGCCTATGGCACTTAATCATGGTTCGTTTTTCGGTTCTTTGGTATTTTACGAGGATAATAAGGAGATAAAATGAAAAAAGTAACATTGTTTCTTTTATGTATTTTAGTGTTTTCACTTATCGTCACTAATATCTATGCTCATAGACCCGTGATAGTAAAAAATGAAAGCTCGAAAGATAAACCTGTGATTATCAAAAATCCAGAAATATCTTATGCGTTTTATGGGATACTTTCGGGTGAACCACATTACTATAAGATTGTATTTTCTAAACCTTTTGATTTTTACGTCAATATACTCGTTCCAGATTACTTGCCAAAGACTGACCTTATAACCAAACACGATATGTCATTCGAGGTATTGAAAGACAATACATCAATATACATTATAGATGGCAATAATTTTGAATGGAAAAGATTTTATGAGCCTTATGGTAGAGATAATTACTACATGGGACCTGAGTTTGATAAGAACGTAGAAGCCGGTACGTATTACATTAAAGTATTCAATAAAACGAATACTGGCAAATACTCACTTGCTACTGGCAAAAAAGAAAGCTTTACTCCATGGGGATTTGTTGGTGCTATATTCAAAGCAAGATCACTTCATAAGTGGTTTTTTAAGCAACAGTAAACAAAAAACATGCGGAATAGCAAGGCTTTAGACAACATTAAACACTTACTTTACGCTAAAAAAAGAGCTTGTCAATAGTTTTGTGTAAGTTCCCATTCCGCATTATTTATATATACTTGCTGACCCCCTTACTTTAGTGGTTTTTTCTGCATATTTGAAGTCATCATATCTATCATGATTAGGCTGGTCAACTGTTCTTTAGATACCTGAGTAAATCCTTTTATATTTGGCATAAACTTTTCTGCCGGTATTGTTGTGTTTAGCGTGATCTGCTCAAAATCTACTGTTGTCTTCCCACCTACCGGATCATTTACTTCAAGACGCACAGGATCCCATTTATTGTCGAGTATATATACGGTTGTAGTTTCTTTTATTGAAGGTTTGATTGATTTCATGACTATTTTATGCGCTTTACCTTTTTTAGTTGTTTGTAGTCCACCATAACTAAGCACCGTTTCCTGCCAGAATTTATCCCTGTTATATGGCTTAATTCCACCGAATATTTTTTCTGGAACCGCAAAAGTCGCAAATTGTTTGGTGACTGGAAATAGTGCTGTTGCTGTCAATGGTTTCTTGTCTGGTATTACAATCGCAACGTTACCAAGGTTTCCTGTGATGTTAAAAAACATCTTATTAGGTTGAGCAACATATAATTCCATTTTAGCATCTAAAATTAAAGGAAGGTTCCCTTGCATATTTCCTGCTTGTTTCATTGCGTCTAACCTTCCTGATCCTTTGATAGACATTTTACATACAGCGCTATTAACTCCTTTCATGCCATCATTAAATAAAGCATCATATTTTTGGAAAAATTTATCCAGCACCATCTTTGCTTTCTGCTTTGATTCCTGAGAGTATGCAAATGAAGCAGAAATGTTTACAATCGCAGAAATGATAATTAGAATGGATATAACGTACAGGTATTTTTTGATCTGCATATTTACGATCTCCTTATTTATTTCTATAATGGTAAATCTCACATTTCTTATAACGATGGAATCTGAAACAAGGCATACACAGACGAGAAAAATGCTTATTTTTAATTATCTCATAAATGTCAGCCCATTTCAACGAATTTATCATGGAGACCGTTGCAAATAGATTTCAATAATAATGAGGATTTGTAGTGAATAGAACAAAAAAACTCTTGCCAAAATGAAAAAAATACCATAGATTTACGACTTTTTCAGTTAGTTGGGGAATAGTCATAATTCATGAAAAAACACGGAGACACAGAGGCACGGAGAGGAAAGAGAAAGTATGAAGGATGAGTGATGAAGGATGAAATTATAATACTCGTTTCGTCTTTTTTCATCCATTATCCTTCCGCCTTCATCCTTTTTCTCCGTGCCTCTGTGTCTCCGTGTTTAATTTCTTTTTATTTCTATAAGTGAAAAACTCGTAATAGCTCGGCTTTGTTAAAATAAGTGCTGAAAAGGGTCTCAAAGTCAGGTATAATAAGGCTTAAAACATATAGGAGGCTGATATGAACTACCTGACACCCAACGTTCCTGAAATGGTTGACAAATTC
>Ga0247841_10001416_pt1 | contig 54584 bp, 55 predicted proteins | sample LaCruzMarch2015__2_FD_192410 | JGI IMG/M metagenome (GOLD analysis project Ga0247841, IMG submission 192410) | Freshwater microbial communities from meromictic Lake La Cruz, Castile-La Mancha, Spain - LaCruzMarch2015_18m | ecosystem: Environmental > Aquatic > Freshwater > Lake | place: Spain... | reverse complement strand
CTGATTAAATATCATACTTACCGGCCTCATCAAGCCCTGAATTACTTAACGCCATACGAATACTATGAGAAAATTAAATCAGCAGCTTAAATGTGTTCTCGATGTTATGAACCACGACATTATATTGATTTTTGGTCTTTTTTAAGGTAAAATATATATGTACGCCGGGATGGGGAAATTGGTAAACCCACTACCTTGAGGTGGTAGCGCCTTTAAAAGCTTGCGGGTTCGAGTCCCGCTTCCGGCACCAGTTGGAATTTGAATTATTATTTTTTGGGTGGCTTAAATTTTTCTTCCATGGACGGTTAGCTCAGCTGGTAGAGCGCTTCGTTTACATCGAAGATGTCGTAGGTTCGAGTCCTATACCGTCCATAGAGGAAAAATTTTGGCAGAGCCTCTACTCAGTTGGATAGGATTGCTTCGCAATCCGCGGAAATTCAGTATTCCAATTATAGAGCGCCTCATTTACACTGAGGAGGTCACAGGTTCGAGTCCTGTGCTACCCACCAATTAGGGAGGTTTATTGTATGCAGCAGATTGAACTCGTCCGAAAAATGAACCAATTCGGTGCTGGTACTTTTATTGATACTCTCTCAAACATTGTTAGTGCTTCGTATTTCCTTGTACCGGTTTATCTGGTAATTAATGCTCTGATTTATATTTACGATCGGGAAAAAAGTACAGTCGTCATGGCTGGTCTGGCTTTAGCGTTAGTGATTCATTTTTTTGTCCATGAATTCCTGATAAAGTTTTTATTAGGAAAAATTTATTTTTTGCCCCGACCTTTTGTGGTTGATTCAAGCATCACTACTATTGGTAATCGAATTAATAACTCAACTTTTCCTTCCGGACACGTTAGTAGCGTCGTAGCATTTTTAACAGTTCTAGTTTGGCAATACCCAAAATTATGGCCATTTGCTTTGATCTTTGTTTTAATAATCGGTTTTTCACGAATCCATAATGGTATGCACTTTCTGACAGATGTAATTGGTGGTGTTGTTTTTGGTATTCTTTACGGACTTTTGGCAATTTTTATCATGGGAAAACTTCATTTAACTTGAATAAATAACTTCTTTCTGATATAATTAAATTAATCCAAATATCAGTCTCCTAACCAATATATTTAGCCGGGTTAGCTCAGTGGTAGAGCACATCACTGAAAATGATGGTGTCCGCAGTTCGATCCTGCGACCCGGCACCACTTTGTAAAGAAGCAATATAAATTGCAATTTTAAATGTTAAATATTTTTCAGCAAATTAATTTAAGCAAGTTATTCGAGTTGGACCGTTTATTTGAGACTACTCCAATTGTAAACGGTTTATATCTATATTTGCTTGGTATTTATGGTTTATTGTTGCTTTCCGCTTTTTGGCTGGGCATTTACGCCAAAAAGAATAATGACGAATTTAAAAAACAAATTTTTGGAAAAATTATTTATCTTCTGCTGTTCATTAGCTTAACCGGTGCTGCCTTAGTTTTTTTCCGTTGGCAGGCTATTCCTTACTTGGCTAGCCGAGTAGTACATATGGCCATTTGGGCTGTAGCCTTACTCTGGGCATTGAATATTGTTTTTTTCTCAGTTTTTACCGTACCAAAATTAAAGCTACAAAAATATAAACGCGAGCAATTTGAAAAATATCTGCCTCGTAAAAAAACGAAATAAGAATCGATCCTAAAAATATTCCGGATTTATTCTAAGAAAGGTTATGAAAATGTCGAAAGAACCAACAATCGAAACAATGAAAGATTTAGTCGCTGTCTACAGTAATCGTTTAGTTCCTTTTAAAGAGAGCGATGTTATTGAAGTTAAAGTCTTGGAAGTCAGACGCAACAAGATAATTGTTGACGTAGCTGGTTTCTGTATTGGCGTTATTCCGGAAAAAGAATTTTCTCCAGAAATGGAAACACTTAAGCCGGGTGATAAAGTTTTGGCTTACGTATTGGTGACAGAAAACAGTGAAGGAAACTGTGTCTTGTCGCTCAAGCGGGCCGATAAAGAAAAAGTAACTAAAATTTTGGAAGAGAAATTTACGACCGGTGCCGTCTTGGCTGTCAAATGTCATGACGCAAACCGTGGCGGCTTACTTTGTATTTTCGGTGACTACGACGGTTTCTTACCAGTTTCTCAACTAGCGACCAGTCATTATCCAAAGGTTTCCTCAGGTGATAAAGATGAAATTCTTGTTAAACTACGCCAATTTGTTGGCCAAGTTTTGCAGGTAAAAATTCTGTCTTTCGAACCAAATTCCAACAAACTAATTTTCTCAGAAAAAGCCGCTGGAGATGTGGTGCAACAAGAGAAAATTAAGAATTATCAAATCGGCCAAGTGCTTGAAGGCGAAATTACCGGCATTGTTGATTTCGGCCTATTTATAAGTCTGGAAGATATTGAAGGCCTAGTTCACATCAGTGAAGTTTCTTGGGAACGAGTTGAAAATCTTAAAGATAAATTCAAAGTTGGAGAAAAGGTGAAAGTTCAAGTTATATCTACGGAAAATAACCGCGTTTCACTTTCAATTAAGCGTCTGACTGAAGATCCATGGCTAAAAGAAGTGGCGAAGTATAAAGTTGGCGATAAAGTCGATGGTAAAATTACCCGAATTACGCCATTCGGTGCTTTTGTGACTTTTGATAAAATAGATGGTCTAGTACATATTTCCGAAATGGGCGAAAAAATTGCCAATCCGGCTGAACTTGTTGAAGTCGGAAAAAACTATGAGTTTGTGATTATTTCTGTGGAACCAGAATTACATAAACTAAACTTGTCCATGAAAAAATCTGAACCTAAAGAAAAAACCGAAAAGGCTGAAAAAGCTTCTGACAAGAAAAAAGAAGAAAAAAAGACGACCAAAGTTAGTAAGAAAAAGGATGAGGAGTCCAAATGACAATAACTTGGGAGGGTGGACAAAAGTTCGTAATTAAAACCAAACAGCTGACAGTTAAGATTGGCGAAAAAATTAATCTAGGCGAATTAGAGATTTCTGAGCCTGGCGAATATGAAGTTGCTGGAGTTCAAGTTGATCAAATTGATGGCGTGATTCAAATTTACGCCGAGGGAATCAATGTTTCTCACATTAAAAAAGGCAAAGTCTTAACTGATGATGAATTGGAAAAACTAAATGGTGTAGATATTCTTTTAATCGGCGTTGGGGCAGAGGGATTTACTGAAACAAAAACTGCTTTAGAAATGATTTCTCAGATCGATCCCGCTATTGTGATCCCGATGGCCAAGGGCGATGTCAGTGAATTTACAAAAGAAGAAGGGAAAAACGAGCCAGTTGACGAATTGAAAATATCTAAAGGCGAATTGCCTCAGGACGATCGTCAGATCGTAATCCTTAATGCGCGCGGATAAAATATTACAAAAATTATTACAATTTGATTCTATTTTATTGTTACTACACGAAAATCCCGATGGCGACACATTAGGCGCCGCCTCTGGTCTGTACCAAGGATTAATCAAAAAACAAAAAAAAGTGGCTATGGTATGCAAAGATTTGGTACCCAGGCCATTTTTATTTTTGCCAGAAGTGGGTGAAATTAAACACGATCTGCTTTTTGGTGATTTCCAATTAATTGTTACAGTCGATTGCGGTGACCTAAAAAGAACTGGCTTTCATGAACGTTTGAAAAAGTTTGTTCGCAGCAAAAAAGTTTTAATCAATATTGATCATCATCCGAAGAATGACTTGCATAAAATCGCTACTTTCAATCTGGTCGATTATGATGCGTCTTCCACCTCGGAAATAATTTATCATTTACTTTTTGATCTGGATATTGCTATTGATAAAAGTATTGCCACGGCGTTGCTGACTGGACTTTACACTGATACAGGTGGATTTAAACATTCGAATACCACACCGCAAACGCTTGAAATCGCTGCAGAACTTTTAAAAAATGGTGCGCGTATTAACTTGATTACCAAAAACGTTAGTCTAAATAAAAGTATTCCAGCCATGCGGTTATGGGGGCTGACGCTCTCAAGGTTGCATCATAATAATGAGCTTAAGATTGTCTCTTCAGTAATTACTCGAAAAGATTTGATCGCCTGCAAGGCCAATGAAGACGATATTGCCGGTGTGGTTAATTTAATTAATACTGTACCCGAAGCAAACGCCGCTATCCTTTTTTATGAAACTGAGGAGGGGATGATTCGAGCTTCAGTCAGGACGGAAAATGAAAAAGTAGATGTGTCACAATTGGCTAATATTTTTGGTGGAGGTGGGCACAGAAAAGCTTCTGGTTTTACGCTCGACGGCAAATTAAAAATTAATGGCGCGAATTGGGAAATTATACTAAAATAAGACAGTAGTCTTCTTGTAAAAAACAAGATTTTAAGGTATACTTAAAAAGTAAATTGGCCGGGGTGGCGGAACGGTAGACGCGGTGGACTTAAAATCCATTGGGGGTAATACTCCGTGCGGGTTCGATTCCCGCTCCCGGCACATTTCATTAAAAAGAGGGATCATGAAAAAAACAGTTCAATTTATTATTGCCAGCGTTCTAACAGTAGGGATCCTTTTAGGTTTTTATTTTTTCTACCCTCATGTTTGGGGTGAACTCTTGTATCCTCTAGAATATAGAGATTTGATTAAAAAATATTCAAAGCAGTTTGATCTCGATCCTAACTTGGTTTGTGCCGTAATTTATACGGAAAGTAATTTTCACGCCGATTCTGGCTCAGGCGCAGGCGCCAAAGGTTTGATGCAGATCATGCCAGCAACCGGCGCAGGTATTGCCGAGCGCTTGGGCGAACAATTTTCGGTCAGTAGCCTAATGGATCCGGAGACAAATATCCGCTATGGCACTAAATATTTACGCGAACAAATGGATCAATATGACAATGATTTGGAATTAGTCTTAGCAAGCTATAATGCTGGCGGTGGTCGGGCTGTAGCTTGGCGGCTTTACGGCGAAGCTTTACCTACGGAAACGGTCGGATATCTTAGCAAAGTTAAACGGGTCAAGGAAGCTTATGATAATGTTTATGGTGTCTGGTGGGCTGAGCCCGAGGTCGCCAAACCGAATCCGTTTTATAAGGGAATTGATAATTTTAAAGGTTTTGTGCAAAAATTAATCACTGGTGCTTAATGACTTCTCATGAACTAAGACAAAAATTTTTGAATTTTTTTGAAAGTAAGGATCACCAGCTAATTCCTTCTTCTTCTTTGGTGCCGGAAAACAACCCGTCAGTTTTATTTACTACGGCTGGGATGTTTCCATTGATTCCTTATTTACTGGGGGACAAACATCCTCAAGGAACAAAACTTGTTGACGTCCAAAAATGTATTCGGACTGACGATATTGATGAAGTCGGCGACGCCGTTCACCATACCTTTTTTGAAATGTTGGGGAACTGGTCTTTAGGCGAATATTTTAAAGAAGAATCAATCAGACAAAGTTTTGAATTTTTAACTGGTGAAAAATATCTCAATATTTCTTTGGATAAACTGGCCTTTTCCGTATTCACAGGGGATGCTGACGCGCCATATGACAAAGAATCATACGATCTGTGGCTTTCACTCGGCATTGATGAAAAAAGAATCGCTAAGCTACCCAAAGAAGATAACTGGTGGATTGCTGGTGAAACCGGTCCTTGCGGGCCAGATACAGAAATATTTTATTGGACCGGCGATACTGATGCGCCGGAAAATTTTGATGCCGAAGACAAGCGTTGGGTTGAGATTTGGAACAATGTTTTTATGGAATACAATCGAACAGCTGATGGCAAATACGAAAAACTGGCTCAACAAAACGTGGATACAGGCATGGGACTGGAGCGGACACTGGCTGTTTTGAATGGCTTTGACGATAATTATAAAACTGATTTGTTTGCCCCGATTATTTCGGAAATTGAAGAAATATCTGGAAAAAAATATGCTGATTTTACCAAAGAATTCCGAATCATTGCCGATCATATTCGGGCGGCAACTTTTGCCATAAATGATGGCGTAACACCATCAAATAAAGGCGCTGGCTATATTGTTCGCCGTTTAATCCGCCGAGCCATAGTTAAGGCTAATCAAATCGGTATAGCTGATAATTTTACCAATATTATTGCGCAAAAAGTTTTTGAAATATACGACGGCGCATATGAATTTAAAGTGGATGAAACTTTGGTGGAATTAGAAAAAGAAGAAAACAAGTTTCGAAAAACATTGGCGCAGGGATTAAAAATATTAGCATCGCACAAACAAATTGATGGCAAAATTGCTTTTGATATGTATCAATCGTACGGTTTGCCAATCGAAATTATATTAGAAGAGGCAAAAAATTTAAATATCGCAGTTGCTGATTCGACACATGACGAATATCAGAATTTGCTAAAAGCTCATCAGGAACTCTCGCGGACTGCTTCAGCCGGAATGTTTAAAGGTGGATTGGCCGATACAGGTGAGGAAACGACCAAATTGCATACGGCGGCGCATTTGCTTTTGGCGGCTTTAAGAAAAGTGCTGAGCGAAAAAGTGGAGCAAAAAGGTTCCAATATTACGCCGGAAAGATTGCGTTTCGATTTTTCATGGGGTGAAAAAATGACCGACGAACAGATCAAAGAAGCCGAAGATTTAGTCAATGAAAATATCCAAAAAGATTTGCTAGTTTCCATGGAGGAAATGAAACTTGAGGATGCTTATGCTTGCGGCGCCATGGGCGTTTTTGGCTCAAAATATGCTGATCTGGTTAAAGTTTATACTATTAGTCCTTCGACTCCCGATGGTCGCTCAGGATCTCGAGACTTCGTCTCTCGAGAGATTTGTGGAGGTCCGCATGTTTCTAATACCGGTGTGTTGGGGCATTTAAAAATTATCAAAGAAGAAAGTTCGAGTGCTGGTGTGCGGCGCATTAAAGCTATTTTAGAATAAGGTTTATTTTTGTTCTCGTAATTGAGCCAACATGCATTGGCTTAATTTTTGTTTGACATCAGATACAAAATTATCTATATTTCTTGTAGACCTGATTAAGGATTAATCAGCGTACTTTTCATTTCGCTACGGCGAGAAAGAAGGTTAAGGTGCTCTTACCAACTGGTAAAGAAAGAGTCATCGTCGCGCTCGATGTCAACGATATCGTGGCGGCAAGAGCGCTGGTTGAAGCGCTCGGCGGTTTCAACGACGTTTGCTTTAAGATCGGGTTGGAGCTTATCACTTCAGCCGGTCCCAAAGAAGCGGTCGAACTGGTTCACTTCCTCGGTGGCAAAGTGTTCTACGATGGAAAATTCGATGACATCCCGAACACTGTCGCCGGTGCCGCCAAAGCGGTCGCAGCCCGGAAAGTCGCGATGTTCAATGTCCACGCTTCGGCGGGCATTGAAGCCATGGCGGCGGCAGTCGCCAATCGCGACGAGTCGCTGGTGCTGGCCGTCACCGTGCTCACCTCCCTCGAAGAGAACAATGCGCATCTGATCTTCGGCTCGCCCAGCAAAGCGAAGGTCTTGCAATTTGCGCGCGATGCGATGATCGCCGGTTGCCAGGGCCTGGTCTGTTCACCCCAGGAGCTCGAATTACTCGGCAAGCAAAAAGAGCTCGCCGGTCTCATCAAGGTGATACCCGGTATCAGGCCGGAATGGGCGGCAGTGGGGGATCAGAAGCGGATCACGACTCCGGCCCAGGCCATCAAGGCGGGAGCGCATTACCTGGTCATCGGCCGACCGATTACCAAGCCGCCGGCAGAAATCGGCACGCCGGTCGATGCCCTCGGCAAGATCGTTGCGGAGATTGAAGAAGCCGAAGCGGAAATGGCCAACGTGGCCTGAAAGGAAGAGTGAAATTGTGCTTGAAACGCTTTTTGATGTGAAATCATTGGCGCATGCCAGGTATTTGCATCAGAATCACATCGGAGACCGGTTGATCACGGTGGATGAGTTCGAGCATCTGTTCAAGTTGCTCGGCGCCCTCTGGATCTATCAAGGCGATCCGCGGCCGGAAGTGTTCCACGCCGTCACGCGAGAAGGCAAATGCACAAACGGCTTCATCAACTGCGGGGCAGTGCTGGAATATGCCAATCTCTGCGAGATTATGGCTATCCAGTTAGTCCGCCGGCTGACGGAGCAGTACCATGGTGATGTTGACCTTGTAATCGACGCGGCCTATTCCGGTACCGATCTTGGCCAGAATGTGGCCTTACATGGCCCGTCGAGCTGTAACGCTCGGCATCGGACTGTCGAAAAAGATGAAAATGGCAATCCCACCAAATTCCGCGGCACCATCGCTGAGGACGAACGGATTTTGCTCGTCAATGAGCTCATGACCACGGCTGGTGGCAGTGCTCAAATGGCGAAAAATGCCGTTATCTCCGCGGGCGCCAAACCGGAACAGTTCGTGCCGTTTGCGCTGATTCTGGTAAATCGCTCGAAAGAGGCAGAAACCCTCGCCGATGGCACGCCGGTGATCAGTGTCGCACGCTATCACCTGGAAACCTTCGAGCCGGGTCCCGAGACCTGCCCGTACTGTGCCGCCGGTTCACAGGCCGTAAAACCCAAAGTGGGCAACAACTGGCAACTATACTTTAGTTGCTAGAGAATAGTCTGATACCTATCAATAGACGGGGCAATCCGTACGCGGATGCCCCTCTTTTTTTATCTTAAAAATTGAAGTAAAATCAGATTATGGAAGATAAAGCCAATCCGGGTAAAAAATTAATTATTGAAGTTGAAGGCCAAAAGTATCTGCGGCTACCAATCAAGACTCATGTGATCACATCCGATGACAATATTATAAATGTGGCGGAAAAATATGCTTTTCCTCGCCTTAAAGACGGGGATTATTTGTTTATTAGCGAACGAGTTGTCGCCATTAGCCAGGGTCGCGCCTTTCCCATCGCCGAATTAAAGCCATCGTTCTGGGCCAAACTTTTGAGCAAATTTGTTTATAAATCCCCTTACGGCATTGGTTTAGGGAGCACTTGGACCATGGAACTGGCGCTTCGGGAAGCAGGACTGCCGCGCATTTTGCTTGGAGTTTTGGCTAGTGCAGTTACTAAACCGTTTGGTATCCGTGGTGTATTTTACCGCGTTGTGGGTAAAAATATTTCCGCGATTGACGGCCCCTGTAGCTACACTATGCCGCCTTACAATAAATACGCTAAATTAGCGCCAAAAGATCCAGATAAAGTTGCTCGACAGATTAAAAAAGAAATTAATGCTCAGGTAGTGATTATTGATGCCAATGATTTAGGCGTTAATATTTTAGGTCGGTCAGACGCCGAACTTGACACTAAATGGGCCGAGGCAGTTTTCAAAGATAACCCCCTAGGTCAAACCGATGAATGCACTCCGCTTTGTATTGTTCGTCAGATTTAAATACGATCTAACCTGTTAAGATTTTTAATTTATCTTTAAGTTTGTTATACTAAATATTGAGGCCATACAGCCATTTTGTTGGTACTCCCAAGGAGGCTTTTTGGGATTATTTGATTTTTTATCTGGTAAAAAACAAGAAGATAATTATGCAATTGCCCTGGACATTGGTACAGAGTATGCTAAATCTCTGATTTTTAAGGTTGAAGATGGCAAAGGCATTGTCGTCGGCACTGGGCGTCAAAGACAACGTCTTTCAGATATGCAGGGTGGGTCAGTAACCGATATTCACGGGGTGGTGCAAAACTGTCAGAAAGCTCTGGAACGCGCGGCCGAACAAGCCCAAATTATGCCAACTCAGGTGATTATGGGTATTGCCGGCGAATTAGTTAAGGGCAACACGACAACAATTAAATATACGCGGCCGGATCCAAAGGCAAAAATAACTTTAGAGGAACTCAAAGAAATTATCTCTCGGGTACAACAGCGGGCTTTCGACCGAGCAAGACAAATTCTTTCTTGGGAAACAGGTCATGCTGAAATGGATGTAAAACTGGTTAATGCGGCAGTGGTGGACGTGAAAATTGACGGTCATAAGGTGACAAATCCGCTCGGTTTTGTTGGTCGCGAGGTTCAAGTTGGTGTTTTTAATGCTTTCGCGCCAATTGTGCATTTGGGCGCAATCCAAACTGTGGCCGAGGAATTGGGGCTGGATTTATTAAGTGTTGTGGCTGATCCTTACGCTTTGGCCAAATCTATTGGTCCCAAGGAATCAAGTGAATTTTCGGCGATTTTTATAGATATTGGCGGCGGCACAACCGATATTGCCATTGTGCGACAAGGCGGGGTTGAGGGTACAAAAATGTTTGCTCTTGGCGGACGTTCTTTTACCAAGCGCATTGGAACAGTGATGGGTGTTTCTTTTGAAGAAGCGGAAGATATGAAAATTAAATATTCAGCCGGAGAATTGGGCGAAGAGGATCAAGCTTTTATTAAAAAAGGTCTAGAGACTGATTGCCAAGTCTGGCTCTCAGGCGTAGAATTAACCTTAGAAGAGTTTTCCAATGTGGAACTACTACCTTCACGTATTTTGATGTGTGGAGGCGGTTCAAACCTGCCGGATCTGGCGGAAATTTTGCGAACGGCTCAGTGGGGTAAAAATTTACCATTCGCCCGAGTTCCCACAGTTCATTTTATTAAACCGACTGACGTCGAAAATATTGTTGATCAGACGGAAAGCTTAACTCATTTGTGGGATATTACACCAATGAGTTTGGCCAATATGGCGATTGACCTTGTTGGTCAAGAAGCGGTTATGGACAATATCTTGAATAAGATTGTAGGAGGGCTGCGCGAATGATGGATGAAATCATCTATCTTGAGCCAGATGAAGAAATTACTTCGGTAATTGACAAGATGAAACAGACAAAGGGTCGTTTGCTCGGTTTTGTTGTGCCTCGAGACGCCACCATTTTGCAGAGTGTGGTCAACTTGAGATTATTACAAAAAGAAGCGAATAATCTAGAAAAAGAAATTTCGATTATCACGACAGATAAAATTGGTCGGAACTTAGCTTCGCAAGTGGGGCTAAACGTTTATAACTCAATTAAAGAAGAAAAACCAACCTATATGCCAACTCCACCGGTGGCTGATCCGGATGAAGTTATAGAGATTGACATGTCTGGCAAACATTCGGAGAAAAAACCTGATGGGGTTAATGTTCACCATTTTCAAGAAGAACCGAAACCTATTCTTTGGAAAAAACATCATGCTCCGGTTTTTAATCCTCAACCAGAAAAAGTAGAAGAAAAAATAGAAAAAGATTTATCGGAACCAAAACCGATGACAAAAACCATGCCAGCTCGACCGGTTAAACATTTGGATCCTTTGTTTAAAAAAATTCTCTGGCCCATTGTTGTTGTAATTGTTTTATTGATTGGGGCGGCTGGTTACTTAGTATTGCCAAAGGCTGATGTCAAAGTTTTTGTTCTGGCAGAAACTTTGCAGAAATCTTTACCCATTGTTATTTCTGGAAAAATAACCAAACCAATTACGGAAGACAAAGTCTTTCCAGGAAAATTAATTGAAGCCAATAAGGAACAAACGCAAAAGTTTCCAGCGACTGGAAAAAAGAATTTAGGCGGTAAGGCCTCTGGTACAATTACAATTACTAATAACTTTGATTCTACGAATCACGCATTAGCTATTGGCACAAAAGTCGCCAATTCTTCAAAGACTTTCTTAACAAAAAAAGCTGTGACAGTACCTGGTGCTACGCTGCAAAATGGTGGAATTGTGCCAGGTTCAGTTAAAGTCGATATTGAAGCTGAAAACCCTGGGAGTGATTACAATATTAAGGCCGGGTCATTTACAATTTTGGGGCTTCCAAGTAACCAACAAAAATTAATTACCGCTGCCTCTACCGCCGATCTTGCCGGCGGGTTTACTAAAGAAGTTCAAGTTGTGTCGCAAACCGATTATGACGCGGCCAAAAAACAGCTCTTAGACAAGATGACAGAAGATTTAGACAAGGAATTAAAAACTCAGGCTAAAACGCTTAAGGTTTTAGATAAAGCGGTAGTTTTTCCGGACCCGGAAATTGTGGCAATGCCGAAAGTTGACGAAGAGGCAACAGAATTTGAGCTCAAAATTAAATCCAAAAAACAAATTTTAGCCTTTGATTTTGGTGAATTCAAAGACTTCTTACTTAAATTACTTGAAAAAGAGGCCCCATCTGATAAAATGGTAACAATTCCGTCGGATGACAATATCGGCTTTGTTGTCAACCTGGCCACCTACGACAAAGAAGAATTAAATTTAGCTGCCAATATTGAAGCAAAAATTTCTTCGCGCATCTCAGCCGAAAAAATTAAATCGCAAATTATTGGCAAAAGCGCGACCGATGTTATCAATTTCATTAACGGTCAAGATGGTGTCTCTAAAACGGAAATTAAATTCTGGCCTGACTTCTGGCATAAAATGCCAGATTTAGCCCAAAACATAACGGTTTCCATTGAATACATAAATAAATGAAAATATTATCCATAGATTTAGGTGCGCGACGAATTGGCTTGGCTGTCTCTGACGGCTCTCTTGTGGCATCACTCGAAACAATTGAAACCGAAAATCGAGACATGACGCTTCAGAAAATTATGAAAATCTGTCGCGAAGAAGGAGTTGATAAAATTGTTTTAGGTCTTCCCAGAAGCCAAAGCGGTGAGGCCGAAGATTTAGTTAGAAGCTTTGCCATGGAACTCAACAAAACAAGTAATCTACCGATTGAATTCGTTGACGAAACTCTTACTAGCAAAGAAGCCGAACGTCAGCTCAAAGACAAAAAAATTGATCCTAAAAGTAAAATTTATAAAAAAGAAGTTGATAAAATTTCTGCTAAATTGATCCTAGAACAATATCTTAATGAAATTTAAACATGCTTTTCTTTTTAAAATTTTAATTATTGCTACTACTGTTTTAATTTTTGTCATAGCGCCATTGATTTTTTTAATTGTTAATTTGAATTGGCAGGTGGGTAGCGACTCACAATTTAGTATTTCGGAAGGCCAGGGGACTCGCGTTGTGGCTAAAGAGCTAAGTGAAAAGAAATTAATTGCCTCTTCCTGGTTTTTTTCCGCTTTTATTTACCAGAAACGTTTATTTTTGCAACCTGGAGTTTATGACCTGAAGAAGGGTATGCGTTTGACAGATTTAGCGACTCTTTTTTCCGAGGGTAAAATTAAAGAATATTTAGTGACTATCCCTGAAGGCTGGCGCATATCGCAAATTGACGAAGAATTTGCCGAAAGAAACATGATTTCTAAAGGGGAATTATTGAAAATTGCTTCAGCTGATGAAGGCTATTTGTTTCCGGATACCTATCGATTTGACCCCAAAGCCAATGCTCAGACGATAAAAACCAAGATGATGGACAACTTTTTGAACAAGACTCATGATCTAAAAATTACGCGTCAAGTGATAATTTTGGCCTCAATTGTTGAACGAGAGGCCAAAAATGATGAAGATCGGGCCAAAATCGCTGGAGTATATACTAATCGCTTGAAAATAGGGATGAAACTAGATGCTGATCCGACGATTCAATATGGCAAAGGTAATTGGAATCCAATTACTCAAAGCGATTATAAAAATTTCCAAAGTGCCTACAATACCTATCTGTACCCTGGATTGCCACCAGGACCAATCTGCAATCCAGGCTTAAAATCGATTAAAGCGGCTTTAAGTCCAGAAGATAACGATTATTTCTTCTTTTTCCATACCAAAGATGGTAAAGCAATTTTTTCGAAAACTTTAGCTGAACACAACGAGAACTTAAATAAATACCATTAGATCTATTTAAAAGGAGAAAAATGGAAGAATCACCTAAACAAAAAGAAACACAAATTTCTGGACAGACTAGATCTCCTCTGTGGCTGTGGATTGTGATAATTATCGGTTTAATTGGTGTTGCTAGTTATTTTGCCTGGTATTTTTTCTTACAAAATAAAACTCAAGATGTGGTACTGGAGACTACCAACGAACAGCCGGTTTCAGCTGAAAATAAACCGATTATTTATACTAATGATACTTATGGATTTACACTTTCTTTTCCAGTAAGTTGGAAAGGTTATAAAATGAAAGAAGTAAATTTTCCGGATTCCACTCAAACTTATTATATAAACGTGCCAACAAAAGACCAATCTGCTACCAGTAATTCAACGGCGGAAGCAGGATATTTTTCTCCTTTTGAAATAACTGTTTATACACTTCCCCAATGGACGGAAATTGAAAAATTTGACGGTCCAAAGGATACTTTAATTGCTAAAAGTGAAAAATATGCTTTTGGTTGGAGTCATGCCAATGGAACTTTCCCGACAGATTTTTCCGGAGAGAAAGATATGACCACGATTATTGCTAGTTTTAAGCTTAAACAATAATTTTAAGGAGAAAAATGAACGAACCACAACCAACACAAACTGAGGCACAAATCTTAAAGCAACCAGCCGTTGCCCCATGGCTTTGGATTACACTGATAATTGTGGTGATCGCCGCCGCTGGTTATTTTGGCTGGCAATATTTAGCGCAAAATAAAACTCAAACTGAACCGCCGGTTGGTACAAATACTACGGCTACAATCTCCACCGCAGACTGGAAAACTTATAACGACAGCACTTATAATTTTAGCTTTAAATATCCTGGAGAATGGGAAAAGGGTACAACTTCAAGTAACGAAAATATCGTTTTTATAGCTTCGGCTTCTTCTGCATTGGCGGGCAATGATTTCAAAGCATCAGTAATTAATGATGGCATCGATAAGGTGAAATCTGATCGGGAGAATAAAAATACTAAATTAGCTTATACTAAAACAACTATTTCGACCAAAACAGCTTATAAAAGTGCTTCTCTTCGGGGAATTGAGGGTAACGTCCAAGAGGTATTGATAGATATTAATCCGAAAACTATCTTAATTTCTAGTGAAGGAAAAACGATAGCTGATCTTGATGTTATTCTGGATACATTTAAATTTACTGCGGCAGTCTCTACTGCCGATTGGAAAAAGTATGCGAACAGTGATTATGGTTTTTCCTTTAATTATCCGTCAGAATGGAAGACGACATCCAATATCAAGGAAAAGGCGGAGAATTGGATGGTTGATATCTATGTAACAGATGGGAAACTTGAATCAAATTCGCAAGAAAGACCAAATCTTGATATTGCGATTTTCAATAAACTGACACCGGATCTTAATGATTCCAGCGACAACAAAGACCTGACTACACTCAAGGATTATCTTGAAAAGGCAAAATACGCTGACGGTAGCTTGATGTATAAAAATGTAGCCCCGGCGACTGTCGCTGGCAAGAGCGGTTATTCCGCTAATCTTACAGTTGATTTGGTGGCTGGTAAATTCTATTTTATTGAGATGAGCGATGGCAAGATTCTTTATATTATTGATTACGATAATTCTACTCAATCATCAGCGGTTATTGAATCTTTGAAATTTGATTCAATAACATAGCTGTTATATTGATAAAAATTATGCTACGCTTTAATCTAAAGGAGAGGGCTTACATAAGCACACTTTTTTTGGTATATTTAAAGATCAGAAGGGGATAATTAATGGCTTTACCGTTTATCGATAAAATTTGGGGTGCTTTTAGCCATGATATTGGAATTGACCTAGGGACGGCCAATACTTTAGTTTATGTTAAAGGTAAAGGCATTGTTATTAATGAGCCTTCGACAGTGGCTATTAATCAGAAAACAAAACAAGTTCTCGCGATTGGGGAAGAAGCTCGTCGTATGGTTGGACGAACCCCCGCTCATATTGTAGCCATTCGACCGCTGGTTGACGGGGTCATTTCCGACTTTGAAGTGACCGAACAAATGCTCAAATACTTTATTGATAAGGTCCATCGGGAAAAGTTTACGCTTTTTCCTAGACCTCGCGTTGTTATTGGTATACCTTATGGTGTGACTGAAGTGGAACGTCGCGCTGTTGAAGAAGCGGCCATTAACGCCGGCGCGCGTGAAGTTTATTTGATTGAAGAGCCTTTGGCTGCGGCAATTGGTGCTAGGCTTCCGGTTCAAGAAGCGGCTGGCAATATGGTGGTGGACATTGGCGGTGGCACGACAGAGGTTGCTGTCATCTCTCTTGGTGGAATTGTGGCATCTCGATCGCTCAGAATTGCCGGCGACGAATTAAACGATGATATTATTAATTTTGCTCGGGAGCAGTTTAATCTTCTCCTCGGCGAAAGAACGGCCGAGGAGCTTAAGATAAGTATTGGCTCAGCGGTCGAGCAAAAAGAACATCTGACCGGTCCGATGCGTGGTAGAGATTTACTCAGCGGGCTACCGAAAGAAATTATGGTTAATGATGAACAAATTCGAATGGCACTGGCCAAATCGGTGCGCCAGATCGTGGAAGCAGTTCGCCAAACACTTGAAGAAACTCCACCAGAACTTGTAGCCGATGTCATGGAAAAAGGAATTGTTCTTTGCGGTGGTGGCGCGCTTTTAAGGGGTTTAGACAAACTAATTTCTGAAAATACTCAAACAAATGTTCATATCACCGATGATCCATTAACATCTGTGGTTCGTGGCGCTGGCATGGTTTTGGAAGATCTAGAGATGCTGCGACCGGTTTTGCTACCAACTCAATTTAAATAAACTGTTTCGCGGTAAACCACGAAACATCCCTGCGGGCAAGTTTGTTTCCAACTGTGTTGAAAATAAAATATGCGTAAGTGGCGAATATTAATCATTATTATTAGTCTGACGATAGTTTTAGCTGTTGTTTCGGCTTTCGGCTGGCTGAACTATCCAAAGAGTTGGTTTTGGAAAACGTTGCAACCTGCTCGAGTTGTGGCACAATTTTCTTTTGGAAAAATTCCTAATTTTTTCCGCGATCTTTTTCATCTCAGCACTATAATCGGCCAAAACAAAAGTCTACAAGAAGAAAATTTAAATCTACAGAGCAAACTATCAAAATTGCAAGAAGTTGAATACGAAAACGAAATTCTAAAAAAAGAACTCAGTTTTTCTAGAAGCGAAGATTCCTCTCAAATGATTGCCGCGGCCATTATTGGTCAACCGCCAAGCGGTTATTTGCGAACTTTACTAATTGATAAGGGTGAAAGTAATGCCATCAGCAAAGGCCAAGCGGTTATTTCCCAAGGTTTTCTTGTTGGCAAAGTGACAAAAGTATATCCGAGCACCTCGGAAATTACGCTTATTACGGACTTCAATTCTTTGATTCCAGTTGTATTGCAAAATTCCAGGGGGACAGGTCTCTTGCGAGGTGGTCTTGACGGGTTGGTAATTGAAAGTATTCCACTTAACATCCAAACTGAACCACAAGAGAATGTTATTACAAGTGGCCTAGGCGGAGAGATTCCTGCTGGTATTGCGGTTGGCAAGCTCAAAAAGGTAATTTCCAAGGAAGGAGAAATTTTTCAGAAAGTTCTAGTTGCTTCCCCCGTTGATTTTTCAAGACTAGAAGTTCTGTTTATTCTAAAAAGAAATGAATAAATTTTTTCAAATAATATTTGTTATCTTGATTGCCTTGCTGCAAATAACCATTATGCCATTTCTGTCCTTTTATGGCGTTTGGCCAAACTTAATTTTGATTCTTGTCGTCATGTTGATTTTAAACGGTTTTAATGAAGAAGGTTTTATTGCTGCTGGTGTAGGCGGGCTCGTTATGGAATTCGCCAGTATTTATTTTTTTGGGTTTTACTCTCTAGTATTTGTAGCCGTAGCAGTAATTTTGTATTTTCTAAATTCTAGATTCTTAAATGAACCAAACTTTTATTTAAGTTTAGCTATCTTGGCAATTTTCGTTTTTGTCTATGATGGAATTTTTTTGTTGTTAACGCCAAACATGAGTTGGTCGACAATAATTTTTAACATTGCCTACAGTCTATTGATCGCTTGGCCAACCTACCACTTATTGAGTTATTATCACAAAAGAATTAATGAAACGGAATTAACGATATGAGTATATTCGATCAATTTGATAAAAGTTTGCCTGGAGATAGTGGACGAAGAAAAGTTTTGCTCGACGAAGAATATCAAACTTTTGATTCCGCTGAAACGCTAATTGATTTATCAAAAAGAGCTATGTCTGGTTTTTACTTTGTTGCTATATTGGTTTTTATTTGCCTTATAGTCCAGCTTCTAAACTTGCAAATTAGTCACGGCAGTTTTAACCGTGTTTTAGCCGAGGGTAATCGTCTCAGACAACGCGAGATCGCCTCTCCTAGGGGTCTGATTTATGATACCAAGGGTAAACTGATTGTTGGTAACGATGCTGCTTTTAATTTACAACTATATCCTCAAGATTTACCTGGATCAAAAAAAGACAGACAAGATTTTTTTAATGAGCTAAGTCAAATTGTGCAAATATCCCCGGAAGAAATTGAAGCCAAAATACAAGATAAGGGTGCTAATCGCGCTGATCCAGTGATTCTGAAAGAAAATATTGATCGTGATACAGCTTTGCTTTTAGAGACGAAATTAATTTATACGCCCGGCGTAGTTATTGCCAAAAAACCAATTCGACGTTATGAAGAAATTCCGGGATTAGCTCAAGTGATTGGCTATGTCGGAAAAATTACTGATACTGAATTAAAAAGTAATCGTAACTATCGTATGAATCAAGAGATGGGAAAAGATGGGATTGAAAAGCAATATCAGGCTTATCTTCAAGGCGTGCCAGGAATCAATCAGATTGAGGTTGACTCCCGCGGACGAGCACAACGATTACTGTCTAATCGCTCGCCGGAACCTGGCAACAACTTAACTTTGAGCATTGACGCCGATTTGGAAACAGAATTGACAATGGTGATGAATGATCAAGTAGAGGCCTCAGGTGTTAAGTCCGGTGCAGCAGTGGCTATTAACCCTAAAACTGGCGAAATTTTGGCTATGACCTCGGTTCCGACTTATGACAACAATTTATTTGCCAAAGGTGTTTCTGGAGAAGACTATCAAAAAATAATTACAGATAGTGCTAACCCCTTGCTCAACCGGGCGATTGCTGGTGCTTATCCTTCAGGCTCAATTATCAAACCATTGGTTGCCTCGGCTGGTCTTCAGGAAAATGTTATTGGCGAACACACGACGATTAATGATACTGGAGAGATTCGGGTTGGCAGTTGGGTCTATCCGGATTGGAAAGCCCATGGCCTGGTTGATGTTCGAAAATCCTTGGCAGTTAGCGCAAATGTTTTCTTTTATGCAATTGGCGGCGGTTTTGACAAAATAAAAGGGATTGGAGTCGATAAATTAAAATATTACTATGAGCAATTTGGTCTCGGTAAACCGACTGGTATAGATATACCAGGGGAAGTAAGCGGTTTGGTGCCAGATGCCGCTTGGAAAGAAAAAGCTAAAAAAGAAGCTTGGTACCTAGGAGACACTTACCATATGTCGATTGGACAAGGAGATGTTCTGGTAACACCTTTGCAGATGGCCGTGACCACAGCCGCAATCGCCAACAATGGCGAAGTTTTAGAACCTTTTTTGGTTAAGAAAATCACCGACAAAGATGGTAAAACCGTTGTTCAGTCTGAAAAACATGTTGTTAGAAAAGATTTTATTAGTCAAGATAATCTATCTATTGTTCAAGGTGGAATGCGGGACTGCGTGACGCAGAGCTATGGCTCTTGTCGAGCTCTCAACGAACTGCCAGTGGCTGTGGCGGCGAAAACTGGCACGGCTCAGTTTGGTATTGAAGGCAAAACCCATGCCTGGATGAGTGCTTTTGCGCCTTATAATGATCCTCAGATTGCAATTGTTGTTTTGGTTGAAGGTGGCGGCGAGGGTTATGCTGCTGCTGGCCCGGTGATAAATCGGGTTTTTAACTGGTATTTTAGTAAATAATAAAGTATTGACAAAAAGAGCCAAAAATCGTAAAATATATATGTTGTGTTGGTTTAGCACAAAAGTGATTTTTAAAATCTGAGAAAGAAAAAACGAATGAAAAAAGAAATTTTATTATCAAAAGAAGGACTTGAAAAGCTAAAAGAAGAGTTAGCTAAATTAAAGGCTCATCGAAAAGATGTGGCTGAGAGAATTAAAGCTGCTCGTGAATTTGGTGATTTAAGTGAAAATAGCGAATATGAAGATGCCCGTAATGAGCAATCTTTTGTTGAAGGCAAAATTCAAGAACTGGCCGAAATGATTAAAAATGCTAGAGTTGTTAGCAAAAATTCTGGGGCCGGAAAAATTGAAATGGGCTCTGTTGTTACTCTGAAACTTGATAGCGAAACTTTTTCTTATGAATTAGTCGGCGCGAATGAATCTGACCCAGTTAACGGCAAGATTTCCGTTGAATCTCCTTTGGGGCATGCCTTAACCGGCAAAGCTAAAGGTGAGAAGGTGGATATTACTACTCCAGGCGGTACAACGACATACCAAATTACCGACGTTAAGTAATTTTTTAAATATTAAAAAGAGACTCAAGGTTGCTTCTGGGTCTCTTTTTTGTTACAATCAAACCAAATATGGACCGAACATTCAAAGAACGTATTACTATGTTCGCTCCAGAAGATTCACATTTCATGTGATATTTATAGTAAAGGAAAAATATGTTTTGGGCGGACGAACTAATTGAAAATATTATTAAAACTTCCGATAAGGATTCGTATTTAGTCAACGACTCAACAACTCCTTCGGGACACTCACACGTCGGATCTTTACGCGGAATTATTCTGCACGAGTTAATTAAAAATGGTCTTGAAGATAAAAATAAAAAATCGGTTTTCCAATTTGGTTTTGATGATTTTGACCCTATGGATGGGCTGCCGAATTACGTTGACCAGGAATTTGCCAAATACATGGGAAAACCGTTAACGGATGTGCCGGCGCCCGATGGCGAGCATACAAGTTTTGCCGAACAATATGCTGACGAACTAAAAAGCGTAATCGAATATTTAGGCATTAAACCTTCGTATTATTATACGACCGAATTATATAAACAAGGAAAGTTTAACGATTCTATTAAAATTGTTTTAGATAATGCAGCTAAAATAAGGGAAATTTACAAAGAGGTTTCTGGTTCTGACAAAGGTGATGATTGGTATCCGCTGCAAGTAGTTTGTCCTGACTGCGGAAAAATCGGCACTACAAGAGTCACTGGCTGGGATGGGAAAGAAGTAGAATTTGAATGTGTTAAAAATATGGTCGACTGGGCCGAAGGCTGCGGTTACACTGGAAAAATTAGCCCGTTCGATGGCAATGCCAAGATGCCTTATAAGGTTGAATGGCCGTCGAAATGGAATTTTATGGGGATCGATATTGAAGGAGCTGGTAAAGATCATACTGCAGCTGGCGGTACACGCGATGTGGCTAATCGTATTTATCGTGAAATTTTTGCGAAAAATCCCCCGATTGATGCGCCTTATGAGCACATCTTAATTGGCGGTAAAAAAATGAGTTCCAGTAAAGGTCTGGGTGTCACTGCCAAGCAGATGGCTGATATTTTGCCAGCCAACATCTTGAAATTTTTGTTTACGCGGACCAAATACAAACGAGCCATTGAATTCGATCCCGAAGGTGATACTATCCCACTTCTGTACGACGAATATGATCGTTGTGCGGCGGATTTCTTAAATAAAAACGAAACAGATATGGCTCGAGCTTTTCAATATACGGAAATTGATTTAGAAAAAGATATTCCCAAATATTATTTGCGGTTTTCGAAAATCGCAAATTTTTTACAAATGCCGAAAATAGATATTTTTGAATATGCACGCGAAGAAAAAGGAAGTGAATTATTCGCTTCGGAGCGTCAAGAGATTGAAAATCGAATTCAAGTGGCGAAAAAGTGGTTGGCAAATTACGCGCCGGAATCAGTTAAATTCACAATTCAAGATGAATTGCCAGCTGCGACCAAAAATTTAAATGATGGTCAAAAAGAATTTCTAAATAAAATTGCGGACGCTATATCGACCAAGGAAAAATGGGCAGGAGAAGACTTGCACGCTAAAATTCACGATATAAAAAATGAAATGGAGATTGCCCCCAAAGAGGCCTTTTCCGCCATCTATTTATCATTTTTAGGCAAAGACTCCGGCCCGCAGGCCGGCTGGCTCTTAGCAAGTTTGGATCAAGATTTTGTCATTAATAGATTAAAAGAGGTTTAAATGTTAGACATTAAACTTATTCGAGAGAATTTGGAACTCGTCAAGGAAAATAGCAAAAATCGTTTAGTTGACGTTGATGTTGAGGAATTAATGAAGCTAGATGAAGAAAAACGGCAATTGGATATTAAAATTGACGAACTTCGAGCTCAACGCAATGAAGCCTCGAAAACTAAACCCACACCGGAAATAATTACCAAAATGAAACAAGTAGGCGTCGAAATTAGTGAATTGGAGAAAAATCTTCTGCCACTAGGCGCAAAAATTCGAGAGATCTCACTTAAAATTCCCAATCTTACCCATCCAGATGTTAAGGTTAGTTCTGATGAAAATGATAATCCTGTGCTAGAAACAAACTTAGAGCCAACTAAATTTGATTTCGAACCAAAAGATCATGTACAACTAGCGGAAAGTTTAGATTTAATCGATTTTGATCGAGCTACGAAAGTAACGGGCAATAAATTTTATTATTTAAAAAATGAACTAGCTCAATTAGAGTTTGCTTTGGTCCAATATGCTTTAGAAATCTTGGTTAAAAAAGGTTTTACACCGTTTACGACTCCAGACTTGGCAAAAAAAGAAGTTTTGGAAGGACTAGGCTTTAATCCGAGAGGGGAATCGACCCAAGTTTATAGCGTAGAAAATAGTGATCTTTGCTTGATCGGTACTTCGGAAATAACCATGGGCGGCTATCACATGAACGAAATCATAAACGAATCAGATTTGCCTAAAAAATACGCGGCTGTATCGCATTGTTTCCGCACGGAATCTGGTAGCTATTCCAAATTTTCCAAAGGAATTTTTAGAATTCATCAATTCACAAAAATTGAGATGTTTGGTTACGTGCTTCCAACTGACTCTGAAAAAATGCATCAAGAACTCTTGGAAGTGGAAAAAGAAATTTTTGCTAATTTAGGCATTCCTTTCAGAGTGATAGATCATTGCACGGCTGATCTTGGTGGGCCAAGCTATCGAACTTATGATCTTGAAGCATGGATGCCGGGCAAGCCAAACGCTGATGGAGGAATGGGCGATTGGGCGGAAATTACCTCAACATCTAATTGTACCGATTATCAATCACGGGGTTTAAACATTAAATATCAGGATCAAGAAGGTAACAAAAACTTTGTCCATACTCTCAATGGCACGGCCATTGCTATACCGCGAGCTTTAATTTCGATTATAGAAAATTTTCAAACCAAAGATGGTTCAATTAAAATTCCGGAAGTTTTGCATAAATATGTTAACTTCAAAGAAATTAAGGAGAAAAAATAGATGACCATTAACATCACCGGACATAATGTTGAGCTTAACGATGATTTGAAAAGTTACGCTAAAGAAAAAGTATTAAAATATGAAGATCAGCTTTTGGAACCAGCGGTTTGCGATATAGTCTTGTCTAATGAATTTGGTCCAAAAGGTGGTGAGGATAAATTAGTCAGAGTAACTTTGACTCTGCCGGGCGAAAAAAACGCTATTCATGTTGAAGCCCAAACCGATGATTTTTTTGGCTCAATCGATTTGGTTCAGGAAAAGCTTGAGCGTGAGTTTAAAAAATACAAAGAAAAAATTAAAATAGGTCCAAGGCACTAATAATCTCTCGACGAGCTCGAGATAAAGGAGGGGAAATGAAACTGACAATTATTCATACGACTGCGGCAGTCATAGTTTTGGCATTAATTGGTTTTGGCGTCTTTCTGAAAATGACTGACAATGCTAAAATTCAAGATTTACAAAGTCAAATAAAGTCGTCGAGCGCTCCTGTCGACAAGACTACGGTTAGCGCCCCTAATTCTTCCGTTCCTAGTTCCGAAGGGTTTACGGCGGAAAAATTTCAAGCCATGGCTGGAAGCAGTGGTAGTATCGACATTACACGTGCTTCCCACGTGTACTTCTTGAAAAAAATTGGTAATGACTTGTTTTTCTATGTTACTCCTGATGGTCTAGGCGGTTATATTTTGTACAATGGCGAATGGCCAACTTTTAAATTTGATGGCACTAAATTTAGCAAAATTGCCGATGATGTTGCTGATGTCTCCAGCTCGCAGAAATATTTTGTTTTTTCAGATTACACAAAAAAGGAAATTTATATTGCCAATATGAGTGATAAAAAAGTTGTAAATACTTTCAAAGTTGATCCCAAATACGGTAATTTCGGCGAAATTGTATTTTCTCCAGACGAAACCAAAATTGCCTACGCTGCCTCTCTCGGCGAGCCAGATAATGAACAAGGTGATGTTTTCATTATCAATATTGCCACAGGCGAACAAACAAAAGCCAAAAGTTTCCCCGATGCGGCAGCGCATTTTGTCGGCTGGAAAGACAATAGCACTCTGAGTTATTAAATAATTAAGGATCAATTTTGCGAGGAGGGGACATGGACGAAGAAAAAACAAAACCAAAAAGTAAGGCCTGGCTTTGGGTTTTATTAATCGTTTTAGTTTTAACAATCGCTGGAATTGTCGGGTATTCTTGGCTTAAGAAAATAATTATCCCAACTAACAACACTACTTCTGATGTCACTACCACAATCGACAGCAATGAGCTAGCGGTTAAAACAGCGAAGATCGATAAGGATAAAGCTGTAACTAAAACGTTTGGCCAGGCTGGCGGTACTATGTCTACCCAAGCAGCTGACGGTACATTATACACCTTGACTGTTTCTGATGATTCTCTGATCCTGCCGGCAGAAGTAAGTATGACACCGTTAACGGAATCGCCGATTAACGGTATTAATAAGCCAACAGCTGGATTTGGTGTTTATCTAAGTGGAAAGTTTGAATTTATACGTAATAGCTATTTAACAATTCAACCAAATACGTCCATGCCAGCAGATGTGGATAAAACCGGAGCTACAAAGTGGGGCCGATGTACAATTGCTTCGCGCGGTTATGACCCCGAGATTTGTGCTGGTATTAACAAAGTAGTTTTCGCTGGTGGAGTTGAGCCGGGCAAAGTCGTGGTCCATGCAATCAATAATGACGACGAAAAATTGACCCTTTTGGCTCCAACTGTTCCGACTGGCGAAGCTAAAATTTATAACGCGATTGTTACCGGCCCGGGCGCCTATTTTGGCACTAAAATTGACAAAAAAATGGCTGAAAAATTTGCACTAAAAACTTTTTCTGATGCTTTCGACTACGATAATGCTACCGAAGTTTTAATGCACTTACTCACCTTGAAAGGTGATGTTAAACCTTATACTGACAGAATTCAGCGTTTTGCTCGTAGTGATGGCAGTTGGCCGCGTGAAACTTTGGAAGGTGCGATTTTGGAACTAGCGATCAACGATCAAGAAGGTTACAAAGAAAGAATTGCTGATTTTAAATCAACAATTGATAAAAATATTGCCAATTTGCGAGCTAGTTACATGCCTTGGGCTCGCTATGCTGCCTTAATGAGCCAGCTTTCTGTCGGTCGAAACACCAAGACTACTACGAGTTGGCTTTTTACTCCGGTTAAAGCGGCAGAGGATCCAAGCACCTGGCCGCCAGAATTACAGGATTACGATGAAACGGCTCGTAATGATACGGGCGGATCGGATTATGCTGAAACACTTCATCAAAACATGCTTAAAGGATTCCGTAACGCCGCGACCAGCCACTTTAATAGTTGCACAGAGAAAGCCGTTGCTTTAGAAGCCCTAGAATTTTATATGGCGCTTGATGAAGCTGACCGTTCTGCTGCTCGGACAATTCTGAAACAATGTGCCAATCAATGTAAAACCCTGGAAGAATGTGAACAGATGGGCAACGAAAATGATAAATTTAACGGTTCTGATCGAGATGCTGCTGCGGCAATTGCCTATCGCATAACCGCATTTTTAGAGCAGGGCGGCGACTGTACTAGTTTAGTCAAGAAAAATTTAGAGAACTATGGTAAAAATTTCTGCCAATAGATTGTCATAGCATTTTTAAACCTATTATGTTAAAATCAGGTTGGAAAGGTAATTGCTATGGGATTTTTTAGTAATATATTTGGTTCAAATCAAGGTGTCATAACCAAGCTCCAGCCGATTATTGATCAAATCAATAAACTGGAAGCGGATTTTGAAAAATTGTCTGATGAGGATTTGAAAGCTAAAACAACCGAATTCAAAGATCGTCTAGAAAAAGGTGAAACCCTGGACGATATTTTGCCAGAGGCTTTTGCGGCTGTGAGAGAAGCGGCAAAAAGAGCAATTGGACAGCGTCATTACGATGTTCAGCTGATTGGTGGCATTGTGCTTCATCAAGGTAAAATTGCCGAAATGAAAACTGGTGAAGGTAAAACCTTGGTTGCCACACTACCGCTTTATCTGAATGCTTTGGAGGGCAAAGGTGTTCATCTTATTACGGTTAACGATTATTTGGCCAAATTTCACGCTCAATGGATGGGAGCGATTTATAATCAATTAGGGCTGACGACCGCGGCTATTGAGCACGAAAAATCTTGGATCTATAATCCCGAACCACAAGAAACTGAAGATCAAACTTGGAAAAATCTTTGGGAGATAACTCGACGTGAAGCTTACGCCGCGGATATAACTTATGGTACAAATAATGAATTTGGTTTTGATTATTTGCGCGATAATATGGCCCAAAGCGCTGATCAGCTAGTTCAACGCGATTTGCATTTTGCGATTGTCGATGAAGTCGACTCTATTTTGATTGATGAAGCCAGAACTCCTTTAATTATCTCTGCTCCGGCCGAAGAATCGGCTTCCATGTATAGACAATTTGCCCAATTAATCCCGCGGCTGGAGGTAACGACCGATTATACACTTGACGAAAAACTTCGAGCAGTCTCATTGACTGACGGAGGTATGAAAAAAATTGAACAAATGTTGGGTATTGAAAATATATATGACTCTAAATCAATCCAGCTCGTCCACCATTTGGAGCAAGCGCTGGTTGCCCATGTCATTTATAAAAAAGATAAAGATTATGTGGTTAAAGATGGTGAAGTCACGATTGTTGATGAATTCACAGGCCGTTTAATGCCGGGCCGACGTTATAGTGAAGGCTTGCATCAAGCGATTGAGGCTAAAGAGGGTGTAGAAGTTCAACGAGAATCTGACACATTAGCGACTATTTCTTTTCAGAATTTGTTCCGTATTTATAAAAAGCTAGCTGGTATGACTGGGACAGCCTCGACCGAAGCTGAAGAATTTTGGAAAATTTATAAACTGGATGTGGTGGAAATTCCGACCAATAAGCCAAATGTCAGAAAAGACATGCAGGATTTAATTTACAAAGATGAAGATGCTAAATTCCGAGCGGTAATTGAAGAAATTAAAAAAAGAAACGATCAAAATCAACCGATTTTAATTGGTACAATCTCAATTGAAAAATCGGAAAAGCTGGCTAAATATTTAAAACGTGATGGTGTAAAGCATGCGGTTTTAAACGCTAAACATCATGAACAAGAAGCCAAAATTATTGCTCAGGCAGGCCGACCCGGTGCAGTAACTGTTGCTACCAACATGGCTGGTCGGGGTGTGGACATTATTTTAGGCGGAACTCCGTTTAATGAAGATCTGCATAACGAAGTTGCCAAAAGTGGGGGCTTGCACATTATTGGTACCGAGCGACATGAGGCGCGGCGCATTGATAATCAGCTTCGAGGTCGGGCTGGGCGACAAGGCGACCCTGGTTCCTCGCAATTCTATGTTTCCATGGATGATGATTTGATGCGTATTTTTGGTGGCGACCGGATGAAAAAAATGATGGACCAATTGCATCTACCAGATGACATGCCGATTGAACACGGACTGATTAGCCGTTCGATTGAATCGGCCCAGAAAAAAGTAGAAGGTCATAATTTTGATATTCGAAAACATTTGGTTGATTACGATGATGTGGCCAATAAACATCGTCAAGCAATTTATGCTCGTCGGAAACAGATTTTAGAAAACAGTGATGTCCACGCGCAGATTATGGATTTGATGAGCGAAGAAGAAAAAATTGAATACGAGAAAAAATATAATTCTGTTGGCCCGGAAACCATGAATCAAATTGAAAAAATGGTTTATCTGCGTTCAATTGATACTCTCTGGATCGAACATTTGAATGCTATGGATTTACTGCGTGAGGGGATTGGTCTTCGTGGCTACGGTCAACGCGATCCTCTAGTCGAATATAAAGCCGAAGCATATGGCTTATACCAGCGATTGGTTGTAAATATTGAATCGCAAGTGGCAGATATTTTACTCAAAGCCGAAATAAAACCTCAACCTTTGACGATTGAGCGTACGCCGCAAAGAAATTTGCGGATGCAAGGTGCAGACGAAAATCTAACTGGTGGTAGTTTTGAAAATGTCAGTAAACCGACAGAAGGCTCGGTAGATAATTCCAGCGGCATCCAGGTAACAGTTCGTAAGGCTAGTCCTACAGCTGCTACTGGTTCTGCGTTTGGCCATGTCGGCAGAAATGATCCTTGCCCTTGTGGGTCAGGTAAAAAATTCAAAAAATGCCACGGAAAATAAAAAAGGAGAAACGTGGGCGAAAAAATGATTCCAGAAGAAGAAATTTCAACACAACAGGTTCAAACTGACGAAAGGGGCGCTCCTCCACAGCAACAGCCTATTATTCCAGAGCTACTAAATCAACTTGTGCAGCCGGATAGGTTAAAAAGTGACTACGCTATAATCCCTAGCGGTGATGCCCATATTGATACCCATAGATTATCAGTCAAAGTTATTAACAATCTCTATGAGTCTACTGCTAGTGGGATGACTGCGTTAGAGATACGACAGAGATCGGCTGAAGCAGCTATGGTCCTGCTTAAACTCAAATTAGAGCTGGAAGATTTAGTTCAAGGTAATGAGGCGCTCCAAAATCCGCCCGAAGAAGGCTATAGACATACTCTCGATGAAGTAACTGATGCCTGGAATGATCGGGGGGAGTACTATTATAGGCAAGTTTGGGTTCCGGAATTTCGTGACGCCTATAATAATCCACCTGTAGCCGAGAGTACTGCTCGGGTCGAAACAGAAAAATCACTGACATATGAAGACAAAGCTAATGCGATCGAACAATGGGCTCAATTAGTTGAACGCGGCGAGCAAGATGCAACCAGTGTTGTTAATAGAGTAATGGAGAAAATTAGATTAACTAATCCTGGCAGCAAGCGTATCTTGGCTCTTGAGTCGCGTTTGGGATTGATGCATAATGCTAATTCCGGGGAAAAGGTTAGAAAGCTGTTGGAAAACATTCCTAAAATGAAAGCAGAGTTAACAACAGCTCCATATGAAGAAACTAAGCCATCTATTTTAATGTCTTTCTATAAAGAATATTTTTCGATTTTGCAAAAGGGATTGATCCAATTGGTTAATTCGATGGATGATGGAGTTAAAATGAGTGCCAATCCACAAGAAAAAGAAGCGCACTTATCAGGTATCCAGGAGATTAATTCTATTTTATCAGGTATGGGAGCACGAGTAATTGACGCTCAGGTTGGCCAAAAAATAGACTTTGCGACTATGGAACCGATATTTGCTGACGAAAATGATGATCCGGAAAAATCCGAAACTATTTCAAGTGTTGAAAAGAATGGTTACCAGATTGACACTATGTTTGCGATTCCCGGTGTAGAAAGTAGTACTGTAGTTTCTCCGACAAAAGTTATGGTTTATAAGTAAGTAAAATTATGAAAGATGATAAGTCAATTAAAGTTGGGGCCGGGGTGGTTATTGTTAAGGATGGCAAAACATTGCTGGCTAAACGCAAAGGATCTCACAACAGCGGTATGTGGGGTTCGATGGGTGGCCATGTCGATTTCGGTGAAAGTCCGATTGATGCGGTAAAACGCGAGGCCATGGAAGAGCTAGGCATTGAAATTGGCAATATTGAGTTTGCGATGTGTATGAATATGATTAAAGATGGGAAGCACTATTTAGATGTTTCATTTACCGCAAAGATTGTTGCCGGTAAACCTCAGATCTGCGAACCAGATAAAATCGAAGAGATTGGTTGGTTTTCTCTAGACCAGCTACCATCTCCGCTATTCCCGCCGGTTCAAGCGGTTCTTGACGCCATAAAAAGTGATAAAAAATATTTTGAAGTCAGAGAGATTTGAAAATGATAAAACAAATTACATTCAGATTAAAACCGGGACAGTTATTAAAGGAAGAAATCGAACAAACGGCTATTAAGTATAAAATTAAAGCCGGAGCCCTACTATCAATTGTTGGCGGATTAGAGAATGCCGTTCTGCGGATGGGCGGATCGGAGCCTGAGAATCAAATTATAAAAGAATGGTCCGGCCCGTTTGAAATTGTTTCTGGTACAGGGACGATTTCTGATGACGGTTGTCACATTCATATTTCAATTTCAGATCAAGCTGGTCAGGTTTTCGGCGGACATTTAAAAGATGACTGTATGGTTAAATATACGGCAGAAATTGTTTTAGCAATTTTTGACGATGTTACTTATAAAAGGGTTCTGGATAAAGAGACGGGTTTTGGTGAGTTAACCGTCGAAAAAATAATTTAGTCAAGGAAAAATTTAGACTATGGAAGAACAGCGTCCAAAAGTCGGTTTAGGCTGCTACATCTTTAATAAAAAGGGTGAAATTTTGTTTTTACGCCGTAAAGGCGCTCATGGCGAAGGAGATTGGTGCGCGCCCGGCGGCCATTTGGAATTCGGTGAAACTTTTGCCCAATGTGCCAAACGTGAAACAGAAGAAGAGGTGGGCGTGAAAATTAAAAATGTTAAATTTTTCGGGCTGACTAATGATATATTCAAAGAGGGAAAACACTATATTACCGTGGCTATGCGGGCGGATTTAAAGTCTGGCAAACCAAAAATTATGGAACCGGAAAAAATGACTGATATTGGATGGTTTTCTAAAAACAAATTACCGAAACCATTATTTTTACCGTGTAAGAATTTTTTTAAAAGCTTTTTTATTGAAAACGAAATAAAGGAGAAACTATGACAAAATTAACCGAATTTAAAACTAAAAAAGACCGAATAGTCGATATAATTGAGCCAACCGCAGATTTATTGGACGAAATTTTGGAATTTGTAAACGCTTTGGCTCATGAAGATACTTTTTTAACTTTCCATCCGGGCAAAATGATTACCCGTGATGAAGAAGAAGGCTGGCTCAAGAATAATCTCGAAGCTATTAAAAATCAGTCCTTATTAATCTACTGGGCAATATCCAATGGTAAAATCGCCGGCGTAGTTGAAATAAGACGTGGCAATTCGGTTCGGGAGTGGCATATAGGGACTATCGGTCTAATGGTGGATCAAAATTTTCGCGGAGAAGGGCTAGGCAGATTTCTGTTGGAATTTATTTTGAAAAAAGCAAAAGAACTAGGAATACGCACGGCAATTGTGACTTTATTTTCCGATAACGAGATTGCCAAAAATCTTTATAAAAAAATCGGGTTTGTCGAATACGGTGTTTTGCCAGATGGCGTCTACCGCAAAAACGAATTTTCCGATCACATTTTAATGTACAAGAGGGTAAATTAATATGACAAACAAGGAAATTGCCACCAACATTGCCCAAATCGCCAAAATATTAGAGCTACGCGGAACGGAAAAAAATCGTTTTCGAATTGTAGCCTATGAACGGGCTGCCGAGACAATTGCTAATTATCCCGAAGACATGCGTTTAGTTTACGAAAAAGGTGGCCTTAAAGGGCTCAATGATATTGAAGGTGTTGGCGAATCAATTGCTGAAAAAATTGAAGAATTAATTAAAACCGATAAATTAGCCTATCTTAAGGAACTTCAGGAAGATATTCCGGCAGCAGAAGTAGAGTTTCTGGCGATTCCGGGAGTCGGACCAAAGATGGCGGTTAAATTAGCCGAAGAACTGAAAGCCAAAAATATTGAAGACCTAAAGAAAAAGTTGGAAAAAGGTGAGGGTGAAAAAATAATTCTTGATAAAACTAGAGAAAATATTTTACAGGGTATAGAAATTTTGGGGAAATTGACTGATCGTTTACTTATTACTGAAGCATTACCAATCGCTGAAGATATTGTGAAGAAACTGACCGAACTGAAAGAAACAAAAAAAGTCGACTATGTTGGTAGTCTCAGACGAATGAAAGACACGATCGGCGATATTGATATTGTGGCCACGAGCTCGGAACCGAAAAAAGTTATTGATCAATTTGTGCAAATGTCTTTTGTTGACCATATTGTGACTCAAGGTGAGACGAAATCAACTATTATCCATCGTCAAGGTGTGCAAATAGATTTAGAAATTGTACCTTCGGAAGAATACGGGTCTTTATTGCAGCATTTTACCGGGAGCAAAGACCACAACGTGGCTCTTAGAACTTACGCTCAAACGCAAAATAAATCTGTTTCCGAGCATGGCATTAAATACAGCGGTTCGTTGCATCAATTTGATACGGAATCTGGTGTCTACGGTTTTCTGGGCATGGACTATATTGAGCCGGAATTGAGAGAAAACCGTGGGGAAATTGAGGCGGCCTTAAAAAAACAATTGCCGAATCTCCTAAATATTCATGATATAAAGGGCGACTTGCACGTTCATTCCAATTGGTCGGATGGAAATCTTTCAATTTTGGAAATAGCCCAAATCGCTGAAAAAATGGGCTACGAATATATTAGTATTACCGACCATACGGTCGGATTAGGAATTGCTCATGGTCTCAGTGGGGATAGTTTTTTAGCGCGTCAAAAAGAAATTGGAAAAGCCCAACAAAATGTCAAAATTAAAATTCTCTCTGGCGCAGAAGTAAATATTAAAGCCGATGGCGATTTAGATGTACCAGATGACGTTTTGGAAAAATTAGATGTTGTCGTTGGCTCGGTCCATTCCAGTTTTCGCCAAGATAAGGAAACTATGACCGAGAGACTATTGAAGGCAATTAATCATCCGCACATTGATATAATTGGCCATCCTTCAGGAAGGTTAATTGGTCAACGCGAACCTTATGAAGTTGATTGGGCACAAATTTTTGAAAACTGTGCCAAAACCGGTACGGCTCTGGAAATATCCTCTTTCCCTAACAGGTTGGATTTGGCCGATTATTTAGTCCAAGAAGCAAAGAGACACGGTTGTAAATTTACGATTGATACGGATTCTCACCAAATGGAGCATCTCGAATTGATGAGATATGGCATCTCAGTTGCTCGACGAGGTTGGTGCGAAGCGTCAGATATTTTAAATACACAAGGACTTAATGAACTCCAAAAGTGGTTAAGGCGTTAGTTTGATTTTCGTTTTAAACTGCGCTAAGATAGTATAAGAAGCCACTTAATTGAGGAGTCATTTGATTGAAATTATTGGTCTTTCTAAGCAGTATGGTAATATTCGCGCGCTAGATAATTTGAATCTCAAGATTAATCGCGGCGAATATGTTTTTTTAGTCGGCCCTTCTGGTGCCGGAAAGTCTACTTTAATTAAAACTTTAATTTGTGAAGAACGTCCGTCCTCTGGTAAAGTCATTGTTGCTGACCGAAATATAACCAAACTTAGACCTAAAGAATTACCTTTTTATCGCCGAAAAGTCGGGGTTGTTTTTCAGGATTTTAAGCTTCTGCCGCAAAAAACAGTCTGGGAAAATGTTGCGTTTGCTTTGGAAGTTTGCGGTGCTACCGCTCAAGAAATTGAAGATCGTGTTCCAAAAATATTGGATTTAGTCGGAATGCTAAAACGTCGTAACAATTTGCCTAACGAATTGTCTGGGGGAGAGCGACAACGTGTCGGCATTGCCAGAGCTTTGGTCCACAATCCCAAAATTTTGATTGCCGATGAGCCGACGGGTAATCTTGATCCAATCAACGCTTGGGAAATTGTTGATCTTCTGACCCGTATCAATGAACGCGGCACTACTTTGATATTTGCGACTCATAATAAAGCGATTGTTGACCGGCTAAAAAAACGGGTTATTTTGATGAAAGATGGTAAGGTTGTTTCCGACCAATTAAGAGGAACCTATACTCTTTAAAGGAGAGAATTGAACTGGGAATCATTTGTGCGCATCATGAAATTAGGAATTACCAACTTCTGGCGAAATAGCTGGCTTTCTTTTGCGGCAACCTTAATTATGACATTGACGCTGATTATCATTACTATTTTTGTCATTTTAACTCTTGTGATAGGTCGTACGACCGACGTGATTAGGGCTAAAATGGATGTTAGCGTCTATTTTAAAGAGACGGCCACAACTGATCAAATAATCGATCTGCAGCGTCAGGTTGCCAATCGCAATGATGTTAAAGAAGTTAGATACATTTCTAAAGATGAAGCAATAGAAAAGTGCAAGACTCAAACTCAGTGTAAAAAAGTCATTATTTTCAATAATCCTGGCGAGAATCCTTTACCGCGAAGTTTAGATATCAAACCAATTAGCGCGGATAATTTAGACCAAATTGCTCAATTTGTCGGTCAAGAGGAATTTAAGCCGATGATCGATAATATTAGTTATCAAGACAATCGAATGATGATGGAGCGAATAATTGCTTTTACAGCTTTTACTAAAGAAATTGGCTGGTTTTTATCAATTGTTTTTGCTTTTATTTCGATTTTTGTCATTTTGAACACTGTCAGACTCGCTATTTTTACGCGTCGTGATGAAATTGAAATCATGCGTTTAGTCGGTGCGAGCGATGCTTTTATTAAAGTGCCGTTTGTGGTTGAGGGCACAATGTATGGCTTTTTAGCGACTATTTTTGCTATGGGTTTGCAGTGGGTTGGACTTTTGGCAATCGGACCACGTATTGAAAAATATTTTGGTGTGGAAATGTTGCAACAATTAAACAGTTTTTTTATCAGCTATTTCTGGATGATTTTAGGTTTGGAACTTTGTGTCGGTGTGCTTATTGGTGTTTGCTGTAGTCTAATTAGCGTAAAAAAATACTTAAAGGTTTAGATGAAAAAAATGCGTTTCGTAATTTATTTCTTGGCGATTTGTTTCACTCTGGCGCCTTTAATCGCTCAAGCTAGTGAAATAGATGATCTGCGGGCTCAAAGTGCTCAGAAAAATTTAGAGTTGCAAAAAAATCAGGCTGCGGCTGAAGCTAAAGCCCGTGAAGCGGCGTCTCTTAAAGACGAAGCAGCACGTATTGGTGCTCTTATATCTGAAGCAGAAAGTGCCATTGCCATTACTAATGAAAATATTAACCTTGCGGAAAAAGAAATAGCGGAGCTAAATAACCAAATTAATCAAAAAATTGAAGAATTAAAAGTGCAAAAAGAAAATCTTTTCAAAACGATGAGAGTTGTCTACGAACTGGGCGACCCATCGGCAATTGAAATTTTAGCGAGCGCGAATTCTTTTTCAGATGTGGTTGATCAGGCGCAATATCTGAATTCTCTAAGTTATTCAATTGAGAACACAATCAATAAAATGAATCAGATTAAAGCTGATTTGGAAAATAAAAAGGCAGATCAAGAAAAAAAGAAAACAGATCTAGCTAATTTAAAAGTTCAGCAAGATGCCCAAAAAAGGGGACTTGATTCTCAAAGAGCAGAAAAAGACAGACTAATGAAAGACGCTCGGTCTGCTCAAGCGATTTATGAGGCTAAAGTTGCGGAAGCCAGGAAGTCTTTAGACTCCTTGAATGCTCGGATTAACGAATTGGCTAAAGGCAAGAATCGTGTAACTTATGGCCATGTCAATCAAGGTGATATCATTGGTTATGAAGGTAATACTGGTTTTTCAACTGGTCCACATTTGCATTTTGAAATTCGAGTTAATGGTTCGCACACTAATCCTCGCGGTTATCTTGGTGGTCGTCTTGGCTGGCCAATGGACAGTTTTCGGGTGACCCAAGAATATGGCAAAGCAAATTGGACATCATGGTACAGTTTCCACACGGGCATTGATTTGGCTTCAACCTATGGTTATGGCTCGCCAATCCGTGCAGCAGGCTCAGGAGACATTATTATGCATCAATACTACGGTGGATACGGAAACTGTGTTATTATTGACCACGGCGGCGGACTCTGGACGTTGTACGGTCACATGATTGATTAAAAACACTAGACAATATCTTCAGATTTGTTATGCTAAAATCGAACGCCTATGTGGATATTATTACTATTTTATTTCATTTTCTTGCTCGTCTACATTATTTTTAATGTTTATGCCATTATCCGGATTTGGGCACTCAGAATGCCTGGTGACATGACTGCCGGTGCGCTGTTGGCCTATACTGTAGTTATTGTCTCGTTAATTACATTAACACTCTTGATCATCACATTTCTTAAGTGGAATGGTGGTTTTCAATTTTCATTCAAATAATTTACCATTATGAATAATTCAATTCCAATTCCTGGTCACGAAAAAGAAACAGTCCTTATTAATACGAGAAGGCACTTTGTCGCATATTTGGGCAGACTTATCTTAATCGCGGTCCTATTCTTGATACCGATTCTGATATTTTCGTATGCCTATTCGACTTATCCAAACATGTTCAATGGTAGCGTTATTAATTTCGTGGTAGTCATAGGCTCGATTTATTATTTAGTGATGTCTACTTTCGCCTTTATCAGTTGGATCAGCTATTATTTTAATATTTTTATTGTCACCGATCAGTCAATTATTGATGTAAATCAGGAAGGTATATTTAATCGTCAGATTACGGAAGTCAGTATTTTGCGGGTTCAGGATGTTTCAGCCAAAATTAAAGGTGTTTTTCCGACACTTTTCGGCTATGGCGATGTAGTGGCTGAAACTGCTGGAGAAAATACAAGGACTTATGTGATTGATTCTATTCCTAACCCAATTGAAGTTGCCAATAAGATTCTGTCGCTTCATACAGATCAAATTAAAAGAGAAGAACGTTCGGATGAAGCCATTGTGGCCGAAGGCGACTTTCGTTCTCAAAAAACCACACCATACCAGCAAAGTCTCAGAGGAACTCCAGTTATTCAACCACCCCAATCTTCAACTAGATTTATTTGCGAACCAGAAATAAAATCACCGGAACCAAAAATTGAAGGCGAGCCTTTTAGATATCAGGAAGCTGTCAAAAATGACATTTTGCCAAACGTCCCGGTTGAAATTGTTAATCAATCTCAAGATGATGAAATAGACGAAGGTAAGATTTCAAAGGATGATTTGAATAAAGGTGGGGAAATTAAATTTTAAACACAATTTAGCAAAAATTATTTTGTTTGGAACAATATTATTTGTTTTATTTTTAGGTTTTGGACGAGCTAAAGCTGCGACTGATAGCGTAATTATTAATGAAATAATGACATACCCTGTTGTAAGCATAACAGGTGAATTTATTGAACTCTATAATAACGGTCCCGACACAGTAGACTTAACCACGTGGTATTTAAAAGATAATACTAGTAAAGACACATTTATCCTTTTTACGAAAAAGGATTTTGGTCAAGCCGCTGACTTTAAACTCAAGACAAAATCACACGCTCTAATATTGGATCCAGACTACGCAACTGATTATGATGATTTTTTGACTAAACATTTTAAAAGCGGAGATCTTATTTTGACTGTTGCTAATACTTCTTTGGGCAATGGTCTTAGCGAGACCGATGAGGTCACTATATATAATGAGAAAGATGAAATTATCGATCAAAAAGTTTTGTCTGGCACTGCCGGTCAGAATTACTCATGGGAGAGAAAAAGTGCTAGTTCAACGCAATTTTTGATCTCGCGTGAGCCTGGTGGTACCCCGGGTGCGGAAAATTCGGTCACAAATTTATTACCGCCGACTAAGCCAGAGCTACTTACCCCGTCATCAAACCAGCAACTAGCAGCGAATACGGCGAAAATTGATTTTACCTGGAGCGGTGCCAACGCTAAAACATATACTTTTTTGTTGGCTAAAGATAAAGACCTAAAAGACACCTTATCAGAAGAAGAATTGAAAACGAATACTATTTCTTTGGAAAAAATACCGGCGGGAATTTATTTTTGGCAAGTCGTGGCCAGCAATGAAGAAGGGGATGCAAGTTCGGAAATTTTTCAGTTTGAAATTTTAGCTCCAGTTTACTCTAAGTCAATCTTGGTCAATGAAATTATGCCTGATCCCGAAGGAGATGAAACAGCTAATGAATGGATTGAATTATATAATAATTCCGATGAAGATGTCGATTTGAGTGATTGGCAATTAACCGATCGAAATGGAACAATCAAAAAATTTACGATCAAGGAAAATATTATTAGGCCCCGTGGTTTTGCTTGTTTTACTCGCGAAGACACGGGAATTACTCTTAACAATGATAAAGATGGTGCTTCATTGTTTCAGCCGGATGGAAATTTGTTGGTGAAGTCTCCGCAGTTTACAGACGGCTCCGAGGGCTGGTCGTGGGCGAGGGGGAGTTCCGGCAAATGGGTCTGGACGACAAAACCAACAAAATGCTATGCAAATAAAATTCGTGTGCCGACCGAGGAAGATCCGGTCGGTGGAGAATCTATTGCGGTAATAAGTCTCAGTGGGGAACCGATTCCGATTAAGACGGGGGAGTATAGTTCTTATTCTCAGCAACTTGTTAAAATTTTAGGAAAAGTGACCGAAACGAGTGGTAGTACCTTTTATCTCGATGACGGTACCGGCCGCGCTAAAGTTTATATTCAAGCAAAAACTAATATCCAAAAACCGCCAATGCATAAAGGCGATACATTTTTAGTCACGGGAATCGTAAACTTATTCCGTCAAGTCTGGCGTATTCTACCGCAAAAACAGGAAGATGTTCAACTTGTTAGTTTAACTGATGGTTCACTACCTTTTTCTGATTCGGAAGAAAGTGCGCCAAAATCAAGCGCAAAAAAAGTCGCTGCGCCAGTGATGGTTGCGGCAAAGCCAAGCTCTCAATTTAATATAATCAAAGAAGTTAAAGCCGCTGAGAATAAAAATCTTGGACCACTGCCCGCGGCAGAAGAGCAAACACAGAATAATTTATTAATTCAGATCGCTAAGTTAATGACTGGACTAGCTCTCATTTTTCTGGTAATATTAGTTATCAAAGTTATTAAATATCCGAAGCCAATTGTTATTGGAGGAAATTTTGGTCGCGACGACACGTAGTCAAGAAGAGACAATTGAATTGGGGCTGAAATTGGCGCAGAACCTGAGAGGTGGGGAAGTCTTAGCTCTACATGGTGATTTAGGTGGCGGTAAAACCACCTTTATTAAAGGTCTAGCCGAAGGGCTAAGAATTAATGAAACCATTACTTCGCCAACTTTTGTAATTTTGAAAAAATATGATGGGTGGGCGAGCGGCAAACGAATCGAACTGGTTCATATTGATTCTTATCGCGCTGACACAATCGAAGATATTAAATCAGTGGGAATCGAAGATTTTCTAAATCGATTCGATGTGATTTTGGTTGTTGAGTGGGCAGAAAAAATTAAAGCTATATTGCCAAGCGAAATAATTGAGCTTGATTTTAAGTTTTTGGATGATTCGACCAGAGAAATTACGATAAGAGGTATAAATGATTTTAGTGCTTGATACAACTGAAAGAATCAAAAATAAAATTGGACTTTTTGAAAAACAATTTCGGCTTTTCGAGTACGAAACATCTGATCAAGCTAAAGAACTTTTGCGTAATATTGAAGAATCATTGAAAAAGAAGAATAGCGGACTTGAGAAAATTACTAAAATTCTGGTGAACCTGGGCCCCGGTTCATTTACGGGCGTTAGGGTAGGGGTGGCCGTGGCCAACACCCTAGCCTGGTCTTTAAATATTCCTGTTTATGGTTATAAAGGAAGCAGTCTCGAAGAAAAAATAAAAGAAATTGAAATTTTGTCACAAAAAAATTTTGAATCTATTGTTCTCCCCTCTTATAATTAAACTTTTTAATTTCTGCGGTCAACTGACCTACGAAGACAAAAAATGAAAAATCCCCAACTTGCGAAGGGGAGTTAGTTGATGAGCGCTTTAGTGGCTAAGGCCATGCGGATGTAGACACCGTTGGCAATTGCTTCCCAAAGTAAACTATTAGGTAAATTTTGTGCTGATTCACAGATCTCTTTAATATTAATACTATCGATGGGTAAAGGATGCATTAAGCGACACTTGGTTTCTTTGGCGATGAAGAGACCTGTGTCGTGGTCGATGATATAAGGTTTGTAAGAATCTATAATCGCTTTTTTTTGAGCCTTGGTCAGTTTTCCTTTATATTCAATTTGTGGTCTAGTCGTGTAAAGATAGTCGGATGCAAGAGCTGCTTCCTTCATATTGCCATAGCGGATAATCTTAACGCCGTATGATTCGATTTCTGTTTTGAGCTCCGGCGGTAATTCTACGTTTTCTGGCGCACAGATTCCGATTTTATCGACATAGCCGTTACGCGCTAAGCCCAAACTGAGAGAATGGATAGTGCGACTATCTTTGAGATCGTTGCAGAAGGTAATATTTACACCATCAATATTACCAGCCCGATCTCGGCAAATAGTATAAAGATCAAGTAGACTTTGCGTTGGATGCTCGCGATTGCCATCACCGCAATTAACCACATGAATGCCATATTGGCTGGCTATGTCAGCAGCGATTTGCGCTGAACCGGCTTGGGGATGACGAATAAAGATTAGTCCAAGGTATGGTAGCTGACAGACAGTCTGAATAGTGTTTTCTAGAGATTCGCCCTTTACTGTTGAAGAAAAATAAGCTGCTGCTTCGGTTCCGTCATCCAATTCTCCGCCGAGCAATTTGACAGCCCAGCGCGACGTCAGATATGTTCTGGTGCTGGGCTGGAAGAATAGCGTCAAGACTCCATTGGCGTTTTTTAAGACCTGCCGATAGTGGTTTCTCTTGCTGGTCGCGTATCTTTCGGCCAGGGCAAAGGTATCTTCGATGCGGTCGCGATCGAACTGTCTAATAGAGATGACATCATCGAACATGGCACAAACCTCCTTAGCGAGGGATAAGTTGTCGAGGTACTTGTATATATTTTAATCACTCCTGGCAAATTGTCAAGACTGTGAAAGTTAATTAATTTTTGCTATACTTTAATTACCTATTTCTTAAAAAAACATTGTATAAAACATGGTAGTAATCAAACATAGAATTAACACGCGTCCAAGAAATAAATGGCTTAAATGGGTTAGTTTAAGCCTTATTTGTATACTTTTAGGAATTGGAATTTGGATTGGATATTCAGCTCTCAATGCTGCTCGCAATATAACTGGCGAAAATAAATCTATTTTTTCCGTTTTAAGTGATTTAAAAAAGAATACCCTTGAAGGACAATCTGAGGGCCGAACTAATATTTTGCTTTTGGGTATGGGCGGGAAAAATCATCCAGGCGGCCAACTTTCAGACACAATGATTATTGTGTCGATTGACTGGTCAACGAAAAAAGTGGCCATGATCTCTGTGCCAAGAGATCTATGGGTTAAAATTCCTAACTATTGGACTGCAAAAATAAATGAAGCTTACTATGCCGGTGAACGCAACAGTAAAAAAGGCGGTAGCGGTGGGGCGAGTTCGTCTCAAGTGGTTAGTGAAATTTTCAATCTACCGATTCATTATTATCTGACTGTAGATTTCGATGGTTTTAAAAGTATGATCGACACTGTTGGCGGACTGGATATTTATGTGGAAAAAGATTTATATGATCCCTATTATCCGGCAGCTAACATGATTGATTATGATCCCTTGAAAATCAAAGCTGGACTTCATCATATGGATGGAGTTCTTGCCCTAAAGTACGCGCGTTCCCGTGAAACAACTTCAGATTTTGATCGATCAAGACGCCAAGAACAAGTTATGGCGGCTCTGAAAGAAAAAGTTTTAACACTGGGTACTTTGGCAAACCCACTTAAAATTACAGAACTTTTAAATACCCTAGGGGCACACATGAAAACAAACTTATCGGTTGGCGAACTCAAGGCTCTTGGGGATGAAATAAAAGACTTAGACACGAAAAATATTATTAATAAAGTGTTGGATACTGCTCCTGGTAGTCCACTGACGGCCACGACCGATGAACGTGGTTACATAATATATCCCAAAAAAGGAATGTTTGTTTATACGGATTTGCAGCTGATTGCGAAGAATATTTTTATGGATACGACCGTGCCGGCAGATGACTTAAAAATTGAAGTTCTAAATGGTGGCGGCAAAGCTGGTGCTGCCACGCAGGTTGGCCAACTCTTAAAAAGTTATGGATATAATGTTATCAAAGTGGGGGATGCAACCAGAATATATCCTCAGACTATTATTTATAACTGCGTCGGATCTAAAGGTGAAAAGCTTACTAGTGAACTAGTTACAACCCTTAAATCAGAGAGTTCAACTAAAACTTATTGTCAAAATGTTGACATTCAGGTAATAATTGGTCAAGATAAGCTTTAGATATGCAAAAAGCGAAATTTTTACTTCTGGAAAAAATTATTCTTTTCGTACTTTTGGCTGCTTCGCTCGTCGGCTACTGTTATTTTGAAACATCTATATATCTTCGAATTATTGCCTTTATCCTTTCTTTCATAGCCCTTGGTACAGCTTTTTTAAAGCCTACGGACAAGCCTCAACTGGTGAGTCAACGCGAAATTTTATTTTTATTAATTCTATATTTAGGTTTATATTCTTTATATAATTTTCTTTACGGCTTAAGTTTGCCACTTTTTGGCATAATGCTGGCAGTTTTGATACTAGTTTGCTCCTTGTTCTTCGGTATCCTAATGCTTGATCGTATTAATGAGGTTATCAATAGACCGCTTTTCAATCTTTTGGTCGTATTAGTCGGTTTAATTATTTTGGAAATTTTTCTAAGCCTGACTTACTGGCCAATTGATCCGCAACTTAAAAGTTTAATTATTGTATCTATTTTTTATCTTATTATTAATTTAATTTACTTGTATGCTCATAGTGTGTTACAATTTAAAAGGATTATTGGATTTTGTATTGTCGTGATAATCGTACTGGCAATATCATTAATGAGCTTTTTCTTTGGTTTTTCGTTCTAGAAGGACAAATATGCAAAATATTTTAAGGACAATAAAACATTTTTTTAGTTCTCTTGGAAATAAACTTAAGCCAAGGAAAACGTTCAGATCATTTTTTGTTTTTTGTTTGCTAATTATTGCCACTATTTATGTCGGAGTCGGTGTCTATATTGGCTGGCAAGTTTACAAAGAATCGAAAAACACTGGTATTATCCGGACTACAAGTAATATCTACCCCTTACCGGCAGCCGTAGTCGGCGGCAGATTAGTTTGGGTTAAAGATTATCTTCAGCAGCTTAACTATATTGAAAATTTTTCTACTAAAACAAAACAAGCTTTGCCTGAACCAAAAGTTTTGCATCAACAAATATTGGACCAATTGATTGAATACCGAATGATTGAATATCAGTCCCTAAAATATGGTGTCAGAGTTACTCCAGGAAACGTTAGAGATGCTTATCAGAAAATTGTAGATCAAGCTGGTGGTAAAACTGAAGTCAAGAAAGTTTTAAGCGAATTATATGGTATGACCGAAGGCCAGTTCAAATCACTGGTTAGACAGCAGGTCTTAAAAGAAAAAGTTCTTAACGATGTCATCGCTCAAATCAAAGTCTTGCATATTTATGTTAAAGACGAAAATCGGGCCAAAGAAGTAACGGAAAAAGCTCGAAAGGGCGATAAATTCGAAGATTTAGCCAAGCAATATTCCGAAGATGTAAAATCTCGTGACAATGGCGGCGATATTGGTTGGGTTGCCAAGGGCCAACTGGTGGCCGACGGCAAAGCTTTGCCAGAATTTGATGAGGCTGCTTTCAAAGCCGGAACCAACGATATAGTCGGACCAATTAAAACGGCGGCTGGATATGAAATTGCGAAAATTCTTGATAAAAAAGGTTATGTGCAAAAAAGTTATGCCGATTGGGTGACTGAACTTAAAAACGAAACCAAAATTTGGCGACTAGTGAAATAGATCTTGGATTGATAAAACTTCAGAGTTGTGCTATACTCAAAAAGTAAATAATTAATTTACTTTGTTGGGGCTGTAGCTCAGTTGGTTAGAGCGCCTCCCTGTCACGGAGGAGGTCGCCGGTTCGAGCCCGGTCAGCCCCGCCAATGAAGAAATAACCCTTGTGGTTATTTTTTTATTGGCAGAGTTATGGTCGCGAGAACCGGCGAGGCCTAAGAAAAAACCTGACTTGTGGTTTATGTTTACGGCACTCTCGAAACTTATCGTTTGAGTATCAAGGTAGAACAGACGACGGGCAGTGCCCCGTCCTTCGAGCCCGGTCAGCCCCGCCACGAAAGAATGCCACCTTGTGTGGCGTTTTTTCGTTTTAGTCCTTATATTTGTAATTGTTCCTCAAGAGGGTTATTATTGATTTATGGAAAATCAGCACTATTCGCTTGAAACGCAAAAATTTATTGAAGAATTCGTTGCGTTGTCAAATATCAAAAATTTACGATCTGGCAATGAGCAGATGATGCATTCGGCTCTCTTTTATGAAAAGCTCAGAACTGCTGTTGACTATCAAGAAGATCATTTAATTTTTAAGAACGCGGTCGAAAGAATTATTAAACGTAAATTTGCGCTTTCTTTTTCGGTTTCGGCCGAATCTCTTTACAATGATTTAATTGATGAGCTAGCCTGGGCAGACCATATTAATCCGGATTCGATCAAGACCGAGGATGTCCATAAAATCAAACACATTATCCATCGATATATTGTCCTTTTGCATTCAGTTAAACCATCCGTTTTCAAACAATATGATAATCAGAAAATCATTATTAGCTGGTTGGCTGCCGAAATTGATGAAATGCTTTATAACCATAAACCTCAGGAACTCTTGGTGGATTTTGCCTATGATGCCCTAAAAGACAATTTGCGTTCCAGTACGCCACAGTTTTTTCATAAAGAAAGCGAACTTCAACTTAAACTAGCGCTAAAAACTCTAATTTACAAGCCAGATTTTGCTTATATCCAGTTTTGGGTGGCCAAAAAGATTTATCCAAAGTTCAATGATTTTACTTTGGAAGAAGCAAAAAATATTGGTGCTCATTTCGACGAATTTTTATTTCAAATTGATAAAGTTTTCAACAGTCCTTTTCGAAAAGAATATTTGGTTTATGCCAAAAAAAATATTGCTCCGTTTTTATTGATTAAGGAACTACCGCATTATCAAAACAGTTTGGAAGTATATCGCAATCAGCCCCAAATTTTGCACGTATGGTTAATGGATATATATGATTCGGCTTTGGTAAAAACCAGAGACAAAGTTTGGCGCGGTACGATCAGAGCGTTAATTTTTATTTTAATCACCAAGATTTCTCTTGCACTTTTGATTGAAGTGCCATATGACAAGATGTTTCAGGGTGGAGTGGAGTATTTTCCTTTAATGATTAACATTCTTGTGCCGCCGGCTCTAATGTTTTTGTCTGGTATTTCGATCGTGAAACCGTCGGCTAAAAATCGTCAAATAACCGCCAATATGATCAATAACCTGATCTTTTATCGTAAACTTGATGATAAACCTTTCTTTATCAATCCGCATCGTAAATCTGGTTTAGAATTATTTTTTGATGGTCTTTATTTCCTGCTTAACTTGGCTATATTGATTGCCGTAGTCTATTTGCTGGTCAGAATCGGTTTTAATGTTTTAAGCATTATCTTATTTTTCTTCTTCGTCTCAGCTGTTTCTTTTTTCTCTTTTCGGATTCGCAATATTGCTTTGGAACTCTCAGTTCATCGTAGTCGCGATAACTTTTTTATTTCTACGATTGAGTTTTTATTTTTACCGTTCGTATTAATTGGCAAGCTCCTTTCGGCGGCGGTTTCTAAATATAATCCTCTAATTATTACTCTAGATTTTTTAATTGAGGCGCCGCTCAAGACTATTATTCGCATCATAAACTTTTGGCTTAAATTTGTTCGTCAAAAAAAAGAAGATATTGATATCTGAAGGACTCTTGACAGAATTGGTAAAAACGAGTAAACTAATAATTACCCTTCACTCGATTCGGAGTATTGAAGGTAATTTTCACAGCAAAGGGGTTTATAGTCCGATGGAAGTCCTACGTGTATCTGCGAAGAGCAATCCCAACTCCGTAGCCGGAGCCCTTGCCGGAGTGATCCGGGAAAAGGGCTCAGCCGAGCTCCAGACGATTGGAGCCGGTGCTCTCAATCAAGCCGTCAAGGCTTTGGCCATTGCCCGCGGGTTCATGGCCCCGTCCGGCGTCGATCTCATCTGCCGGCCGGCGTTTGCAGACCTCGAAGTCGATGGTCAGGAACGGACGGCCATCCGCCTGATGATCGAGCCGAAAACAGCCGCGCGCATCAACTAACCCAGCGATCGAATGATCAAGGAGGAAATTTCTGTTCGAGTTATTTCGGACAAGTGCCGAGTGACCGCCGTGTTACTCGGCCTTTTTAAATCTCTTTCATTTTCAGGTAAAAATTGTTACAATAAAGCTAAATTTGCGGGATTGGTTCAGTGGCAGAACGCGACCTTCCCAAGGTTGAGACGCCAGTTCGATTCTGGTATCCCGCTCGGCCGAAGTAACTCAGTTGGTAGAGTAGCTCTTTCGTAAAGAGCAAGTCGCGGGTTCGAATCCCGCCTTCGGCTCCAGATTATTTATCCATAATTTCAATGAAAAAAATATTTTCTTATTTTAAATCCCAATTTAGTTATTTGTTCATAAACCCATTTTGGAAAGCTTGGGTCAATATTATTTTAATTACCATTACTTTTTTAGTTTCGGCCTTATTGGTTTATCTGTATATTTTTAGGTTTCGTCAATCGGCTCCGATTATGCCAATTATTTATTCAGTTGCTGTTTTCGTTTTGAATGTGTTATTGGCAAATATCTCTTATCGGCGCGAACCGATGGTTAGCTATATTTTATTGAGTGCTGGGTTATTTGTACAAATTTTATTTTTAGGATATTTGCAAATTTCGATTCTAGGAGCAGGATTTTAAATGAAAAAGTTTACATGGCGTTTTTTAGAAATTTTACCGGGAGCATTAATTTGGCTTTCTTTTATTCTTCCGGTTGTTTTGTCTTTTGTTTGGCCATCGGCAGTGGCGACCTATATTCTTATTTTTGACTTGTTTTGGATTTATAAAGCTTTAATTGTCTGTTTTCATCTTGTGCAGGGCTACCGCTCTTATCGCCAAGATTCCGTGGTTGATTGGCGAGCAAAATTGGATAATGTGGCCTCGGCAGAGCCTTATAAAAAATGGCAAACAATTTATCATGCGATTGTCTTAACAACTTATAAAGAAAGCTACGAAACGCTTGAGGCATCGATTGAATCAATTGCTCAATCAGATTTTCCTCTAAATCAAGTTATTTTGGTTTTAGCAACTGAAGAACGAGATGCGATTAACGCTAGAGCGATTGCTAAAAAACTTTATGATAAATTTGCTTCCCATTTTTTTGTTTTTTTAACTACCGAACATCCTGACGGAATTATAGGTGAATTTAAGGCTAAGGGCGCAAACGCAACTTGGGCAGTTAAGCAACTCAGAAAATTAATTGAGAAAAAGAGTATTTCTTACGACGATGTCATTGTGACAACGGCTGATGCTGATACTCGTTTGCATAAAAGCTATCTTTCGGCGTTAACTTACCAATATTTAATAAAAGAAAATCGCACAAAAGCCGCTTATCAGCCAATTATTTTTTACAACAATAATATTTGGCACACCTCGCCGCTTTCGCGAGTGATTGCATTTGGTAATTCCTTCTGGGTCATGATTGAGTCTGTCAGGCCTTGGAGAATGCTAACTTTTTCAACACATGCTATGAGTTTGCAGACTTTGTTGGATATAAATTATTGGGAAGTTGCTTGTGTCAATGAAGACTCGCGTCAATTCTGGCGAGCATATTTTCGTTATGACGGCGACTTCATAGTCGTTCCTTTCTATGTGCCTGTTTTTATGGACGCGGTCTTGGCCGATACCCAATGGGGAACAATTAAAAATCAGTATTTACAGGTGCAGCGTTGGGCTTACGGCATTGAACACTTGCCTTACATAATTACTACGGCGGTTAAAGATCGTAAAATTCCTTTCTGGCCGAAATTTATTCGTATCTGGCGCGAGTTCGACGGCAAATATAGTTGGGCAACTGCCTCAATTTATATTTCTTTCGTTGCCTGGTTGCCAATTATTTTTGGACCAGATTTTCGCAATACAGTTTTGGGCGTAAATTTAATGCAAATAATCGGTTCATTAATGATTCTAACTTGGGTTGGGATCATTATTAATGTTTGGCTGTCACTGGCGCTACTGCCACCACGACCACCACAGTTTCGCCGACGTAAATTTATTGAAATGGTGCTGCAATGGGTTCTAATTCCTATTCACGCTATTTTCTTTTCATCTATTCCGGCGATTGATGCGCAAACAAGATTAATGTTGGGAAAATATTTAGGTTTTCGTGTTACGGAAAAAAAAGCCTTAGAAAAGGTGTAAGGATTGATTTTTAAGAATTTTTAAGGTACAATTATATAGAAACGGGGATTGGCTCAGCTGGTAGAGCGCCGCTTTTGGGAAGCGGAGGTCGTGAGTTCGAATCTCGCATCCCCGACCACTGCGGGTGTAGCTCAATGGTAGAGCACAAGTTTTCCAAACTTGCTACGAGAGTTCGATTCTCTTCACCCGCTCCATCTCTCGACCGCGCTCGAGACAAGTGCCCCGGTAGCTCAGTGGATAGAGCAAGTGCGTTCTAAGCAATAGGTCGGGGGTTCGAATCCCTCCCGGGGCGCGAAAAATAAAAAAATTTATGGCGGCTATAGTTTAATGGTAAAACTGCAGTTTGTGGTACTGCTATCAGCGGTCCGATTCCGCTTAGCCGCCCCAAAAAAAGATTGGAGGGGTATGTATAAAATAAATATTTATTTGACCGTACTATTTTCGATTATTGTTTTTTCAATTTTGATCTATTTTCTGCCCGGTTCCGGAGTAAATTCTTTAATGATTGCCATAACCTCGGTTGCTTCTTTTTTATTCGGAATTTTTTTAGCCTTTGCAATTGATCATCGCCAAAATCGGTTTAATGGAATCAGATCAGCGCTACGCAAGGATGATGCATTGCTTCTGAGCATTTATAAAAATTCAGCAGTTTTCGGAGAAAAAATTCAATCAGAAGTTAAACAGCTCATAGATGAATATTTAATCGCTAGCATCGATTACAAACTTTTAGATTATTATAAATCGCACGCTAATTTTAACAAGCTTTATGACTATTTTAATGATGTTAAACCTGCCAACGAAGTCCAAATTGCAGTTTATAGTGAAATTATCAACGAGATTAAAGAATCTTCGGAAAAGAAAAAAGAGATAAATTATCTTCTCAATGATAGAATTGAAAGTTATGAGTGGTCGAGCCTATTTAGTCTCGGCTTAATTATTATGATAGCTTTGTTTGTGATGAACAACGATTTTCTTTTATATAAGTTCATCGTTGTGCTATTGGGGGCATCGATAGTTCTATTGCTAATGATTTTAAAACAATTTGATAGTTTGAACTGGAAAGAACAGTCTTGGATTTGGCAACCACTGACAGAATTATTTTTAGAGCTTGATCTTGTACCATATATACCTCAGCCAGTGCTCGCATCTCATCGATCATTACTGCAAAAAGGGATCACTTATAGAGTAGCAATTTATCCAAATCCTTATCCAGATTTTAAGAATAAGAAAATTGAAATTATATCAAACTAATTTTGTTTTTATATTGGCTTAGCAATAACGATTAGCCTTTTTTCTTTTGTTCCTGGTGGAACGCAAGTCATGAGTACTAACTGCTCGTCGGACGTCGGATTAAGGACGCTGATATCTTCTGGACTAACTACTTTTGTTTCTGAAACTTTATATTTGTATTCTTTTTTGTTATACCAAACAGAAACTTCATCGTTTTTTTCAATTTTTTCCAAATTTATAAATATTTCTTTGTAGTTTCCGGCGGCCCAAGGAAAAAATGAAGAATGACCAAAAATAAAAATTAGGCCGCCTTCGCCAGGTTTTTTGGTTCCTTGAAAATGGGCTACGCCGCCTTCTAAAGCTTTGAAATAAGTATCTTTATCGTCTCCGGGCACATCGGCAACAATCGGCGCTTCAATGCTCAATTTGGGAATTTCTAAATGAAAATTCTCATATTTTGTTGTTTGTATTTGCTTCGGTTTTTCAGAAATATTGCTCGTTGCTTTAGGCTTAAATAAATAATTATATTTATAGGCCAATATAATTCCTGCAATAACAACTAGTGTAGCAACCACAATTATTATTAATTTTTTATTTTTTATTTTCATAAATTTAGTTTAAATGATTGAAATCAATTTGACAATTGTTATTAGCGAATCTACAATTAATATATAATTAATAAGCTGTAGTAAAAACTACAGATTTTACTCTGAAGGAGGGTAAATGAAACTATTGCAAAAAATTGGTGCCTTCAGTCTGGCACTTGGTCTTTTGTTTGGTTTAGCTCTGACTGTCCAAGGCAATGCTAAGGCCGCCAGTCAAGACGTAAACCTACAATTGGCTTTAACGACTAGTGTTGATAATGGTCAAACTTGGGGATCCGATAATAGATGCGTGAAGCCAGGGGACACTGTACAGATAAGAACGAGAATATGGAATGAAGGAAGCGATGATGTTGTTCAGGTCTTTGGCGACAGTGAGGCAACAAACAGTCAATATCTGGCTGATTGTACGCCAACGAATCCTAATGAAGACAATGACAACTATGCTTACACGCAAAATCCTTTAACTGATGATGGCGATATCCATGTTCACAGTCTAGCGGCAAATAGTTCAGAAACAACTGGTTATCAGGGTTCAATCGTTACTTGCCGTATACCTCCAGAGGTGCCATGCGATACTGAGATTCGCGGCACAGTTATGTTGACTCGTTATAGTAATGATCAGGGGTCGCAAGAAGATCGACAGGTTTTTAATTTAATCAAAAAGGCTTTGGCGGGGCCAACATTTGCAGAACAAAAATTCTTTACTTTATCGGTAAACCGAGACACGTGTCCCAGAGTTTGTGGTAGTTCGACCAAAAAAACGACTACACTGCCAGAAACAGGAAGTTCAATCATCGATTTAGCCAATTCTTTATTCTAAAATTCGAATAAAATATAAAGGGAGCTTTCGGCTCCTTTTATATTTGTAAACAATCGACAAAAAACATAACTTATGGTATAATTAAACCAGTTGCCAAGAGAATTGAGCCCTCATGAGCAAAGCTTGTGAGTCTATTTGCCCTCATAAGTAAAACTTGTGAGCTTGTTTGCCCTCATAGCTCAGCGGATAGAGCGCACGGTTCCGGTCCGTGAGGCCAGAGGTTCAAATCCTCTTGAGGGCACCAATTTAATATTATGCGCCTGTAGCTCAGCGGATAGAGCGCCACGCTTCGGACGTGGAAGTCGGGGGTTCAAGTCCCTCCAGGCGCGCCAAAAATATTGGGCCAGTAGCTCATGGAGATTCGCTATCGCGGAATCGCCTTCGGCGAAAGAGCGTTGCCTCTTATATTTTTACAACGAGGGCCGTTAGCTCAGTGGTAGAGCGTCTCCCTCTTAAGGAGCATGTCCTGGGTTCGAATCCCAGACGGCCCTCGTTGTAAAAATTTTTCTGCAGCAATTTGTCGTGGGTTCGATCCCCACCTGGCCCTCCAACAGATATCAAAGATGCGTTATAATTTATTTAAATTAGGAGGAATATGAACTATTTTCACAAGGGAATTGCGCCAATCGTCATCATTTTACTGATGACTCTAGGGATAGCTGGCGGTACAGCCGCAGGTTATGTTTTTCGCGAACCAATAAAAAAAGCAGTTTCTGGCCTAACTACAACTGAGGAAATTGATCTTGCAGTTGAAAAAGCGCAAACTGGACAATCGGAGTTTGAGCTGGAGGGTATTGTTGCGAGTATTGATGATGCGAATAACATTGTTAATGTTAAAATTAAAAGTTCAACCAATTCGATCAAGGAGCTACGTTTATCGGAAACGCCAATTACGGTTGCAACTGATGCTAAAATAAATTCGGCTAGTAAAAATGATTTGATCTTAACAGACATACCGCTTGATTCCCGAGTGCATGTTGGCGGTTCAATCATCAATGGTAAATTAACTGCCAATAAAATAATAATTCAGAAAGAAGATGCGACTGAAGCAAAGGGAGAAAAATTTTCCGTTGGCGGATCAGTTAAAGAAACTGGCGTGGGAGAAATCACAGTAGATGTAAAGACAGCTAACTCAAAGGCTAAGGATAAAAAAGGTGCTAGTCTTGTTATTAAAACAGATGCCACCACCATCATAGAGAAGGCCGATATTGTAATTTTATTGACTGAGATAAAGGTTGGAGATGAGATTCAAGCTAACGGCGTAATCAGCAATAATGAATATTTGGCCAATAAAATCGAAGTAAAGATCAAAGAAAAAGCAGGGGAGCTGGAATTAGAAGTCGAGTCGAATAAAAATCAGAATCAGGGCGAATCTATAAAAAATCAAGAAACATCAACTGAGCAAAATGAAAATTCAGATATTAAAACAAACAATGGCAACGCCAATAACAATGATAAAACAATAATAAATAGCAATTCTCAAGGAAATTCCAATTCTAATAGTAAAAATAAAATAGATGAAAACGATACAGAGAGTATAATTATTGAGAACAATTAGAGTAAGCTTGCTGAGTCCAGGTCTAAAATAAAAGTAACGTCAGGGTGATTTTGCAGAAGTGAAGCCGGGCAGTCAGAGGAAATTGTTCCTTTGACTGCTTTTTTGATTGCTTCGGCTTTAGCTTTACCGCTGGCGGAAAGAATAATTTTTTTTGCACTGAGAATTGTTTTTATCCCTAGTGTTATAGCTCGGCTGGGGCCTTGATTTACTTCAATTGTTTCCGAATCTAGATCAACTATCGGCATGGCCAAGCTGGCGTCAGTTCCTGGTTCGTTAAAACCAATATGCCCATTTCTGCCGATTCCTAAGATACATAAATCAACGGGTCCGAAATCAGTGATTTTGGCTATATATTCAGTCTTAACTTTTTCAATTTCTTCTGCGTTTCCATCAATTAAATAAATGTTTTTTGGGTCAAAATCGGTTTTAGAAAATAATTTTTCAGTTAAAAGGTACCTGAAGCTCTTTGGATTCTTTACATCAAGGCCAATATATTCATCTAAATGAAAAGCCCTGGCCTCGGCGAAAGAGATTTTTTTTTCTTGACACATTTTGGCTAGTTTATCATACATGCCAGCGTGAGTTGTGTCAGCTGGAAAAACAAAAACCGACTTAGGCTTGCTTTTCAGTTGATCGACAACTGCTTGGGCTGTGGTATCTGTTCTTTCGTCGTAATTTTTTTTAATAATTATTTCCATGTTGTTGTTTCTAAATTGTTTTTTAGGATATTATTTCTTTTTTTCTGGCTTCTTAGATAAATAATTAAAATAATAGTCGCTACCACTGCTAGGCTAAAGCCGCCGATAATATACCAAAGAGTAAAATCAATTTCTTCATTTGCTGTTGCAATACTATCGTTACTAGCGTTTTTGACTTGACTGGTGGTGCTTGCCGGAGTATTTACCGTTTCTGCTGTGCTTGAAACCGGACTAGCTGTGCCAGCGGCAGCAGCATTTGTTTGAGTTGGAGTTGTTGTCTGATCGGCCTGAGTTGTTTGATCGGTTGTTATTGGTGCTAATTGGTCATCGTCGGTATTTGTTGTAGTGGTATCTTCATCTTCATCTAGATCAGTGGCCGAAACCGGCGGATTGTCTTCGACGGTATAACCATAAGTGGCGAAACCGTAATCAAGTCTTGGATTTGAGATCTTACTGTTTTGATAAGCGTCTCCGCCGTGATAGCAAGTATCATCTTGTTGACGCCAAGCTACGTCGCCAGTGGTCGTTAAAGTAATGCGATAGGGATTTCCGGGAATCATTTCAATATCTGTAAAATCATAAACCAAAGTTGAACCTCCGGGCGAAACTTTTTTAGAACCGGCATCCATTACCATTGAACTACGAGTGAAATCGTTAGAAATCTTTAAAGTAACGCCAACCATAACATTATTATCATTATCATTTCTAAAAACATCAACAGATACTTTAGATAAACGATTTTGGCTCGGTGAAAAAGTTTGCCAACTGCCAGTGCCTATAGTTGCTGTTAAGGGAGAGCCAGCAGCATTGCAGGATCGATCGAGTGTATCTGCGGCTTTTGCAACTCCAATTGGTAAACTAAAAAATAACAAGCCAGAAAGGGCGATAACAGAAAAGAACTTTTTCATTTTTCCTCACAATGATTACTTATTAATTTAATCATATCATTTATAAATAATTTTTTCGACTTATCGAACATGATAACCAGCAATTTTATGGCTATCTATTTAATCTCAATCTTATTATAATGTAGATATGAAACCAATTTCTTTACAGGGTACTTGGATAGTCAAGGCACCAATGTCTGAAATTTACAAGATAGTTACTGACTTCGAGAATGCGCCAAAATACTTTCCAAAAGTGGCGCAATCTTTAAAGATTGCCAAGCAGGAAGGCAACCGTTTAGAAATAGAAGCCCAATCTAAGACTTTTGGTATAAGATTTAATGTGCAAATGAAAACAGAACTGATGCCGCCAAATGGTTTTAAATCCATCAATGAGTCTGCTCTAGCGATTGAGAATGAAAGTTTTTTAATGGAAGAAGTTTCCAATGGAACGAAAATTAATTATGTAAACAATGTTACCATTAAAAATAATTTTCTTAAACTTTTTTCGAAATTAATAATTGGCAAACCGGCATTGAA
>Ga0247841_10001415_pt1 | contig 54614 bp, 50 predicted proteins | sample LaCruzMarch2015__2_FD_192410 | JGI IMG/M metagenome (GOLD analysis project Ga0247841, IMG submission 192410) | Freshwater microbial communities from meromictic Lake La Cruz, Castile-La Mancha, Spain - LaCruzMarch2015_18m | ecosystem: Environmental > Aquatic > Freshwater > Lake | place: Spain... | reverse complement strand
GATCAACAGGTCGCTCCTCTGCAAGGGCAGGTGAGCGATCTGGTTGCGATTGGCGCCTATCCAGTCTCCGCCGGTGTTAAGGTTACAGCGCTCTGGTCAGAGAATCGCAGACTGAGGCGACAACTTGTAGACAAGACCTTATTAGAGACCGAAGCTCGAGAGCTTATTCAACAGAATGAACGGCTTAGACAACTTCTCGATTTCCGTGCGAGAACTACTTTCAACCTAATCGCCGCTGAAGTTATAGGCTATTCGAGCGATGAGGGGGTGCGGGGACTGCTTATTAACCGAGGCGCTGAGTCGGGTGTGACGCCTAATCAAGCTGTAATTACAGCTGATGGATTAGTTGGCAGAGTATTCCGCGTTCACTCAGGAAGCGCGGCGGTTCAATTACTCAATGATCCAAATCTCGGAGTGGCGGCAAGGCTTGTCAATGCACAGGAGAGCGGGATCATTCACTCCGCAGGGCCGGGGATACTGCGATTGGACGGCGTACCAGTATCAGCTACTGCAGTTATTGGCGATTCGGTGGTAACGTCAGGACAGGGCGGAATTTTCCCACCGGGAATTCTGATTGGTCATACAACCAAGGTTTATCCTTCGATGGAAGGCTGGTTGTTAACCGTTGAATTAAAGCCAAGCGTCGATCTCCGCCGGGTCGAAGAAGTGTTCGTTGTGATTTCAAACCCTTACTGATGAACGAACACTTAAAGATTGGACTGATAGCCGCTGTGGTTCTTGTGGTGCAGGTTGCGACCGGACCGTTGCTTTCGCTTGGCGGCGCCCGTCCTGATTTTATTCTAATCTTCGTCTTGTTGGTGGCTTTGCAGCGAGGTCGAATTACCGGTCTAATGACCGGTTTTTTTGCTGGTCTGGCGCTCGACTTTACTTCACTCGGTTACATTGGCGTATTCGCACTCTGTAAATCCTCGCTGGCTTTTTGGACAGGTGTTTGGCTTGATGACCGAGTTGGTTCGGTGGCGATCGGTTGGTGGATGTTTATTCTTACAGCCGCAGCCTTCCTGCAAGGATTGGTTGTAGGCGTCATCGTCGGTCCGGGCGGGGATATGAGCCTCACAGCATATATTCTACAAGTAGTGATTCCTTCAACAATCTATACGAGTATAGTCGGATTTCTCTGGGCGATTGCGCCGATGGGAGCGCGGAGTCGCGGGCCGCTTGCGCCTGCTTCTACACGCGGGCGGCGATCTCTCCGGTGACGAAAGCGTGAAACGCCCTTCCTTCCACTGGTGGCGCGAAAGGCGAGCGCGCTTTTTTACAGCCTGTCTGATAGTTCTCTGTCTTCTTCTCGAACTTAAACTCTTCATGATGCAGGTTGTTCAACGACCGGCATTTCTGAAGCAAGCCGCTGCAAATCGTCTGCGAGCCGATATCATTGAACCGGCGCGAGGGAGGATCCTTGACCGGAACGGCGTCTTGCTGGTTGACAATCGCCCGATTTACACAGTCTATGCTCTTCCATGGACTATCCGTCGAAATCTCCACACAATACCACTTATCGCCAGTACGCTGGGACTCGATTCAGCCGTGGTTGCCCGGCGTATCAGTCAACGAGGTTGGCGCACTTTCCAGCCAACCCCGATTCTTCGCGACGTTCCGCTCGCAACGCTTGCTCGTCTCGAGGCAGAGCGGCTTGACCTTCCAGGCGTGAATTATCAACTTGAATCCAAACGCTCTTACCCAATTCCACAGGCCGTTCATTTTCTTGGATACATCGGTGAAGCTCCACCGGATCCAAAACGCGAAGGCCCCCCACGATTTGGCTTGGTTGGCAGGCGCGGACTGGAGAAAATCTATCAGGAATCACTCGGTGGAACTCCGGGCGTCCGGTATCTTGAGGTTGACGCCAACGGCAGGATTCATGGTGAAGTAGCCGACCCACCGCCGGTTGCAGCCCAAGCCGGATGGGATCTCTATCTCAACATCGACGCAGACTTACAGCTCTATGCCTTCGAGTTGCTCGCAGGGCGGAACGGAGCCGTTGTAGCGATTGATCCCCGTACTGGAGGAGTTTTAACGCTGCTGAGCGAGCCGGATTATGATCCCGAGCTATTTGCCGGGGTAATGCCGCATGACGTTTGGAAAGCTCTTCAAGCTGATCCCGCCAAACCGCTTCTCAATAGGGCGATTCAAGGGCTCTATCCACCCGGTTCCACGTTTAAAATGACGATCCTTTCAGCAGGTATGGAGAGCGGTTTAGTTACGGACGGCTGGCGCACAAGCTGTGGAGGAGGCTTGCAGGTCGGAAACCGTCGTTTCAGTTGCTGGAAAAAACAGGGGCATGGTTCGATGGACTGGGCTCAAGGATTACAGCACTCATGCGACGTGTTCTTCTATACTGTTGGGCTTCGTCTTGGCGCCGAGACAATGGGGAAGTATATCACTGAGTACGGCTTCGGTTCAAGGACTGGTATAGATCTCGATGGTGAGATTAAAGGGATCGCGCCTACTCAGAAGTACTTGGACAAGCGCTATGGGTCAGGAAAATGGAGCGCAGGGCTGTTAGCTAACATAGCTATCGGCCAGGGTGAAGTGACCGTAACGCCCATACAACTGGCCGTTTACACAGCAGCAGTTTCCACCGGGTGGGTAGCCAAGCCGAGATTAGCGCGAGCGATGCGCAATCCGGTTACCGGCGAAATACGCAATGTAGATGCAGAACTTAGGCCTCTGGCAGTATCCAACAAAACACTTGTGAAAGTGCGAGAAGCGATGAGGCTCGTAGTGAATGAACCGGGCGGAACAGCTTATCCACAGCGTCGTTTAGATCTGATTATGGCGGGAAAGACTGGTACAGCTCAAAACCCACATGGAAAGGATCACGGACTATTTGTCGGGTATGCTCCAGTTGACGATCCAATCATCGCGGTTGCCGTTGTGGTCGAGCATGGTCTTCATGGAGCCACAACCGCTGCGCCTCTGGCTTGTTCGTTGATGGAGCGTTATATTTATAATCTGTATCCCGGTCCTCATCAACCGAGACCGGGTTGGGTGGCTCCGGCTCCTACAGCATCTCCCGCGCCCATCGAAGAGGATACTCCAACCGGTGACTGATAAAATCTCATCGATCGGTCGGTGGCAGGGGCTTGACAGGGTTCTACTGCTCGTGACGATCCTGCTGGTCGGTTTCGGGATGGTTCTGATTTACAGTGCAGACCATGCGCTGGAGAATTCGGATCATTTCGAGAAGCAGATGTTCATTTTGATTGTCGGGGCGATTTTTATGTTCGTCGCGGCATTCATTCCCACGCGGTATTATTTTGCTCTTGCGTACATCGCATTCGGCGTCGCGATCTTTCTTTTGCTGTTAGTCCCTTTAATTGGAACGGCTGCTTTAGGAGCCAAGCGCTGGATCGTGATTGGCGGGATCAATTTTCAACCTTCAGAACCAGCCAAAGCGGCCTATCTGATCGCGGCCTCGAGATTTTTATCCGGCATTCGACAGGATCAGAGCGAAATGCGAGCCGTGGTTGGCACAGCTTTACTTGCAGTTGTTCCACTACTTTTAGTCTCGTCGCAACCGGACTTGGGTACTTCTTCACTCTTTCCGGTGATAGGAGCAGTGTTGTTGGCGTGGTGGGGATTACCGCTATGGTATTTTCTGCTCGGCGCTATGCCGGTCATTGCGATGTTTTTCGTAACTCTTCCATGGCTAATTATTCCGCTTGAGTTGATTGGTTTCTGGTGGATGCGACGGGCAGGAATGAAGTGGATAGGGTTGGGTCTTCTCGCAACTGTGTGCTTTGTTGCAACCTTTGTCGCTCCCTACGCTTGGAATCACCTTGAACCATATCAGCAAAAACGTCTAACGACTTTTCTCGACCCAACGAAGGATGCACTTGGATCAGGCTATCAAGTCATCCAATCCAAAGTAGCCATCGGTTCCGGCGGCGTGACAGGATCAGGCTTCCTTCAAGGCACACAAACTCAACTCCGCTTTCTTCCTCAGCAGCATACAGACTTCATTTTTGCGCTTGCTGGTGAAGAGTTTGGATTAATGGGTACTTCCACGGTTGTAGGACTGTTCTTGATTTACGGGTGGCGGGGGATCCGAATAGCGAGTCGCGCTCGAAGCCAGTTTGCAGGTCTGGTTGCAGGGGGATTAACGACCATGATCATCTATCACGCGGCGATTAATATCGGAATGGCCATCGGGATTTTACCCGTCACCGGCATACCGTTGCCATTCATTAGTTATGGAGGCACGTTTCTCGCGACTTGCCTCTTGAATACCGGGATTCTATTATCAACCGGAATCTACCGAAGAGAATAAAACTGAGGCGCTGCCATGTCACTTAAAGGACGCACACCGGCTCTAATAGTCGGTTTAACGCTTCTGGCGACGCTCTGCTTCTCGCAAATTGCATTCGCCGGATTTCAACAAGATTACGATAAAGCGGTCGAATCGTTCCGGGCATGTAAAGCTCCTGCCGATTACAGAAAAACGGCGGAAATGTTCGGTTCCTTAATCACCCGAAAAGACGCTGGAGCACTGCTCGGTAATTGCCTCTACTGGCAGGCTGAATGTTGGTATGGATTGAAGGAATTTGAGAAGGCATTAAACGCCTTTGAAAAAGCTCTGCTGCTGCCAAACTCGAACAAAGAAGAAGCCTGCCGGTATAAAGTAGCCGTTTGCTATGCCAAACTTGGGTGGCACGATACGGCGCGCTGGGAGTTGACGCGATTCTTGCGCGACTATCCTTCCGGCTCGCTCACAAGTTCAGCCAAACGAGAACTCGACAAGCTTCCTGCCGCCGGTAGATAGGTCGTTTAGATTAATTTACACGGGAGTGCCAGTCCAGTTATAATGACAAGCCTGAAATCCACTTTGTTTATCATCTTGCTCGCGACGCCCTTGGTTCAGGCGCAAGAATATCTATGGCCCCTTAAAACCAATCCCGGGCTTGCGGCGAGCTTTTGCGAATTTCGTCCGCGTCACTTTCATGGCGGCGTCGATATGAAGACATGGGGAGTTCGGTCGCTCCCGTGTCTGGCAATCGCAGACGGAGTAGTCTCTCGGATAAAAGTACAAGCCGCCGGATATGGCAAGGCTCTATACCTGACTCTTCCCTCTGGCGAGACAGCCGTTTACGCGCACCTCGATCACTTTGTGTCGCCTGTCGCGGAGAAGGTGAGAGCCATTCAGGAAGCAACCGGGAATTTCGAGGTTGATCTGTTCTGGGAAGGAGATTCAGCTATCCCTTATAAGAGAGGGGATATCGTCGCGTATTCTGGCGTAACTGGCACCGTTCACCCACACCTGCACTTTGAAATTCGAGACGCTTCGCAAGGGCCAATGAATCCCTTGACACATGGAATCTATGCAGCCGATCATATTGCTCCTATTCCAGTCGCCTTGGCAATACAGCCTCTCGATGGAGCCTCTACCGTTGAAAATGACTTTCAACCGAGATTATATACTCGACTCTTGAAGAATCCGAAAGGCGTTTACGAGTTAGGTGACCCTGTTGGCGCCTCGGGACGAATAGGGATATCAGTGGACGCCTATGATCAGGCAGATAACGCGCTCAATGAGATGGCAGTATATGAGATTCAACTTGATGTCGGAGGAGAAACATACTGGACGACCAAATACGAAGGGTTTGATTTCACGGAAACACGCTGTATTGAGATAGAACGTGATTATCGTATTATGAGACGGGGGAAGGGTTCGTATCATCGTCTTTATCGAGCTCCAGGAAACCGCTTGAGAATGCTCTCCGGGGATGGAGTAATCGACGCTGGCCTGGCTGATGCGTACCCGATTCCGATAATGATCACTCTTGCCGACGCCTGCGGCAACTTCACAAAGATTTCTCTTACAATCGTTAGCGACGCTGTCGAAGATACAAGCCGCGGAATTAGCGGAACGCCAATGATAACCGGTAATGGGTGGAGCAACCGCTCTCGCGGCGAAGTGGGGATTGACTGGTTCGATAATTATCTGAGGTTCGCGGGGCAACCGGGCGTAAAATCGTTTAAAGTTAGCGGAGCTATCGAACAGGCGCTCCCGGCAATTTCGGTTGCAGGCGGCGCAGCGGCGGTTCTTCCCTTACCTCGAGATCTTCACGGAATATTGCAGATCGAAGCGCTCTCTTCCGCTGGAAGGCGTGTAGAAGATCGCACTCTTAGATTAGACTACGCAGGTAGAGAACTGCCTTCGATGATTGCTTCCGACGATAGTCTCTTACTGATCGAGATCCCATCGGAATCGCTCTACGATGATGTGTGGCTGACCGTGGAAAAGGAAGAAGGGTACGAAATACCGGGGCAGATCGAATCGGTCTATCGCGTAGATCCGCGAGATCAACCAATTTCACGCCCGGTTAAAGTTAAAATCAAACGCGCAGCCGGTTCGCCGAAAGAGAAAGGGTGGGGCGTCTTCTACTTATATCCCGGCAGAGGTTGGACATTTCTCGGCGCTGCAGAATCTAATGGATATATAGTAGGCGAAGCCAATACTTGGGATCGTTTTGGTTTGTTGCGCGATGATGATTCCCCGAAAGTTAGCCTCAGTCTGCCCAAGGGAACTGTAACTTCAGATCATTCACCTGAGTTTGCCGCAGTTGTCAAGGACTCGCTTAGTGGAATTACCTCATCCGGGATAGTGTTGAAGTTGGATGGTCGTAGAGTACCAGTCGAATATGATCAGCCTCGCGCTCGAGCTTATTACCGTCCTTTGAAGCCGTTGCAGTCAGGTTCACATACATACGAGTTTGTAGTGACCGACCGGATCGGGAATACAACCCGCCGGGAAGTCAAATTCACGATAAACTGAACATTCAACCGGAGGGATTGCGATGTACCTCGTTGACCTTGATAAGAAAATCATTCACGACATGAGTTGCATCAAGTACGAATGTCACACGAACAAAATCCCTGAAGACAAGCGCAAGAAGCTGTTTAATCTCCAAACCGTAAAACGGATGACGGACACGGATCACGTTCCCCGTTTCAACGGTTGCGAGTACTGTCTTTCGGAATACTACACGCTTGATTTTACAAAACTATTTCGTTGAGTCAACTGATTGATTGAGCAACTGAACGCGCGGATCGACGCCCTTTTTCGAGACCACCGTCGTGGCGCTGCAGAAATTGTTCAAGACGCTGTAGAGCTTTTCGTCTCAATTGCACAGCTCGCGACCGAAAGTCCAATGAGTGCGGAGCATCTTTTCGATCGCGCCATCCGACGGTTGGCAAAAGGTCAGCCGACTATGGCGCCCGTGCTCAACTTGTTGAACCGCGTTTGTCATGCGCGAGAAGAGAGCAACGACGATTGGGAAAAGTTCGCGGAGTCCGTAGTAGCGCTTGCCGAACGGAGACGCGACCTGTCTGAGGAGATGAAGAGGCGTTTGATCGAGCTGCCTCCGGCAGATACTCTAATACTCTTTTCAAATAGTTCGACGGTAGCCAAGCTCGCCTTGTCGGCGCATCTTCAGTTCGGTTGGCCTCGCCGAGTTTATTGCGGTGAAGGGCGTCCGGTCATGGAGGGGCTCGTACTCGCCCAAAAACTTACAATGGCCGGGCTCGACGTTACACTCTTCACAGATGCGGCGCTCATGTCTCGAGTCGTCGAGGCTGACAGCGTTTGGGTTGGCGGGGATAGTTTATCTCATGAGGGACTGGTCAATAAAGTCGGAAGTCGGGCTTTAGCGATGCTATGCCGCTTCCAGATGACACCTTTCGTTTCCATGATCGGAACGGATAAGTTCCTCGCGCGCGCAATGATGCCGTACTTTGGATTTCTCCCGCAAAATCCTCGTGAGATCGGAGGAGATGAATCCGATACATTGAATGTCCATAACGAGTATTATGAAACGATTCCACTTGATCTGGTGGATTTGATATTGACTGAGAACGGTGTATTCGATCCGACTTCGCTTGTCGGATCGATTGGCGAAGAACCCGTGAGTCCCCTCTTCGCAAAGTTGCTGCAGTGCTGATGTGAAAGTCCTCTACGTAGCGCCCGAACATGTCTCTGGTGGATTTGAACTCTTTGCTGAAGGGCATCGGAGACGAGGCAATGATGCGCGCTGGGTGACTTTTTTTCGGAATCTCTACGGATTCAAAGAAGATATCTGTTTCGACCTCATAGGGATGCCAACCAGCCCTTGGGTGTATTCTTTCAAAAAAAGAATGCGACTCGGAGATCAGCGCGAGTTTCCCGATGGAGCACCTCTGTTCCGTCGCTCTGAAAACCTGCTTGAGAAAACACTCTTTGCTTTTCGCGATGCTCTTAATGCTCCCCGGTTACGCCGAACCATCGAAAAGTACGGTCTGAACGATTTCGATATCTATCACTTTGAACAGGGAGCCGATCCATTTCGAGATAGTCGTTGGGTTCGGGAACTTGCCCGACGGGGCAAAGGAATAGTGTGTTTTTATCACGGTACAGATTTGCGGAATCGAGGCGCTTTTGAAGCAGTGCATCGTCTCGCGAAGTTGAACCTGACTTCTGAGATAGATCTTCTCGACCGCTTCCCGGATATGCGATACCTCTATCTACCAATCAATGTCGATCGATTAAAGCCTTCCTATCGTCCTCCTGATGGTCGGATCCGTATTTGCCATGCAGCGCGCAATCGTGCATATAAAGGCTCTGATATTATCGAATCGATTGTTTTCAAGCTGGCGAAACGATACCCAATCGACTGGTTGATGATCGAAAATCTGCCTCATGCGGAGGCGATTAATCTAAAAGCAACGGCAGATATCTTTATAGATCAAATCACCGATAGTGGTGGATGGGGTTACGGAGCCAGTTCAGTCGAGGCGCTTGCGCTGGGTTTGCCCACTGTTACGAGAATCAATTCCCATGTCGAAGCGTTTCTTGGCGTCCATCCATTTATTAATGCTGATATGGAGACTCTCGAACGGCGGTTGATTGAGCTTGTAGAGAATCCGGATCTGAGAGTCGAGAAGGGCAGAGAGGGTAGAAATTGGGTGACAGAACGGCACGGACTCGACGCCGTGATGGGAACGCTGTATGCATATTACCGCGAAGTCGGGTTCTGTTAGAGTGCTTGCGTTCAAGATATGCTCTATTATTCACATGCAACTTAATTTTCATCCAATAACGTGTTCATTCTCGAACGTCACAGACCTATCATTATTAGGTTCGGACTTTCGGTATAGAAGGTGAGCGAATTTGAGATAAGCGTTATTATCCCGACCTATAACGGGATAAATTTGCTTACGAGAACGCTTAAAGGTCTCGAGAAGCAAAACTCTGACTCGCCTCCTTTCGAAGTGATCGTGGTCGATGATGGTTCAACGGACGGAACTGCTGACTTCCTTGATAGTTACAAGGGTAATCTGAATTTAAAAATCATTAGATTACCTCGGAATCGGGGGAGAAGCACAGCTCGCAACGCCGCTATAAATGTGGCGTCGAGTAAACGGATACTCTTGCTTGATGCCGACATGGATTCCCCGGCTGATCTGATTGCATATCATGTGTCAGCGCACAACGGTCAGAATCACGCGATCATCGGCAGCGTTAAATTTGAACGCAGGATAAGATTACGAGGTTACTCGCGATACTGGGAAGGGCGTGGGGCACAGCGCAGCAAACAGAAAGGCGAAACGTCGGCTCGATATTTCCTCAGCGGTCATTCATCCCTTCCGACCGAACTCGCGAGGCAGATTGGCGGATTCGACGAAGATATCGCATTCTATGGGGAAGACATCGACTTTGGCTTGCGGATTAGCGCTGCTGGAGCTAAGGTAATTTATGATCCCAATATTTCAACCGTTCACCTTCATCAGCGTCCGCTCATTTCTGTTTTATGCATTCTGCGAGAGTATGGACGCCTGACGATTCCGATCCTACTAACCAAGCACCCGCATCTTAGTCGGGAACTTGGGATAGAGTGGGGGAGCAGGCAGGGCATCCTCGGCAGTCTCAGACGGCTACTACTTACAGCGCCAATTTATTATCCATTACTTCTGATCGGCTTAGCGCTGGACAGGCTGGGAATTGCTTCGCCGCTTTACACATATCTCGGATACCGCAGTTATTTCTACGGTTACCGAACGTCCCAAAATTCTTAAAATTAAAGAAAGAAGATCTACTGCATGGCTGTTATTTTAGATGGGAAGATTCTCTCCGCCCGCATCAGGTCAGAGCTTCGCGCCAAGCTTGAAAGCGGGCTGCAAGCCGGTCTTCCGCTGCCTCATTTGACGGCTATGCAAGTCGGCGAAGACCTTCCATCAACAGTTTACATCCGCGCCAAACAAAAAGCCTGCGAAGAACTTGGGATTAGTTTTCGTCATTACAAGCTTCCCGCAGAAACCTCACGCGCTCAATTAAGAGCCGCCGTCACTGAAGTGAATCGCGATCCGGCTGTCCATGGTCTGCTGGTTCAGAGTCCGCTGCCTTCGCATCTTGACGAGATCGAAGTTCAGCGCATGGTGGCTCCGGAAAAGGACGTTGATTGCTTTCATCCCGAGAATGTTGGATTGTTGTATATCGGTAGGCCACGCTTCCAGCCCTGCACCGCGGCGGGCGTTCTGGAATTGATTCTCCAATATGGCTTCGATACCGCAGGCAAGCGCGCCGTCATCATTGGACGGTCGGTGATTGTTGGGAGACCTTTGGCGTTGATGATGATGCTAAAACAGCGCGGCGGCGACGCCACTGTCACTGTCTGCCATTCTCGAACGCCGAATCTTGCTGCAGTTTGTCGTGAGGCAGATATTCTCATTCCAGCGGTTGGACGCGCTGAACTCGTTCGAGGCGATTGGGTTAAGGAAGGCGCTATCGTCGTTGATGTGGGAATCAACCGCCTGCCTGATGCGAGTAAAAAACTTGGTTATCGTCTGGTTGGAGACGTCAATTACTCCGAAGTTGAACCGAAATCCACGGCAATCGCTCCGGTGCCGGGGGGCGTAGGCCCGATGACAGTAGCCATATTGATGGGTAACGTATTTCGCGCAGCAGGCTACCCGGTTGATCAACATACCTAAAGGATGAGCGACGAAAAGTCGTGAATACATGTAACCGGTATGACGGACCAAGCGGAGAATTGTCGAAAACGGTTGCCCAAACGCCTCGCAGATACTATATTTCAAAGATGAATCGGAAGTATCGCTGACAACAGCGAACCGAATCTTTAACCATCATTTGTTGGTTTCCAATGCTCCTCAGTCGCAACTTTACCTTCACTGTCGCTGCCTTGCTGCTGGTCGGTCTCACCGGCTGCGGAGGGGCGCGTAAAAGTGTCACGACCGAGTCGGAAACGCCGCCCACCACTGAAGCGACAATCCAATTTGGCGAGCTGGCTCAAGTTGAATCAGGCCCAATCCAACTGACTTCTGATGAGTATAATAACGGCCTTGGTTCTTACCATCCGAGCGGAGATAGGATAGCCTTCCAATCCGACCGCGATGGACACTGGCAGATTTACGAGCTTAATCTGGCCGACAATTCTCAGCGCGCTTTGGTTACCAGCAAAGCCAACGATGAGAATCCTGTTTGGATGCCGGATTCCACTGGAATTCTTTTCGTATCAGACAGGAATGGCGGCGGAAAGGAATTTGCTCGTGACGTTTTCATTAACTACACCGCCGATGGCGCGACCGCAGCGTTGACAGATGATCCCGCGGATGATTGGTTTCCTGTAGTAGTGGATGCCTCCTCATTTCTCTTTCTCTCAGAGCGGGGTGCGATCGCCGGAACGTCCGACATCGAAATGAAAAACGGCCTCTACCTCGGTTCGCTCGCTGGCGCTCCGCCGGTTCTTATCGGCGACGCTATGCTGGATCCGAGTTCACCAGCCTCTCTGGGCGGCGGAAAGTATTTGGTTAGAAACACATCAGGGCGTCTCGGAATTCTAACCACAGGCGCTGGAAATATTGAATTCGTAACGCCTGAGTCAATTCATTGCGGTACTGTCTGCTACAATCCAGTACGCGCTATAGCTGCGCTGAACGCTCGTGAAGGCGATCAATACGGGCTCTACCTATTCAGTCCCGAATCCATGCTTTTCCAAAAGCTTGATACAGGAGATGGGGAAGTCCGCTATCCGCAGTTTTCGGTTGATGGGAAGAAAATTCTCTTCTCAAAGGAAGTCAACGGCAGTTTTCAGCTATTCGAGCTTCAACTGGCTCAGTAATTGCTGGACTAAGCAGGATCATCCATAACTCTGTTTTGAAGTCTGGCTGATCGTTGGGGGGATTGAACAGTTATAAGATCGGATTAATGAGAATTCGCTTCGATTTTGCGAATTCTATCGATCTTATTCGTGCACTGGATGCACAGAGTTTTCGCTTGTTGCGCGGCGACTTGCGATGAGAGACTAACAAAGGCCGGTGATATGAATGCACCACGGGCGTTGGCGAGCCGGTCTGAATTCGGGAAGCAATGGTAGTTCTCCTGCTGATGACGCTACTCGTAGCTGCTCTCTGCCTGTATGGCTACTGGGAATACCATGGCCATCAGGAGCGGGTTCGTAGGATACCACTTCGTATCCACGTTAACGGTACTCGTGGCAAATCATCTGTCACCCGCTTGATTGCAGCCGGCTTGCGGGCCGGAGGCATTAAGACGATGGCTAAGACAACCGGAACGCTGCCTCGAATCATTGATTTCGAGGGTAAAGAGGTTCCGATCATCCGCTATCAGAGAGCCAACATCATTGAACAAGTCAAGATATTCCGTTACTTCGCCCGCAGGAAGCCTGAGGCAGTCGTAGTGGAGTGCATGGCGGTTCTGCCGGAATATCAATGGCTCTGCGAGCATAAACTCATCCATGCGCATATCAGCGTCATCACCAATGCCCGACTTGACCATATCAACGAGATGGGGCACTGGCGGGAGCAGATTACACGCTCTTTATGCAATACTATCCCTGAAAAAAAGATTTTTGGCGAGAGTCGTCCGGTAAACGGCGTTGTCAAGCCACCTGTCCTCTTCACTTCCGAACAGACCAACTTCAGAATAATGAAAGAACTTGCCGCCGAGCAGAATATCCAAATCTTCCAGCATCCCGGCGATTCTATTTCACGTGCGGAACTTCAAAAGTTCAGTTATATAGAACATCCTGCGAATGTTGATCTCGCGTTAGCGGTTTGTGATTGGGTAGGGATTGATCGTCAGGTTGCACTTGATGGCATGTATCGCACCGCTCCGGACGCCGGAGCGCTAAAACTTGCGCGCTGTCACGAAGGCGCGAAAGAACTACTTTTCGTCAATGCGATGGCCGCCAACGATCCAGAATCGACTCTCGAGATATATCACCAAATCAGCGAACGGTTCGCGCCGCTTGGAACCGTCCTTATTCTTTTGAATTCACGTGCGGATCGTCAGGATCGCAGCATTCAGTTGATTGAGATGGCTGCGGCAAATATGAAATTTGAACATTTCATCCTGACGGGCGAATCTATGGACAAGTTCCATGCAATGCTGCCCCGATATGGTATAGACAAGGCGAAGGGAGTCCCGGTTGGGTGGGTCAATCCCGAGAAAGTCTATCATCGTCTCTTTGAATTAATTCCCGAGCGTGGGACAGTTTTCGGAATGGGAAACGTCGGCGCCGGCGGACTCGACATCTTCGGTTATTTCTACAAGCATAGGAGACAAGGCGCTTGATCGAAATTGCGGTAGGGATCGGTGTAACCTTCAGCCTTGTATTCCATGAAGTCTTTGGGCTGGCTGCGGGAGGTATTGTCGTCCCGGGCTATATAGCGCTCAACTTCCACAATCCATGGATGCTAATCGGGACATTACTCGTCGCTTATGTCACTTGGCTATGCATCAGGATTGTCGGACGTTTCGTCTTCGTTTATGGGCGACGAAGAATGGTGTTGGCGGTATTAATAGGATTCCTCCTTGGATACCTGTCGAGAAAGGTGTGGGGCGGGGCGATTGGCGACATACGTATCGAGGCTATTGGTTACATTATTCCAGGCTTGATCGCTAACTGGATGGAGCGACAGGGAGTCTATAAAACCATCACGACAGTTTTGATGGGCGGCGCGGCCGTCAGGCTGATAACGATCCTCGTCATGGGCGGAAAGGTGATCGGCAATGTATAGGCCGACCATAAAATCCAATCTTTGGCTCGGTATAATGTCCGTTGCTTTCATCGGCCTCTATATTTGGTCAGAGAATAGTCTTGTTACCGTTCGTCCCCCTGATTACCAGTTGCGATTGAACGCCGCCAATACTATGGTTGAGGCGATGGAAGCACTCGAGAACTATCGTCTTCCCGCATTGAATCGGCAGGCGCAGAACGCTGAAGATCCGCTTGTCTATACTCTCCTTGGCGAAAAAGACAGCCCGATCACCACGGACGAGGGGAAAATTGACGACAAGGTTACGGTTCTGAATCCGAACTTTTCCGCAGGAATTGTCGATCTACTCGGACAAGCTGATCTTAAAAACGGCGATACAGTTGCTGTGTTGCTCACCGGATCGATGCCGGGGGCCAATCTGGCCACTTTTGCAGCCATCAAAGCCCTTGGTTTGCATCCGGTAGTTATCACATCTGTAGGTTCGTCATGGTGGGGCGCTAACAGCCCCGACTTCACTTGGCTCGATATGGAACGAGTCCTTTTTGAAAAAGGGATTTTCCCGTATCGCTCAGTCGCAGCATCACTTGGCGGCAGCGACGACCAAGGCGGTCTCAGGCTTTCTGATGTGGGGCGCAATTTAATTGTGGAAGCAGCGGATCGCAACGCGGTTACGGTGATCCGGCAAGGCTCGCTTAATGAAAACATTCGTGCGCGTATTGAACTGTTCCAAAGGATTCTTCCGCTTGACCATTATCGCGCGGTAATCAATATTGGCGGTGGATTGGCAGCGCTTGGTCATAGAGAAAACGGTTGGTTGATTCCGACCGGAGTGCATTTCCGGCTACCTTCAGTCAACTATCCGGCTCGCGGCGTCTTGCATGCTTTTGCGGACGAAGGCGTTCCAATCGTCCATATCTACGACGTTGCCGTTATGGCAGATGAATATGATCTTCCCGTCGCTCATCTGCCTCTTCCGAAGGTTGGCGTCGGAACTGTCTATGAACATCAACGTTACAATTTGATAGTGGTTACTATCTGCTGTATCCTGATGCTGGTAATCCTTGTAGCTGTAAAACTCCTTGATCGCCAACAATACAAGTGGCGTGAAGAGGGCGTCGATCCCGATACACTGGTCTGAAAGAAGATTCAATGTCCTTAAGAGTCAACCAAAGCGCGGTTCTTGCGCTAATCCTTTCTTTGAGCCTGCCACTCGTAGCTGCGCCGCGGAAGTGGACTACGGTCACGCCGAAGGGTGTGCAACCGACGGTAATTGAGAGTAGCAAGACAAAGCAGGATTACTTCGCACTAACCCAGAAAGCTCCTATTACCGTCAAAGTAATAGGACCGGGTTTTATTCGCATTGTTTCCAGAACAGTCCTTCCCGGCAAAAAAAGGGAAGGTATCTACGGTCTGGTCGTTCTCAAGGACGGGGAGGATCGAAAGCTCTTTTCTCGAACGACAATGCACTCGGCGATGAAGGTCGTCGGAGCGCCGAATGTTCGGGTTGGAAAACCGAAGACGGTAACTTTAAAGGTTCCGGCTGGAGAACACGAGTATCAAGTAGCGCTTCCACCGGATGCCAAACATGATGCATTTATTCGCTTTAAGTTCTCTGAGAAGGAAGCCAAGAAATCGAGTGGCACCAAAGTTGAATATGTTGCGTACCTACCGCGTAAATTTCCAGAAGAAGTACGCATACAGGTAAAAGAGCAGGAGAATATTTGCTATCGGGCGACCACAGAAAAACCGGTAGAAGTCGAAATCATCGGACCTACGAAAGTAAAGATTATTTCTCGGCTCGAGTTCGATCATACTATGCGCGGCGAGAAACCCTATCGTGTCCAAGTAAGCGAAGATTCCAAGATTGTCCAAACGAGTCCATTCAACGGTAAGATATCTGGAACAGCGGCATACTCAGTCACCAGTGATAAAATTATTGGACGCGGCGATACTTTCTTCCTCGACGTACCGGCCGGTAAGCATCGTTACTTAGTGAACACACCCGATAAGGGAAATTCTATTCTGCTTAGATTCTATCTTCCTCAAAAGGATCTCGGTAACGAGTGGAAGCCTGCAAAGGGTAATGGCAATGCGAGCGTTGTACCGAAGCGCATAAAACCGGACAAAGGTTGATCAGAAGGGCTTTAATTGTCGCCTGCGCATCATTATTAGGACTGATTTCGGAGGCTTCGGCTTTCAAAATCGGAGATGGGGATGTGACGGTCGATTTGAGTTGGGGAGCCTTATACGACAGCAATGTGCTGAAGTATTCGCCTCGTGACCGAAATCTCTATATAGACAAGGCTGAGAAATCTCCAAGTTCAATTCGCTCACTTGATGATCTGCGTACCGACTATAAAATTGCAGCCGAATATCGTAACAAATTCTGGGGAAAGCGAATTACCGCCCTGCGTGGTACTGCGAATTTCGCCCACCATGCAATGAATCCGATAAAAAACCTCGGCTGGGTGAGTCTGAACGGAAGGCAGGATTTTGCCAAGCAGTGGATCGGTTCTGTAAATTTCTTCTACGAACCACGCTATTACATTCGCGATTTCCAAGATATTAATACTGACGCCGTTCAGCATTGTCGATTCGCTCTGACGCAATGGAAGGAAGACCTGACCTGGCGGCCTCACTGGCTTTATGAACTGACTGTCAGTAACAAGTTCAAGCAATATCGGTATAACGAGTATTTTACTGAGTATGATGGCGACCTATGGGAAATCGGAATAGCGGGTGTTCTGCGACCGGAGAAATGGCGGTTCTCGGCGGGTTACACGTATGGAGTATTTGAAAATACTGGTTTTAATTCAAGTGATCTAACCCTGCCGGGATCTTTTCTCAATGATAGTGAATTTGGTCAGGCGGATTTCGAAGAGAATACTTACGCCCTATCCGCCAGACGTTCATTCAAACTGCATAAGCGCTCATGCGATCTGGAAGTTGCTGTAGATCTGGCCGACCGGTATTATACAACCACTCGTGATTACTCGATCGATCCAATGCACTCGGAAAGGTTTGACCGGTCTGTGTCATGTGAGATTAGCGGAAGAGCGGCAATGACTGATGCTGTAAGCATAGAGATTGGTCTCGGAGAATACCAGCGGAAAAGCCGAGCTCCGGCGAAGGTTGTCTCGCAGGTTAAGGATTATAATCGCTGGACTGCATGGAGCAGTATCAGCTATGAAATACAATGAAACGGGAAGTTCCAGCTCAACTGCTTGATTGAGACGGCGCTCAACCGTATTATTACTACGGAGGGCCCATAGCTCAGTGGTTAGAGCAGCGGACTCATAATCCGTCGGTCCTAGGTTCAAATCCTAGTGGGCCCACAAAAGAAGGCGTAAATCTATTGGAAATGGAGCATACATCCGGCACGCGGTATCGTCGTTGCGCACTGATTCTGCGCGGCGGGATCAGTATGTCCATAGGTCGGCACTACGGCGCCCGGTAAAGTCCGAGCGCTTTTTTTTGATACCGGCTCATTGTGAGCCATGAGGAGGATTCTGTGCTCGAAGAGCTTCAACTGCTGATCCGTCTGCAACAGATAGACAACCAGTTGATGGAAATTGAACTGGAGAAGGGCGACCTTCCGGAGCAGATCAGTGTGCTTAGTCGCGAAACTGATCGTTTTACCAGCACAATTACCGATGCCGAAAAGACGTTGAGCGAGGTTGCGTTGCTACAAAAGCAACATGAGAGTAATCTTGAAGCAGCCCGCGATCGCCTGAAGAAATCTCAGAACACTATTTACTCAGTGAAAACAACACGCGAATACGATGCGATTTCATCTGAGATTGAACAGGCGAAGCATGTCATTGCTGATTCTGAGAAGCTGATTAACGATCAAAATGCGCGTCAGGAGGATGCGCGAAAGGTTATCGAAGACGCTCGCATCAAACTTGCTGTCGTCAAAGAAGAACTCGATGATAAACAGGCGGAAATGCGCGAGAGGATGGAAATCAGCCAGGATGAAGAGCTGAAGATGCAACATGAGCGCGAAAAGATCCTCGTTCGTCTTAAGAAACCCGTTTACGCCCACTATGACCGGATAAGAAAAATCCGCGATGGAGTGGGCGTTTCTCATCTGGTTGACGGCGCTTGCAGTTACTGCTGTTCAAGGGTTCCTCCTCAACGGCAAGCTGAGATAAGACGAATGGATGATTTGATACTCTGCGAAGTCTGCAGTTGTGTCATCGTTGGCCCTGAAGAGATGATTCTGCGCTAACGATCTGTTATTACTTGCTGATTTCGATGGGCAACACCTCTGTAATCCCGTCGTCTTGTTACGCAAGACAACCCTCAGTATTTTATGTGTGACGAACTTCATAGATCTATCCTATCCAACTGAAGGATTGCTACGAGGATAACGACGTAGAAGGAGTTGATTAGGCGATCGCGTCCCGAAACTTCGGGATGAGGAAAGTCCGAACTCCACAGGACAGGGCGCCCGCTAACTGCGGGGTCTAAATCATGTTCGCCAAGTTGCGCACAACTGCGTCTGGCAAGAATGTGAGATAGAACGGCCAGCGCCACAGAAAACATACCGTCCGTTTATTAATGGATAAGGGTGAAAAGGTGGGGTAAGAGCCCACCGCGTTTGTCGCAAGACAAACGGCATGGCAAGCCCCACCTGGAGCAAGGTCAAACAGCGGAGAGAACCCGTCTTCGGGCGGGGCGCGAGGCTGTCCGTCTCGTTTAATCCGCGGGTAGACCGCATCGAGGTGATGTAAATCGCCTCATAGATGGATGATCGTCCTCGACAGAATTCGGCTTATAGATCTACTCCTTCTACGTCGCGTCACACCAAATTCCCCCACCTCCGAATTGAAACAGGTCTGTCGCTGAATACAATGAACACCAAGTGGGAGTTTTACTCCCCACTCGACTCCGACGCTCTTAACGAGATGATGCGCCATTTTCGTATCCCTCGTCCTGTGGCGCGCGTCCTGTATAATCGAGGATTCGTCACCGAAAGCGAGGTCTCCCGTTTTCTTGCCCCTTCCACGGCGCACCTTCACGATCCGTTCCTTTTAAAAGACATGAATCTTGCGGTTGAGCGTATCATTCAGGCTCTGCGCGAACGGGAACGGATTTTAATCTACGGTGATTACGACGTTGACGGGATTACTTCTGTATCCTTGTTATACCTGTTCTTGCGAGATCTAGGTGGTGAAGTTTCATTTTATATTCCAAACCGTGCGTCGGAAGGCTATGGGATATCGGTAGCTGGTATTGAGGAAGCTTCAAGGCGTGGTTGCGGCTTAATCGTCTCGGTCGATTGTGGGATTACCTCAGTTGATGAAGTGATTGCCGCCCGTGAGCGAGGAATCGACGTCATTGTTTCGGATCATCACGAGCCGGGGGAATCGCTCCCAACTGCACATGCGGTCGTGAATCCCAAACGTTCTGACTGTCCTTATCCCTTCAAGGAATTGGCAGGAGTAGGAGTAGCGTACAAGCTCTGCCAAGGAGTAGTAAGCCGCCTGGATCTTGATCCGGAATACGTCGAAAAGTATATTGATCTCGTAGCTATTGGCAGCGCAGCGGACATCGTGCCACTCGTGGATGAGAACCGGATCTTTGTCAAAGTCGGCCTTGATAAACTGAATAAGGATGGACTCGAAGGACTTGTGACGCTTGTTGAAACTGCCGGATTCCAGGCTGGACAGGTGGACGTCGGACAGATCGTTTACGGTTTAGCGCCCCGAATCAACGCCGTAGGGCGACTTGGTCACGCGCTTCCTGCGGTTGAATTGTTGGTTACCCGGAATCACTTCCAGGCGATGAAGATAGCGGGAATTCTCGAAGAGGAAAACCGTCGTCGCAAAGAAATCGACACCAAAACGCTGGTTGAAGCACTCGCGAAGATCGAATCGAGTTACAATCCGAAAGAAGACGTCACAATTGTTCTCGCGTCCGATGAATGGCATCCGGGAGTGATTGGGATCGTCGCATCGCGTATTATCGAAAAATATTACCGACCGACAGTCATGATTACGATTGACAGCGGTATTGGTAAGGGTTCTGCCCGGAGTATTCCCAATTTCGACCTGCATTCTGCATTAAAGGCTTGTTCCGATCTCTTCCTGCAATTTGGTGGACATAAGTATGCTGCTGGATTGACGATTCAGGAAGCGAACATTCCCGAATTCCGCAGACGTTTCAATGAAATTGCCAAAACCATGCTCACGGACGACGATCTCATTCCAAAAGTGAAGATCGATGATGATCTTACTTTCGATGAGATTGACCATGAGTTAGTTCGTATGCTCGGCTTGCTCGCGCCATTCGGCCCTCGAAACAGTCGTCCCAGTTTTGTGAGTTATAACACGCAACTGGTTGGCGATCCCCGAATCGTAGGGAACAATCATCTGAAATTTAAAGTGCGTCAGAATGGAACCGCGTTCGACGCAATCGCGTTCAACCGAGGCGCTGACGCTGAACGAATATCGGAACGCGGCGAAGTTGATCTGGTTTACCACATCGAAGAAAATACCTACCTTGATCGAACCAGGCTCCAGCTGAAGGTTAAAGACATCCGCTAAAGGACATTAAGACCAGCCTCTCACGAGAGTGAGATGCTGGAAGTGCGGATGTGATCTTTCTACAGTTACATGACTGAACGCTGTAGGAACGAGAATTGCGGGAATTATATGCTTACTCGATCCCCACATTGTTTGAACCGAATCCTAAACCTTGAACTTCCTTGGCTCCCTATAAATCCTCAATAACACAGGAGACCACTTATGCCTGAAGTGGGCATCGTCGGTTACGGCTCCTATATTCCGCGTTTTCGGATCAAGCTTGAATCCATCGCGGCAGTATGGGGCGCCGACGCCGAAAATTACAAGCGAGGACTCCAACTCTACGAGAAGTCCGTTCCAGGTCCCGATCAAGACACGATTACGATGTCTGTCGAGGCTGCCAGACGAGCTTTGAAGCGAGCTGGAATTACTGGCGACAAAATCGGAGCCGCCTATATCGGCTCGGAATCTCATCCTTATGCCGTCAAACCTTCCGGAACCGTTGTCTCCGAAGCGCTCGGTGCGACGCCGGAATGCCACACAGCCGATCTCGAGTTCGCCTGTAAAGCAGGAACCGAGGCAATGTATCTTGTTTACTCGCAGGTTAAAGCCGGAGTAATCGAATATGGTCTCGGCATTGGAGCCGACACCTCCCAAGGCGCTCCTGGCGACGCGTTGGAATACTCGGCTTCAGCGGGTGCCGCTGCGTATGTTTTTGGAACTAAAAACATTCTCGCAACGGTAGATTTCACTTACGCTTTTATGACCGATACTCCAGACTTCTGGCGGCGCGAACACCAGTTCTATCCCCAGCATGGCGGTCGGTACACCGGCGACCCGGCTTACTTCAAACACACGCTTGGGGCGGCGAACGGCATCCTTAAAAAATCCGGGATGAAACCGGAAGACTTCGCCTATGTTGTTTTCCATCAACCGAACGGTAAGTTCCCGATGGAAGCGGCCAAGCGCCTCGGCTTCCCGCGCGAGAAAGTTACAACCGGCTGGCTTACTCCTTGGCTCGGAAATACTTACTCGGGAGCCTCGCCACTCGGTCTGACTGCGATTCTCGACGTCGCCAAACCGGGCGACCGCATTTTAATGGTTTCATTCGGCTCGGGCGCTGGCTCGGACGCCTTCATCTACACTGTCAAGGATCGCATCCTCGAAGTACAGGATCTGGCGCCTAAGACTCACCCGCAGTTGCATGAGAACAAAGTGTACCTTGACTACGGCCGCTACGCCAAGTTCCGCGGCAAGATCATCCGCAACGAAGGATAAGGAGTACTATTATGCGTGATGTCGCAGTAATCGGCGTCGGTCTTCAGAAGTGGGGAGAGCGTTGGGATCGGTCGCTTCGGGACTTGTTCGCCGAAGCAGCTCACAACGCAATCAACGACGCCGGAGTCGATCATATCGACTCAATGTATATTGGTTGTATGTCGGGCGGTCTCTTCACCGCTCAGGAACATCTCGCCTCATTAATGGCGGACTATCTCGGCGTGACGCCCTGTGCAGCGACGCGTGTCGAGTCTGCCTGTGCTTCAGGCGGTCTCGCAATGAGGATGGGGTGGATGGAAGTCGCTTCTGGACTTTCGGATATCGTCCTGGTAGGCGGCGTCGAGAAGATGACTGACGTGACCGGCGACGAGGCGACCTTCGCACTCGCTACCGCCGCAGATACAGAGTACGAAGGCTATCAGGGAGTGACTTTCCCGGCGCTCTACGCAATGATGGCTCGGGCGCATATGGAAAAGTATGGCACGACCATCGAGCAGCTTTCGCACGTCTCGGTAAAGAACCACGCCAACGGAGCGCTGAATCCCGATGCACAGTATCCGTTCACGGTGACTCTCGAAACCGTGATGAACTCGACGATGGTTTCCGATCCGTTGCGGTTACTCCATTGCTCACCGATCACCGACGGCGGCGCGGCTGTGATTCTTGTTCCAGCCGAACTTGCCAAGTCTAAATTTAAGAAGCGTCCGCTGGTAACTGTTGCTGGTTCAGGTCATGCTACAGATACGATCGCTCTGCATTCGCGCGAAGATTTCACCTGGCTGAAGGCAACTGAAATCGCCGTGAAGAAGGCTTACGCGATGGCCGGAGTAGGCCCGAAGGACATCGACTTTGCTGAAGTCCACGACTGCTTTTCGATTGCCGAGATCATGGTCACTGAGGCGCTCGGTTTCTTCGATAAGGGCAAGGGCGGCCCGGCAGCCGAAAACGGTCTGACTGCTCGCACCGGTTCCAAGCCGATCAACACTTCCGGCGGTCTGAAGTCGAAGGGACATCCTGTCGGCGCGACCGGTGTGGCGCAGATCATCGAAATTGCGCGACAACTTTGGGGCGAAGCAGGGAAGCGTCAGTTGAAAGATCCGCGACGCGGTTTGGCTCAGAACATGGGCGGATCAGGCGGTTCGACACTGGTGCACATCCTGGAAAGGAAGGGCTAAACCTATGAAAATCCGTTCCCCGCGCTATGCGCGCGAGATACCTCAGCGATACCGGTACGAAGCCGCCAAGACTGCATCGGGCAAGATATTCTTCCCGCCGAGATTGGTCTATCCGGGCGGTGAGACAGCCAAGCCGCACATGCTTGCCCAGACTGGCAAGGTGTTGACTTGGACAATTCTCACTACCGGTCCGGCAGAGTATGCCGATCTGGCTCCCTATGCGATGGCGATTGTCGAACTGGACGATGGCGCTCGCATCACTGCGATGCTCGTTGACGTCGATCTGGCAAACGTCAAAACCGGCATGCGCGTCCGTATCGAGTTCCGCAAGATCCGCAGTGAGGGCCACGAAGGGCTGCTCTGCTACGGCTACAAGGTCGTCCCGGAGTAGGAGGACGGGTCTCCGTACCCGTCGTGTTTGGTAGAATGGGCGTCCCGCCCGTTTGGTATGGTGACGGTTTGTCTGGCAGTGGGGTGGATTTTCAATCCGTCCATTACCTGACTCTCCACTTACCATTGGCGGATTGAAAATCCACTCCACTGCCAAACCTACTCGTCACTTCCGAGTACGACAGACATTCTTGTCTGTCACCTTCCCAAGAGCGCCGTCAATCCTTTGTGAATGGCGGCGCTTCTTGCTTTTTGCTTCGGACGCAATATATTAAATGAAGGAGGAATACAAATGAGAAAACGTTTACGGAAGAAGCTTTGCCTCGCCGAGTTCACCGAGTGGGGCGTGGATCTGGCCATCAAGCGCAATACGACCGACGACTTCGATGAGTTCTTTGACGCCTTCATCGAGCTGGTCGAATCGCACGACTGTTATTGCGGCGGCGGGGGAGAGGGCGATCAGATGAGCGTGGTCATCGAGTTAGGTCGCTCGCGCGAACTTGCCTCGGATCGCATTGCTGCTATCAAAAAGTGGCTCGATAAGCGCAAGGACGTCAAGGCTCATCGCTTCAGCAACATCTTCGACCTCTGCAACGGCGACTGGAAGGAATTCAACGCGGAGCTTGCAGCGGCGGAGGCGTTTTTGAAGGGGTGAGGGATGCCGGAAATAAGTCGGTTCAATGGGATCATCATCAAGATGTTTCCTGGAGATCACGCACACGCGCATTTTCATGCTGAATTCGCCGAGTGGAAGGCTACCTTTTTAATCGGCTCGCTTGAGTTAGATGAAGGCGGACTGCCCGTAGCCGCCGCCCGCTTGGTGAAGCGATGGGCGAAAATGCACCAAGCAGAATTGCGCGATAACTGGAAATTAGTCGAGGCAGGCAAACCGCCTACGAAAATTCAACCTTTGGAATAAATATGTTTCCAACGCTTACAGAGGTCAAACCGCTTGACGACTACAAACTCTTTCTCCGTTTTCACGACGGGGCTGAAGGGGTTTTTGATTTTGCGGTCGCCGTTGGCTTTTACGGCGTCTTCGAGAAGCTTCGCGATCCCATCCTTTTCCGACGCGCTCACATCAGTCAGGACGCTTGGAAAACCCTCGAATGGCCGGGCGAGATAGACTTCGATCCCGTCGTGCTATACTCCAGAGTGACCGGGAAATCCATTGAGTGGATCAAAGCTCAGAAAGAGCCGAAGAGACCTTTACGAAAACGAAAGGTGAAGGTCGGCGAGTCAATCGGGAAGAGCCTCTAATACCTAAGATTGATGGAATGAAGCAAATAGTCTTGGTCGAGCTTCTCGGAGGCTATCGGCTCCGTCTTCGGTTTGACGACGGCGTCGAAGGTGAACTGGATATCAGTGAGCAGATACCCTTCGACGGTGTTTTCGAGCCGATGCGCGATCTGACGTTCTTCCGCCGTGTTCGTCTGAACCGTGTTTGGGGAACCATCGAATGGCCGGGAGGAATTGATCTCGACCCTGAAGTCCTTCATGAGGAAATCACCGGCGAGAAGGTCGAATGGGCGAGGGAGGAGCTGGTCGGCGTTTGATCCAGTTATACACGATAACCGTGCGACAGATAAGAGCATTGAGTGGATTCTCGAACAAGATGAGGAACCCGAGAAGGCGGGAGCGTTTCTGGGGAGGTGTAGCCCTGATCGCGCAAGCCCATCGAAATCTTTGCGAATTTCAAAGCAAAGGAGAAATAAATGAGTGGAGTTTGGGTAGTAATTTTGATCTTCCTAGTGATCGGCGCTTACGAAGTTCAAAAGGTCATTGCCGAGAACTTCAAGCGCGGTTATGACTCTGGATATCGGTTTGCCCGCAGAGAACTCACCACTCAGTTGTATAAACTAGTGCATGAACGAGATCCCCATCCAACGAATGATAAAAACTATGATGATTTATGTAAAGAAGTCTTCACGGATATCCAGCGCCTTGTGAATAAATGAAGGATTAGGCGGGCATCACCAACTCCTCGACGCCGCCAGAAACCCGATTACCGAATGCCATTATAGAGTAAATTCTTAGTAAAGGTAGCAGCGATGGCCATATTCACACCAACTGGCTTGAAAATTCGTCTTCCAATGGATTATGCATTCGCCCTCATGGCGCGCTTGTACCCAAAAGTTAGCGCTTTTCGCGTGTTGAAGACTACGGAAGTAATAGACCTTCAACCGTCCTTCTATGCAAGCTTAGCGTTCGTATTGGCGTTAATGTTTCACCAAGGATATTTAGCCTCAGGTTTGAGTGTCGTCTTGGGGGGAGGGTTTGGGTTCACGCTTCGCCGCTTCGGTTTGGTGTTGTTTCCTGGGCAAGTTGGACTTGCAGTATTATACTCTTACATCGGCGGTATTCCATTCATTTACCTGCCGATCGCCGTTGTTCTAATATATTTCATTGGTTGGAAATTCGTTTTGATTTACTTGATTGCCCGAATGATTATCTGGCTCGTTACTTTCCCTATTGAAATAACACAAATGCGTCATATCTTCAAAGACACCAGAATGGCCATGGGTACATCAGAACATAGTTTCATCAACGCCTATCGAATCCACGCTGATCATCTTGGGATATCAACTGACACTACCGTTGCTCCAGTGGAACTTGAGGAAGCAAATTGGCGAAAAGTGTATTCAGGTCTCGCCGTAAACTGGCCCAAAGTAGTCTCCCGATTCACTTCAGAATAATTATAGTCGATGACATCTTGGATAATCTTTCTTTCAGACAACGCAGCCGCACGTTCAGTCGAATAGATTACACGAACATAGAAATATCCTGAACCTTTGATGTTTACCCACTTCCACGCATCCCTTTCCTTCGATGAGAGCAAGCTCTCCGCCATCTGCCGTAAATGGAAGATCGCGGAACGTTCCCTCTTCGGCTCGGCGCTCAGGGATGACTTCGGGCCGGACAGCGATGTGGATCTCGTCGTGTGGATCGTCAACCCGATTCGGAGGAAGAATATCTTGAGTAGCTTGCAGGTGGTTTATGCAGCCGGGTGAGGGCATTTCAGAATTTGGGAACGATTTGCACCTCATCATTCCAACGGAAGTTTGGTTATCTCAGTAGGATAGGCGTCCCTGCCTGTCCATCAACGCGAATTGCAGACTCAACTGGACAGGCAGGGACGCCTATCCTACTGAACCCTTCTTTCTGAGAACTGATGAGGACTTGAGTTTGTTTCGAGAAGTGAATGTATAAACGCGACTTGCCTGGATTCCCTTCTTCAAGGGAATGACGAGCCATCACCGACGGGTACGGAGACCCGTCCTCCTATTGCCCCATTAGCATTAGTCATCATCAATCATCATCATTAGAATCGAATTACACCTTGATCCGACTTCAATCAAACATCAGCACCTCCTCGCCCGAATTCGCGACCAATAAAGCCGCGATGGAGAAGGTCGTCGGGCAGCTTAAAGAACGGCTCGACCTCGTCAAGCAGGGCGGCCCTCCGCAACACGTCGAACGCCACAAGAAGCGCGGCAAACTGACCGCCCGTGAGCGCATCGAAGGACTTTGCGACCCCGACACTCCGTTCCTCGAGCTAAACGCCCTCGCAGCATGGGATATGTACAAGGGCGAAGCCCCGGGAGCCGGAGTCGTAACCGGCGTCGGCGTCGTCCATGGCCGTGAGGTGATGATTGTCGCCAATGACGCTACCGTCAAGGGCGGCACCTACTTCCCGATGACCATCGCCCGCCACATCCGCGCTCAGGAAGTCGCCCTCGACAACCGCCTCCCTTGCGTCTATCTGGTGGACTCCGGCGGCATTTTCCTTCCCGAACAAGCTGGCACCTTTCCCGACAAAGAACACTTCGGGCGGATCTTTTACAACCAGGCGATCCTCTCGGCAGCGGGAATTCCTCAGCTTTCGGCGGTGCTCGGTTCCTGTACGGCAGGCGGAGCTTATGTTCCCGCCATGTCCGACGAGACGGTCATCGTGCGCAATCAAGGGACGATCTTCATTGGAGGCCCACCGTTAGTCAAGGCTGCTACCGGCGCTGAAGTGACTCCTGAGGATCTTGGCGGCGCAGACGTCCATTGTCGCATTTCCGGCGTCAGCGACTACTACGCTCAGAACGACAAGGACGCGATCCGTATTCTGCGCGACATTATCGAGAACCTCAACCGCCCGGCCAAGTTCCAGCTCGTCCGTGAGGCTGTCGAAGAGCCATACTACGACCCGTCCGAACTCTACGGCGTCATTCCTGCGGACATCCGCAAGCCTTACGATGTGCGGGAGGTAATTGCGCGCATCGTGGATGGCAGCCGCTTTTCAGAGTTCAAGGAGCTTCATGCGACGACGCTGATCACCGGTTTTGCCCGGATCATGGGCTATCCGGTCGGGATCGTCGCCAACAACGGAGTCTTGTTCGGCGAATCTGGTCGGAAAGGCGCTCATTTTGTCGAACTCTGCTCGATGCGCAAGATTCCGCTCATCTTCCTCCAAAACATTACTGGCTTCATTGTTGGCAAGGAGTACGAGCATGGCGGCATCGCCCGCGACGGCGCCAAGATGGTACATGCGGTCGCGAATGCTCAAGTGCCGCGCTTTACTGTGATAGTCGGCGGCTCATACGGAGCGGGCAATTACGCTATGTGCGGGAGAGGTTACTTGCCTCGGTTGCTCTGGATATGGCCGAATTCGCGCATCTCAGTAATGGGCGGCGAGCAGGCGGCAGGCGTACTCTTGCAGGTCAAGATGGAGCAGATGGCCGCGGCAGGGTTGCCTCCGATGACGCCGGAAGAGCAGGAAGCCTTCAAGAAGCCGACGCTCGACAAATACGAGTTCGAGGGGAGTCCTTACTACGCCACTGCGCGTCTTTGGGATGACGGCATCCTCGATCCGCTCGACACGAGGACTGCACTCGGATTGGCGATCGCAATGTCGCTGAATAAACCGATAGGGGAGTACCACATGGGCATATTCAGGATGTAAATGACTAATACTAAAAACATTCAAGTACTTGCTAACCTGCTGATGTTGGCCGTTATCGTGCTTGGCTGCGCCAAAGATCCCGACGCTGGGAAGTACTCGAAGACAATAACATTTTCCACGCCCGAACCGGCTCCCAAGGACTTCGACGCCTGGTCGTTCCAGTGGTCAACGCCGAGATGGGATGGAAAGGGACAGCTTGATTATATTGTAAGGTTGCCCGACGGTTCGACCTATTATCAGGCTGACCTGCCTCAGCACGATGCGTGGAATCCGCCAACCGACGGGAAAGCTGATTTCGGTTCTAATTATGCAGGCGGCGACCCGAACGCTTTCTTCGGAAAGACGATCAATGTCACATTCCGGGTGGACAAAGGCTCGCTGATCTTTTCGCCGGACAGATTCTATACTTTCACGTTCTACAAGGGTGGATTTGAAGGGACGGTTATTGCAACTCAATCTGCCATAATGGGGGGTGAATGATGTTCCAGACGATCCGGCTTGAGTTCTTAGGCTCAATCGCCCGACTGACGCTCAACCGTCCTGAGATCCGCAATGCGTTTGACGATTTGATGATTTCTGAGTTGCTTCAAGCGCTTGCAGATCTTTCATTACGAAAAGATGTTCGCGGTTTGGTGATTACCGGCGAGGGATCTGCATTTAGCGCCGGAGCGAACATTGAATGGATGAAGCGGATGGGCGAGGCGGATTTCGAGGCGAACCACAGGGACGCTCTACAGCTCGCCGCGATGTTCGACACACTCGCAGAACTTCCGTTTGTAACCATCGCTAAGGTCAACGGGCCTGCGATGGGCGGGGGAGTAGGTCTGGTCGCGGTATGCGATATTGCAATTACCGCTCCCGAGGCGTTCTTCAGCTTTACTGAAGTTAAAATTGGCCTTTCACCAGCGGTGATCAGCCCCTACGTGATCCGCAAAATTGGCGCGGCGAACGCTCGTGAACTCTTTATTACTGGAAGAAGGTTCGACGCTCTCGAGGCGAAACGTATCGGACTTGTGAATTTTGTCTCGGAGAGTGGCAAATTAGACGAAGAAACGGATAAATTACTCAAACAAATTCTCACTTCAAGCCCCAATGCTGTCAAAGCCTCGAAGAGACTGGTGCAGACTATTCCCTTAATGGATAAGGGAGAGTATATTGACTATACTTCCCGCTTGATAGCTGAACTCCGAACCAGTTCGGAAGGGCGGGAGGGAACCCGGGCTTTCTTAGAGAAACGGAAGGCAGACTGGGCTGATTAAATCCGTAGTATCCGAGGCAGCACTATGTAGTCGGATACTTACCTACCCCATCGAAACGTACCCATCCTGAAATGATATAAAGGGGTTGTACCCATGCGTCGGTTCACAGCATTCCTCCCGGTCGTCGGGCTTATCGCCCTGTTGATCGGTTGCAGTTCAAACAAATCATCACCCACCGCCAGCCAGCTCGATCAGCCGAGCGGTCTTCGGGCAACATCGCCTACCCCAACATCAGTCTTGCTCGGTTGGACTGATAACAGCGACAACGAAGACGGATTCAAAATCCGACGCACCTCAGCCGGTCAGAATACTTGGGCTGATGTTGCGAGCGTCGGCTCAAATGTCACTGCCTACTCCGACACCGGTTTGATCGAGGCGACACAGTATTCTTACGCCGTACTGGCTTTCAAAGGCGCAAGCCTCTCGACCTCCTCAGACACAGCGTCTGCGACAACTGCAATGTTTGCGCCGCGTGAGTTGAGTGCAGTTGCCTTATCAGCGACGAGTATTACTTTGGTCTGGCATGACCTATCGTCTGTCGAGACCGGGTACAAGGTCGAACGAAAGCTGGGAGTCGGACGTTTTGCCCAAATAGCGATACTGTCTGCGAACAGCGCCGCGATGACCGATACCGGGCTTTCGCCCAGCAGCGCGTATGCGTATCGCGTCGCTGCAGTTAAAGGCGACATTGTATCCGATTGGTCGAACGAGTCAGGAGCGATGACAAGGTTCCCGATCCCAAATGCACCGACTGACCTGACAGTCGAAACGCTCGGGATCTCCTCGCTTCGTCTGACGTGGGTGGACAACAGCGTCAATGAGCATGGATTCAAGATCGAGCGGTCACCGATTGGAGAAGAGAACTGGACGTTGCGGGCGCCGGTCGGATCTAATGCCACTACTTACACCGACGCCGGACTCACTGAAGGCAGCTCATATCGCTATCGAGTCTATGCTTTCCTTGAGAATGAAGTTTCGGACATAGCAGGCCCGGTTGAAGGGGTTACGCTTCCCGCTGCTCCGACCGAACTTACCGCTGCACGTCTGACGCCCACAAGTGTTGCACTGCATTGGAATGATATCTCAGCCACAGAAACCGGTTATACGATTGAACGTAAAGTACTGGGCGGAGAGTACGCTGTTGCTGGTTCTATCGCGGCAAACAGTAATTCATTCAATGACGCTTCGCTTGCTCAGAACACGACTTATATCTATCGTGTCCGCGCGGTAAAAGGCACTCTCAATTCGGCGTGGTCAAATGAAGCGTCGATCCAGACGAGTCTCCTGACCCCCGATCCTCCCTCCGATTTCTATGTCCGCGGCGGCGTCGCCTACCCGAACGGAGCCTATCTTACTTGGACCGATAACTCGGACAATGAAATTGGCTTTGTAATCGAATCAAGCGCTTCGCGGAACAGCGGCTGGGCTTTTGCAGACTCCGTTGCGGCGAATGAAAGCAGCTCGATAGTGAGCGGATTCCCGCCTGAGAGTATCCGCTACTTCCGTATGTACGCTTTTAACGAGCACGGTCAGTCGATCTACACTTCCGTTATGAGCGCTACAATTTCCGGCATTCCACCTGCTCCAACCAATTGCGTCGCCCAGAGCACCGTCCAGACGCCTATGGGCGCTTCGATTACCTGGAATGACAATTCGGCCAGTGAAGACGGTTTTGTGATCGAGTACAGTGCGAACGGCGTAGATGGCTGGACGATCGTGGATACTCTTGCTGCTGACGTCGCAGGCACGAGAGTCAATAATCTTACCGTCGAGACTCCGGCTTCGTTCCGGGTATTCTCCTTCAACGCCTGCGGTAGGTCTGCCTATTCCAATGTGGCAACGACCACTATTAACGGGCCACCGATTGCCCCGTCCGATCTCACGGGATCAGCTCCCACCTATTGGAATGTTGATCTTGCATGGCAGGATCATTCGACCGCCGAACAACGCTTTGAGATCCAACGCAAGGATGAAGGCTCGAATACTTGGCGAGTGAACGGAACGGTCACGGAGAATATCACGACGTTCAGCGATACAACTGTTTCAGCGGCGCGCACATACCACTACCAAGTTCGGGCGATGAATGCTTACGGACCTTCCGGCTACACAAATGAAGTGGTGATTACAACGCCGATGCGTCCCCCAACCGCCCCGACAGGACTCACACACACCGAAGTAGATATTGATCGCATCCAGTTGGTGTGGAACGATGTTTCCAACAATGAAGATGGTTTCTTCATTGAGCGGCGGACGCAAGACGAGCCGAATTGGAGTCTCTTAGGCGTCAATTCACCTAACGACGCATACTTCCTCGATTCACTTCTTACACCTGAATCTTGGTATGCCTATCGAGTTCGCTCGCATAATGAGGTTGGGTATTCAAACTATTCGAACGTGGACAGCGCCCAGACGCTCAGTCTCACGCTATTCGAAGAAGACTTTGAGGCGATGGACCTCGATCAACCCCCGGCGGGTTGGACGATGAATGTAGCGGGATCTTCTTGGGCGCGAGTCACAAATACGCGTCCCCATACCGGTTCCAAGAGTCTTCAGTTCCATGATCCTGATTCGGGCGCTAACCACGCTTGGTCATACAAGAGTCATCAGCCTCTTTCCGTTGGAACTATCACGTCATGGCTCTACATCCCCCACGGCAGTTGGTTCTCTTATCACGGAGCGGACGCCGGTTTTACGGCCTATACTTTCCGCTTCATGTTCATGGAGAATGACTCGTTTGCGGTGTTAGATGGAGGCGGCATGGCAGTTATGGGCGGCTTCCCGACCGACCGTTGGTTCAAGATAGACATCAACTTCAGTACAGACAGTTCATTCTATCAGGTTGAGTTTGATGACGAAGTTGTAACCGGTCGGTGCGCCATGGGGCAGGTTGCCAATGGACATGTCGCTGGATTGGCCTTCAGCGATCAGGAAGTGACCGATGCGTTCCTCGACGATATCAGTGTCGAACGTTTCTGGCAGCCGCCACAGCGAGGCAGATTCCTTCATCGTAAAGGTTATCCCCTCAACGAAGCGACCTTGCCGCCGAGACTTCGGGAGTTGAGCGCATTCCCATTGCGCCCGAATCGATAAATCTGAACGGGCAGATTAAGGCCGACGCGACGACTGGAGGTGCATCCTGCATCCCGGTCGTTGCGTCGGCTTTAAAGCATGGAAGAGGGTGTGCAAAGAGTAAGTAGATTAATTGCTCTTTGTCACTCCTAAAGGAAAACCTTTGGACTCCATCAACGCAATACTATTGCTAAATAGGATCCTGCCATAACGTTCTCCAAAATCCTCATAGCCAACCGCGGCGAGATCGCCGTCCGGATCATTCGCGCCTGCCACGAGATGGGGATCAAGGCGGTTGCGGTGTATTCCGAAGCCGATTACGGAGCTATGCACGTCCGCGAAGCTGACGAAGCTTATCTGATCGGCCCGGCTCCCGCGATACAGAGCTACCTCGTACAAGAACGCTTGATAGAGACCGCGCATAATGCCGGTTGTCAGGCAATCCACCCCGGTTACGGTTTCCTCGCCGAAAATGCAGCATTTGCGCAGGAAGTTAACGACGCCGGACTGATCTATATCGGCTCAACGCCTGAATCGATCCGTTTACTCGGCGACAAAATTGAGTCGCGCAAGGCGATGGCGAAAGCGGGCGTACCGATGACAGCGGGCATCACCGATAGCGCTGGATTGACTGACCAGATACTCCAGAAAGAAGCCGATCGAATTGGTTATCCTGTATTGGTCAAGGCGGCGGGCGGCGGCGGCGGCAAGGGAATGCGCGTCGTCAATGATCCGGCGGATTTCCAGTCCTCGCTCGAGGCGGCTCGACGTGAAGCAATCTCGGCTTTTGGAAATCCGTTAGTTTTCGTAGAGAAGTTCATCGTAGAACCGCGTCACGTCGAATTCCAGGTTTTCGGCGATCAGCATGGTCATCGAATTCATCTGTTCGAGCGTGAATGCTCGGTTCAACGTCGCCACCAAAAAATCATTGAGGAGTCGCCTTCACCAGCCCTTGACGACGACTTACGACGACGGATGGGCGACGCCGCTGTTGCGGTAGCAGAGGCGGCGGGATATTTTAATGCAGGCACGGTTGAGTTCCTGCTGGATAAAAATCGTAATTTCTACTTCCTCGAAGTCAATACTCGCATACAGGTAGAACATCCCGTCACAGAGATGGTGGTCGGAGTCGATCTTGTGAAGGAGCAGATCCGCATCGCTTCTGGCGCGGAACTGTCATGGGATCAGAGTGACTTGCGGCAGCATGGTCACGCAGTTGAGGCGCGCATTTACGCTGAAGACGCTGCAAATGGATTCCTGCCAGCGCCCGGTCCAGTGAATTTCCTTGAAGAACCACGCGGTCCGGGAATCCGGTTCGATGGCGGCGTTGAGACCGGCGACGAAGTCTCGGTTTATTACGATCCAATTATTGCAAAGTTGATCGCGTGGGGAGAGAATCGCAATGCGGCTTTACAGCGACTGCGGATAGCGCTCGATCAATCGGTTATCCTCGGCATGACGACCAACATCGAGTTTCTGAAAACTGTTATCAGCCATCCTGCATTCGTGTCTGGAGACATCACCACCGACTTCCTGAAACAACACATTCCCGATTGGCAACCCAAGGATTTAACGCCAGAAGAGACGCTTCTGCTCGCCGGTCTGGCTTCGCTTGCCAAAGCGTCTAAGAATCAGGGGATTGAGGGTGATGTGGTCGGCATTCCCGATCCGTGGCAGACGCTCGGTTCCTGGCAAATCGCGACAGGAGGCAGCCGATGAAACTCATATTTGAAAGCGACGCCGGGAAGATTGAAGCTGAAGCTGTACGCAAGGGTAGTACTCTGAATGTCTCCTCGAAAGAACTTAAGGCTGAGTGGGAGGTTGTCAAGAGTAATGGTCCTGCTACTCTCCTTAGGACTCCGACTGGATTTGTTCGAGCGCATTTAGTCCGTCAGAAGGACGAGGTATTTATCCACGTTCACGGACGCGCTCTTCGCTTGAAGGATGTCACTGAGGAAGCGGGGCGAGAGGATTCGAGCCACTCATCAGATCTGAAAGTAGTAGCCCCGATGCCGGGAACTGTGATAAAGGTGTTAGTCGAGGCGGGGCAAACCGTCAAGCGCGGAGAAGCGCTGGTAATTGTTGAAGCGATGAAGATGGAGAACGAAGTACGCGCGCCTGGCGCTGCGCTTGTCAATAGGGTGCTTGTAAAGGCTGGCGAGAAAGTTGGATTTGGTCAGCAACTGATCGAATTGACGCCTCCCGCCGAGAGTGGTGGGGAAACTGGCGCTCGTTGAAACAGAAGCCCGCGCTGACGAGCTGGCAAAATGCGTAAATTGCGGTTTATGTCAGGCGGTCTGCCCGACCTATCTTGTCGAAGGCCACGAAGGGAAGACGGCGCGCGGCAAAATTGAGCTGATGCGAGGAATGCTCGATGGACGGCTTAAGCAATCGACGGGCATCGCTGATCTGGTTGACGACTGTGTTACCTGCTACGCTTGCCAGACTGTATGTCCGGCAGGCGTGAAGACAGAATTACTCTGGACTGCACTTCGGCAAGATCTCGCTTCGTTCGCAACTAACACTACGAAGAAGCGACGAGCGCTGAAATGGACTGTCGGCAGTCCGAAGCTTATGAAGCTTGGAGTCAGACGGTACGGCCGGATGTATGGATTCAACCGGCAGCGCCCCCGGGAAGCAAAGCTTGGTAAATTTGGATTGCCGGTCTTCAACGGCGCGCCTTATCTCGATTCGTTACAAGAACTTTATCCCGCCATCGGCGAGGAAGTTGGGCGGGTAGGATTGCTGATTGGATGCAGTGGAAATCTGTCCGCCCCATGGGCGGTTGACGCTGCGCTGAGTTTGCTGAGGACGGTCGGGTGGAGTGTCGTGGTTCCTAAAACGCAAGGTTGCTGCGGCGCTCCTGCGATTAACAATGGACAGTGGAAGCTCGGTAGGAAGCTCGCATCGCGAGTAATAAGGCTCTTTGATGAACTTGGAGTGGATTGGGTAACATCGCCGGATGCAACATGTTCCTCGGCAATGTCAACAGATTATCTCAACCTCTTCGCGGATGATCCTGATCAGCTTGAAGCAGCGATGAGATTATCGGCCAAAACCATCGAATTAGGCAACCTGATCGCCAAGGCGCTCGACGAAGGGCGGCTGAAATTCCATCCGCTGAAAGTGGCGGTCACTGTTCACGACTCATGCCACTCTATTCATCTTGGAGGCGGAAATCGCTGGCGAGATTTACTGCGTGCGATTCCGGGACTTGAAATCCGCGAGATGAACGAATCATCAGTCTGTTGTGGATTTGGCGGGAGCTATGCGCTTATGCACCCCGTAACTTCCGAACGGATTGCGGCGCGGAAGATGACAAATGCTGCCCAGACGGGCGCAGAGATTGTGTTAGTAAGTTCACCGGGATGCCAGATTCGACTTCAATCCCTCGAAACGGGAGCAGTTGAACAACCTTCGATTCGATACGTTGCAGAGCTTCTTGCCGGAATGGCAATTTGACTCTATCGCTACTTGTTAATACCCTCATTAATCGATCTGTCAACCATGGAAGGTTGACGGATTTCGATAACAGAATAACCGAAACAACTTATTTTCTATAACAGGGGCTTTGATGTTTCTGTCTGATGAACAGACCATGCTTCGCGATATGGTGCGGGACTTCGCCCAACGTGAAGTAAAACCGATAGCAGCCGAACTCGACGAAGAATGCCGATTCCCGCATGAAATCGTCGAAAAAATGGGCGAACTCGGGCTAATGGGGATCGTGTTTCCGGAAGAGTACGGCGGCGCTGCGATGGACACGGTTTGCTATGCTATTGCCGTGGAAGAACTCTCCCGAGTATGCGCCTCTACCGGCATCACCCTTGCTGCACATGTTTCACTCGGAGTGTTTCCGATCTATCGGTTTGGAACTCCCGAACAGAAGAAGAAATGGCTGCCGAGACTATGCTCTGGCGAGATCCTCGGCGCTTTCGGATTGACGGAACCCAATGCCGGATCCGATGCAGGCGGCACCCAGACAACCGCGAGAAAAACCGAAGGCGGTTGGATGATGAACGGATCGAAGCGGTTTATCACCAACGCCTCAGTCTCAACGATCTATTGCTTTACAGCATTGACTGACGCCGAAAAGAGGACTCGTGGCGGTATCTCAGCATTCCTGATCGAACGAGGTCGGCCAGGTTTTGAGATCGATCGCAAAGAGCACAAACTTGGAATTCGCGGTTCTGATACAGCCGGATTGGTGTTCGATGAATGCTTCGTTCCAACCGAGGATTTATTAGGTAAAGAGGGCGAAGGTTTTAAGTACTTCATGGAAACCTTGAACGGCGGACGAATATCAATTGCCGCGATGGCGCTTGGGATTGCACAAGGGGCTCTGGACGAGGCGACTCGTTTCGTACAAGAGCGAAAAGCCTTTGGAAAACCAATCGCCGAATTCCAAATGACTCAGTTCAAATTAGCCGATATGGCAACCTGGATTCAAGCCGCCCGACATCTGGTTTATGATTCCGCTCGCTTGAAGGATGCTGGCAAGCCTTTCGTCAAAGAGTCTTCTATGGCGAAACTGTTCGCCTCGGAAATCGCGACCAAATGCTGTGAGATGGCAATTCAGCTTCATGGCGGATATGGTTATTGCCGAGACTACCCGGTTGAGCGGATGTGGCGCGATGCAAAACTCTGTGAAATTGGCGAGGGAACTTCTGAAATTCAACGTCTGGTCATTGCCAGAGAAGTTCTAAAGGGAGCGTGAACCGGCTTAAAGACGGTGAGTATCGAATCATTCGGGACGGTTGGATCAAGATTGATCGAGCCGATTGGGGCATTGGCCTAACAAATGTGCGAAATTCTCGAATGCTTATCGGACTGAACCAACTGCTCTTTAACCATCATGACAAGATTGTTCTGGTCGATACTGGACTGGGGAGTAAGTGGCGAGACGACGAAGTCGGACTACTCGATTTTGAGAAACCGCGTGGATTACATAAAGGCTTAGCTGAAGCGGGCGTTCAGCCTGAAGACGTCGATATCGTCGTGCTTTCCCATCTTCATTATGACCATTCAGGCGGGGGCACACAACGAACCAGTCCCGATTCGGTTGCGCCTTCCTTCACTAATGCTGTATATTACGTGCAACATGCGGAACTGCGTGCAGCTTTGCAGCCAGAAGCAATAGCGTCGGGTGATTTTCGTTCCGAAGACATTCAACCTTTGGAAGCAAATCATCTCCTCAAGCCTATAAAGGGCGACGCTGAAATCCTCCCCGGTGTGTCGCTGCACTTAGCTCAGGGGCACACAGCAGGCCATCAAGTGGTTGTTGCGCAACTCGGTCGCGAGACGCTTTTTTACTCCGGTGATCTGATCTCGACAAGATCTCACGCTAATCTACTGGTCACAATGAGCTACGACGAAGATCGAGATCAAATTCTGTTCGAACGTGCAAAATGGTTGAAGAAAGCTCAGGAAGGCGGTTGGCAGATAGTTCTTTGTCATGCAATTCGCGATTGTCTGTTAAAACTGCCGGGATAGATCTTTGAAGTCCCGCAGAATAAAAATTATTGCAACGGTTTACAATTCAGCTCATCTGGCCTCTCACCTAAGTGAATGACAGGATGAGACGCCAATAATCGGCTTCAATCCTCAATTAAACTGCCGTACTGCGGCGAATGTCGGGAGAATCAATGAAAGAGGTCGTAATTGTCTCGGCCGTGCGTACACCGATCGGCTCATTCGGTGGAGCGCTGGCAAGTCTGCCCGCCGTCAAGCTTGGCGCGGCGGCAATAAAAGGTGTAATCGATCGCGTTTCGGTCAAGCCTGAGGAAGTAAGCGAAGTGTTGATGGGGATGGTTCTGCAAGGCGGAGCGGGACAGGCGCCAGCTCGTCAGGCCGCAATCTACGCCGGATTGCCGCATTCAGTTCCATGCACCACGGTCCACAAGGTTTGCGGTTCGGGTCTTAAAGCAGTCATGCTCGGCGCGCAACAAATCATGCTCGGCGAGGCGGATATAGTTGTCGCAGGCGGCATGGAATCAATGTCGAATGCGCCATACTATCTTCTGAATGTTCGCAACGGCTTGCGTTTGGGGAATGACAAAGTAGTGGATGGGATGATCCACGACGGTCTCTGGGATCCCTATAACGACATGCATATGGGGATGTGCGGAGAAGTGTGCGCAGAGGAGCACAAGATTAGCCGTCAAGAACAGGACGACTTCGCAATCCTCAGTTATCAGCGCGCTCTGGAAGCTCAGAAGGCGGGCAAATTTGTCAAGGAGATAGTTCCGGTAGCTATCCCCCAAAAGAAAGGCGATCCAGTACTCTTCAGCGAAGATGAAGAGCCGAAGAACGTCAAGTTCGATAAAATGCTGTCACTGAAGCCCGCTTTCAAGAAAGACGGAACAATTACCGCCGCCAATGCATCCAAGCTTAACGACGGCGCCTGCGCGGTGTTGTTAATGTCGGCGGAGGAAGCGGCCAAGCGTGGTCTTAAGCCGCTTGCACGTGTCCACGGACAAGCTGCGCACGGGCAGGCTCCCGAGTGGTTCACGACTGCTCCGGCTGGCGCGATTGAAAAAGCCGTCGCAAAAACAATAAAGGCTGACGGTACTCCTCTCAAGATCAAGGATATCGATCTTTTTGAGATTAACGAAGCCTTCGCCGTGGTCGGATTGATCAACCAGAAAATGCTTAAAATTCCGAGCGACAAAGTCAATGTCAACGGCGGCGCGATCGCCTTGGGGCACCCAATTGGCGCTTCTGGCGCTCGCATTCTGACAACGCTGGTCTATGCGCTTCAGGATCGCGGCAAGAAATGGGGAGTAGCGGGGATCTGCCTCGGCGGCGGCGAAGCGGTTGCTCTCGTCATCGAACGTATATAGAATATTCGTTACGGCGGCGGTCTGTTAAGCGGGCCGCCGCCGATCAAATTGAACTTCACGCTTGAATTAAAGGGAACTCTCGATGGAGATTAAAACTTTCGCCGTCATCGGCGGCGGGACAATGGGAAATGGGATCGCCCACGTCGCAGCTCAGTGCGGATACGAAGTAATCTTGATCGACATCAAACAGGAATTCCTTGACAAGGCGATCAAGACCATCACCGGCAACTGCGACCGGCAGGTGAAAAAGGGAACACTCACCGAAGAAGTCAAGAATGCATTGCTGGCTAAAATTAAGACTACAACAGATCTAAACGCCGCTGCAGGCGCGGATATTGTTGTTGAAGCAGCGACGGAGAATAAGGCCATCAAGCTTGATCTCTTCAAGAACCTCGACGCAATCTGCCCTCCCGAGGTTATTCTTGCAACCAACACATCATCAATCTCGATTACCGAGATTGCGGCGGTTACAAAGCGTCCCGGACAGGTTATCGGAATGCACTTTATGAACCCGGTTCCGATGATGAAACTGGTTGAGATCGTTCGTGGTCATGCAACCTCTGCTGAAACACTCGCAAGAGTGACAGCGCTTGCACTGCGACTCGAGAAGACTCCTGTCACCGTCAATGACTATCCGGGCTTTGTCGCCAACCGTATCCTGATGCCGATGATCAATGAAGCCGTCTATTGCCTGATGGAAGGGGTTGCGGAACCGGAGGCGATCGACACGGTCATGAAACTGGGGATGGCCCATCCGATGGGACCATTGGCGCTTGCAGATCTGATCGGTCTTGACGTCTGCCTCGCCATTATGGAAGTACTCCACGAAGGTCTGGGAGATTCAAAATATCGCCCCTGCCCGTTGCTCCGCAAAATGGTTGCAGCAGGCTATCTTGGCCGAAAAAGCGGCAAGGGTTTCTATTCCTACAATTGAACTGGCACTTCATCTCGCGCTACCTATTAGGTATTACTCTATGGAATTACAGTACACCGAAGATCAATTGATGGTGCGTGACACCGTCCGAGACTTCGCACTTTCCGAATTGGCTCCCGGCGCCGCCGAGCGCGACGAAAATGAGATCTTTCCGACCGAGCAGGTAAAAAAGCTCGGCGAACTTGGTTTCATGGGTGTTACCGTTCCGCCCGAAAATGGCGGCTCAGGATTGGATATGGTTTCATATTCAATTATCGTCGAGGAGCTTGCAAGGGTGGATGCCTCGTGCTCCATTATCGTCTCAGTGAATAATTCACTGGTCTGCTATCCGCTGGAGAAGTTCGGAACTCCAGAACAAAAGGAACTCTACCTTAAACCGGTTGCAGCGGGTAAACTACTCGGGGCGTTTGCGCTATCCGAACCTGAATCCGGATCTGATGCAGGATCAATGAAGTGCACTGCTGTTCGGGATGGCGACAGCTATATCCTGAATGGCGTAAAGAACTTCATCACCACGGGCTCACACGCCGACCTGATCATGGTAATCGCCGTGACGGATCCGAAGAAAGGATCTCGCGGAACTACAGCTTTTCTCATCGATACGAAACTACCGGGTTTCTCGGTAGGTAAAAAAGAGAAGAAGTTGGGACTGCGCTCTTCCGATACGGTTCAGATCGTTTTTAGTGACTTCCGCACACCCCTTATCAGTCGCATTGGCGATGAGGGTAGTGGATTCAAACTTGCACTGGGAACTCTTAACTCAGGCAGAATCGGCGTCGCTTCTCAAGCGCTCGGCATCGCTCAAGCATCGCTTGACGAGTCTCTCAAATACAGCAAGGAGCGAAAGCAGTTCGGTGAGCCAATTGGAAACTTCCAGGCTACTCGAGCAAAGATTGCGCGCATGGCGATGGACATCGCCGCTGGTCGGTTGTTGATCTATCAAGCCTGCAACCGGAAAGATAAAGGCGAGAGCTATATCAAAGAAGCCGCTATGGCGAAACTCTTCTGCTCTGAAGTAGCCGTTCGGAATGCGCTCGAAGCTGTGCAGATCCATGGAGGCTATGGTTACATCAAGGAGTATCCTGTGGAGCGGTATCTCCGCGACTCCAAGATCACGACCATCTATGAGGGAACTAACGAAGTAATGCACCTCATTATCGCCGATCAACTGATGGGACGCCCGGAATAATTAAGGCGTCATGCCGCGATTCGAATTGAAAACCACCGATGGCGGCCTTTGCTTACGAGTGAAGGCCGCACATCAATAATTAGACCGTACCCATGGCGGGTACTCAGGAGGTCAAATGCCTGCTTTCAACGAAAATAATAAGATCTGGTTCTCCGGTCGGTGGGTTGACTGGAAGGACGCGAATATTCACGTAATGTCTCACGTTATACATTACGGCTCCGCCGTATTTGAAGGATTGCGTTGCTATAAAACGCCGAAGGGCTCGGCCATCTATCGTCTCCGTGAGCACATCCACAGATTGTTCAATTCGGCCAAGATTTACCGGATGGCGATTCCGTTTAAAGAAGAAGAAGTGGTGCAAGCTTGCATCGACATCCTTCATATCAACAAAGAGGATGAAGCTTACATCCGACCGATAGTCTTTCGCGGCTATGATAGCCTCGGAGTCGCGCCGGGGAATTGCCCGATCGAAGTCGTTGTTGGAACCTGGTACTGGGGAAAGTATCTCGGCGAAGCAGCGCTGGCGAGCGGTGTTGACGTTCGAGTATCATCGTGGACGCGCATGGCTCCCAATACATTTCCTGCACTGGCAAAATGCAGTGCGAACTACATGAATTCGCAGTTGATAAAGATGGAAGCTCTCGCCGATGGCTATGTCGAAGGCATCGCGCTTGACGCTAACGGGCTTGTCAGCGAAGGTTCGGGCGAGAACATCTTCGTGGTGTATGACGGCAAGGTGATGACGCCTCCTCTCGGCTCGTCTGTGCTGCCGGGAATCACCCGCAACAGCGTAATTGCATTATTGAAGGATATGAAGAAGGAAGGCGTCATTACTGAGGATGTGGTCGAATGCCAGATCCCGCGTGAGATGCTCTATATCGCTGATGAGGTGTTTTTCACCGGTTCCGCAGCGGAAGTCTCTCCGATTCGCTCGATTGACCGTATCACTATCGGAAGTGGCATGCGCGGTCCGCTCACTCATCTTCTTCAGCAAAGATTTTTCGCTGTTGTGAACGGCGAATTGCCTGACACACACAAATGGTTAACTTATGTCTGATCTTGATCGACCTGATCCAGAAATAATTACTGAAACAAACGACACGAAGCCCGATTCAATCGAGGATTTTGCCGCTCTCGAAGTACCTCTGCCGGTCAGTCGCCGCACTGCGCGAGAATTTGCCGTCAAAGGCGCGTATGCTATCGAAATGCAGGGATACAGCGTTGACGAAGCGCTTGCAGATCCGCTTGTGAACGAAGGTCTGACGCCTCCGCCATTCACAGTCGAGTTGTTGCGAATGATGGACAGCAGACGAGATCGGCTGGATGACATTATTCGCTCCAAGATTGAACGTTGGGAGTTCCATCGCGTTGCAATCATAGACAGGTTGATTCTCCGTATGGCTACTGCGGAGCTTCTCTACATGCCGGATGTTCCGCCAAAAGTTTCGATAAATGAGGCGATCGAAGTCGCCAAAAAGTTCTCAACCGAAAACAGTGGACGCTTTATAAATGGCGTTCTTGATGCTATTTATGGTGACATGGGGCGCGGTGAGAAAATCCCCACCGTGGATGGGGGCTTTAGGATCGAGGCTTGAAACTCGCAATTATCTCTGATATTCATAGTAATCTACCCGCTCTCAATGCGACTCTCGACGCCATTAATCTGCATGAGTGTCAGAAAGTAGTCTGTCTCGGAGACATCGTCGGCTATGGCGCTCAACCCAACGAGTGTATAGATAGGCTTAGGGCTTTGACGATTCCCTGTATTCTCGGCAACCACGACGCCGCTGCTATAGGGCGACTCAGTCCTGAAACTATGAACAAATATGCTCGCCAAGCGATTGAATGGACAGCATCGATAATTACTGAACCATCAAGGCGCTTCCTTCAACAACTTAGTTTATCTATGGAGTTGGAGGGAGCCTTTTTGGTTCATGCCAGTCCCAACCAGCCTGAAGAGTGGCGCTATATTTTTAATGAAGCTGAATCTAAACCTGCGTTTCGTGCATTTACGAATACTGTTGGTTTTTACGGTCATACACATTTTCCGGTTGTATTTACCGAAGCTGACACAGGCAGACGGTTAATAAACGTCGGTTCTGTGGGGCAGCCAAGAGATCGGGATCCCCGAGCCTGCTTTGGGCTCTTCGATACCGTTACCGGCGCGTTCCGTTGGGAACGAGTCCCTTATCCGGTAGAGGAAGCCTCGGAGCAAATTCTTGCTTCGGGTTTGCCGGACTTTCTTGCCGAACGCTTACAGGCAGGAATCTAAACCAAATTGCTTTTTAAGATCTACAATAACACGATGACTTCTTTGTATCGGCGACTTAGGGCGCAGTTCATCTTGAGCTGTGCATGAAGTTTACTTCATTTTTTACCTCCATTTTCGGATCAAAGCGAGAACGACAGCTCAAGCCAATTCGTCCTTTAGTAGCTGAGATTAATTCTCACTTTGAGCGCTATCAATCTCTTCAAGACGATGATCTACCAAGACTCACAGAGGAGTTTCGGGCGCGACTTGTCGCCGGAGAAACTACCAACGACTTGCTGCCCGAAGCCTTTGCATTGGTCAAGGAGGCTTGTCGGCGCGCTATAGGCAGACAGTGGGATGTGGTAGGTCAACCGACCGTATGGGATATGGTACCCTACGACGTTCAGTTGATTGGCGGCATCGCTCTGCATCAGGGAAAGATCGCGGAGATGGCGACCGGCGAAGGAAAGACGCTTGTTGCTACTATGCCTCTCTATCTGAGCGCGCTGGAAGGCAAAGGCGCTCATCTGGTTACGGTTAACGACTATCTCGCTCAACGAGACAGCGAATGGATGGGCGGGATATTTGGGCTCCTCGGAATGTCGGTCGGTTGTATCCTAAACTGGATGACGCCCGCCCAACGGCGAGTCGCCTATGCGTGCGATATAACCTATGGCACGAACAATGAATTCGGTTTTGATTACCTCCGCGACAATATGTCTGTCCGAATCGAAGATATTGTTCAGCGAGGTTATCAATACGCCATTGTAGATGAAGTTGACTCAGTTCTGGTTGACGAGGCGCGTACGCCGTTGATCATTGCCGGACCGGTCTCGAGCAATTCCAATGTTCTGTTCGAGCACTCCAAACCAGCCGTTGAACGGTTGGTTAGAGTGCAGCGCGAGCGTGTTAACGAGATGGTTTCGCAGGCGGAAGCGCTGCTTGCGAAGGGAACGGATGATGATAACTACGAGGCGGGCAGGTCTATACTGAAGGCCTATCGCGCCGCTCCCAATCATAAGCGTCTAACGAAGATACTGGCTGAAGAAGGAACCAAGGTTCTGATGCGGAAAGTCGAGCACGATTATATGCTCGACAAGAAATTGAATGAGTTAGATGAGGAGTTGCTTTTCGTAATCGATGAAAAGCAACATACGATTGATCTTACCGAAGAAGGGCGGGAACTCCTCGGCAAGTATGAGGGAGCGAGTGCGGACATCTTTCTGCTCCCCGACCTAACCGATGAGCTTCACGCTATCGAATCTCGCACCGACATTCCTGTCGAAGAGAAGCTGAAGTTGAAGGATCAACTTCAGAGCGCCTACTCAGATAGAAGCGAACGGATTCATAATATTTCTCAACTGCTTCGCGCCTATTCCCTCTATGAAAAGGATGTTGAATACGTCGTACAAGATGGTAAAGTTCTGATAGTTGACGAGTTTACGGGTCGGTTGATGCCGGGCAGACGGTATTCTGATGGTCTGCATCAGGCGATTGAAGCGAAGGAAGGGGTGAAGGTCGAAGGCGAGACGCAGACAATCGCCACGATTACTCTTCAGAATTACTTCAGGCTTTACAAGAAACTCGCCGGAATGACTGGCACTGCGGAAACCGAGGAAGCAGAACTCTGGGATATATACAAGCTCGAAGTGGTTGTCATTCCGACTAACGAAACAGTGCGACGCGTCGATAATGATGATATTATCTTTAAGACCAAGCGCGAGAAGTTCAACGCGATTATCGAAGAGATTAAGGAGTTATACGAAGACGGTCTGCCGGTGCTGGTGGGAACAACATCTGTGGAAGTATCCGAAACGCTTTCACGAATGCTTCGGCGACAGAATATTCCACATAATGTTCTCAATGCAAAACAGCACCAACGTGAAGCCGAGATTGTAAAAAACGCCGGTCAACCCGGCGCTGTGACGATAGCCACAAACATGGCGGGTCGCGGCACCGACATTAAACTTGGTCAAGGAGTCATCAGATATTCTGACGAGACGCACGATAAAGCGACTGCCGAAGGTGGATTGCAGATCATTGGTACGGAACGTCACGAATCACGGCGAATTGACCGACAGCTTCGCGGTCGCGCCGGGCGTCAAGGCGATCCGGGCGCGTCGATATTTTATCTATCGCTTGAAGACGATCTGATGCGGATGTTTGGTTCTGAACGCATTGCGATGATTATGGACAAGCTTGGTGTGAAGGAAGGCGAAGTTATCACTCATCCTATGGTAACACGATCAATTGAGAAAGCGCAGAAAAGAGTAGAAGCGTTTAACTTTGGCATACGTAAGCACTTACTTGAGTATGATGATGTAATGAATCAACAACGTGAAGTGATCTATGGACGCCGCAGGGAGTTACTATATAACGAAGATACTCGTGAGGTTGTGGAACACATCGTTTCTGAATATCTTGATACGATTGCTGATGAGTTCATGGATCCGCATAGCGCCCCCGATATGTGGGACCAGGATGAGCTACAGATTAAACTGAGACGACAACTTCAAATCTCTTCTCCACCGAGAGAAATATGGGGAAAGCTCTCAAAGCCGGCAGACTGGATCAATTACCTACTGGACGAGAGTCTGAGACTATTCGACCGTCGTCGAGAACTTTACGGAGCAGATCGGTATGATCCATTCATCCGATGGGTGGCGCTTCGCACCGTGGACGATAAATGGAAAGACCATCTCTACGATATGGATCGGCTGAAAGAGGGAGTAGGCCTGCGCGCTTACGGTCAGCGAGATCCACTTATTGAGTATAAGAAAGAGGGTTTCGAGATGTTCTCTGCTCTCCTCGATAATATCAACGAGGAGACAGTCAGAATTGTTTTTAATTCCGTAATTCAGGAGCCTCGCGACCAACGTCCAACCCCTGCGGCTCGCATGACATTCGTCAAAGCTGAGGCTTCAACCGCAGTTGCGGCTGCCGCAACGACTGCAGAAAGCGATGATGAGACGCCCATTCCTCAAACGAGAGGTTCTGAATCAGGCGTGAAAAAGGAACCTGTACGAGTGATGCCGGTCGTCGGTCGAAATGATCCCTGTTCCTGCGGGAGTGGGAAAAAGTACAAACATTGTCACGGCGCTTAGCCGAACCTTAACTGGGGAATAGATGGAGCGCCATATCGTCGAGATCCTTGTCATCTTGATGCGCGAATATCCCGAAGGGGCGATCAGGCCAGATGAATTCGAACCTCTCGCCAATGATCTTATCGGGTTAGGATATACACAACAAGAAATCGAAGCAGCTCTTTTCTGGTTTTACAACCGGCAGGAATTCCGGCCACAAACCAGAGTCGAGGATAATTTCGAACATGACTCCTTTCGCTTCTTACACGATGCGGAACGTTCCGTTTTATCGCCGGAAGCGTATGGATATCTTTTAGAATTACATCATCTTACTTTGATCTCACTCTCTGAAATGGACGCCATTATTGAACGCGCAGTTTTAATTGGTGGTCGTAAAGTCGATATCGATGAGATTAAGACTTTCATTGCAGCGATGATCACAGAGCAGAGTGGGGGGCTTCCGCCCGCCATGCAGAACTACTTGATGAAACTCCCCAATGATAAAGTACATTGAACTCTAAAACGAGTACTCGCAAGCCTCCCGGTAAGACAGTAAAAGCTGCCGCCGTTAAGAGCGCCGCACGAACAAAAACCACGAGCCCTACTGTACGTTCAACGCGCAGAGAAGAAGGGAGTCCCGGTTTAGCGTCCAGAGGACATTCCCTCATCATCGTCGAATCCCCGACAAAGGCGCGCACACTGAGCAGATACTTGGGCGCGCCTTTCGTTGTTATGGCAAGCGGAGGGCATGTACGGGATCTTCCTGATCGAGAACTCGGCGTCGATATCGCTCATGGATTTGAACCGGATTACCACGTTCTTGCCGGCAAGCAGAAAATCGTAACCGCGTTGACAGCCGCTGCAGAGAAGGCTGGACGAATTCTGATCGCTACCGACCCTGACCGTGAGGGAGAGGCAATTGGCTGGCATATCGCCCAGTTGATTCGCGGAAAACGCAATCAAACGATGTCACGGGTTCAGTTCCATGAGATAACCAAGCACGCCGTTGAAGAGGCGATTGCCTCACCCGGTGAAATCGATATTGCAAAGGTCGAAGCTCAGCAGGCTCGCCGCATCATGGATCGCCTCGTCGGGTATCAGGTGAGCCCCCTTCTCTGGAGGACAGTCACCAAAGGCACATCCGCTGGGCGCGTCCAGTCGGTGGCTCTTCGGTTGATCTGTGAACGGGAAGCAGAGATAGACGCCTTTGTCACTCAAGAATTTTGGACAATTGACGGAAGGTTTGCGACCGAGAGTTCTGATCCCTTCATTGCAAGACTGATCAAGCTGGCTGGCAAGAAATTTGAATCGTCCGATGAGACAACTTCAAAGAAAACAGTCGCCTTTCTCAAAGGGCTTTCATATCGTATCACCGATATAAAGCGGACTACTCGAAAGCGACAGCCCCCACCGCCCTATATCACGAGTACGCTTCAACAGGATGGCGCAAGACGGCTCGGATTCCCGGTAAAGCGCACAATGTCGATTGCTCAGAAACTCTATGAGGGAATTGAAGTTGGCGAGCGTGGACAGATCGGCCTTATTACATATATGCGTACTGACTCGCTGCGGATTGCCCCTGAAGCGAATACGGCGCTGCGGGGATGGATAGCAGAGACCTATGGCGTCGAGACAGTGGCGCCAAACGCACGGTTTTACAAGAATAAAAAGGGGCCGGTTCAAGACGCGCATGAGGCGATTCGTCCATCGGACGTTCGACTGACTCCCGAATTGGTGAAGAATTATCTCTCCCCGGAAGAGTATAAACTCTATGACATGATCTGGCGTCGCTTTGTGGCGACTCAGATGCGGGAGGCGGAGTTCGACGTCACCATGGTCACCATCACCAGTGGGACTCATGCTGAGTTCCGCGCCAATGGACAGGTTATTACTCAACTCGGATTCTTAATACTCTATGAGTCTCAGGCAAAAGGGAAGAAAACAGCAGTTGTAAAATCAGAAGAAGGCGACAATACTGAAAAGGATAAGGAAGATGAAGAAGGCGATCTCGTAACCCTGCCTAAGAACTTAACGGTGGGAATGCCGGTCAACCTTCTTGCTCTCGATTCAAAACAACATTTCACCGAGCCGCCTCCCCGATTCAGCGAGGCGTCGTTAGTTAAGGAACTCGACGAAAAGGGTATAGGCCGTCCGAGCACTTACGCGACAATTATCTCGACGCTGCTTGACCGCACATACGTGGACAAGATCGAAAAGGCGCTCCATCCAACCGATCTCGGCAAGACCGTCAATCGAGTCTTGGTTGACCGTTTTCCAAATGTTTTTTCGGTTGAGTTTACGGCTTTGATGGAAGAGGAGCTTGATAAGATTGAGGAAGGCGCCGCCTGGCGAACTGTCCTAAACGATTTTTATATTCCGTTTAAGGAAGCACTCGACACAGCCGAAGGAATGCGACAGGAGCTGCGAAAAGAATCAGCGCAACAAGTAGGGAGAAAATGCCCTGATTGTGGTCGTGAGCTGATCTATCGGTTCGGGAAAAAAGGAAAGTTCATTTCCTGCTCAGGATTCCCGGAATGCAAGTTTGCAGAGAACATCGGCGGTGAAGCGCCGGTGGAGACCGACGTTAAATGCCCCAAATGCGGTAAACCGATGCTTAAACGCACCGGTCGGTTTGGACCGTTTCTCGGTTGCAGCGGATATCCGACGTGTAAGACCATTCTCCCGATTAAAACTAATCACGCTTGTCCTGAATCCGGTTGCACAGGCCATCTCACTGAACGGCGTACAAAGACAGGTAAAACATTCTACGGTTGCAGCCGGTATCCTGACTGTCAGTTTGTCAGTTGGGATGCTCCTACCGAGGGTGACTGTCCATCGTGCAAGGTTCCGACTACCTTTAAAAAAGGCGGTCGCAGCGGCGGTCTTCGCTATTGTTCAAAATGTAATTGGAAAGAGAAGGAGAGTGCGTGAGTGAGCTTCTGCAAGAGTTCCTCACCGAGATTGGCGCTCATAATCGTTATAGCGTCAATACCTTACTTGCATACACTTCGGACCTTGAAGCGTATGAGTTGTATCTGACGGGAGTCGGCAAAGGTGTGTTGGAGGCGGATTTCCGCGACGTCAGAGATTATGTCTTTTCGTTGCATCGCGCTGGAAATGTTTCACGTTCAATCGTTCGCAAGCTCTCGGCCATCAAAGCGTTCTACAAACACTTACAAAGAATTGGCCGCGCGTCTTCCAATCCTGCAAAGCTCGTTAAAGCGCCGAAGGTAAATCGACTGTTGCCCAATCCGCTCCCCGAGGCGGATATTGTATCTGTACTTAGCAATAGTGAAACGGTAACTACCCTCGACGTCCGCGATCTTGCGATGCTTGAAGTGATGTACGGTTGCGGTCTTCGCATCTCAGAGCTTGCAGGACTGACCCTAAGTTCAGCCGAGAAGGATACTGTCCGGGTTCTGGGCAAGGGAAATAAGGAGCGGATTGTCCCGTTGACTCGCGAGGCTCGACGTTCGCTCGATTCTTACTTATTGAAGAGAACGTTACTATCGGTCAATGCGCCTGACTCTCAGGCACTCTGGCTTTCAGAAAGAGGGGAGGCGCTGACGGTTCGGCAGATTCGTCGGCGGATCGTTTTACTCATAGGCGGGATAGGCGATAATACGCCTCATCCACATCAACTTAGACATTCTTATGCCACGCATCTATTGAACCACGGAGCGGAATTGCGCACAGTTCAAGAGTTGCTTGGACATGAAAGTCCTCAAACCACCCAAATCTACACGCAAGTCGGAATCGAGCGGCTGGTTAAAGTCTATAATCAGGCTCATCCACGCGCGTTAAAAAAACCGGAGTCATCGTGAAAATCACTTTTTCTGCACGTCATTTTGAGGCCACTGACAAACTTCAACAATTTACAACCGACCAGATTCGGATTCTTAAGAAATATTTCGACGGCGTCCTCAATGCCGAAGTGGTTCTCGATGAACATGGAGCCCTCAAGGAAGTCGAAATTCGTGTGACAATGCTTGGAAAAGTGCTCAACGCGAAGGCGTCAGGCGATGATTTCTACAAAGTTATTCCCAAGGCTGTGGAGAAGATTGAAGTTCAAGTGAAATCCACTAAAGCCAAAGTCATGGGGAGATAGATAATCTGCCAATTATTCAAGAGAAGTTTTGATCGAGGTTTCTGAACTCGCACGCGGCATGTCTCGTCGTCTGAAGTTGAAATTGAGGGCAGGACGCGCCGGCTTAACGCGAACCGTTGGAGCGATGGAACTTCATCGGCCGGGTCTCGCGCTTACTGGCTTCGTTGAATTGTTTCCAGCAGGCAGAATTCAACTGCTTGGAAATACCGAAACTCTCTATCTAAATCGTCTCGATGCTAAAGAGCGTACGCACGCTATCGAAAGATTGTGCAGTTATCCTCTTCCCTGTATTATCGTCACGAATCAGAATACTCCCCTGCCGGAACTTATTGCCGCTTGTGAAGCTCAGAGTATTCCGCTTTTTGTCTCGCGACTGAACACAACTGAACTGACATTCTATCTTTCGAATTACCTGACCGATTGGTTTGCGCCCAGTGAATCGGTTCATGGGACATTGGTGGATGTTTACGGAACCGGGCTATTGTTTGTTGGACGAGCCGGTATCGGGAAAAGTGAGATTGCTCTCGATCTGGTTGAGCGTGGCCATCGGTTAGTCGCTGATGATATGGTCGTTTTGACTAGAAAGGCTCCCAAGGTGCTTGTCGGCACCGGCCCGGAGATGCTTCGTCATATGATCGAGATACGGGGCGTCGGCATCATGGACGTCCGCCAGTTATTTGGCGTTCGAGCAGTCAGATTGCAGAAGCGCGTCGAGACCGTTGTTGAGCTTTCAGATTGGGATGGTCAGGAAAACTACGAGCGTCTTGGGCTGAACGAGTTGACTCGTGAGCATCTCGGAATTAGCATTCCATTAATCCAACTCCCAATCTACCCCGGTAAGAACATTACAGTTATCGCAGAGGCTATTGCCTTGATGCATCATCTTAAAGTATATGGGCATAGCGCAGCAAAGGAGCTTGTTGCTCGACAGGCTGCCGCTATGAAGCAGAAACGACAGATTTCAGAGTATCTAAGATGGGATAGAGAGTAAGCGCATCAATTACTCTGGCATTTCGTGTTTCGTTGAAGAATTCCCTCGATAACCCAAGACTTCAGAAGCATCCTCTTCTCGAATAATTCCAAAATCCAGTCTCGGACGGAAATAGACGCCTCGGCGTTACTTACGTAATATTGGACAAGGAGGGGTGGGTATGCTGTACGGAAATATAGAGCGCTGGCAGTCACTTCTCGCAGCCGCTCGAGGAGAAAAGCCAGCCGATCTGCGACTCGACAACGCGATTATCATCAATGTGTTCAGCGGTGAGGCGACTAAGGGTAGCGTCGCGATCTCTGAGGGACGTATAGCCGGGATCGGTGAATATGAGGCGGTTCAGGTAATCGACCTCAAAGGAGCTGTACTTGCGCCAGGGTTCATCGAAGGTCACATTCATATTGAGAGCTCCAAGCTAATTCCTCCATGCTTTGCTGAGGCGGTTGTGCCTCACGGAACGACTTGTGTAGTGGCTGATCCGCACGAAATTGCCAATGTCTGGGGAATTGAAGGCATACGGTATATGCTGCGCTGCTCACACGACCTGCCTCTTGACATATATTATATGCTTCCTTCCTGCGTACCTGCGACTTCGATGGAAACTGCAGGAGCCTCGCTTTCAGCAGCGGATTTACACCCACTACTCGATGAACCGACGGTACTTGGTATCGCTGAGTTGATGAACTTCCCCGGAGCTCTCTTTGGTGATCCTGAAGTTTTGTCAAAATCAGCTCTTGCGAATGGTAAACGCCCCATCGATGGACATGCGCCGGGATTGACAGGTAAAAAGCTTGCCGCTTACCTTGCAGCGGGCCCAGCTACCGACCACGAATGCAATACTATTGAGGAGGCGCGCGAGAAACTTAGCCTCGGTATGCGGATCATGATTCGGGAAGGGAGCACTGCACGGAATCTATCCGCACTACTGCCTCTGGTGACGCCGACAAATGAGCGGCGATTCATGCTTGTTTCAGATGATCGTCGGCCAAGCGATCTGGTTGAACAGGGTCATCTTGACCACAGCCTTCGACGCGCAGTAGCAGAGGGGCTCGACCCTATAACGGCCATTCGCATGGTTACGATTAATACTGCTGAAGCCTTCGGATTGGGAGAACGAGGCGGGATTCGACCCGGCTGGCGCGCCGATCTGGTTGCGCTCGACAATCTGAAATCGCTACGACCTCTCAAAGTCTGGAAAGACGGGCGGTTAGTAGCCGAATCCGGGAAAATGACTATAGTCTCGATGCCTGTAACCCGACAGGCGCCACGTCCGCTTTCGGTCCCACCGCTCTCGGAGGAATCGTTTGCGGCGCCAGATAAGCATACTCCGATCCGCGTAATAGGTGTCGTCCCGGACCAGATTGTGACTGAGAGTCTGGAGTACACGCTTTGTGGACATGCAGGACGTCTTACATCAGATCCGTCGCTCGACATCGCCAAGCTTGCCGTAATTGAACGGCATACTGGAAGCGGTCGTGTTGCAGTAGCTTTTATCAAGGGGCTCGGTTTAAAAGAGGGAGCGCTTGCCTCGACCGTTGCGCATGATAGCCACAACATCATCGTTGCCGGTATGGACGACCGTTCGATGCTTTCGGCTGCGAAGTCACTCATCCGGATGGGGGGAGGCCAAGTTGCAGCGCTTGGAGACAAACTGATCGCTGAATTCCCTCTACCAATTGCAGGATTGATGACGGATCAGGATGTTGCCACAGTAGCTGCGAATGAAGAGGAGCTGGGAAGAGCGGCGCACTCGCTTGGCTGTAAACTGAGCGATCCATTTATGGCGCTAAGTTTTCTTGCACTTCCAGTCATTCCGCATTTGAAACTAACCGACCATGGGCTGGTGGACGTGGATCTCTTCAAACACGTTCCGCTTTATGTTCAGTAGGATTAGTTGCGCGGAAGACTGGACAAGGATATATTGAACAAAGTCAATGCGGGGCGGGAAACAGGAGAGAATATATTGTTCAAGGGATTGATGGCCGGTGTGTCCGGCGTTCGAGGCATAGTAGGTGAGGGGATGACGCCGGATGTAGCCTTACTCTGGGCAAGCGGATTCGGCACCTATCTTCACGGCAAGAAAGTTGTAGTTTCGCGGGATTCACGTCCGACCGGCGGAATGTTGAACTACGCCGTGAAGGCTGGTTTACTCGCGGCGGGTTGCGACGTCGATGATATCGGTGTTGTCCCAACTCCTGTCGGCGCTCTTGCAGTCGAACGACGGGGGGCAGGAGGCGGGATTATTATCACTGCCAGTCATAATTCGCAGCCTTGGAACGCGCTAAAGTTCGTTCGCGCTGACGGCAGGATGTTGACCGAGCCGGAGTTCAAAGAGCTGGAACAGATTGTATTAAACGGGCCGATCCGGTCCGTGTCATGGGACAAGATAGGTAGAGAGGTTGCGTGGGATGGCGCGGAACTGATGTACTTAACCGCCGTTACAGGATTAAGTCCACTGAATCTTGATCGCATTCGACGCAAAAAGTTTCGCGTCGCCTTCGACGGCGTGAATGGAGCGGGCAGTTTT
>Ga0247841_10001411_pt1 | contig 54753 bp, 49 predicted proteins | sample LaCruzMarch2015__2_FD_192410 | JGI IMG/M metagenome (GOLD analysis project Ga0247841, IMG submission 192410) | Freshwater microbial communities from meromictic Lake La Cruz, Castile-La Mancha, Spain - LaCruzMarch2015_18m | ecosystem: Environmental > Aquatic > Freshwater > Lake | place: Spain... | reverse complement strand
GATGACTTAAAGGATAAGGAGTGAAAATTGGCTGCCGGTATAAAAAGGGGCAGACACGTTACCGGAACTCACCGATCGATGCATCCGCAATCCCGAGTTCGTGGTCGATCGCAACGACAAGCCGGTTAATGACAGCAATCACATCGCGGGCATCCTCTTTATCCATGGTGCCGGGCTGGTGCCAGATCACTTTTTTCTTCAATAGCGTGGTGAGCTCTTCCACCGGTGTTCCTTTAAATTTTTCCGGAAGCAACAACCCTCCGACATGATCCCCGGCACCGAACCATGCCTGTTGTGGCGGCAGCGCAAAATGTTGTGCGATCAACATGAGGTTCGTCACAAATCCATGACCGAACTGGTTATCCATAATCTCTTGAAGGTGACGAGTGCTAAAAAAGGTACTGTCAGAAGAGGCGGACTGCGGTCAGCCAGATAGTGAGCGGGACGGCAATAATAAAAATCATGGCGATACCAAGGGTCACCCATTCAACCTGCCGCAGAGGTTTCTTTGCAACAAAGAGGTAGCTTTCCCTGCCGTATCCCCGGCAGAGCATACTCGTATACACCCGCTCCCCCTGCTCGTAGGAACGGATGAACATCGTGCCGACGGTATAGCCGATCTGCCTGAGCCGGTAGCGGTACGGGAGATGGCGATCGAACGCGTCAAAGCATTTGGTCTTTAATGTCTCGTTGATCTTGCGGAACATGTAGGCAAAGACGAACAGGTACCGGATCATCATACCCAGTGCAAGGGCAAACTCTGCGGGTAGTCCCATCCGTGCTGCCCCTTCGAGCATATCGTGCATCTTTGTTGTGGACGACAGCAGGATGATAAACGAGATGCAGACGATAAATTTGACCAGGAGTATAACGGCAAACTCGATCGATTCGGTGTAGATGTTTATGCCCAGCGGCAGGCTCATGAACACGTGATACTCGGTGTAGTACTTGTTCTTCAAAAAGATCTGGAAGAAGATGATTATGCCCCAGAGCGGGACAATTGTCATCACGCGTCTTGCATAGATTGCCGGTGATAGCCGGGAGCAGCACCAGAGACCCAAAAAAAATACAAAGAAGATAATTCCCACCGTGTAGACCATGGGGGAATAGGGCACGGCAACCAGCGCAATGATCGCGGCAAACACTATGACAATCTTCACGCGGGCATCCAGCCGATGGATCACACTGTCGCGATAGGCATCACGTTCGATCTGGAACAACTCTTCGATCATGATCGTTTGCCAAAGGCGCGAAGCAGGGACTCTTCTGCATCTGCATAGGTGTATGCCATCGATACCTCTATACCGTTCTCTTTAAGCGTACTCAGAAGTTTGGGAAGGACCGGCACATCGAGCCGCACGGATTTCAGCATATCAGGCTGCATAAAGATCTCGTTGACCGTCCCGCTTGCCACAATCCGTCCCTTGTCCATGACGTAGACGTAATCCGCTATCTCGGGAACGAGTGCAACATCATGGGTGGAGAAGATGACGGTCATGCCGTATTTTGTTGAGAGGGAGTTGATGAACCTGTTGAGATCGGCGACACCCCGGGGATCAAGACCGGCGGTCGGTTCATCGAGCACGAGCACCTCTGGTTCCATTGCAATTACCCCTGCAATCGCAACCCGTTTCTTCTCGCCCCCGCTCAAATGATGCGGCACCCGGCTCGCCAGGTGCTCGATTCCTACCACTTTCAGGGCTTCATGAACACGGTGGTGGATCGTTTCAGGATCAAGCCCCAGGTTGGTGGGACCAAATGCAACATCCTGCTCAACGGTCGGGGAGAAGATCTGGTCATCAGGATTCTGGAAGACGATGCCCACAAATTTCCTGACCTCCCGGCTGTTCTGTTTTGTGATCGGTTCGCCGCGGACCAAAATGGAACCGGACGTTGGTTTGAAGATCCCGTTGAAGTGCTTAAAGAGCGTGCTTTTTCCTGCACCATTCGATCCGATAACCGCGATGCGTGCGTTTCTCGGGGCGATAAAATTGATCTTGTCCAATGCCGTGACGTTGCCGGGATAGACATAACAGAGATCGTGGGTCTCGATAAGGTGCATGAGTATAGAAAGTGGGTTGAAAAAATGTAAAGTCCTATGGGTTTTATTTTGCCGGTTTAATGGCAACCTTGATCCCGTAGGCAAGCCCGAGCACCACAAGAAACGCGAGAAGGGTTCCGACAATTATTGCGATCAAACCTCCCGTCGATCCCAAGGTTTCACCCAGCGAGTAGTCAGGCATTGGTGAAGAGTACGCGAACTTTCCGGTCAGGTCTTCCTTAATCTCTGCATCCGGGGGAGTTGCGCCGGTCAGTTGCTTCTGTCCCTGCACGACCAGCGCGGTGCTCTCCAGACCATCCGGATCCCCGGACGCCATGAATACGGCAACAATCCCGATGAGGAGGGCAATGATGATGCCCGCGATGATGAATGTCTTGTTGTCCATCATGCTGCTTTCGCCCCTGTTACCGTTTTGACCCCTTTATCCACAAGATCCGGTCTGGCGGTAGTGATCAGGTAAATTGCTGCTACGGTTACAATTCCTTCGACCACACCGATTGCTGCATGGTACAGTCCCATGGCAATCAGGCCCTCTTTGAGAGGGAACGTACCGGCAAGGAACATCTCAACCGCACACGCGCATGCCGGGATCACGCACGCCAGCCATGCAGCAACGAACGCAGCGATGGGCATGCTCTTTGTCACTCCCTTCAGTCCCTTGAATGAATAGAATCCAACAAAGCCGCCGATTACACCCATGTTGATGATGTTGGCGCCCAAAGTTGTGATCCCTCCGTCACCGAACAGGACAGCCTGCACGATCAGCACCAACGTGAGGATGAAGACTGCGGCAAACGGAGAACCGAGGATTATCGCTGCAAGCGCACCGCCCACGAGATGTCCGCTCGTTCCCATAGAGACTGGGAGGTTGAAGGACTGGAGGGCGAAGATAGCGGCGGCAAGAACCGCAACGAGCGGGAGTTTCTCTTCGTTCATCTCGTTTTTTGCCCACTTGAGGGCAAGGGCTATAAACACTAGGGCGATGATCCAGTAGATGCCACCCTGCCAGATTGGAATAAATGCGTCAGGAATATGCATGAGTCACCAAAATGTAGTTATCACAATTATATATTTTTGTAACAACTAATAGATAAAAAGTATTGCTATTTGATATTTTATCGAACTGATAGTGTCATTTATTTGAATTTTTGATTTGAAAAATAATTCCAGATTCTTCGTTTTAAAGAGACTTCGTGTTAGAGGTCACTGACCAGAAGTTTGAATGATTTCGAGCTCCTCATCTACAAAATTCGAACCTTTCAATTTGAGCGTTTGGAACACCGATGCAAGTACAGCATACCTTTTCGTTCTCTCTGCTGATCTCGTACGATTTCGTTTCTTTTTATCAGTGCGAATTCACAACAATCCCGCAGATATCCGATAATTTCAGATCCGTGTAGTCTTACCACTTCATACTTTCCCGAACATTTTTCAAAACCTTAAAAAGCAATCCGCAATGATATTCACATATTACTATGACCATGGACGATGATCTATCCCGGATTGGAATCTCACTTCCCAAAAACCTGCTCGGTCGGTTTGACGAAATACTGAACGCTCGCGGTTACTCCTCCCGGTCGGAGGGTATCCGCGATGCGATCCGCACCTACATCACCTATTACAAATGGATGTCCGATGTCAAAGGGGAACGTGAAGGAGTCATCACCATGGTGTACGATCATGATCAGCGCGGGCTTCTTACGACGATCACCGATATCCAGCACGACTACCATACGCTCATCAAGGCATCGCTCCACTCGCACGTCACTCAAAACCGGTGTCTTGAAGTGATACTGGTTCATGGCGACGGAACACAACTCAAAACGCTTGCAGAGAAACTCATGTCACAGAAAGGTGTCGAGTCGGTGAAACTTACGACAATTTCCATTGAGGAATGAAAAGAAACCTTTCCCTTGCTGCGGTGAATATGGCGCAGTTTTCTTTTTTATTTATTTTTTTTCCCTGACCGTCTCGTGAAACGTGATATATCGAAGTTCCGAAATCATTGCGCCGCTGATTGTCTGGTTATAATATTCAAGTATTACATTTTTTAAAAATTTTCATATTTTTTCATACTGAAATAAAAAAGTATAATAACAACGCATGCGTATAGTGGATACAGGGTATACCTGGCTTTCCAGCAAAACCCGTATTTCGACAATCCTATTGCACACGCACTGAGTTGTACAGGAAGAACCCGGGATCAGCGGGGAAACTGGTCCCGGCTACAGCAGGAGTTGATTTGATGAAAACAATCATTTATGATGGCAGCCGGCAGATCAAGGTTGATACGAGGCATGACGAATGCCTCTATGCAGCCCCACAACAAGAAAAGATCTCTTCCGATATGCCCCACTGGGGAAAAGATCTCTATATGCATGTTGGTCCCGAAAAGAAGAACGCGTATTATCTTCATCTCTGGTCGACAGGTAAGGCTACAAAGGACAAGATTATGCCCATCTCCCCGGCAACAACAGAACGCTTTCTGAGGAGTAAAGGAATTATCTGCAATCTGTTTCCGAAAAGCGATCCAATTGCAACGCTCTATGCTATGGGATATGGTATAGCAGAAGAATTTTAATTTTTTTCCTTTTTTTCACCGGTAAAAAAATGATCCATGCAGGCTGGGTCACAACGTTTGAAATGAGATAAAATATTTCGAATTGCAAAGATTTTCCTGAATAGTTTATAAACGACCGACTTTTTTTTGTTTTGACCCAGCTTGCATGAACAATTTTCAGATAAACTGCCCTTTTTTTGGGCTCGTCCATTTGGTACTATTAACGTTCACACACATATTCGGCTCTACTGTTACATCATAGGAGACGGCGAATGTGCCGTTGAGTGTTGTTTTGATATCGTACGAACCGGTCGGAAGGTACTGGAATGCAAACGGGGTTGCCTTTTTGGTATCGACATTGTCGATATAGATCTTCGCATTTGAGGGAGTGCTTACAATTTTCAGGCAGCCGTTTGTATAGGGTTTCAAAATAAACCGCCGGATAATCTGGTCATCTGTAACCCAGATTCGAGTATTCATGGGAATCCATCCCTGTTTTGATACCGCAATCACATGATCTCCCATGGAAAGATTATAAAACGTATAGGGCGTGGAGTAACCGCTCACAAACCCATCAATAAAAATATCTGCACCATCGGGTTCGGAATCAATAATTACGGGAGTGTAAGGGATAGATAGTGGGACTATTGTTACGTTCCTGAATGCGGGATCATAAGATAGGAATCCGGAGATATACGAACCGTTTACGGCAATGCTGATAAATTCGGTACCGGGATATATGGTGACTACCTGAGGGATCCGGTAATTGGAGGACAAACCGTTGATCGTGAACGGACTACGATCAAAGCCATCTGCACGAATCGTTGTCGCAACACCGACGGGAATTTCGAACTCGGAAAAAGTCAACGTACTGATAGTCCCATTGAAAACCCAGACATCTTTTCTCGCGATCGGGAACGGATTTTTTGAGTTTTTGACCATTACCGTATGACGCCCGTTTGCAAGACCGAAGAAGAGTGTGGGTGTGACCGTCTTTAACAGGTGACCATCGATATATACCGGGTAACCGGACGGTTTCGAAGTAACCAGTATGCCCCCATAGGATTCTGAGTCGATAAGCTCGTTGGGAATCAGGGCATAATCGGAATCGTGAATTCCAAAGGTATCCAAATCAAGATTTACAACACTATCTTCACCAAGAAATATCCGTTCTTCTACCGGGTTGAATCCTTCCATCTCAAGGGAGATAGTATGATTTCCGGCAGGAAGCGTCCGCAGTGTATCGGGAGTTGTTTTCCCGGTGAAGTCATAATCCACGAATATTGATGCACCGGGGGGATTGGATATGATTCTGAGGGTATAATACCGACCAGACTGGTTGATGGTTTCTTCAACAGGTCCTGATGGAGCTGGGATATCAGAAATTACTGGCACGTTCTCCGTGCGCTGGGTGGTTTGGGGATGTCCACGATCTGATTGAACCTCCACTTCAAACGGGATACTATTTGAAATGTGGGGGAGAAACAGAGAAATCTGGAGATCCGGCGGTGAATTGTTCCCCATCAGCGTGGCTATCCCGGAGATCGGAAGATGTCGCCTCCCTGTCGCAGTCTGGTTTCCTTTTTTTTCGACCGTGGCATTCTGCCAGGGGACGGCAGATCGAGGTGCGTTCCGAACGGATGTGGATATTGTGGCAGTTCCATTTTCATTTACCGTCACATTGCTAAAAAAATCATTCTCTCTGAATTGCGGACCGGTGAGATTCATGACCAGCAGGATATTGCGGTTTTCAAGATAATCCCCTTTTTCAGCCCGGATGGTGCTCTGGACTCCGGCAACATTACCGGATTGCCTGATTAAGGCAGTCACATCCAGGTTCGCCATGCTGATCTTTGAAGAACCGCCAGTGAGGTTGTTCTGCCATTCAGCCCCATTGAAAGATAATGTGTTTTCGTCACTATCGGTACTGGAAGCCGCGGTGCTCAGAACGAGAAGATGTGCATTTTGAAGTGCGGACATCTTGATGCTATCAGGAAACACTAGGTGTGTGGTGGCATTTGCGGAATCGATGCCGGTGTCCCTGCCTGCGAGGAGTATGTCGCATCCTTCCCCGATCCAGTATGCCACAGGATGTCCGTCGGGGATCTCATACGTGAGAACCAGCACAGCGCCATAGACCGCAAAGGTATCGCTTTTCGTGCCGACATTTTCTACCGTCAGCCGGTGCATCCCGGATCCGGTGATGATCTCGCTTGCATTATAACAGGTCGTTTCAACCACATAATCATACGTGCCGTTGCCTTTTCGGTCCGAATAGGTGTTCCTCTCTTTTATGATTGTCCCATCCAGCGTGAGCCGGATTTTTGCAGGTTTGCCAAGGCGTGCGACCGTGTTATGGCTCCAGGTCGTATACAGGTACAGGTCTGCCTCACGGATCGTGGCATTGGGAGGCAACCGGATATCCAACGTGTAATCCTGACTGGCTCCGACTTCGAGTAGTCCTGAATAGGAACTTACCGGGACCACATTGATTCCACCGCTTATGACGCCGTGCTTGAAAAGAGTCAGGTTCTTGCCGGAATAACTTGCCTGATCGGGAAGTTCGGATGGGTTCACATCTTCCTGCCCGAATGAGGTTCGTTCGGATAATTCGACTTCAACACTTTCCGTCTCTCCTTCAGATACCGTGACCTCCCCGGAACTGTCTTTAAATCCATCTTTTTTAAGAGTAATCGAATGCGTGCCGATGATCACTTCATCAAGTATTGCAGGAGTCTGTATGGATATATTTCTTCCATCAAGCCAGATCCACGCCCCGTCCGGGTTGGAAAAAACGTCTACCGAACCGTTGATTGATTCGAGGATAACATCAATGACGGTAGTTTCACTCTTCCGTACAAATACCGTCTTCTCATCGCTCTGCCGGTACTCATCATGGTCTTCCAGCTGCACCTGGAGGGTATGTTCTCCAACGGAAATCCCGTTAAGGGTGGTATTCGTCGTAAATTCTGTCTCCAGACCGTCAAGGACGATCCGGGCTGGTGAGGGAACCGAGTTCACCGTGATACTCCCGGCAGGGATTTCTGTGTACTGGATCGAGAGCATCGATAAGAAAATCTTGAAATAGCTGCCGGCGCATTTATACTTCAGGTCACTATCCTGCCAGCCGTTTACCGTGCCACTGACATCCCAGGAATTCGATCCATAATACGCACCGGTGGGAGTCCCGGAATCCATCATTTCGTCATTGAACTTGTATGTTCCATCCGTGCTTGCCAGGTAAATCGTGGAGAGTTTTGCAGTTCCTTCACGTTCATTTTCCGTATCCAGTTCCGTAGTAGTAAATGTGGCTGTCCCTTCGTACCCTGCATCGTTCGCCTGTGACATCGCATCATGCCCCTGGTTGATCCAGTAATAGACCTGGTCACTGTCCCGGTCATTATACGCGATCACAAGGACGATGCATTTGATGCGTCCGTCAAAGCTTGGATGGATCTTGTTGGTGTTTGCCTTGACTGAAACCGTTCTTCCAGAGATCTGGGATTTGACATCATACCACATCAGGTAATCACTGGTAACCCGGTTACAGTGCTCGTTGACCGTAACCGGTCCTGTTCCCCCTTCCCCTGGGAAGGAATAAGGAACGTTTAAGGTTTCATGACCCAGAGTTGTCTCAAAAGACCCGTCACCATTCCCGTCAAAAACAACATCAGCCGTCCCGTCATAATTGTTCTGCATGTTCCCGCAATAGACCACAACGTATACTCGTGCCCATTCAATGCTGGTATAATCGGGCAGGGTAAAACTCTGCTGGGCGGATGTACTAAAGCCGGGGTATGCACTAAACCAGATTCCCCCGGTGACGTTTCCCTTTTGGATGGTGTCAAGGGGAATTACCCCTTCATATGTATCAGCTAGAACCGGGCCGATCAGAAGGACCACCAGAATTACAAAAGTAAGCAGCGCTGCACCCGGGAAAAACCGGGTACGGTCTCTTTTTATTGATAACTGAGCATGACCGGCGTATCTGGTATACCTTTTTTTTCCAGACCAGCACGTATCAGACTTCATAACAGGACTCCCTGTTTACCCATTGCGTATGGCATCCACGGGGTTCATGTGTGCAGCTTTGAGTGCCGGATAAATCCCGGCAAGGAGCGACAAGGCGACTGCGATGCCAAAACCCATGAGGAGAATTCCCGGAGTAACGAGCGTCAGATCCATCCGGGTAAAACCGGCAAACACGTCACCCATGGCACTGATCAGGTATGCCTTGCCTATCGTGTTGATGCAGGCTGAGAACACGATGCCAAGAACAATGCCGAGGATGCCGCCGGCTATGCCGATATAGAGACACTCCAGCATGATTAAGGTAATAATATCTGTCCGGTTCGCCCCGATTGCCATGCTGATCCCGATCTCCCGGGTCCGCTCCATGACCGAGATGATCATCGTGTTGATGATCATCAGGGCACCGATCACAAGAGAGATGGCAGCAAAAAGCGACAGGAAGAGCACAACAGTATCCATCAGCCGGTTTACTGCATCGATCTGCTCAAACGGTCCTTTTGCCGTCAGACCAAGGGCACGGATATCCTCAACTACCGAAAAGACATGGTCCGGGCTGTCAACCCGCACATAGACAGCATCATAGGAGGGCGGATTTCCGCGGAACTCCCTGACTGTGTCCTGGTCCATGAGCACAAGATTATCGAACTGATCGTTTCGTTCCCCGAAAATTCCGCGGATGGTGATCTCACTGCTCTGATCCTGCGGAAGCCCGGATGCATCATACCTCCGGATGGTGACCACGGCTGTATCCCCGAGGCGTATCCCTTCGTATTTCTGCAGGGTTGTGGCAATATCCCGCCCTGTCACGATATCATGCGAACCGGTAGCAAACACATCCCCTTTCAGAGGAGTGGTGCCAAAGATCCGGATAAAATCATCCCTGCGGGTACCAACAACCCCTACGTTCGTCTGCCGTTTTGTTGCAAACGAGATCGTGTAGATCCCCCCGGCTGCCTCGATATGGGGTATCAACCGGATCGCCTCCTCCTTTGACGGTGAGATGGGGATGATCACACCGTCCCGGACATCAGGGGTAACCTCTATTAACGTCAAGTCTGTCTGCTGGCGGATCGATTCTGTAGCGGAATAGCGTATCCCCTCCCCCAGGGAGAAGATCCCGATCACAGCAGCTATGCCGATTGCAATGCCAAGGGCGGTCAGCAGTACCCGCATCTTCTTTTTTTTGACCTGATGGAATGCCAGTATTGCAAAATCTGTCAGTTGGTTTAACATTCAAAGAGACCCCCGTCAGAGAGCTCAAGACAACGGTCAGCAAAGGACCGGTATTCCCGTTCATGCGTGACAACAAAAAACGTGGTTTTTCTCTCCTCGTTCACCTGCCGCATCAGTTGGAAGATGTCGCTGCTGGTCTTTGAATCGAGGTTGCCGGTCGGCTCATCTGCGAGGATAATGGTGGGATGATGAACCAGGGCACGTGCGATTGCCACCCGCTGCTGTTCCCCCCCGCTCATCTCGTTCGGGTAATGATCAGAGCGGCTGGACAAGCCGACCCGTTCGAGTAGTTCGGAGGCTCGCCTTTGCCGTTCCTCACGGGGATGGTAATTAAAGAGGAGCGGGTACTCCACATTCTCCTGTGCGGTAAGGTGGGGGATCAAGTTGAAATGCTGGAAAATAAACCCGATCGAGCGTTGTCGTATCTGTATCAGCTCGGAGCGGTTCTGGTAATTGACCAGCCTGCCGTTTAAATGAACAGAACCGTCTGATGGGGTATCGAGGCAGCCTAAAATGTTGAGAAGACTGCTCTTGCCGGACCCGCTCCTGCCGATCATAGTCACAAAATCCCCGCCATTCACCGAGAAGCTGATGTTATCCAGAGCGTTGATCCTGTTTCTGTAAGTCCTCGTGAGATTCGATACTGAAATGCTGCCGTTTTCCATAATGCCTACCGGTATGTTATCCACAACATCGCGTTGGTCACGTGAAGATAATCCCCCTGATCGCGCACTGCAACAACATTATTCTGCGGGAGCAGCTGGGGGGTGATATCCCGGATTTCGGTTCCAACCTGGTGATCTTCGTCCGCATCAAAGATATCGAGGTATTGCCTGCCCTGTGTTCCCGGAAATATCAGCCGGATCAATGAACTGAACATGAGCGGCAACTGATCATCGGCTTGCCGGTTGATCAACAGGGCATTCTGACCGGCTTCGTTGCTCCGCGAATAGCCTCCTGACGGGGCGACAAGTTCCAGCTGGGCTGATTGCACATTCTTAATAGCAACAGATCCTTCAAACGGGATTTTTGCAGTCGCCATCTCCGGGGTAATGCCGTAGTCACTGTAGAGCATGTCGCAGCCTTCTTTCACCCACATCTGTGAATGGGGGAGACCCGGTCTGTCGTAGATTGCCAGCACCGCTGCACCCTGGATGACAAAAGTGCTGTTGTCCACCGCCCCGTTCTGTACAGAGAGGACGACAGGGGTTGTTCCCGGTGCAAGGGCTAATCCGTTCAGGCTGTCCATACCGGCGAAATAATCCACCTGACCGGCAAATCCCTTGCTGTCACTGTAACGCCGGGTAAGTGTCAGATTCTCAAATTTCTTACCCTCACTAGCCCGTGCATGAATCTCCGGGTAGATCGCCTGCTGGTTGCGCTTGCTCCACGCCCAGTAGATGTAATAGCGCTGGAACACGATCGTTGCATCATCCGGAATACTGATATTAAAACCGGCGGAATAGACATCGCCAGGAGTTATCACTCCCCCGTAACTGCTGTTACCTGTTGAAAACAAGTACCCGCCTTTTAGGTCATCAGAAAAAACCGTAATCAATGGACGGTCACCGGCATAGGTTGCTACTGCCGGGGAGACAACGATCGCCATGCAGCAGATTAAAAAAAATAAATTACGGGAAAACATAGGTGCCGCGGATACTGTTGTTTGCCTTGTTCGAGTCCCGGATGGTTCCGGCTTCATCAACGGTCACCGATATCACATGACTCCCGGGTGTTGTGAAGAGTGGCATGAAAAGTGTGGTGCTGCCGTGTGCGGCAATGCCTCCGGTCACTGTTTTTTCAGCTACACGTTCGCCATCAAGATAGACACAGACTAAAAATGCGGGACTGTCACTACCCCCGGTATTCTGGATATGAACCGGCAGTGTATACTCATTTGTCCCGGTCACCGGGGCTGCATCCGCCACCGGGATGCCCGTACAACTTATCACCAGCAGGATACTGATCAGGAGCGCCGGAAGGGCAGATCCTTTGCCCCTCCGGGCGACCAATATACCGGCACAGAGGATACTCAATACGGCAAGGGTGGGAAGGATTGGGCTTTTCTGTGCAGGAGTTGTCCGGGCTTTATCCGCAGGATACGGGGCATCAACTGATACAGAGAGATCTGCAGGACTCCCGATAGTCAGGGTCTTTGTGGCCCGGTTGTTCGCGGTCCAGGCATCATCCTTGACGTCTGCATTCGCTGATAGTTCAACCGTTCCCGCACGGGCAGTCCAGGGAACGGTGACGGTGAGGATCCCACTGGCAGGAATGAGGACTGTGGTCGTATTGATCGTTACACCATCAGCCTGAAAGACAACCGGTATAGGTATCTTTGGGATAATCCCGTAACTGTGTATATCTGCGGAGATGGTTGAAACCTCATTCTCGTACGCATTGACAACCCTGATATTTTCAACGCTGATATCAGTGAGCGGCATGTCCCGGCTGGAGACGGTGAGGATGGCGCTGCAGGGATGGATGTAGTCTTCACCCTCGGGCTGGCTGCCGGAGGTATCAATGGTACCGTCACCGTTTATGTCAATCCCTCGGAGGAAGGTCACGTTGTTTTCCGGTGCCATGAATTGGCTGACCGTAAAGATCTCGGCGTCTGCATACCGCGTCTGTATTCCTGAACCACCAGTAGCATCGAATGATCGTTCATTGGCAATGTCAGTTACCAAGAGTGCGGCTCGACCCGGTGCTGCCGGACCGCTTCCCAGCTGCTGACCATTGAAAAACAGGAAATCCGGTTGACCTTGGTTTCCAGCAATTAAAAGGACGGTCAGGTTTGCATCCGTGGGATTTTTAACCAAGTTGCTCGTGAAAAGAACGCTGGTCTGGTCATGGCGAGTGGGGTTTGTGCCCGCCCACCCTTCACCATGAAGGTTTTCGTTCCCTTCCGCGATCCAGTACTGGGTGAAGGGACGGGTCGGGTCTTCAGTCACGGCAACCACGAGAACTCCATACACCCTGCCATCAAGACGGTTGTCTGGGTCTGAACGGCTTGTATTAACAACGATGCTGTTACTTCCCTTCTTTAAGTACTGCGTTGCATCATAGGCTATCCAGTAGATGCCATGACCTGCTTCATAAATTTCCTTTGTACGATCCTGCTCGCCGTTTAACGAGTACGTGACCTTCCGGATATTATTTATCGTCAGGTCTGCCCGTCCGGTGTATTTCTCGGTCCCCCCCCATATCCCGGTATATACCCGGGCATAAGACGGGGATATGGGAAGGGTAAACCGGAATTCATAGGGAGGGAGGGCAAGTCCATACCTGCCTGCCGTGATCACATCACCCTGTACTGCTCCGGATGCAACTACATGAAGAGGAATTCCTTCAAAATCGTACAATGCGGCTACGTGCCCGACAGAGAGCAAGGTGAGCGCGATCATGATAAGGATTAACATTCCGGATTTTTCTTTCATCTGTTCATCCTTTTGTGTTACATATTTTTTTAAACGTAATAATTTATCAAACAATCGGATTGCACTTTTTTAAAAAATTCAATGGGTGAGATACCAATTATCTTCGGATTAATAAATAATTTATCTGGATTTCTGGCTAAAATGAAAAACTCTATAAAACTTTCAGGAAATTGTATTCCATTGTCTAATATAGTATTTTCCATCAAAATTATTGCTACGTTTAAATTTTTTTTATATCTCTATTGCTACGTTTTTTTTAAAAAGTTATATTACTGAAAAGAGTGTCTATATATTTAGTGATAATAGTATGCAAAACTACAATCTTGCATTCAAAACGGGAGAACTCATCCATCCAGGAATGATACCCGTGCATCGAGTATTCCGGAACAGACTGATGTTTATGTGCGTGCTCTGCTGTATATTGATTCTTGCCTTCACACAGATGGCAACAGCAGCACCACTTCCCCTTACACCCAGTCAGAATGGCACTGTATCCGGTGATCTCTATGTGGGGGCATTCCAGCCAACACCGTGGAACAACCAGTCCACCACACCCGGTGTAAAAACATTCACACAGGCATACACATTCCCGGCATATACAAACATTCAGTGGGCTCGGCTCTACACTGTGGTCTATGCAGCGGGTACTGATAACCGTACAGGAAGGGCAACCATCTCCTTTGATGGCAATGGGGATGGCGGATACGAGACAAGTCTTGGAGTGGAAACCCTTAACATATCATCAACGGCTGATCAGAACGGGTATTGGTTAAACGATCACTGCAACAAGGTATATTCGGATTACCTGATCTGGTACAATGTGACCGGACAGATTAACTCCACGACAGTGAATGCACAAATCGTGACCGAGAATGAAAGCCCGAACTTTGACGGGCGTGTCAAGACACTGACCCTTGTCGTTGCGTATAATAACGGCGACTCCGATCAGGTGAAGTACTGGGTGAACACGGGGCATGATTACCAGACTTCATCTGATACAACCAAAACAACAACTTTTGCAACCACTCCGCTTATCGCAGGCTGGACCTCTGCGGAACTCACAAACGTCCACCTCTCCAGCAAGGATGCGACATACACCTTTAACACGGTCTCCTATACAGGCGCAAACCCAGTTGCCCCGTATGCGAGTTTCGTCAGGAATGTCTGGGATGTCAACACCTCCCTGAACGCTGGCAGTGACAGCACCTTATCGTACACGCATGCAGCCAGCTCATCTTTTAAGACAATTCTTGCATGCCTGAAAGTGAGGTACAATGCTACGGCAGACCTGCAGGTCACCACACTTGCATACAACCCGGGCGCTGGTGCCGTGCTCTTTGCCAATGAGCCAAACATCATCAGATCCACGGTAAAGAATAACGGCACTGTCGCTGCCGGTTCTTTTGATGTGCATCTCACTATTGGTGCGTACACAGATACAAAAAATATTCCCGGTCTTACAGCAGGTGCAAACACCACCGTGGACTTCACCAACTATACACCCACTGCCACCGGCAATGTTACGGTTACGGTCACTGCTGATAACAACAACCAAAAAACTGAGACCCCATCGGTATATTACAACGGGTACAAAGGCAAGCGGTTCACCAACGGAAGTGATATGAATACGCAGGCATCGTTTGATGGCAGGTACGGGATCAAATATTCCGCTGGGAACACGGTATATAACAGTAATTTGTGGACAACCAAATCCTATAACTGGTCTGCAGCTGACCTGCCCCTCCCGGCGGGTGCAACAGTAACAAGTGCCCGGCTCTACCAGGGATATGCCTACAACAAGAAGACAACCACCCCGTCGTTTACCATGTCCTTCAACAGCAACACGGTGACCCCGGTTGCCGCGTACCTGGACCGGAAAGGTTTTGGAACGTATAACTACCCGTATGGTCTTTATGTCTATGATGTGACCAGCCAGTTCAACACGGCAGGCAACAGCATCACTATAACTCCGGAGACCGGAAACGATTACGCACTCTATGGAGCGTACCTCGTGGTCGTGTACCAGGATAATAGCACTACTGTGAAGAAGATTTTCATCAACGATGAATTCGATAATGTATGGTCACGGTCTATCTATTCAACCAGCAATGATGAAGCAACCGTGTATGCCAATTTTACGGGTGTGGACACCAGCAATGTGGCAAGTGCACAGGCAATCGCAATCCTTGCCAGTGCAAGCGACGTAAACAAGAGTAAATTCTTCTTCAACGGCAACGAAAACACCGGCTTCTGGTCTAACTACCTGTCCGGACCCCAGATTGGGTTCTCACCCTATGATGTGACCGGTGCTCTCACCAGTGGATCTAACACGGCAAAGCTCCAGAGTTACGATACTGCCGGTAATGGCGATAACATGTACGCGATGACTGTGATCCTGGTTGCCGAGTACACCACTACCGCACCGGTCGCCGGCTTTACCGGCACTCCCACCTCCGGCACCGCACCGTTAACTGTCACATTCACTGACCGTTCAACAGGGACTCCGACATCATGGAGCTGGTCGTTCGGTGACGGATCAACAGTGAATGCCACAGTGAAGAACCCGGTTCACACTTATGCCAGCAACGGCACCTACACGGTTTCGCTGACCGCAACGAATGCAGCCGGGTCGAATATCAGAACGGTTGCTAACTACATCACGGTGAATGCTGCATCAGATGTTGATAATGTAGGCGTGTTCCGCAACGGTTCATTTTACCTCAAGGATGCTACCTCATTTGCTTATGGTCTGACGGGTGATAAACCTGTAGCCGGCGACTGGAACGGAGATGGCATGTCTGAAGTAGGCGTGTTCCGCAGTGGTGTGTTCTATCGCAACGGTGCTGATGCGGTTGTGTATGGCTTATCAACTGATATACCGGTAATCGGCGACTGGAACGGAGTTGGCATATCTGAGGTGGGCGTATTCCGCGATGGTGTGTTCTATCGCAATGGGGCTGATGCGATTGTGTATGGAATAGCAACTGATACACCAGTAGTCGGAGACTGGAACGGAGATCACATATCTGAAGTAGGCGTGTTCCGCAACGGTTCGTTTTACCTCAAGGATGCTACCTCATTTGCTTATGGTCTGACGGGTGATACACCTGTAGCCGGCGACTGGAACGGAGATGGCACGACTGAAGTAGGTGTGTTCCGCGACGGTGTGTTCTATCTCAGGGACCGCACTGGTGGTACTACCTCGTTTGCTTATGGTCTGACGGGAGATACACCTATAACCGGCAAATGGACCTGACTGTAAAAGTAGAAGATTTGGAAAAAAAATTCCCACAAATATTTTTTGGGTTAAGGCACTGTAATCTGAACCCAGTCTGTAGTGGTATATCCAACATAAAAATACCAAAAATTCAAGGGGTTATTCCTGATGCAAATTCGTTTTAACAAGGGAATCTGTTTTCGGATATGTGTTCTGATTACCCTATCTATTTTTCTCATATCAGTCATTTCAGCATCTGAAGAATCCTTTGAACAGGGTGAGATCGTTGATTTTCTGGATATTCCCCATTCCGCATATCCCTCGGATACGACAACCACGGTTGTTAAAGAAGCGGGTTATATCTCTGCTAACGCAGCCATTGCGAATATTCCTGGTATGGAAGGAGTAAGGGGAACATGGTCTGCAGAGATCCTTGATAATCTGGATGGGGGGACAAGAATCAAGACTAGAATTCTGCAAGCTCATAATGCTGATATTCAACTGCTCATGGACTCATCACGTGCAGATGAAGACCTTGAGATTGTAGACATTGCCTATGAAATGGATATTGCTACCACGCAAATCGGTCTCAACGAACCCGCACAAATAGAAATGTCAGTACCGCGCCAGTGGGTGAACGAGCACGGGGGTCTGGAGGCAATCAGAATATTCCGATATGTGAATGACAGGACGGCAGATGTGCTTACAACACGGTTTCTCAATTATGATCGTGACACTGGCTACATAAATCTTAAATCTGATTCCCCTGACGGACTGGGAATGTTCGCGCTTGTCGCTGTCAGGCAGCATGCATCAAGCCAGCCGGATACGATTGAGCCTGAACGTGTTCGGAACGTACAACAGGAAAATATAATTTCAGAGACTCATGAGCCCCATGTTTCCCGTGAAGAAGACAAGAATCTCTTTAAAATTCAGGTAGCGGCATTCTGTCTATTCTTTGTTCTATTCTTCATTGGTGTCGCCAGAACTATGAAGCCGTTCGTGCATAAGTGTAACAACCTGCCAGTATTCGGTCTGGTTATCCGCATGATTCAAAGTTCCAATCTCAAACGATAACAGCCTATGTGAGATCCGGGTTATCTCCTTTTTTTCGCGGTGCATTTTGGATAATTACTGTTTTTATTATTCGAAGTTCATCGACGTGAAGACTAACGTGCTCGATCTTCCCGGACGCCCCCAATCCTGCACGGTCGACAAGAATTCTCACGATGCTGGTCGGGGAACTTTTTCTGATCAAAGACGTGAAGCCGGAGATTCCGGAGCGGGCGAAGATCTTCCGATCTGTGCCATGTGCCCGTTGCGGCGAGATGGTCGCAGAGCACCGTGCCTGTGTGAGTGACGGGAATGTTATCTGCATCCCGTATGCGGTGATCTGCAGCGTAACATCAAGTGCGTAAGTCCTATACTGATACAATATCCTGTCAGTGGCACAGCCAGATATCTACGGTCAATACGCCCCGACTTCGATATTTACGAGTTTAAGCGTGACATTTACCGGATTCACATGCTGTTCGATGGTGTAAAAACTAAAATCGTCGCTTGAATATTCCGAATGATACCGGATATTGCCTTCACATGTTCCGGCAAGAGTAGTGAAACTTGAATTCCAGTTCCTGAACGTCGCGTTCCCAAAGGGTTCCCGATCAGAACCAATCGTGATATTAGAAACCCCAAAATACGGAACTGAAGTTACCGTTGACTTAAGTTCAAGCGTCCCAAAACCATTGCTGCTGACGAACTGGTGATCGGGTGAGGCCGAGAGGTTTACCACCCAGAGAACGATGCTGGAACAGTTACCCGCTCGTGGGGAAAAGGTGAATCTGTTATCAGGGGTCTGTGTCGTGTTCTGGAGGAGCGTCTGGTTAACGGTATACTCTACACCCCCAAATGAGCCGGCAAATGTCGCAAGCGAACCCGTATCCCTGAACTCGTTGTTCACATTGGACATGGTATAATGTCTTATCGGAGACTGGAGGGTGCGGTGTTTGGTCACATTGAGGTAACCGTACTGCCAGCGGTATCCCTGGTCCTGCCAGAAATTTCCCTGGGGCTCGTACGAGATATTGACAAGAGTTCCATCCATTTCTCCCATAACCGCTCCGGCTTCGTTATACAGCGTAAGGTAATAGATCGGTTTCTGTTCGTTCTGGACAGAGAGAGATCCGCTGGATCTGAGCGTATTGAAGAAGAAATCCCCGCCACCTAGCTGTACCGATTCACTCAGGGTCAGGTGATCCTGCCGTGTTGATACGGCTCGCTCGATATCCGATGAGAAGTGCAGAAACGCAGATTCCACATTCTGGAGGTGCCCGACCTCAGCCGATTGTTTCATGGACGGGACATAGACCGCGTTCCAGACTGAGAGGAATGTGACGATGGCCGCAAGGATCAGCATGACGGCAATCACCGGTGCAACCGCATCGTCATTCATGGCAACCCGCGTCCTACCGTTCCGGAGAAAATGACTGCACGATCGGTGGCAAGGACCACACTCTCATCGCCGACCAACGGCTGACCATGGTTTATGGTAATGTTGCCGTTCAGGTCAAAAGCTTGGGTGTCGTGTACGGGAAAGAACGGGCGGTCACTTTTCAGCGTATAGGTTGTCATATGATTGCTCGTATTCGAGACAATGACCTTCAGCACATCTGTCTTTACCCAGTCCCCGCCTTTGTGCCAGAGGGTGATATTCCCCAGGGTGTCATTACTCATCATGATGGTAACCGTCGGGCTGCGCTCGGATGGGAGGTAATTCGGGAGCGATGCGGAGAAGACGGAAACAAGGATGAGAACGATCCCGATCATGAGCATCTCCCCGACCACTTCAGAAACTGCGGTGCCGTCATTGCCGGTTTTGTTCATGGTTTCCCCTCGATCATACGATAAATACAAACATTGCTACAGCTGCGGCGAGCAGGACAATGCTGTGCTTGAACCCCGCAAGAATGCTGTTCGAACTGAACTGCCCGGCCATGATGCCGGAGAACAGGCCAAGGATTATGCCGATCCTGAACATGTCGGTAACGTTCTGGGTAAGATTGAAATTGATATTGTACGTTTTGAAGCTCGACATGAACGGCCCGTTGAGCTGGTACGCCGTGTAAAGGTAAATGCCAAAAGACAGGTAAATGATCATGACATAGACAATCGCTGTATTGGACCGTTCGCGCTTCATCCTGAGGTAATGTTCAAAGTCTGTAATGGCAATCAGGAATATCTGGCTCAGGTTGGAGGTGATCTCACTTGCCTTGACCAGCAGCGAGATCGCCCGCTTGACGGATATAAGCCCGATGCGTTCTTCCATCCGCACCAGCGCGGAATTGACGTAGGCACCGGTACCGACATCCCGTGATACATGCGAGAGTTCCGAGCTCAAAAGGCCCAGTTTGGCAGATGTGATCCGCTGGATGGCATCCGGGAGCGTGAGCCCGATTTCTTTCATGTCGGAGAGTTCCCGCAGGAATTCCGGGATATGCTCCTCGATATTGTTGACATACCACCGGCGTCCTTCATACGCGAGCGAAATGGGTGCCATAAACCCGATCACGAGCAAGCAGGTACCCGCCTCGAACGCATTTTTCGGGAACAGCGTTTCAAACGAGCCGGTGAGGAGAAGAATCGCAAGCAGCCCGGCACAGATACTGCCGGCAACGATCCCGTACGTGTAATGGGAGATATAGGTGCGGAAAGGGTGACGAAGCTTATCGTATATCCGGAACCGTTTTTTCTTCGCCTCAATATGCTGGTAGAACTCATGATTACCCGCTGTCTCACTTCCTTCCTCTACTGGAACACCCGCACTGGATTCGTACTCCACAATCCCCTGCCTGCTGATCTCAAGGTTTTCTGGAGGGAGCATGAGGGAGAGGATCCAGATCATGAGAATTGCACCTGCTGGTATGCAGAGATACATGAACGGCAGGAGCCAGGCCATCGTCCCCTGACTGGTCATGCCCTGTGCAATGATCATGATGATCAATGCTATGGGTCCGGCGACAAACGCCGAGACATACACCTCAGCCATGATCTCGATCGTCTTGAGCACCACGTCGAGTTCACGCCGCGCCTGTTCATGGAAATAATCCGTTTTTGATGAAAGGTAAGCGGTGATGTTACCCCCACTCTCGAAAATAATACATAAGTCGTTGAGAAAGTCCTTGAGAAGCGGTGAAGGCGTGGCATGCTGGAGATTGTGCATGGCGGTGATCATGTCGTCCCCGAAAAGTTCCACGTCCCTCACGATCTGGCCAAACTCGCAGGAAACTTCCCCGAACATCGCATTCTCTTCATAGATGCGCCGGATGACTTCGAATGGGGACATCGTAGTGGAGAGCGCCTGCATATACGAAACCGCATACGAAAGTTCGAGATCAATCCTGCTCTTCCTTCCGCGGGCAATGATGCATGGATAATAAATCTGGAACAGGTAGAGTCCGGGCACCATGCCGATGAACAGGAGGGTCCAGAACAATGCCGGCGGAATGAAGACAAAAAGCCCGAAGTTGATCCTGGTTACTGACACAAAAGTAAAAAACCCCAGAAAAACTGCTGCTGATACAGCGAGATTCATCCTTGTTGTGCGAAGGTATTGCTCTGCGGTAACCGGCAGATGGGCGGACTGAAGATCCCGGCCGAGATGCGTGCCCAATATGACCATCTCCATATTTTCGAGCCTCGTGCCGGACTTTTTGAGGATTGAATGAAGGGTCATATCAATCACAGAGATCGTGGATCGAATTGGCGAGATCGCGAATATCCGGATTGGGAACTTCCAGAGCAATCGTGAGGAACTCCTCGCGTTTTTTGAGGGCTTCGTTCACCTGCTCCGGTGTCCATCCCCGCATGGCTGCAATTTCTTCGAGCACCCGGGAGCACTGAGCCATCTTCCGGAACGAATCCCCGCGAACATCCCACTCATACAATTTCCGGGGGATGATGGTGCCTTCCCCATCCACGGTTATTTCATGGATGGCAGAACAGCGCCGTACGCGGCTGTTGCCGTACGTGAAGATCGACTGGATAATAACCAGATCGAGCGCGGTAAACATGACGGGAGGCACACTGATGGGTTCATGGGTGAGCCGGTTGATCGTTTCCTGGACACTGCCCGCGTGGATCGTCGAGAGCGTTGCATGCCCGGTGTTCATTGCCTGGAAGAGCGTCTGGGCTTCCTTTCCTCTCACTTCCCCGACGATAATATACTCGGGTCGTTGCCGCATGGAGGATTTTAAGAGCGAGAAGAGATCGATGTCTCCCTGCACCCCCTGCGTGTTAAGTTCCCGGGTCTGGGTGGCAAGCCAGTTCTTGTGCGGGAGTTGGATCTCGTGAGTATCTTCAAGCGATACGATTTTCGCGTTCTGCGGTATGAAAAGCGAGATGGCATTCATGGTCGAGGTTTTGCCGCTTGCGGTGCCCCCGGCTATGATCAGGCTCCTGTGATGCTCGATAACCAGCCAGAGAAATGCGAGGATCTCGGCATTGTACGTCTCGAACCGGATCAGGTCAAGGGGTGTCATCGGCTCGGCGCGGAACTTCCGGATCGTAAAGGAGCTGCCTCGCAGGGATACCACATTGCTGTACGTGACCTGGACCCGGGAGCCTCCCGGGAGGGTGGCATCCACCATCGGGTTTGTCAGGGATATTTGCTTGTTGGCTTTCTGTGCAAGTTTCAGTACGAATTGGTTGAGTTCGCCTTCCCGGAAGAGGACACTGGTGGGCAGGCTACCCCAAGCCCGGTGAAAGACAAAGACCGGGAGGTTGTCGCCGTTGCAGCTGATGTCTTCAAGTGCCGGATCATGCATGAGGGCTTCCAGAGGACCAAACCCCGAGAGATCGCGCCGCAGGTAGTAGGAAATGATGGCGAGCCGTTCATCGGTTACATCCGGATGGAATTCACGTATGATGCGGTGGATAAACTCCTCGCTGAGCTGATGCACCGGAGGTTTATCGGGATCATCGTAGACGATTACTTTCCGCAAGTGAATGGCAGTTTCCCGCAACACGATCTGTTCCCGGGTGGTTATCGTGGGTTCGACTACCGTGTACGTAAATCCCAGGTTTCCCTGGCGGACAATTTTTATGTAGACATAGGGGGATTCAATCCAGTAGGTGTCAAGGGTGGTAACCTCCCGTTCTTCCGGGAGTGGCACATCCTTATCCCGTGTATGAGATACGTTCCCGAAGTGACGGGCATGCCCGACAATTTGTGGTGAAATTGTTCCCGTGGGTAAAGGTTCCCCGGATTCCGCAATAACGGGACTGAACCGGCACCATACTGCATTGGTAGCGAGTGCGAGGGCAGAGAGCGAGACCGCGCTGAGGATGCCTAAAACGACAAGCGGGAGATCGATAAAGAGTGCTGCATAGCCGGTCACGATCGCTCCAGTGCATGAGGTAAGGGTGAGTATGTCGCCCCGATCCGTCCGGTTGCCCAGTGTGTGGGGCAGGTGGCGAATCGATGCAGATATTTCCCCGAACGAGAGATGCAAGATACGGGATCTGTCCTTTCCCGCAGATTTTGTGACTGCCTCAAAAGAAACGTTTTGTTTCATATTCATTGACGGAAATAACCCGGTCATGCCTGCTGAAAGGGAGGAAGTAAGCACGGACCATTTTTCACGGAGTATCATACAGCACCCCCGGATTGCCTGAGATAGCGAAGGTATTCTGGTGACAATGCATGAGTGGGTGCCGGACTTGTGGAGGGGGATTGCGTCTCTATTGTGGATGGTGATGCGCCGGTGATAATCGAGAGGGTGACATCGAGATAATTGCCGGTGAGAGTGAGGTGGAACTGGCCTTCTCCAAATATTTCTATCGTGCGGTCAGTCTTTTGCGAGCTGTACTCCCGTGCATATCCATCCTCTGCTACGATTTCATGTGTCTTGTTATCCCGCACGGTGATAGTGAAATAAGGACGATTCACTGATGTTGTTTTATCTCCCCGGCAGGAATCCGGGTTTTCGAGACAGTCATACATCGGATTGACATCAAATGAAAGGATAAGGGGTCCTTTCACCACGTTAACGATCATCCCCGTGGCATTGCCGCGCAGGGTATAGGTTCTGGTGAATTCAGCGGGCCTGTTGAGCAGAGTATTTTCCCGTGTTACATTGATCCGCGTTCCATGCTGTATGGGATACAGATCCGGCGGGAGGATAGGTGCGGCGTCGGTAACCAAGCTGGATATAGTGGGGGTGACGGGAAGGGTCGGTTCGGCGAGGGGATTTTTCTGTGCAGGAGTGATGGGATCTGTAGTGGCAACGGTTTTGACGGGATCAGAGTGCAGTGACTTAGGAGTTTGTTTGCTGCTGTCACCGTTTGACTGCTGCATGAGTTTAATGCAACCGGAAGCGCCCACTGAGATGAATACCATGAATATGAGGAACAGAATACACCCGGTTTTTTTCCGGGCACTTCCCGTTTTTTGTTTACTTTCATAATTTATTGACACAGCGCTCCCTCAAGATCCTGACAATCAGACGATACCAAGTGTATGGCACCTGCAATAACAAAAATCTATTTGTTTTAAGACAAATTAAAATGATCAATTAAAATAGTTTTGAAACAAGTGTACTTGTTAGGTGATACTATGCATATCATGGAAGGATTCTTACCGTGGCAATGGTGCCTGATCTGGTGGATCATCGCACTGCCCTGCCTCATGCTTGGAATATATCAGCTGAAAAAAGTACTGGACCAGGATCGGGAAGCACTTCCCCTGCTTGGAGTGACGGGTGGATTTATTTTCATCCTTTCCTCCTTAAAACTCCCGTCAGTTACGGGCAGTTGTTCCCATCCTACCGGGACCGGGCTCTCAACGATCTCGTTCGGGCCATGGATCACAGCAGTTGTCTGTGCAATAGTCCTCCTCTTCCAGAGTTTGTTCCTTGCCCACGGTGGACTTTCGGTCCTTGGAGCCAATATTGTCTCTATGGGGATCGTTGGACCATTGGTGGGGTATGGAGTATACCGGTTACTCCGGGACACTTCTGTAAATATCTACATAACGGTATTTTTAGTAACCGCTCTCGCGGATATGTTTACGTATGTGACCACTTCACTTGAACTGGCGCTCGCATACCCGGCAGAGACCGGTGGTTTTATCAGTTCCTTCATCCTGTTCATGGGGATATTCGCCGTTACGCAGATTCCCCTTGCGATTGTCGAAGGCGTTGTGCTTGCACTCGTGTTCAAGTATATCGTGGCGCTCAAACCGGATATCCTGATCCGGCTGGGTGTTTTCTCTGAAAAGAAGATCGAAGCTGCACGGAGTGAGATCTGATGGCATACAAGTATACGCTCGAAATCCTGGCCGGGATTGCAATTGTTGCATTCTGTGCATTGTTCCTGTACACGAGCGCAACAATGAGCGGGGCGGAATTTGCCGGTTCTGATAATGTAGGTTCAGGACTTATCGCAAAACTTTCCGGTAACCCCGTGGACAATTTCAAGCCCTTGATCCCTCAGTGGGAGCCGCCAAGCGGGGAAATTGAGGCCTGCCTTTTTGCTTTGCAGGCAGCCGTGGGTGGGATTCTTGTTGGGGGGGTGTTTGGTTTCTGGTTCGGCCAGACACACAGGAGGAATGCGGAATGAAGGAACGTATGACTGTTGCGCGGGAAGATGCCGTATCACCGGTTGTCGGTGTGATGCTGATGCTCACCGTGACCATCATTATTGCAGCGGTCGTCTCCGCATTTGCCGGGGGATTGAGTTCCGGTACACAGAAAGCGCCGCAGGCATCGATCGATGTGAAGATAAAAACCGGTATGGATGACACCATGGGGGGAACCAATACCGTGATGACATTCACCGAACTCAGTGGTGATCCCATCCCGACGAAGGATCTCGCTATTGTAACGTACTACCAGAACAAGGCAGGCACGGTCTATAAAAACAAACAGACCGCGACAAGCCTTGCAATTGATATTGATGGATATGGTCAGACCACCCGGGTACCGTTCATCAATGACATGCGTTATGGCTATTCCGGTAACAACCCGGCAAAAGATTTCGGGAATTATACTTGGAAGACCGGGGATGTTCTCAGTACCGGCACTACCGCAGGGACGGCGTACCTTCTTGCGATAAATTCCACCTCAACCCCTTACACTATCAGCGATTCTGACTTTGGTTCAAGCAGCATCGTGGATGTCAAAATCCTCCATGTACCCAGCGGTCAGTATATCTTCAATAAGGAGGTGTCGGTACAATGATCCGACAGAAGGACGCAGCAGTGTCACCGGTCGTGGGCGTTATGTTGATGCTCGTTGTTACTATTATCATCGCAGCAATTGTCTCCGCATTTGCCGGGGGCATGGGAAGCGAACAGCACAAGACCCCGCAGACGACGATGACTGTAAAAAGTGTAATTCAGAGCATTGGCGAGACTATTGATCCGGATACCGGCGCCGTGACACACCAGGCCGGATATACCGCAGCCAACGGCTTGCAGTTCGAGAACACCGGGGGGGATACGTTCTCGCTCAATGACATTGACATCCAGTTACAGGTTCAGGATACAAAGTATACATTACGGCCGGATGACAAGCTGCCTACAACGAATATTCTGCCCGTGGGGATCTCGAACGGAGGGTATTTCCAGAAGATCGGGAATACGTCGATGTCCGACCGGATGATCGCACCGGGTGACAAGTTCATGTTGTATGCAGACAGTAATGGGCAGGCAGTCACGTATACGTGGGACGGTTCTTATTATGGCCCGAAAATCTCATGGAGACCGTACGGTTCAGCTGGCGGATTTTCGATCTACCTGAACACGAAAGCCAATTACCAGATCATTGACAAGGCAAGCAGCCGGGCGATTACTACGGGTGAATTCATCCTGACATAAAGAACATGAATCTTTCAACCGCATACCGCCCGGCACGTTCTCATGGGTGCTCTATGCACCCAAATCCGGGAATTTTTGCGGAAATTGAAGGAAATCATTGCATTATTGAAAAACTGTAATAAACGCACAGGGACTGGAGACACAGAAGATGGCAAAAATTTTTGGAATCAAACCGCAGGCAGCAACCCAGCAACTCGTTGAGAAATTTGAAAACGAAATTATAATCCGGTATAATAACCAGCCGCTCGTAAGCACCGTATATGTCGACATGCAGGACAACCAATGGGCGGTGGCATTCGCATACAACTATTCCCGCAAGCCCGGACTGCACGGGCACGAGAATCCGCTCGAAGTACGCTATTCCTGCCCAGCGCAGGAGAGCAGCAGCGTGCGGATGTTCCGCTCCGATGAGGTTGCCGAGCAATTGCTCGATACCAAAACCCTCAAGGACGGAGATGCCTTTATTCGCTTTGCCCTCACGCAGGAGCTCATACTCGTGGGAAGAGCAGCGTAACAGGGGGTATGATTACGGTCCCCAGTTGTTCATGGATTAATTGTCGTGGTTGTGACAGGCCGTGCCGGACGACCGGCAGGTCACTGGCACGCCCAATCGGCTGCTTCCGCATATTCGAACGACATGTAGCACATGCCTGACCCAGGGCTGTAACCTGTTAACCTGACAACTTATTGGAGTGATTAGCCGCTTTGACCAGAACTGTTCCCCTTATCATCTGCATGACCGTCGCCGCAGTCCTGACGATTGTCCTTTGCACCTTCATCGGCCCGGCAGGATTCGGATTCGTCTCCACAGCGCCCGGTGCCGCTGACATCGTCGGCGGGATCCGGCTCCCCCGGGTTCTCGCTGCATTTTTCGTCGGTGCCAGCCTCGCCATTGCCGGTGCCGCGATGCAGGCGCTCTTTAAAAACCCAATGGCAGATCCCTACATCCTCGGCACCTCGTCCGGCGGCGCACTGGGAGCTTCCCTTGCCATCGTATTCCTCGGCGGTTTTTTCGTCCCGATCTTCGCATGGATCGGCGCTGTGGTAGCGATCCTGATCGTGTGGTCGATTGCCGGCAGGCGAGGCGTGATCTCCGTTGAGACCCTGCTCCTGACCGGCATTGCCGTCTCGTTTTTCTTTTCCGCCATTGTCTCATTTTTAATTGCCATCGCAGGTCAGAATGTCCACCAGATCATCTTCTGGCTCATGGGAGGATTCTGGAACACATCGCCGTCAGATGCGATCCTCTCCGCCTGTATCCTTGTCCCTGCCGGGGCACTCCTCTTTTTTATGGGCAGGGACCTCAACGCCCTCTCGCTCGGCGAGGAGACCGCTGCCCATCTCGGCATCGATGCGACACGAGCCCGCTGGGCAGTGCTCGGTGGGAGCACCCTGCTCGTTGCCGGTGCCGTCTCGATCGCCGGGTCGATCGGGTTTATCGGTCTTGTCACACCGCACATCGTCCGGATGCTCCTTGGCCCGGACAACCGCGTGGTCATCCCCGTCTGCATCCTTGCCGGGGGGATCCTCCTCGTCATCTCGGACACCCTCGCCCGCACGTTCTTCTCCGATCTGCCGGTAGGTATTATCACCGCCTTCATCGGGGCGCCGTTCTTCATCTGGTTGATCCACCAGCGAGGGATGGCCACATGACCGGCCGGCACAGCATCAATGCAGTGAATCTCCATGCAGGCTACGGCACGGAGGATATAGTAAAATCCGTCAGCTGCTCGTTTGCAGAAGGCACCTTTACGGGTATCATCGGGCCGAACGGCTCGGGCAAGACCACGCTCCTGCGGGTGTTCAGCCGCGTGATACCGTCAAGCGGGTTCCTCGAATTGAACGGAAAAGCGGTCATTGACTATACTCCGGCGGAACTGGGCATGGCGCTCGGTTTTGTCCCGCAGGACGAGGGGCGCCCGTTCTCATACACGGTGATGCAGGTCGTCCTGATGGCCCGGTATGCCCGGACCAGCAGGTTTGCGGCACTCACCCCGGACGATTATACCCGGTGCCACCGTGCCTTGGCGGAGACAGGCGTCACGCACCTTGCCGACCGTTCGATCCGGACTCTGAGCGGCGGGGAATGGCAACGGGTGCTCATCGCCCGCGCCCTTGCGCAGGACACAAAATTACTCCTGCTGGACGAGCCGACCTCTCATCTCGATCTTTCCCACCAATCCGACGTCCTCTGTCTCATGCGCCGTCTTGCCGGTTCCGGCTCTACCATCATCGGGGTATTCCATGACCTCAATCTTGCAGCGCTCTTCTGCGACCGGCTCATCATGATCAATGACGGGAAGGTTGTCGCTGATGACACGCCCGCACAGGTACTGACTCCCGAGAAAATCCGGGAGATTTATGGAGCGGACGTGATCACCTCGGTCCATCCAGCCACCGGCCGGATCTTCCTTATGCCTCTTGCCACGACAACCGGGAGCATTACTCCGGACAAACTCCCAAACGTGCTGGTAATCTCCGGTGGTGGAAGCGGAACAGACCTCCTGCACTTCCTTTCCCGAAAGGGATATACCCTCACAGCCGGCATCCTTGCGACCACGGATACCGATTATCTCACTGCAAAAGCATTGGGGATCCCCTGCATCGCAGTCCTGCCATTCTCGCAGATCCCGGCACATTCGCTCGAAAAACTCAGGAGTATGTTGTCCCGGGCAGATCGGATCATTCTCTCCTCTCACCCGGTGGGATCCGGCAACCTGCCGGTCCTTACGGTACTCCGGGAGACGGATCCGACCCGGATCATCATTCATGTGCCGGAAGGCCGGAATTTTCCCTCATATGATTTTGCCAAAGGATCTGCCGCTGCCGTTCTTATTGATCTCTGTGCTGCCGGCGCTCAATGTACCAGCAGTTTCAACGGAATACTCGAACTTCTGGACACAACACCCCATAAAACACAACAACCTCCGGAGTGACCCATGACCATGCGACCCCTTTTCATCTCGACCTTCTGCTGCATCGACCACCCGCTCGCCCAGGCTCTCGATACCCTTGCCCCCCGGACATCGCATGTAGAGATCCTCTCGGACGGGCTGCACGACCTCCTTTCGGACAGCACTCCGTGCAGCGAATACCCGTTCTCGTATTCTGTCCACGCACCATCAAGCGATGTCAACATCGCGGCGGTCAACGAATGCATGCGGAGCGCTTCAATCTCGGTGCTCGGGGACGTGCTTGCGGCATCTGCCCGCATCGGCGCAGAACATCTCGTTGTCCACCCGGGTTACTCGCCATACGAGCAGGTGCGGGACCGCTCTTTCTCGTCCCTGCTGCACTCGCTCGATGACCTTGCCCGGCTCCAGGAGGAGCACGGGGTCAGGGTCTGCATCGAAAACATGGGCGGATGGCAGTGCTGCCATTTCCGGACACCCGCCTTCCTTCCCGAACTCGCCGCACGTGGCCTCGGCTGCACGCTCGACTGCGGGCATGCCCGGCTCAACGGGAACCTTGACGAATTTCTTGCAGCCGGGGGGTTCTGCCATGTCCACCTCCACGACAATGGCGGGGAAAGCGACGACCATATCGCGTGCGGTGGCGGGACGATCGACTTTTCTGGCTTGGTACAACGACTCCCGCAGCAGGCAACTCTTGTTGTCGAGACCCGGGAACTTATCGCAGCCGACCAGAGCCTCGTGTATCTTTCAACCCTCATGAATGGAGAACAATAAATGAAACCTGGATATAAAACTCTGAAAACATGCGGAATAGTCCTGCTGGTTACGGTAATAGTGCTGGTCTTTGGCTCAATACCGGTGTCAGCAATTGCCGTAACTGATGATGCTGGTATGACTATTACCCTCAATGCAACACCATCGCGTATCGTCTCGCTGTCACCCTCCAATACCGAGATTCTGGCCGCTCTCGGCCTTACTGACCGGATTATGGGGGTGACTGATGTCTGCGATTATCCCCCGGAAGTAAAAAATATTACCCGCATCGGGGGATATTCATCCATCAGTATCGAGAAGGTGGCCGCTACCCGGCCGGATCTTGTGGTTGCATCGGACCTTACGCCCAAAGAAACAGTGGGCCGGTTCCGGGCTCTCGGCCTGCCGGTTGTGGTTGTAGCACCCCGTAATATCGACCATATGATCCGGGATATCCGAATGGTCGGGACGTTGACCGGAACTGAAACCCGGGCAGATCAACTAGCCGCGAACCTCTCGGATCGCATCGCCGCAGTACTTCCCTGCCCGCCCACCACACATCATCCGACAGTTGCTCACGTGGTCTGGCATGAACCCATCTATGTGAGTGGCAACGATACACTCCAGAACGATGTGATTATTCACTCGGGAGGCGAGAACGTCTTTGCTGAACGGAGTGGATGGAGCACAGTATCGCTGGAGGAATTCTTGATGAAAAATCCTGATATCATTCTCGTGAACGGTGGCGGCGGAATGGATTCATCGGAAAAAGATGTGATTCACGAAGCATTCATGACCAGCCCGCAGTACGCGTCCCTCTCTGCGGTCAAAAATAACCACGTGTACTCGGTGAATGCCGATATCATCAGCCGGCCTGCCCCACGAATCGTGGACGCAACCGAACAGGTTGCCCGACTCATCCACCCGGAGTGTTTCACGCAAGCCACCACACCCCTTGGCGCCACACCAACAACCCCGGTCAAATCGCCGGGGTTCTGTGCGGGAAGTGCGGTCCTGCTCATCTCCCTGATCATTCTCCTGCGACGAGGAAGGAACAATTGATGGACCGAAGTACTGGATGCAGGCACGATGAAATCTGTCCCCTCTTCCTTGCGGGAACCAAAATCCGGGGAGGGAGGGCCGGCACTGGCAGCATGTCCGATCCCGGGGGTCTTGTATGCAGGTAACTCTTCCCCGTATTGTTATCGCGGGAACGCACAGTGGCTGCGGCAAGACCACGATCGCCAGCGGCCTGATGGCGGCACTCACGGAGCACGGGCTACGGGTCCAGCCTTTCAAGACCGGCCCGGACTTCATCGATCCTACCCATCATTCCGTTACCTGCGGCAGGGTCTCCCGTAACCTCGATCCCTTCATGATGGAAGAGACCGGCGTCCTGCGGACATTTGCCTCTGCATCCGGTGTCGCGGATATTGCGGTCATCGAAGGCGCCATGGGACTTTTCGACGGGATTGATGGCACGGACCTCGCCAGCACTGCCCACGTGGCACGAATCCTCCGGGCGCCGGTCATTCTTGTTGTTGATGCATACGCGGCATCACGGAGTGTCCACGCGGTGATCCAAGGATTCCGGGACTTCGATCCCCGCATCCGGATTGCCGGGATTATCTTCAACCGGATCGCAACGGGGAAGCATCGGGACATGATTGCAACAGAGGAATTCATCCCCGCGCTCGGCTGGATACCTCACCAGCGGGGAAATGAAGTGGGGAGTCGTCACCTTGGCCTCGTTATGGCGCACGAATCCACCGGGATGAGAACGTATGGTTGCATTGTCCGGGAATCGTGTGACATCGATGCAATCCTGAACGTGGCACGGGGTGCTCCCGTTCTGTTAATTCCCCCGGCCACAAAAACGCCGGCGGTAAACAACCGGGCGGTCATTGGCATCGCCCGCGATGACGCGTTCTGCTTTTACTACCAGGACAATCTCGACCGTCTTGTCCGGGCCGGGGCGGAGATCCGGTTCTTCTCACCGATGCAGGATACCCTGCCTGAAGTAGATGCTCTCTACATTGGCGGAGGATACCCGGAACTGCATGCCCGGGAACTCGAAGACTCGCAGTGCCGGCATTCCATTCATGACATGGCTGATACGGGCATGCCGATATACGGCGAGTGCGGCGGGCTCATGTACCTGTGCGGGTCGGTTGCGATCGATCGCGAGTACCAGATGGCCGGAGTGCTGCCCGCCCGCGTGGAGATGACAAAAACGATCCAAGCGCTGGGATATGTGAAAGGGAGTTATAATGGTCGGCCCGAACTCTGGGCGGGGTCGGTCTCTCTCCAGGGGCATGAGTTTCATTACTCCCGGGTAGAGTGTGATCCCGATGCACGGTTTGCGATCCGGCTCGTGCGGGGAAAAGGGATTCATGACGGAAAAGACGGGCTCACCGAAAAGAATGCCATCGGAGCTTACACACACGCATATTTCAGCGATGCATTCTGCCGGCGTTTCGTTGCTGCTGCTGAAGATTTTCGGAGGAACAGGTAGATGAAAGCAGACAGGAATAGTGCTGTGTCCCGCAATCCGCTCGGGGATTGGCAGATATGGTTGATGCCGTCACTGAGATCTGGGAGCAGGGTTGTATGAAAACGCCGGGAAACGAACAGGTCGAGCACCGGGAAACCTCACTCATCGTCCGGTTCCCCGGGCCACGGAACGTGCTTTCCACCTCGTGGCTGAACGGGGGATACCGTGAGGACCTGGTGGCGCTTTTCAACCACCAGATTCCCCTTGAGACCTGTGATGCCTGCCATGCCGGCGGAAACGTGAAGACATACCTCGAAGGTGTGGCGGAGTCCCTCTCGCTTGATCCGGGTACAACCGGCGGCCTCATCACCCGTGCAGAGATGAAGAATGCGGTGATGGTCTCGGAGTCATTTCGTGACCTCACGATCTGTGCGATTGTAACCGCAGGGATTGACAAGAATGGCGGGAGGGCTGGTGACCCGGCCTCGTATTATGAGAACGGCGACTGTTTTGAACCGGTTGGTGGCACGATTAATACGATCCTTCTCATCGGCGCGGATCTTCCCGCGTATGCCATGACCCGGGCGCTGATGACCGCAACTGAGGCGAAAGTTGCAGCCCTCCAGCAGCTGATGGCCCGGAGCATCTACTCGACCGGGATCGCCACCGGGTCCGGGACAGATATGATCGCTATCGTTGCTGATCCCGGTTCACCCATCCATCTTTCGGATGCCGGGAAGCACTCCAAACTAGGGGAACTGATTGGGAAGACAGTGATAGAGGCAACGAATGCCGCATTGGAGAGGGAGACCGGTCTTTCGCCCGCATCCCAGCGCGATGTGCTGGTGCGGCTGTCCCGGTTTGGGATTACAGAAGAGGATCTCTGGAAAGCCGCAGTAATGGCAGGTTCCGTAGACCACGCCAGTCCGGAAGAGCGGGAGCGGTTCGTGCAGTTCCTGAGAAATTGGGCGCGGGAACCAGGTGCGGTAGCACAGGTAGCAGCAGCTCTCCATGTTCTGGAGGAGGCAGGATGGGGACTCCTCCCGCAGGAAGTAGCGAGGGACACAATCATCCGCATACTGCGAGACGGGGAGACGAATATTCCTGCAGCGGGAGACCAGCTTCTCGATTGCATCATCGCTATGCTTGTCCGACAGGTAGTGAGGGAATTTTATACCGCACGAAACCCCTGTCGTTCACAGATTTCGCACCCTTAAAAAAAAGATTCATCGGACCACCTCAACGGGCTTTTGCCCCTCGCCGCGTGGGCTTCCCAAAAAAGGATCAGGAAAATAAAAAACAAGCAGGGGAAGTTTCTCCTCTGCCCCGGTTGTTCTCACTTCTGATCTTACTACTCCATGTGATCGAGGACCCGGTCCCAGATGACGAGCATTCCGGGGATGATCACATACGCGAGCAGTCCTGCACCGAGGAACGCTCCAATGATGATGAGTTTGTTGTCCATGTCCATCACCTTACGCGAGTCCGGCGATGGTGTCTGCCTAGGTCTCGACTTTGGTCAGGATGGCATCGGCTGATTAGGACGTGACGCTGATACGGTCGCGGGAAAAGTTAACGTAGTACAGTTCGCCGTTGGGGTCGTGGCACTTGAGGGTCGCGGAGTATGAGTATGCATCCGGATCATGGATTGAAGACCGGAGAAAATATCTGGAGAACGATCCCAATAAAATTATCAAACGTATCATGGAACAAAGAAAAACCGTACCCGTTCCATGAATTCATTCTTCATTTTTCCACCACAATTACTTCTCCATCTGTGCCTATCCATACCATCAACTTCTCAAATCTCACAGACAAAGCCCGCTACGATCGCTGCTGTGGAACATATCTTACAAACTCGTCGGGTGTTCTCTTTGTAATTGGGACGAGTCCTCCGTTCTGCGGTGAGTTTTTTTTAGAAGTGTTTGATATTAGTTTTACATTTCTGAGGGGGCTAGCCCACGCGGCGAGGGGCAAAAGCCCCGATGAGCGTCAGACCCTCCTCCCAGATCCTAAAAGCGGGAGGAACCAAAAACAAGAGTTTCCCGCTGTGGCGCGAACTTCAGGTTATCGCTTCACACAACCTCGCTCCAAACAGCGCCAAATAGGATCATTTTCAGCTCGTTAAATCGCCCCGTTTCCCCAGAAACCGACGATACGGGGGTTTTTTCCAAATCATGTATTTCAATCGCGGTTTTTTGCGAATTGAATCCGGACTATCCGGCAATCGGAGCCCAATTTGGGCTTATTTCACTCACCCCCCTGACAGGGGATCTGATGAAATGATGATACCCGGACATGGTACCCGGACAGATCTAAAAACAAGAGTTTCCCGCTGTGGCGCGAACTTCAGGTCATCGCTTCAATCCGTTTCCCTCCAAACAGCGCCAAATAGGATCATTTTCAGCTCGTTAAATCGCCCCGTTTCCCCAAAAACCGATGGTATGAAGCTATTTCTAAAATCATGGGTTTCAATCGCGGTTTTTTGCGAATTGAATCCGGACTATTCGGTAATCGGAGCCTGAATTGGGCTTCTTTCACTCACCCTCCCTGGCAGTGGATCTGGGGAAAGGAAGGCATCCGGACAGATCCAAAAACAAGAGTTTTCCGCTTTGGCGCACGCTTCAGGTCATCGCTTCAATCCGTTTCCCTCCAAACAGCGCCAAATAGGATCATTTTCAGCTCGTTAAATCGCCCCGTTTCCCCAAAAACCGATGGTATGAAGCTATTTCTAAAATCATGGGTTTCAATCGCGGTTTTTTGCGAATTGAATCCGGACTATTCGGTAATCGGAGCCTGAATTGGGCTTCTTTCACTCACCCTCCCTGGCAGTGGATCTGGGGAAAGGAAGGCATCCGGACAGATCCAAAAACAAGAGTTTTCCGCTTTGGTGCACGCTTCAGGTCATCGCTTCAATCCGTTTCCCTCCAAACAGCGCCAAATAGGATCATTTTCAGCTCATTAAATCGCCCCGTTTCCCCAGAAACCGATGGTATGAGGCTATTTCTAAAATCATGGGTTTCAATCGCGATTTTTTGCGAATTGAATCCGGACTATTCGGTAATCGGAGCCCGAATTGAGCTTATTTCACTCACCCTCCCTGGCAGTGGATCTGGGGAAATGATGGTACCCGGACAGATCTAAAAAAAAGTTTTTTTTTGCATTGGCACACGCTTCAGGTCATCGCTTCAATCCGTTTCCCTCCAAACAGCGCCAAATAGGATCATTTTAGGCTCATTAAATCGCCCCGTTTCCCCAGAAACCGATGGTATGAGGTTATTTCTAAAATCATGGGTTTCAATCACGGTTTTTTGCGAAATGAATCCGGACTATTCGGCAAACGGAGCCCGAATCGAGCCCGGATTACCGTAGGTGCCCGTTGCAGGAAAGGAGGGGAGATAAGGGGAACGTACCTTATCCCCTCGCCTGAGCCATAAACGGACAGATGAATCCGGTACCCGGTGAAGGTGTCCTGTTCGCAATCTCCAGTGGGACCTGGGCAGGACCAGGAAGTGGAATCGTTTTCTGTGCGGTATCCTCTACGGATCCTGTGATGACCGTCCCGTCGCAACGGATCTCAACGATGGCTTCATCGTAAATCCGGTAATATGCCCAGCTCCCATGCGGTGACAGTACCCAGAGCTCACGGTATGCGACAACGGTCTGCGGGATCTTACGGAGCCGCAGGATCTCCCGGCGGTATTGTGCCGTCAGGTCCCGGAGATCACGAATGTTGGAACGGCTCCGTTTTACTTTGACGAATACGACAACGTATGCACAAAAAATAGTGAAGTCGACAAGATCCTCACCCGCATAAAGTTTATCCATTACAGTCCCTCTCTGTGATCCAACTTCGCGGGCTTCCTCTATTGCCCGGTTGGGTTGCGGTCCCCGGGTCATACGCGCTCACTCTCTTGTGCGGAACGAACCGGTACGGCTGATCCGGCATGGGTCTGCATTCCTTTGAGTTCCCGTTTGATCGACCGCGTCCGGATGCGGACAATATCGAAATGGCGGGGGGTCGTTCGTCCGGAAATCCGGCGAAGTTTGTCGCCACGCGTGCGAATTCCCCGCATAATGACATGCGATGTCCGGAAGAGCGGAATGTCCCGGTCGATCGTTTTCAGTCGCCGGGGCATCAGGACCGCCCCTGCTCTTCAAGCTCGGTAAGCCGGTGATTGAGGCGTTCGATCTTCTTGTTCATCCGCTCATAGATCCGGTCCTGGCGCTCAGCACGAGTGAAGATCTGATCCCCGACACTCTCCGGGCTTTTGGCAGCAGCTGTCATTCCCTCTCCTCCATCCCGGTTTCCGGCTGCTCTGTCGCGGGTGACTCCTTGCACAGTTTGAGATTGTCAATCCAGCGTTCGGAATCTCCCATTGAGTGTTTGAAATCATTAATCCGGTGTTGGGGATCTTCAATTGGATATTCGGGATCTTCAATCCGGTATTCGGGATCGTTAATCCGGCATGTGAGCTCTTCAATTGGGCAAAGGAGTTCGTCAATCCGGCGTTCTGGAATTCCAAGCGTGTGTTCAAGATCTCTAATCCGGAGTTCGGACACTGCAATTGAGCATCCGAGATCATTAAACCGGTGTTCGATCTCATCAATTGCGTCTTTAAAATCATTAGTCCGGCATTCAGGATCTTCCATTGTACATTCAAGATCGTAAATCCGGCGTTCTGAATCTCCAATTGAGCATTTAAGATCTTTAATCTGGCATTCAAGGTCCCTGACTTTGCAGAACGTGGCATTATACATCTGGTCCTGCTGTTCATTTAGGGAACTGAAAAATTCCCGGATATCATCTTCTAGTTCGGTATACGTTTCTCCGGTATCCGGGGATGGGAGATCCCGCCCGGTCCGTTTCCGGGTGGTGCTCTTCGATGCCCGTTCCTGCCCGGTACCCGGTCCACAAAGCCCGCGAGCCCGCGTAACCTGCCGTCGCGCCGTGTCTCCGGTCTGTACATTCTGTTCATCAGTGTTCTCCTGTCCGGCTTTGTCCGAACCGGACGCTGATGCATCCCGTTTGGACACCTCGCGGGAAGGTCCGGCAACGCCTTCGCTTCTCCGCTCGGGGATCCCGAAGGATCCCGTTGTTGTGTTTTTTTGTTCGTTTGTTTTCATAGTTGATCACGATTGAAATTTTTGTAGTTGACTGCAATTCCTGCGGGAATGCGTACGCTCTGTATCACAAATCCAAAACCGCCGGTCCGGGTGAAGCCGTGTAGCGCGATGGCTATTTTCAGTGCAGCACGCGTAATTTTCAAAATTGAGATTACACTAACGCACAGTCAGGAGCCAAGAGCGCCGCTTTCACGGACGAACCGGTGGTCAACGCAAACCAAAAAAGTCGGGTGAGGAGATACCAGTCCGGGCGCCCGCAGGAGATTTCCCGGAACCGGTGATCGATTCAATCAATGCGTTGGATGGGACGTTTAAGACGCCCATCGCTGCACAGACAGACAACATTGAAAAAAAGAAGAACCTGGCGTACCGGATAGCAACCTTTGGTGCATACCCGAGCTTTGTAATTCTCCTTGCTGTCCGTGTGCAGAAATTCAGTGACATTTGTGATTATCCCTACAAAGAGATGTCATGATATAAACTATTGGATTACTACGAAAATTTTTGAAGTTATCCAAAGGATTTTGATGGAATCCGGGTATTAACTGAACCCGGATTGGATGCGGACCCAAACCATGGATCCGGTCGCGGCGCGAGCTGAGCCGAAATACGGTTTTACGGGCAGATTTTCCACAAAAACGCGATTGGGCGATGGAGGGTGCCGCACAGAACGGGTGTGATCTGCCATCTTCCGGCAACCGTGTTCCATGCAGTGAACATAGAAGATGGGAGCGTTCGGGTTTACCCAATAATTTACACCGATGTCGCATAATCTCTAATGTGCTGGCATTCCGGTCAGAAACGATTTGATTCGATAGGTGGAAAGGCTCAGCACTTCGCCCTCCCTTATTTATTCAACCTTGAGAAAAATCATTCGTGAGGGTTTCAAATGGGTATATTGATTGATTCACTATGACAAAGACAGTGAAAAAAATATCATCCCAGGTACATCCGGTTCTTTACATCCGAAAGGGTCATATTGTTTTTAACTGCCGGTCCATAGAGAATCATAAGTGCCTTCCAGTCTGATTCCGTGAGATTTACCTGCCCGGTATTTCCCGGATAGAAAAAACTGTCCTCATCTGTCGCTTCACCGGTTATGCCCAGCCAGACTGTAATCGCTCGCAGAAGAAAATGCTGGCGCTGAACTGACGGAAGGTTACTGTTTACAAAAACCTGTTCGGAGTTGACGCTGTACAGGATGTTGTCGGAGAACATACCATCATATTCAGTGTATTGCATCTGATCCTCACCGTTCCTGTTTTTCTGGAGGTTCTGCAGCTGTTTTTCTGGGAACAGGTTTATCCAGAGATCTGCTTCTTCCCCGGTTTTGATATTGACGAAAAATTTCTGGGTTTTTGAAATTCTGTTGAAATCCTGAATAAACTGTTGGACTACTGCCTGGTCTTCTGGTGAATACGCCCCAAAGAGTGATACCGTGATCGACTGGTTTCTTTCCTGTCTTAAGACCGCTCCATTATATTCCGAAAAAGCTATTGTCAGGAAATGCTTGTTGATGTCTTTGGTCGAGACAAATGTTGGAGAAGCGGATCTCTCGACGGAAGAGTTTGCTTTCAATCCGGGTGTGACTGCCTGTTCAGGTGATACTGCCGGGGCAGGTATTGTTTGGGTCCCGGTTATGGCTGTCGGGGTTTCTTCCGGCTGGGTTGGGACAGGAGTGCTGCACCCGGAAACCACGATTCCTAAAATAATTAATCCTAAAATAATAGCATAAAGTGCTATTTTCATAATAATTTATAGTACTAAGGATCTGATAATAGTAACGAAACACATTTGCCAAGGCAGTCAGGTCTTTAAAAAACTGTAGAAAAAAAGATCAGTGTCATGACCCTTTTGGCAGTGGACTGATTGCCTGTGTTGCATTTGCACCGGGTACAAATTCCCTCGTGTATTCATTGAGCGCTTCTGATGGGTTTGTTCCGGAGAATTGAACCGGGTGCAGGATGGAGGCGACAAAGGGAAGTCCGGTGGGGGCACGGGGACCGACAACCACTTTCCCATTCAGGGCATAGACCCTGCCTTCCCGGACTGCCCTGACATCGGCAAGCGCCGGGCGGTTCATGACCTGCTCACGGTAGTTGTCAAGAGTCTTTCCTTCCGGCAAGGGATCCGGGGCAACTTTAATAATTACCGGTGGATTCTCCTTTATGATCCATTCCGGGGTCACCTTAACGTAACTTTTACCTTGCCCGGCAGCGATATTACTGCCTCTGGAAAAGGTGACCAGATCGTCAATACTACTGTTCGTGCCCTGAGCCATGTAATCTGAATACCCTTCAATATAAACCGGAGTGAGCTGAGTTCCGTTGGTTTTTTCTGTTATATAGGATGTCCATTTGTCAACAAACCGGATATATCGTTCAGCGGCATTTTGGTGTCCGGTGATCAATCCCATCGTTCGGGCATCATTCCGGAGCGTGGAAAGGCGGTTGCAGTCAATATAGATGACCGGAATTTTTGCCCGTTCGAACTGGTCTGCGTTTTTCAACCGGTAACCACTGTACGAGATAATTGCATCCGGTTGGAGACCGAGGATGCGTTCAAGGCTCGGAGCATCCCACGTGCCGACACTGACGGCATTCGGGATGAGGGGAGCAAGTTGGGGGTTGTTGAGGGTAGTCCCGGTCACTCCGACAACGGAATTTCCTGCCCCAAGTGCGATAAGCATCTCAGTTGCATCACTGTTCAGGCTGACAACCCGTGATGCCGGACCGGGGAGATGCACTACATTGCCAAGACTATCCGTGACCGTTATTTCTGTGCTGTTTTGTAATGTTCTGGTTGTGGGAGCGGAACTTGTGCACCCACTGGAAAAAACGGAGAGCGCGATAAGGCACGCAAGGATCAGGGGAACTATGCAACGGCATACGTTGTCAGTACCCGGACGACACTCCGGTCTTCTTTGTGCAATGCTTTTTTTCATTTTTCGTGTAGAGACCATTTCTGGAATCATATCATATCTCCTTTAAACGGAAACCATATCTGTCCCGGCTTCCCATTCCGGGAGCATATAGACCCCTTTGCTGGTGGTGATACTGTACATATCCACCCCATAAACATCGTGAATCGCTTCTCTGGTCATAACTTCGGATGGAGTTCCCTGAGCGACAATAGCTCCTTTCTTTAAAAGGAGGATCTTATCAGCATAATACTGGGCGAAATTCAGATCATGGACGACAACGAGGACTGCCGCCCCGCCTTTATGCGCCAGATCCCGGATAAGTCTGAAGACACCAATCTGGTGCCGTATATCAAGGGCGCTTGTAGGTTCATCAAAGAGATACAAAGCCGGTTCCTGCGCAAGTGCCCGGGCAATGAAAACTTTTTGGCGTTCACCCCCGGAAATCTGGTCGAGTCGTTTATGTGCAAGGGGAAGGATGGACATGCTTTTCATGGCATTGTTGATGATCGTAAAATCCTTCCGGGTCAATGCCCATGAGACATGCGGGCGGCGACCGATGGTTACAGTATCCAGAACTGTTATCGAGGCTAGTTGCTGGAAGTCCTGGGGGACGTATCCGACCTTCCTTGCCATCTCGATTTTTGGCATGGCAGCAAGATTGAGATTGTCCATGCATATCGTCCCGGTTGTTGGCGTATTGATGCCCGCAATCGTTTTAATTAGGGTACTCTTCCCGCACCCGTTCGGACCAATGATCCCCACGACCTCACCGGAAGATGCGGAGAACCTGATACCGTTCAATATGGGTGTTCTGTCATAAGCCACGGCAAGATCGTTGATTTCGAGTTTCATATCATTGCCTCACGTGAATATCTGGTTTTTCCGGCTCAGGATGAGATACATGAAAAATATCCCCCCGACGAGATACATGATAACTCCAACAGGAATCTCTACCGGTTCGATGATGGTCCGTCCAATTGTGTCGGAAACGAGAAGGATTAGAGCACCAAGCAGCGCGGAACAGGGGATGAGATAACGGTTATCCTGTCCGATCAGCATTCTTCCGATATGCGGACCGATCAATCCGATAAACCCGATGATGCCGGTAAATGCAAGACAGGCAGAGGCAGCAAGAGTACAGAAAAAAAGCCCCCGCAGTCTGACTTTCTTGATCTCAACACCGGCATTAAGCGCGACTTCGTCACCGGCAAGGAGGGCATTTAAGTCCCAGGCTTTATAAAGGAGGTACGCGATGCAGATGATGACAATGGGTGTGATTAAGAGGACTGCTGACCAGTTCGCACCCCACATCCCACCCATCAGCCAGAGAGTAATCTGCCGGAGTTTCTCATTGTTTGAGGTATACTGGAGGAGCATGAGCCCTGCCTGAAAAATATATCCAATGACAACGCCCGCGAGGATTAGCGTCGCGCTGGTTGATCCCCGCTTCAAGGATATGGCATAAATTAAAAAGACCGATCCAATCCCAAAAATGAATGCGAAGAGAACGATGAATGCGTCCTGAAACTCTATGACCGATAGTGCGATAAGCGGAACGACACTCATGACTATCGCACACGCGGCTCCGAACGATGCTGCCGATGACATTCCCAACGTAAACGGGCTGACAAGCGGGTTACGCATCAGAGCCTGCATCACAGTTCCCGCAACCGCAAGGCTTGCACCGGTGAGGATTGCAAGGAGGATACGGGGAATCCGTAGGTCCATTATCACCATTCGGGTCTGGTTTGAGAGCCCCTCTGGAGAAAATAGCGCACGGAACACATCCATAAACGGAACCTGAATAGATCCGGCGTTCATAGCGACGATAACAGCGATTCCAAGAACGAGTGCAAGGAGGAGAAGCACTGCCAAGCGGTGATGCCATTCCTTATTGTAAAGAATTTCAATATTTTCTTCCATTGCTGTTAATTGTCATGTGTAATAAGTAATAAAAGTTGCTAACTTTATTAAAAATTGTATGATTAATCTTGCACTCTGTCTCGTGTTCGGTGCCTGAACGGATAGGTAAGGGATATGGGAAGATCATCTCGAAATCAGATCACGTCAGGATTGAAATCGACAAGATATAATAACAGTTCCCGTTGCGATCTTCTCTTAAAGTATTTTACCTCAAATCGAAATGGTGTCCCCATCGAGAAAATGATCCCTACATCCCGATTCCTTTCACGACATCTGCTAGCTCTCCCGCATGAAGATCTTCAAGTTTTATGTACCGTGCACCAAGTTCATCCGAGAGCATCCGGGCAAAACCTAACGATATATAACTCTGTTCGGAATCTATCACGCATGAAGAAATTTTTGCGTCACGAATGTGAGCGGCTACTTCTTTTGCATCGTCAAGGGGAGAACCGGATCCTAAACTCACATTCGCTTTGCCATCCGAGATCAGGATCAGCCGTGGAATCGTGTGGCGGTTGATTATCAGTTCTCGTTTGAGGACTTCCAGTCCCTTCGCCAGACCATGGGCGAGCGGTGTTTTTCCTCCAACCGGCAGCGTCTGCATCGAGGTTCGGGCAAGATCGATGCTGGATGTTGGAGATAAAAGTACATCCGCACGATCGCCACGGAACGTGACAAGTCCGACCCGGTCCCGTTTCTGGTATGCATCGATAAGGAGCGAGAGGATAGCACCCTTCACTGCAATCATCCGCTGCTGTGCGCCCATACTCCCGCTCGCATCGACCACGAACAGGAGCGTAGTGCCCATTTTGCGTTCACGTACCTTTTCGCGGAGATCAGAGGGCTCGATTGTTATCGCGAGTTCCCCTTTCCGGTCTTTCTGGTGCGATGCAGCTGCCCGTATAGTGGCATCCAGTGCAATATCCGGTCCCGGGGTTTCGGGTATACGGCTGCGGACATATTTCCCGCCACGGGATTCGGTTACGGTCCGGCGCCCGTTTCCGTTGCGCCGGAATGCATCGGGACGGTAGGGGGTTGTGAGTGGCTGCCGGGTCACTAAAAACGGTGAACCTTCAGAAAATTGCGTTGTTGTCGAACCGTCAGACACAGGGGTTTCCCGTGGCTTGGTGTCCTCAGAATGGGTGTGCTCGTGATGTGGCTGCTGACGCTCCTTACGGGAGTCCTGGACCGACTGTTCCATCTTCTGCTTGTCCAGCTGCTGTTCTGAGAACGGTCTGCGTCGCATGCGGTGGGTAAGCACCAGTGGCGCAGCTTCGCTGACATCTTCTTCGGTTACATCAGTCCTGCCATTGTATGCAGCAATAGTAGCTGCGGTCTTCATCATCGTGATATCTGCACGGTGACCATCGACTTTCATGTCAATACAGATCTGTGCAATCATCTGGAGCATATCATCGGATACATTGACCCGTGGCAGGAGTTCCTGTGCCCGCACAATACGTTCACGCAGTTCCTGTTCGCTGGATTCCCATGCAGGGAGGAACACCTCAGGCACACTTTCATACTTTTGCCTGCGGCGGATGACCTCAACCCGGGTGGCGGCATCGTGGATGCCCTCAATATCAACACATAACCCGAACCGGTCGAGAAGCTGCGGGCGCAGTTCACCCTCCTCGGGGTTCATGGTGCCGATGAGAATGAAGGATGACGGATGAACGTAGGACACACCTTCCCGTTCAATAAAATTTATCCCCATCGCTGCGGCATCAAGCAGGACATCGACAATGTGATCGTTGAGCAGGTTAATCTCATCGACATACAGGATATTGCGGTGTGCCTGTGCGAGGATGCCAGGTTCAAACCGTTTTTCCCCTTTTTTTAATGCATGCTCAATGTCCAGACTGCCGACCACCTTATCCTCGGTCGCACTGATAGGTAGTTCGATAACCCGCATTCTGGCGCTCATTGATTCAATGGATGGATATTTTTTCTGGCAATCAAGACACAACCCATTTTTATCGGCAGGATCGCATCCGAAAATGCATCCTTTTACAACCTGCCGGTTTGGTAAAAGATGTGCGAGGGCGCGGGCTGCAGTTGATTTTGCCGTGCCCTTCTCTCCTTTGAGCAGCACCCCACCGATACGGGGATTGATCGCATTCAGGATGAGCGCTTTTTTCATCTGTTCCTGCCCGGCAATAGCTGAGAACGGATAAATATCGTCGAAATGGTGCATCGTGTTGCTCCTTTAAGTGTCTGCGTGATCTGGGAAATGTTACATATGATTACATATGAATTGAAAATTCTATTGTAATAAATATTTCAATTTAAAATTTTGTTATCAATTAGTATTACAAATTTTTTATTGTTATAAATTGGTATTACAATTAACAATATTTTTAACAATAGACGGAGCACAGTTCAGGGAACATACTGGTACTAACTGAACATGGGTGAGGATAGTACTGGAAAGAGAGCACCCGAATGAAGATCACAGCCATCATGTGGGGTTCATATGCCCAGGTACTGAAGAGAGCCGCTGCCTCAATTGAGATTGATTGTGCCATCTATCCAAACCGCATACTTGAAGAATCTCCGGATAAACTAAACGAAGCGGTTGCATCGATGCATTCATCTGACCTGATCATCGTGTATCACACATCAGACCTCTTTTGGGACCGGCTGGACCGGGAACTCACGGAAATCCGGCAGACAGTCCCGGTGATCTCGCTTGGTCCCGATCCCTCTTTCTGGGTACAGTCAACGGTCAGCCCATTCATCGTGACGACCTGTCACCGGTACATTACCAATAATGGCGATGAAAATTTTAAAAATCTTCTCCTCTTTATCAAAAAAGAGATCTTCGGGGAAGATATTCCCGTAGTTCCCCCTATTGACGTACCCTGGGAGGGACTGTACCATCCTGATGCCCCATCAGTGTTCAGCCGGGTTGACGATTATCGCGCCTGGTATGCGGACCGGGCTTGTGGAGATCTCTGGGTCGGGATCATTCTCTCCCGGACATCCTGGGCTGCCGGCAATGTAGCGCTTGAGGATCAGCTTATCCGCAGTCTCGAAGCAGAAAGGATGAATGTTATCCCGGTTTTTACCTATGCAATCCAGGATGATGCGCTTGGCGCCCGGGGAATGGCACAGGTGGTGACCGAGTACCTGATCCATGACGGTATCCCCATTGTGGATGCAATGATCAAACTAATACCCTTTCTCTTTGGTTCAACACGGGACAGAAATAGCGGAAAGACCGCCGCGGCGAATGGTGTTAACCTGCTAAAAATGTTCGATATCCCGGTTTTTTCCCCGGTTATTTCGATGTACATGACCCTTGAACAGTGGCGGGAATCCGAAGGGCTTTCGATGGATGTCGGGTGGGCAGTAGCAATGCCGGAGTTCGAGGGGGTCATCGAGCCGGTCTTTATCGGTACCAGCAGCAGTGAGCCTGATGGCGGGAAAACACGGGAAGCCGTGCCCGAACGGTGTAAAAAAGTAGCAGTACGGATGAAGAAATGGATTTTGCTTGCACAGAAACCGGCGAGCGAGCGCAAGGTCGCGTTTATCCTCAACAACAACCCGTGCGCCGGCACGGAAGCAAATATCGGCGGTGGTTCAAACCTCGACACGCTCGAAAGCGTTGCGCGTATCCTCAAACGGATGGCAGAAGCCGGATACCGCGTTACGCCCCCTTCGTCTGGTAAGGATCTGGTCAAAACCATTATGGGAAAAAAGGCGATCTCCGAGTTCCGGTGGACGACCGTGCAGGACATTGTGGCAAATGGTGGCACGCTCGCGCTCATGGACATGGAGATGTACATGCCGTACTTCGCATCGTTACCTGCCGCAGTACAAAAACGTGTTACTGACACATGGGGAGATCCCCCGGGTAAGGGTATGGTCATTGATGGAAAGATGCTGATCACCGGGGTCTCGTACGGCAACGCGACTGTGCACGTCCAGCCCAAACGCGGCTGTTACGGCGCCCGGTGTGACGGAGAGGTATGCAAGATCCTCCATGATCCGAAGTGCCCCCCGCCCCACCAGTACCTGGCAACCTACTACTGGCTCGAACATGTGCAGAAATCCGATGTGATCATCCACGTAGGCACGCATGGCAACCTCGAATTCCTGCCAGGAAAGGGAACCGGACTCTCACAGGAATGCTTCCCCGATGTCGCTATTGGCACCATTCCCTTCCTGTATATATATAATTCTGATAACCCGGCTGAGGGGACGATCGCTAAAAGGCGCAGCTATGCAACGCTTGTCGATCATATGCAGACGGTGCTCACCGGCAGCGGGTTGTATGAGGGGCTGGAAGAGATTGATAACCTCCTTACCCAGTACGAGACAACAAAAAACGATCCCGCCCGCGCCCACGCACTCCAGCATTTCCTGCATGACGCGATTATCGTTGCGAATCTGGACCGTGACATGCATCTGAATTACGACACCCCTCTCGCGGAGATGGTGGCAAAAGCCCACGAAGCGCTCTCCAGGATCCGCAACACCCAAATCCAGTCGGGGATGCATATTTTCGGTGAAGCGCCTTCAGGCAACCGGCGGGCAGATTTCATCAGTTCCATCATCCGTTTCGATTCCGGTGAATCGTCCCCGCGCCGCATCATCGCACAGAACATGGGATTTGACCTGTCGACAATTCTCGCCAGCCAGGACAGGTATTCGGATGAGCATGGCATGTCGTACGGCTCCATCCTTGAACAGGTTGACAGGGAACTCAACAGGTTCATCTGTACGGTACTGAAAGAACCGTCTATGCCCGTTGCCCTGATATTAGGTAAACGGATCTCAAACGGACAGGTTCAGGTGCTCGATACGATTCGGGAACGGGTACTCGATATCAACCGGCGGATCGAAGAATCCCATGAGATCGAGTCGCTCCTGCACGGGATGGACGGAAAATATATCCCTGCCGGGCCGTCAGGGCAGATTTCCCGGGGACACGAGGAGGTACTACCGACCGGGCGGAATTTCTACTCGCTCGACCCATACCGGGTTCCCACCCAGGCAGCATGGCGCGTGGGGCAGCGACTTGCTGACGCCCTCATCGCAAAGCATTCACGAGAGGAAGGTACCGTACCGGAAAATGTTGCATTCTACTGGATGGCGGGAGACATCATGGCATCGGACGGCGAGATGTTTGCCGAGATGCTCTGGCTTCTTGGCGTACGCCCGGTCTGGCTAAAAAACGGACAGGTAAAATCATTTAAGATCATCCCTCTTCATAAACTCGGTCACCCGCGGATAGACATCACCGTGCGCACAACGGGGATCCTGCGGGACAATTTCTCCAACTGCTACGAGCTGCTCGACGATGCAGTGCAGGCAGTAGCTGCGCTGGACGAACCTCCTGACAAAAATTTTGTGCGCAGGCATGCACAGAAGAGCATGGCGGAGGATGGAACTGTTTTCCGTGACGCAACCCTTCGCATCTTTTCATCACGCCCCGGTACCTATGCAAGCGGCGTGAACTTAGCTGTACTTGCGAGTGCGTGGAAAACTCAAGGAGATCTCGCTGATATCTTCGTCGCATGGAACGGATATGCATATGGCAGGGATGTCCAAGGCAAAGGTGCCCACGAACAGCTCGCGGCAAATCTCTCCACCGTTTCGGTCACATTCAACAAGGTTCAGTCCGATGAACACGACCTTTTAGGTTGCTGTTGCTATTTCGGTACGCATGGGGGGTTCACTGCTGCAGCCCGGCATTACTCCGGTAACGACGTGAAACCTTATTACGGAGACACTCGGGAGCCTGAACACGTGGAAGTACGGGATCTTGCAGATGAGATCCGGCGGGTTGTCCGGACAAAACTCCTCAACCCGAAGTGGATTGATGGCATGAAGGTTCATGGATACAAGGGTGCATCCGACATTATGAAGCGGGTGACCCGGGTATACGGTTGGTCAGCGTCCACTCAGGAAGTGGACAACTGGATCTTTGATGATATTGCAGACACGTTTGTCAACAATGATGAAATGCGCCAGTTCTTCGAGAAGAACAACCCCCATGCCCTTGAAGAGATCGCCCGCCGCCTTCTCGAAGCTAACCAACGCAGCCTCTGGGACGCGGACCCCCGGGTGCTAGACGACTTAAAAAAGAATTACCTTGAGATTGAATCCTGGATGGAGGAACAGGCGGGACAGGGCAATTACCAAGGGGGCAATGTGGATATTTTTGCACCGGATGATACCGCCGCATGGGGAGGTTCTTTAAAAGACCTGTTGGAAAAAGTGCATGCAAAACATTCACGGTGATTCCTGTGCCATACCAAGGTAGATGAGGCAGAGAAATGAACGCAATCGAAACCCACAATCTCACAAGAAATTACGATTCCCTCTGTGCAGTTGATCACCTCTCTCTTTCGGTCAATAACGAGATCTTTGGTCTGCTGGGACCTAACGGGTCTGGCAAGACCACGACGGTACTTATGCTCACCACTCTTCTGCACCCGACCAGAGGGACCGCAACCGTCTGCGGGTACGATATTGTACAGGACGGAAATAAAGTCAGACAGCAGCTCAGCTACGTGCCGCAGGATATGGCAGTCGACATCAAACTCACCGGTCGGGAAAACGTCCTGCTCTTTGCACATCTCTACGGGATCCGGAACCCGAAGGACAAAACAGATGAAGTCCTTTCGATCATGGAACTATCTGACCGGGCAGATGACCTGATTAAGACATATTCCGGCGGGATGCGCCGCCGGCTTGAACTTGCCCAGGCACTTGTGCACGAACCGGCTGTGCTTTTTCTGGACGAACCTACAATCGGGCTGGACGTCGCAGCCCGAAAAAAGATCTGGGAACACATCGGTGCACTCCGGAAAAACGGAATGACAATCTTTGTGACGACACATTACATGGACGAGGCGGATCAGTACTGCGACCGGGTCGGCATCATCAGTAAAGGACGGGTCGTTGCGCTTGGTCAGCCATCCTCGCTGAAATCCCAGCTTATGACCGACGTGATAACGGCAAAGATCTCGGGTCCGTTTGTGCCGCTGGATATTGATGGTATCCAGTTTGTCGGGCAAAAGGATGATGAGATATCATTTACTGCTGAAAATGGAAAAGAAGCGCTTCCGCTCATCGCGCAATCGCTCACGGCAAACGGCATAAAAGTCCACTCGCTCTCGCTCCGGGAGCCGACCCTTGACGACGTGTTCCTTCACGCGATTGGTAAACAGGAAGAACCTCACCACTTCAATGACCAGCAGTTCAGGACAATGCTGCGGAGGCGGAAATGAGCGGTATCTGGTATTACATGGAACGGGACATGATCAAGTGGCTCCGTAGTAGAATCGCTGTCGTGACCCTGCTTGTCATGCCCGCTGCTTGGCTGATCTTTGTCGGGCTTGCACTGCCGGTCACCTTCACCGGGAACTATCTTGACTTTATCACACCGGGTATCCTCGTCATGACGATGCTTGTGTCATCGATGCAAGGTGGTGCACTGCTGATGTTCGATAAGATCCTTGGGTTCCTCAATAAATTTTTAGCCCTCCCCACACCGCGCGAAAGTATCCTGTTTGGCAAAATCCTGTTCATCACGATCCGGGGTGTCATCCAATCGACTATCATCCTCCTCGTTGCAATCCTCATCGGTGCAACCGTCCTCTCCCCAATCCAGTACGGGACAATCTTTTTGATCTTAATTCTCTTTGGCATTCTGCTCTCAGGGCTTGCGACCACACTTGCTCTCTATGTCGGGGATCACGACTCGTACGCTGCAGTGAACACGATGATCTCCATGCCCTTGTTCTTCACATCGAGTGCTCTGATGCCGTACAGCGTGATGCCGCCATGGCTGCGGGCGATTGCATCGGTCAACCCCCTGAGTTTTGCTATTGATGCGATCCGTTCAGTAGGAATGGGAGTGGTGCCGTTTTTACAGATCGGGACACTCATCATCTTGGGCATGGTTGTGATTGCGTTGTGTATACGGGTCTTCCGGAGAATGACCGTGTAAACCGGGAAAATTTAAAGGGTATTCTGAAATCAGACAATCTCACAAATATTTTCCAAAATGATCTTACAAAGTATTACCCGGCAATAGTGTTTTTCAAAACCTTAAAAAGCAATCCGCAATGATATTCACGTATTACTATGACCATGGACGATGATCTATCCCGGATTGGAATCTCACTTCCCAAAAACCTGCTCGGTCGGTTTGACGAAATACTGAACGCTCGCGGTTACTCCTCCCGGTCGGAGGGTATCCGCGATGCGATCCGCACCTACATCACCTATTACAAATGGATGTCCGATGTCAAAGGGGAACGTGAAGGAGTCATCACCATGGTGTACGATCATGACCAGCGCGGGCTTCTTACGACGATCACCGATATCCAGCACGACTTCCATACGCTCATCAAGGCATCGCTCCACTCGCATGTCACTCAAAACCGGTGTCTTGAAGTGATACTGGTTCATGGCGACGGAACACAACTCAAAACGCTTGCAGAGAAACTCATGTCACAGAAAGGTGTCGAGTCGGTGAAACTTACGACGATAACATTGGAAGAGTGAGGTAAATATTTTTACCTAATGACAAAAATTTGTCTGAAATTGTATTATTTGTTCATGCGATCCTTCTCGAAAAGATCCTGCCACGAGAACCGGGTAAGAAGTACCCGTGCTGCATCGCAGGTAACGGAATTCTCCGCCGGATGATGTTGGATCTGTGCCGGGATACGAAGAATTCTGTGCCATCATGAAAGATCCCAGACACCCGCAGCACAAAGCGAGGGTTGAATGGTATGACGGGGAGTATGACCCGGAAGCCTTTGACTGTAATAACGTCCTGTTCTTCGATCCGGCTGACCTGCTGGAACTGCTCCCGTGAGACCGGGGGTGGGGCATAAGAACAGTACAGGATCACCGTAAAGATGCCGGATCATACGATAATTGTGGTGCGTACCGGATGGTTGCGATGAAGCGTGCAGATGAAATTCACACCGTGATAACCCCCAAAAACGCACCGTATATACGTCGCAGATGGAAATAATCTTCCATATATATCATTAATAAAAGAATCCGTAGTGTATTCTGGTGTGATTACTGATGACGGATACGCACGTTAACCGAAGTTCGATCGTTGAAATAAAGGACATAACCGCGGGAGCAGGGGCACTGGGGCTCCTCGGATATGGTATGCCAGGGGTGCTGTTGGGCCTCGCTAATGCAGGAATCATCCAGGCAGGTTCCATGATCCTTGGCATGGTGATCTTTTTCGGCGGGTTTGCCATGTTCACTGCAGGTTTAATGGAGTGGAAGAAGGGCAACACTTACGGTATGGCAGCCTATGCTTCGTACGGCTTGTTCTGGTTCTCGTTTGCAGCACTTCTCCTCCTGCCGGTGCTTGGACTTGCGAAAGATACCGGGGGGGCAGGTGCGATGGCAGCATACCTCGCCCTCTGGGGCTTATTCACGGTGATCCTCTTTATTGGATCGCTGAAGATGTCCCGGGCGCTCCAGTTTGTCCTCGGAACGCTTGCCCTCGTCTTTTTGCTCGAATCGGCCGGGGCGGCAACAGGCAGCAGCATCTTCACCGTATTTGCCGGGTATATCGGTATCGTGAGCGGGTTCGCTGCTATCTACACGGCACTCGCACCGGTGCTGAACGATATCTATGGCAGGACGATTGCACCACTGGGGTGAGATGCGAATATCCCCGGTAAAATCCGGGTTTTAAGGGTTTCCCTTCCCGGCTGTTCGCCACGCCCCTTTCGGCACCGTAATTTCGAACCGGGCGCCTTTGCCGGGAGTGCCGTTCTCGGTGATCGTGATCCCGGTGATTGAGAGGATCTCCCGGGAGAGGAACAGACCAAGCCCGGTGTTCTTCCCGAAACCCCGGGTGAAGAGTTTTTTAAAAGTTATGACATCGAGATGTAACAAAATTCAAATAATTATGACATCGACAAGTAATTATGGTGCCAATTGAGGAGCTGGAACGGTTCAACCCCTGGTGGAAGAGAGGTGAGGTCCCCCTGGAATGGACAAAAGAGTACAGGAGGAATCTCTATTTTTCGATTGAACGCTACATCGACAGGCGCCAGATCATCCTTGTCCATGGTCTCCGGAGGGTGGGAAAGACTACCCTGATGATGCAGGTCATTCATCACCTGCTCACTAAAGTCAACCCAAAGAACATCCTATATTTTTCTTTTGATGACCTTACATTTGGCATAAAAGATGTGATCGAGAGCTACCAGAAATTTATCCTGCATAAAACTATTGAGGAATCCCTCGAACCGATATACCTGTTTTTTGACGAAATACAAAAGCAGGACGATTGGGAAAATACCCTGAAGACCTATTATGACCTCCACTCAAATACCAGATTTTTTTTGTCAGGTTCGGCATCAGCAGGCTTAAGAAAGAGGTCAACGGAAAGCCTTGCCGGAAGAGTTCTTGATTTCACATTAAAACCGCTTTCATTTGAGGAGTTTCTGGAACTCAATGGCAAAAAAACAGATGACATAAAGAAAGATGCGGATCTCTGGAAACGAGAGATCGTACCCCTTTTTTACCGGTATCTCAAATACGGCATGTTTCCGGAACTCGCATTGGAAACCGATGAGGATTTTGCAAAAAAATACCTGCAAAACACCATCATTGAGAGGGTGATATACCGGGATCTCCCCGAAGAATTCGGGATTAAGGACTTAGAACTTTTAAAAAATATCATTTCGCTTATCGGGAAACACCCCGGCATGATCGTACGGTACAGCGAGATTGCAAAAAATCTTGGACGGGACCAGAGAACGGTGGCGAACTATTTCGAGTATCTCGAATACGGGCTGTTGTTACAATTTGTATTCAATTACCGGGGAAGTGCCCTTGCAAGCATGAGAAAATTAAAGAAGGTGTACTTTTCAAGTCCGAACTTCGCGTTTGCGTCCAACCCGGATCTGGACAGGGTTTTACCCCTTATGCTTGAGAACCTTGTTGCGTCACAGACCGGGGCGAAATTTTTTTACCGCAATGGTTTCGAAGTGGATTTCATCACAGAAACAGAAAGCGGGCTCGTTGCAATAGAAGTGAAAAAATCAAAACAAGATGTGAAACAGCTGAAACAGTTTATCGAAAAATTCGGGGACAAAACGATCGATGCCTGTGTCCTTGACGCAGAGGGGGAGGGGGAGAAGGACGGAGTGCGGATCATCCCCATCTGGAAATTCCTGCTCGGCGTTTAATTGTCCGTGGACAGTCCGGAATTTTCCTTCCAATGCAACCGGGACCGTCACCGCTGGTACCTGATCTCGTGCCAGCCGCCAAAGTCGGGATCCAGGGGAGGGAATGTTCTGGTAAGAAAAACCAAAATTTTCCGGGTTATTTTTTCCCGATTTCCGTGAACCGGTACGCCCCCTTCGGCACCGTAATCTCGAACCGGGCGCCTTTGCCGGGTACACCGGCCTCAGTGATCGTGATGCCGGTGATGGAGAGGATTTCACAGGGATAACCTTATTTTAAATAATTCTGGATCAATATCAACAAGTATCTATGGCTGAAACATTGGAGACGGTGGTCACGAGCGATCATATCGATATTCCACGAAAGATGCGGGAGATGCTTCGCATTCAGAAAGGGGATAGAATACGCTGGACGTGCGAGGGAGACAGACTGGTTACAGTAGTTATTAAGAAACGGAAAGGCACACTGACATCGCTCGTTGGAAAATTCAACGGCGAACCTACAGACTCAGTAAAAACCCACAGTCTGATGGGAATGGACCGATGAAAAAAATTATTGATTCTGTGGTGATTATCGGTGCCTTCTATCGAAATGATCAGTGGCACACAAAGGCATTGCCAATCATTCGTGAAATCGATTCCGGATCAGAACATGTCATAGTTACCGATTTTATTCTCGCTGAAGTGATCAATTTCCTCCACAAGAGAGCCGGTCATGATGCGGCAGTGGAAACCCTCCATGCGCTGGAATCGGCGGAGAATATTTCTATTATCCGAATTACAGATTCCCAGTTTTCATCCGGGCTTACCTGTTTTAAAAAGTACCCGCGATTATCCCTGGTTGATGCGATGACTGTCGCGTGTATGGAGGATCTCGGCATCACGCATATCTATTCATTTGACTCAGATTTTGATGGAATTCGCGGGATCACACGCCTCAATGAACCCTCCTCATTATAAGCAGAATGGTTGCTTTCGACATCGTATTCTTACATAATATTTGATTCCACC